>JGI12109J20283_10113126_pt1 | contig 13470 bp, 7 predicted proteins | sample ElkSlonscriptome_12_FD_20283 | JGI IMG/M metagenome (IMG submission 20283) | reverse complement strand
GTCTGCGCTCAGGTCAGGCAGTTGATTGACCAAGCTGCTGTCGACATCTACAAGCATGCCGTTTAGCTGGTCGAGCGTTCGATTGGCCTTATCCATCACTGTCACCAACGAGGCACTTCCCGCTTGCGCGTTAACCAGCGTTTCGCTGATCAAATTGGTGTCCTGAGTTAAAGCTTCAGTGAGGTCGTCAATATTGCTCAGCGCATTGGACACAAGCTCCGCGTTTTCATCGCTGAGCAAGGCCTGAAATCGGACCAACACCTGACTGGCCGTGGTCGCGATATCTTCCGAAGCACTGAACAGTTTTTGCCATTCAGAAATTTCTGATTGAATAATAGGCGGCTTGCCGTCTGAACGTGGGGACAACAGCAAGGTCTCTGGGCTGCCGCCGCCAAGCTGGATAAAGGCCATGCCAGTCAGGCCCGATGTCGACAGCCGGGCGACGGTGTCTTCGCGGATCGGCGCATCGGCTTGCACTCGAATTTCAGCCACAACCTGACGTGGATCGTCCGGATCAAGATAGAGGTCGCGAACGTTGCCCATGCTGATGCCGTTGTACTGCACGGATGACCCTTCCGACAGACCTGAAACCGCCTGCTCGAAGATTACTCGGTAGCTTTTCCATTCATCATCATCTTCGAACTGCGCGCTCCACAGCCCGAACAGCACCAACCCGACCAGGCCGAGGACGACAAAGAAGCCGATCAAAACGTAAGGTGCACGGGTTTCCATAATGGTTATGTTCTCATTGGCGTGCGGCCCGCGCGCGCGGCCCGTGAAAGTAATCTTGAACCCAAGGATGATCGAATTTTTCGACCTCACTCAATGAACCGACTGTCAGCACGCGTTTTTCTCCAATCACCGCGATTTGGTCGCAAATGGCATACAGCGTATCAAGATCATGGGTGATCAGAAACACGGTCAGTCCCAGTGCATTCTGCAGGGTCTTGAGCAGATCATCAAATTCAGCGGCACCAATCGGATCCAGTCCAGCGGTGGGTTCGTCAAGAAACAGCAGGTCAGGATCCAGGGCCAAAGCGCGCGCCAGGCCAGCGCGTTTGCGCATGCCGCCCGAGAGCTGCGAAGGTAATTTATCAGCCGCCGCAGAAGGCAGCCCGACCAAGCGGACTTTGATGATGGCCAGCTCGCGGCGCAGCGCTGATGAAAGCTGCGGACAGTGCGCCTTCAGCGTCACCTCGACGTTTTCTGCCACCGTCAAGGACGAGAACAATGCACCGTCTTGGAATAAAACGCCGCTGGACTGGCGCAGATGGACATCGCGATCTTGAATTCCAGTCACCGGTTTGCCCAAAACTTTGATTGCCCCGCCCTGCGGTGGTCGCAATCCGAGAATGGCGCGCATCAAAACCGATTTGCCCGACCCCGAGCCACCGACAATGCCGACAATCTCACCGCGCGGTAAGTCCAGATCCAGGTTTTCATGCACCGTTTGCGTCCCAAAGCGATTGACCAGGCCGCTCACCTGAATGGCCCAACGACCGTCGTCTGCGGCCATTACCAGCCAATCTCCATAAAAAACACGGCGGCCAACGCGTTGATGATAATGACCATCGAGATCGATTGAACCACCGCCGAGGTCGTGCGCTCGCCGACCGACTGCGCTGTGCCTCCAACCTTGAATCCCTCTAGACAGCCGACCAGGGCGATCACCAGCGCGAACAACGGTGCTTTGCTCATCCCGACCAGGAAATGGCGAAGCTGTACGGTCGCGTTCATTCTTTCGATATACAAATCCCCCGGAATTCCAAGCGAGAACGCCGAGACCATCATGCCGCCGAGCAGGCCGGAGATCATCGCGGCCATGGCCAGAATCGGCAGCGCGATCAACAGCGCCACAAGTCGCGGCAGCACCAGCAAGGTGAACGGGTCCAGGCCGATGGTGCGAATTGCGTCGACCTCTTCGCGGCTTTTCATGGTGCCGATCTGGGCGGTAAAGGCACTGGCGGTCCGACCGGCCAGAATGATCGCGGTCAACAGCACGCCAAACTCGCGCAAAAACGCGTAGGTGGTCAAGTCAACAACAAATAGCTCAGCGCCAAAATCGCTTAACACCGTCGCCCCAAGAAACGCCACAACGGCCCCGACCAGAAAACTCAGCAGGCAGACCAGTGGCAGCGCATTCAGGCCGGTTTGTTGAATGTGATGGACGGTGGCGGTCAACGGCCATTCGCGTGGATGAAACAAAATCAACACCACCGTTGCGATGGTCTGACCCAGAAACCCGAGCAAGGCTTTGACTTGGCCAATCAGATCAAGCGTCAATCGACCTACGCTCTCAAACCAATCCAGCAAGGCTCTGGATTCAACCACTTGATCGGGCTGCTGACGATCGGCTTCCATGACCGCATCAAACAGCGCGCGATAGTTCGACTTGAGATCGATTTGATCCGCCGCCACGCCTGCACGTCGTGCAAAGCGACCCAACAATAGTGCGCCTGCGGTATCAAATCGCTCGATCTGGGTCGCATCGATACGCTGTGCGTTTGATGTATACCCAACAAGCGCATCGTTCAGCGCTTCAGCGTGCTCCACCGTCCAGTATCCCGTGGCAGCGAGCTGGTCCGACTGGTCTGGGCTAGCTCTAAGATGCGGTGAAGAACTCAAAGGCTGAGATTGGCGCGGTCCGGGTGACGGTTTCAATGGCGGTCACCGACACAGTAACAAAATTGCGCAGGGACCGAAATAGAAACGCCCGACGAGATCGCGCAAACAGCCGCGACCGACAGCGTGACCGCGCCTCATCATTAGGCACAGCTAACGTTCAATCAAAACGCATAAACGCTCGAGAACTGGAGGCGGTTCATATTGCCCGACAGCCCGGCTTCAGTTTCGCGACGGGAGTAGGTGTATTCCATGCCCACGCGAAGCTTGGGGTTGACCTGATAGATCAGGTTGGCCAACCCGCTGTAGACGTCTTTGGTCACACCCATGCCGGTCAGATTGACATCGTTGTCGGCTGAAAATGCTGACAACGTGATGGTGGACCTCCACTGATCAGCCCAGAAATGACGGTAGGCCAGATACGCACCGAAGGCGTCGATGGCTTCCAGATCACCATCCGCATCAAACACCGCGTCGTTGGCCGTATTCAGACCCAGGTAGCGCCCGATGCCTGGGCCGCCGCTCACCATCCAGCGCAGATCATCGCGGCCAAAGTTGATCTTGCCGCTCAAGCTCAAGCCAAGGCCTGTGATCCGCTCGACTCCGTTGCTTGAATCAACCGAGAGCTGTCGACCGATGCCGGCCACAACAAAATTACCCCAGTCACCGCCCACGGTGTAGCGGGCAACGACATCAGGAATATTGGCGGTATCGGTCACGATGCGAGAGCCACCGCCGAAGGGCGTAAGGGTGGTTTCCGGGTTTTCTATTGCCAGCTCCCACGGGCCCTTGGTGTAGCGAATCTGCGCCTGGCGTGCAAACACAGTGCCTTCAGTCGGGCCGATGAAGTCCAGGTTATCGGGTAGCGCACCGACGTTGAAAAAGGTCGACCAGTACTGTCCAACCAGCCAGTTTTCATAGCGCAGGAAGGCATGGCGAATGCGCGTGGTGTAGGAATTGCTGATGCGCTCATTGCCGCCAGGGCCGACCAGAAAATCCAATTCCACAAAGCCTGACACTTCACGCCCTTGTCCAACCTCATGAGCGAATCCGAAATTGACTCTGCTTTCTTTCGCGTGAAAATCGACATCGGTGGTCGATGAATCACCACCAACTGGGATCAAACCGGGAATGCGAAAATCGCGAATCAGGCTGTTCGCGCCTACCGACCCTCCGCTGTAGCGGCTCCACAGCATGTCGGTTTTTAGATAGCCGCCAAAACTGAACCGCGTCGCACCGCGTACAATCTCGGCAGCAGCCGGGCTGGATTCTTCGGCTTCCACTGCGGCAACGCGTTCAGCCACCGCATCGACCTCGCGTCGAACCTCGCGAACTGCGGCGCTGGTGCCGGCATGGGTATCACCCTCGCCCGCGCGAGCTATCATCAACTGATTAACCATGCGTTCAAGCTCCGCCACACGCGCCTCCAGCGCGCGCTCACGCTCGCTTGCATCAGCATCCGCCCAAGCCGGCGCGCTCAGCAGCACGACAATCAAAACCATCAGCGTCTGTTTAAGTGTTCTACCCATCATCGTGCCTACTCCTTTTCACCAGTGCACTGGCTTATCGTTTTCGCATCTAGTGCGTAAGCGGAAACCGTCTTCCGTCTTCGCGTCTTCCATTTTCCGTTTCGCGCAAACTATGCAGCCAACCACTGCAACGACACCATTACCGATTGGTCTATACGACCAAAGTAGGAACAAGCGAAGCAAGACTTTGGTCGGATACGCCTGGGACCGCGCGGCTTGATAGACTCACGCTTTGGTTAACGCATCGGAGCGCATTTGAGCGCATTGGAAATATCATGAGCGAGTCGAAGGTCTACCCCATTCCTGAATCCTTTAAGGACGCCCACATCACGCCAGAGCTCTACCAAGAGATGTATCGCGCTTCTCTCGAAGACCCCGAAGGATTTTGGGCCGATCAGGCTCGCGAACGTCTGGACTGGATGCAACCGTTCACCAAGGTCAAAGACGTGTCTTACGCAAAAGACGATCTGCACATTCGCTGGTTCGAAGACGGCGTTTTGAACGTGTCATATAACTGTATTGATCGGCATCTGGCTGAACACGCCGATCAAACCGCAATTATTTGGGAAAGCGATGACCCCGAGGTGGCCAGCCACATCAGCTATCGCGAGCTGCATGAACAGGTCTGTCGCATGGCCAACGTTCTCAAAGCCCAGGGCGTAGTAAAGGGCGACCGCGTTACCTTGTATCTTCCGATGATTCCGGAAGCGGCCTATGCGATGTTGGCCTGCGCTCGCATCGGCGCGATTCATTCGGTCGTGTTCGGTGGTTTCTCACCGGGTGCACTGGCCAATCGCGTTGTTGACTGCGAATCCAAGCTGGTGATCACTGCTGATGAAAGCGTGCGCGGCGGCAAAACGGTACCGCTAAAGCGCAATGTTGACGAAGCCCTCAAACTGAACGGAGTCAGCACCGTTGACTGCGTTCTCGTGGTCAAACGCACCGGCGGTGACATTGCCTGGGATAGCGAACGTGATGTCTGGCTGCACGAGGCCTCGGCAACTCTCAGCGCTGACTGCGACCCGGAACCGATGAACGCCGAAGATCCACTTTTTATTCTCTACACCTCAGGCTCTACCGGCAGCCCCAAGGGCGTGCTGCATACCACCGGCGGCTACCTTCTGTACGCGGCGATGACCCACCAAACCGTTTTTGACTACAAGCCTGGCGACATCTACTGGTGCACGGCTGACGTGGGCTGGGTCACTGGCCACAGCTACATTGTCTACGGCCCGCTGGCCAATCGCGCCACCACGGTAATGTTCGAGGGAGTACCGACCTATCCTAGTAATTCCAGGTTCTGGGAGGTCATCGACAAGCACCAGGTCAACAGCTTCTACACCGCACCCACCGCCATTCGAGCGCTGATGCGCGATGGTGACGAACCGGTCAAGAAAACTTCAAGGAAAAGCCTGCGCGTGATGGGAAGCGTTGGCGAGCCGATTAACCCGCAGGCCTGGGAGTGGTATTACCACGTGGTCGGCGACGCTCGCTGTCCGATTGTCGATACCTGGTGGCAGACTGAAACCGGCGGTGTCTTGATCACGCCGCTGCCCGGCGCAACCGAACTCAAACCGGGCTCGGCCTCCAATCCCTTCTTTGGCATCGAACCCGCGCTGGTTGACACTGACGGCAATGAGCTGGAAGGTGCCACCAACGGCGCGCTGATCATCAAGGACTCCTGGCCAGGCCAGATGCGAACGGTCTATGGTGATCACGAGCGCTTCTATCAGACCTACTTCGCAACCTTTGACAACGTCTATTTCACCGGCGACGGTGCGCGGCGCGACGAAGATGGCTACTGGTGGATCACCGGGCGCATGGATGACGTTCTGAATGTATCTGGCCATCGCATGGGCACGGCCGAAATTGAGTCCGCACTGGTCGCTCATCCCGCTGTTGCCGAAGCGGCAGTGGTTGGCTACCCGCACGAGGTCAAAGGCCAGGGCATCTACGCCTATGTCACCCTGACTGCAGGCATTGAGAACAGCGATGCCTTAATTGGGGAGCTGGCGCAATGGGTGCGCACTGAGATTGGCCCGATTGCCAAGCCAGATCACCTGCAGTTTGCGCCGGGTCTGCCCAAGACCCGCTCGGGCAAAATCATGCGCCGTATCTTGCGCAAGATTGCCGAAAACGATTATTCGAATCTCGGTGATACCTCGACACTCGCCGACCCGGCGGTGGTCGATGATCTGATCGACAACCGCAAGAACAAATAGAACGATGCTAATCAGTTGGGATTTATGAGGAGCACGATGACAGATCAATGCATAAAGGTCATCATCGCGGACGATCACCCGCTGTTTCGTGAGGCATTGAGTCTTGCCCTGACCTCGGCTTTGGGCAACGCTGAGATCATTCAAGCCGAGGATATGGCCAGCCTCGAGCACGCGGCACTGACCCACTCGAATGCCGACCTGATGCTGCTCGATCTTCACATGCCCGGTGTCCAGGGATTCTCGGCCTTGATCTACCTTCGCGCCCACCACCCCGAGCTGCCGGTGTGCGTGATTTCGGCCAACAATAATCCGATTGTCATTCAGCGCGCGATGGATCATGGTGCGGCTGCTTTTATCCACAAGTCGGCACCGGTCGAAACCATCCGCGAAGCATTGGAAAGCGTTCTGGCCGGCAATCTGTGGAACCCGAATAATGGAGAGATTGAAACGGCGACTGAGCCGGACGAACTGGACATTGCCGAGCGAATCAGCGAACTCACGCCGCAGCAATTTCGTGTGCTGATGATGGTGGCCGAGGGGATGTTAAATAAGCAAATTGCCTACGACCTGGAAATTTCTGAGGCGACAGTCAAAGCCCACATGACCGCGATCTTCCGCAAGCTGGGCGTCACCAATCGCACCCAAGCGGTGCTGTTGGCGCAAAAACTGGCGGTTGACCCGCCCGAGATAGGTCGCGAAGGCTTTTAACCCGAGCAAAGTCTGATTTTAATGCGCTGTCGACCAGCGCCATGCACGTCTGCGCTAAGCTTGTCAGCCCAATTTCCTGATGCGAGCGATTTCAATGCGCCACTTCTCTGCCCGTTACTTGCTTCTGCCGTTTATTTTGATCGGCGGTTTTCTGCTCAACGCCAATGCACAAGTCACTGAGTCAGCAAGCTGGTTCGGCCACACTAATTTCGATAGCAACGTTCCAACCCAAGCAGCAGTTCTAGGCCATGCCCCGGGCGAAAGAATCAGCTCACCGGAACAAATTCGGCACTATTTCGACAAGTTGGCCGAAGCCAAGCCCGATCAGATCCGTATCATTGACTACGCCACCAGCTGGCAGGGCCGACCTGTCTACTACGCCATCATCGGCACGCCGCAGCGCATCGCCGAGCTGGACGCGATTCAAGCGGATATCCAAACGATTGCTCATCCAGATCAACACAGCTCAGATGCGATTGCAGCCGCGCTGGAGCGGGTTCCATCGACCGCCTGGTTATCGCACTCGGTCCATGGCAATGAGATCTCGCCAGCCGACGCAGCGATGGTCACCGCCTGGTATCTGCTGGCCGCGCGCAACAGCGATGTGGCCAACACCATCCTGGCCAACAGCCTGGTATTCATCGCGCCGCTTCAAAACCCCGACGGGCGCGCGCGATTCGTTCATGCCTTTGAATCCAGCCTTGGGCTGGAAGCTGATTCCAGCCGCGCGTCGGTTGAGCGCAACGAGCGCTGGCCCAGCGGTCGCGTCAACCATTACCTGTTTGACTTGAACCGGGACTGGCTACCGCTGACGCAGCCGGAAACTCAGGGACATGTGGCTGCCCTCCTCGACTGGTACCCATTGGCCATGGTTGACGCGCATGAAATGGGCTCGGACACCACCTTCTTCTTTGCCCCCGAAGCCGAGCCCTACAACCCGCTCTTGATCGAGTCACAGCGCGAAAGCCTCAGCGCGTTTGGCGAAAACAACGCGCGCTGGTTTGATCGTTACGGCTATGCATATTTCACGCGCGAGATCTTCGACGCATTCTATCCCGGCTACGGTGCCAGCTGGCCAGCCTATTACGGCGGCATTGGGATGACCTACGAGCAAGCCTCTGCACGAGGATTGCGCGCCCGCAAGCGCAGCGGCGAAGAGATAACTTATGCCCAGACCGTGCGCGAATATGTCGCCGCCAATCTGGCCACGCTGGAGACCGTTGCTGAACGACGCGAGGTGCTGTGGCGGAACTTTGCCGAATATCGTCAATCAGCGATCGAACAAGCTCGAAGCGAAGGTCCGGCGGCCTGGGTGATCCCGGCTCAGATTGATCAAGGCGGTGCAGATCGTTTGGCCGGCCTGATTGCTCGCCACGGATCCGATGTTTTCCGCACCGACGAGGATGTGGAGCGCTGTGGTCAAACACTGGCCGCAGGTAGTTATCTGGTCCCTGCTGCACAACCCAGCTATCGCCAGCTGCGAGTTCTGTTGGATAAGCAGATCGACATGAATGATGACTTTCTGGCCGAGCAAGAGCGTCGTCGCTCCCAAGGCGAGCCTGATCAGATTTATGACGTCACCGGCTGGTCGCTACCGGTCATGTTCAATGTGGAAATTGGTGACTGTCGGCGCGCACCGTCGACCGATGGATGGGTTCAGATTCAACCGCACGACGCATCGAACGGCACGCTGGAGGGGCCCGCATCACGAGTCGCATTCGTCGCGCCCGGCGGCTCGTCTGCGACCCTTCGATTACTGGCCGCTGCACTTCGAGCCGGACTGGCGGTGGATCGCAGCGAACAAGCCTTTGAGCTGAACGACCGAGAATATCCGGCCGGCAGCCTGATCTTTCAAAACGCAGACAACGCCGACGATCTATCGGAGACGCTCGCTGAACTGGCCCAGGAAACCGGTGCACAGATTACCGGCACCGACACCAGCTGGATCATGCAAGGCCCCAGCTTTGGCAGCAATCGCGTCCGTCGCCTCCACGCGCCAAGAGTCGCACTGGCCTGGGATCAGCCCACCGACATCTACTCACCGGGCGCGGTGCGCTTTGTCCTGGAACGCCAGATTGGCTACCCGATCACGATTATTCGCACCCAAACTCTGCGCTCTGCCGACCTGAATCGCTTTGATACGGTCATATTGCCCAATGCCTCGCGCCGCTTCGGCGGCGGCTACGCAAGCGTATTGGGCAGCGAGGGTGCTGGTCATTTGCGTGACTGGGTCGAGAATGGCGGCACCCTTGTCACCTTGGCCGATGCCAGTTCATGGGCCGCCCACCCCGACATCAATCTGTTGGCCAGCCGCCTTGAGCACAGCAATCAAGGTGATGAAGAATTGAATATTGAATCAGAGCAAGCGCGTGTAAGCGCTCTGGAATTGGAAACGCTGGATGATTTTGACCAACAAACCCTGGCCGGCAACCGTGACCCCGACAGCGTCGCCGGCGTGCTGGTCAACACGGACGTAAACACAGACCATTGGTTGGCCGCTGGTGCAGCTGAATCCATCCCGGCCCTGGTCCGTGGCAGCCGGATTTTCACCCCGCCGACGCAAGAACAAGCCGACATTGTTGCTCGCTTCGCCGGGCCTGATGAGCTACTCGCCAGCGGCTACCTGTGGGAAGAAAACCGCACCCAGCTCGCCTTCAAGCCATTTCTGATGACTCAAAACCACGGACGAGGCCATGTCATTGCCTTCACCGAAGACCCGGCCGTACGCGCCTACCTGGACGGACTCAACACCCTGCTAGTCAACGCTGTACTGGTCGCCCCGTCTTACAGTCGTAAGCTTAGATAGACTTGGAAAATCAAAATCAAAGTCAAAATCTTTAGGTCGCAAAGCAGCTAAGCAGCTAAGCAGCTAAGCAGCAAAGAAAGAGAAAAAGAGAAAAAGAGAAAAAAGCTTTACTGAAACAATCTCAGGCGGTTGACGCTCGCTTTCATATGAATATTCTGATTCGTTTTTCTTGGTTTTCTTCGCTGCTTTGCTGCTTTGCAATTCAAAGGTTATATTTTTTGGCTTTTTAGTGCATTAGTCTTCTGGGATCAGAAGCACCTGGCCGGGATAGATTTTGTTGGGGTCTTTGAGCATCGGTTGGTTGGCTTCGAAGATCTTCATATACTTGCCCGCGCTGCCGTAGAAGCGTTTCGAAATAGCACCCAGGGTATCGCCGGACTCTACGGTGTAGAACTGTGAGCTTGGGGTCTCTTCTTCGGGCGGCTCCGGCGCGTTTTCGACGTCGTGTGCGGGCGGCGGATCGGCGGGCGCTGCGGCCTCCGGTGCTTCAGCAGCGGTCGGCTCGACGCGCAGACGATCATCGACCTGCTCGACACCGTCAACATTGCCAGCAGCCACAATCAGCTTTTCCTTGTCTCCCAGTGACTCGACCTTGCCGATCAGGGCAATCTTCTTGTCCTCCTGAAAGGCGACCACCGACAACGCTTTGATCTTGAGCCCCAGGCTCAGAAGATGCTTTTGTACCGCGCCTTCATCGATTCGATCACCACTAAAAAGTTTCTCACCGGCATTACCGATAAAATCAAAAAGACCCATGTTGTAACGTCCTCCATATTCGAAAAACCGGCCAAGCCGGACTGTCCTTGATGGTAGCAGAGTCGATCAATTGTTGAGGCTCCTCTTTTTCAAGCGGCTCAGGAGCGCTCGCAGCGCGGCTGGACGCAGTGGTTTTTGAAGAATCCGATAGCCTTGCGCCTTGGCGGCCAGCCTGACGGTTTCGCTTTGATCTGCAGTGATCAGAATACCGGGAATCTCCGCATCAAAATGGGCCCTTACCTGGTTCATTAGATCGATGCCATTGCGGCCTTGATCGAGGTGGTAATCAGCCAACATGACGTCTGGCGCACCACCATGGGCCTGTAACATCGCCATGGCATCCTTCTGATTGGCAGCAGTCAGTGGGTGACAGCCCCAAGGCTCAATCAGGGCCGCCATGCCGAGCAGGATGTCGGGTTCGTTATCAACGCAGAGCAGCGTCATTCCGTCCAGGGTTTGGCCAGGCGAACCAGTTTTCATCTGATTCGGCAGATTCTTAGTTCCTTCGGCGCTCATCGGGACAACGATTTCAAACACCGTGCCGCGCCCGGGCTCTGAGTGCAATTCAATGGCGTGATCCAGCACGCGCGCAATGCGCTCGACAATGGCCAGACCCAGACCCAGTCCACGCTCCGATTGTCGGTCCGATTGTCGCTTGGATGGTCGTGGTATATCCAGCCGATGAAACTCACGAAAAATGAGTTTTTGTTGGTCCTTGCTGATCCCCGGCCCGGTGTCCAAGACTTGAATTCTTAGATGATCATCGCGGCGGCGACAGCCAATCAGCACGCGGCCATTGTCCGTGTAGCGCAAGGCATTGGCGATAAAGTTCTGTAATACGCGACGCAGTAATTTGGGGTCGGAAAGAATGCGCGCGCTGGAGGAGACCTGTTTGAAATCCAGTCCGCGAGATTCGGCGATGGCCGAGAATTCTGCGTGCAGAGGATCCAAAATATCATTGATCGCAATATCCCGCAGCTGCACCGGCATGGCTCCCGCATCCAGGCGCGAAATATCGAGCAAGGCACCAAGTAACTCCTCGGCACTGTTCAACGACCCGCTTAAACGCTGAGTCAAATGCTTTTGTTGCTCGGTCTGCCCTTCATTCTGTTCAAGCGCTGATGCAAACAATCGTGCCGCGTTGAGCGGCTGCAACAAGTCGTGACTGGCGGCCGCCAGAAAACGGGTCTTTGACTGATTGGCTTCATCGGCATCGCGCTTGGCCAGGGTCAGCGCGTTCTCGGTTCTCAAGCGAACTTCGACCTCGTGCTTTAGCGCTTCGTTGAGGTCAGTCAAGTCGCGGGTGCGGTCAATCACACGTTGTTCGAGATCAGTCTTGGCCTCAGTCAGGCTGCGCTCGGACTCGCGCAACGCCTCCTCGCTGCGCTTGCGATCGGTAATGTCTGTGAAACTGGTCACGAAGCCCCCGCCCGGCATTGGATTGCCGCGGATTTCCAGAACCCGGCCGTCCGCACCGACGCGTTCGAAGAAGTGGGGGTTTCGCTGGCGCAGCCAGGCCAGACGCTTTGCAACCAGAGCCTCGATCTCACCCTCCCCCATCTGACCGCGGCGCGCGTTGAATTCCAACACCTCCCGGATCGGGCGACCGATGTGGATCAAACCGTCGGGGTAGTCGAACATCTCCAGATAACTTCGATTCCAGGCCACCAGGCGCAGCTTGGAGTCGACCACGCTGATGCCCTCCGACATATTCTCCATTGCCGATTGCAACAATTCCTGTCTGAACTTGAGCTTTTGCGAGGTCTGATCGAGCAGGCTGACCACCTCGTCGAAGCGCATCCCGCTACCGGCCAAGGCTGACGACAAGACAAGCCGTGCCGAGCTGGCGCCGATCACACCTGACAGCACGCGTTCAGTGTGCCGAACCAGTTCGGCGTCGGCCGGCTCGGTCTCGACCAATGGCCGGCCGTTGAGTCGGGCAAAGTCACGAAACGCTTGGGTGGTTCGGCGCTCGCCAAGAAACCGTCGAGTCAGGTTGATGAAATCACCGACTCGCGCGAATCCGGTACGAGGCACGGCGTCAGAACCCGAGGCGCTTGTCGCGCCTAAAAACGCGTTGGCCTGGATTCGGTCAATGGCACGCTCTCCGCCGCTCCATGAGCCCAAGAAAAGACCAAGCATATTGAAGCCCAGCGACACGACAACCCCGTGGGTCAGTGGGTCTTGCAGCTCCAGGCCGAACAGCGTCTCTGGCCGCAGCCATTCGATGCCGAACGGACCCAACACGAGAAATTCATTGCCAGTGCCCAAGGCCTGCAGAACGCCGGGCAGCAGTAAGGTGTAGAACCAAAGCGAAAAGCCCAGGGACAAACCGAGCAGCGCGCCGCGTCGATTGGCTCGCCGCCAAATCATAGCGGCAACAACCAGCGGCCCGAACTGCGCGACCGCTGCAAATGACAACAGGCCGATATTAGCCAGGCTCTCGTTGTAGCCGAATAATCGGTAGTAGATCCATGCCATCAGCAGCAGACCGACAATGACCAAGCGCCGTATCAAAAGCAAAAGTCGACCCAGATCGGCACCACGCGCTCTGGAGGCGACGGGCAGCCTCAAAAGTGCTGGCATCACGATGTCATTGGAGACCATGATCGAAAGCGCCACGCACGCAACGATGACCATGCCGGTTGCGGCCGAAAAACCACCGAGCATCGCCAGCAGAGTAAGCACATGCTGATCGGCCGCCATCGGCAGAATCAGCATGAATGCGTCCGCCTCTTCCGCGCCGCCAAAGGTGATCATACCCGCTACCGCCACCGGGACGATAAATACAGCAATCAAGATCAGATACAGCGGAAACAGCCAGCGC
>JGI12109J20283_10244627_pt1 | contig 13475 bp, 14 predicted proteins | sample ElkSlonscriptome_12_FD_20283 | JGI IMG/M metagenome (IMG submission 20283) | reverse complement strand
CCCGCCGTGATAACGACGGTGGCCACAACGCCGCCGATTAAACCAGACCAGGTTTTACCCGGGCTGATGCGCGGTGCCAGCTTGCGACCACCGACCGTGCGCCCGGTGAAATAGGCTCCAATGTCAGCAGCAGCAATAATGACGATCAGCATGAACACCAGCCAAGGTGAGCGTTGATGTAACCAACACAACGCCAGCCAGGCACCGATCAGAATCGTCGCAAGCACCGCCAGTTTAGTTATTTGCCAACCCGGCGATGCCTCCTTGCCCAGCGCCGGTTGAAGCAGCCAGCCAAATAGAACAATCCAAAGCACGGCTGGCGCAAGCAATAGAACCGGAACAGATACGCCAGATTGGAGGACGTGTAGCTGATCGAAAAGGATTATCTCGGGCGCAATAATTCCGGCCACCGCGGCAAGGCCGAACCCAGCCAGGCTGAGCGCTGCTGCATAAAGCAAGCTTCCGCGCCAGGCATCCAACCCGCTTAAGCGCCCCGCTTCCCAGCCGCCAATGCCGAGCACGATCAAGCCCGTAATAAGCGCAAAAACTGTCGCTTCAGTTGCGAATAAGAGGACAAGCGCAAATGCTGCAATGACCACCGCAGTGATCAGGCGTGTTTTAAGCATGCTTTACTTGATTCAGCCCGCCGAAGCGACGGTCGCGACCGGCGAAATCAACCAGCGCTTTCTCCAGATGTTCAGCGGCAAAGTCGGGCCATAGTACATCGCAAAAATAAAGCTCGGTATAGGCAAACTGCCACAGCATAAAATTTGAAAGTCGCCGCTCGCCGCCGGTGCGAATCAATAGATCTGGCGGCGGCAAATCGCCGAGCGCAAGCGCGTTCGTCATGCGCCCTTCGTCAATGGCATCGACTGCGAGTCCTTGATCACGAACGGCCAGGGCCAAACGCCGGGTAGCGGCAATAAGATCGGCTCGACCGCCATAGTTCACTGCAACATTGAGCGTCAGGCGGCGGTTATTCTGGGTGCGCTTTTCAGCGCGACGCATGCCATCGCGAAGCGCCATGTTGAAGGCACTCCGATCACCGATAAAACGAATCTTTACGCCGTTTTCGTCGAGTTCGCGAATTTCTTTGGTCAGAGCGCGCATGAATAATTCCAGCAGTTGTTTGACCTCGCGCGGCGGACGCCGCCAGTTTTCGCTGGAAAAGGCATACACGGTCATAAACGGAATATCGCGTCGGGCGACGGCTTCAACCGCTCGACGCAGTGCATCGCTCCCGGCCCGATGTCCATCAGACCGAGGCTTGCCCTGCAGCGATGCCCAGCGACCGTTGCCGTCCATGATCAGGGCAACGTGCTGTGGAAGAAGACTCAGGTCGCTCACCGGTCTTAGATTTCCATCAGCTCGCGTTCTTTTTCGCCGATCAGTTCATCGACCTTACCGACGTGCTCGTCGGTGATTTTCTGGATTAGAGTTTCGCCCCGTCGAACGTCATCTTCGGTCAGCTCTTTCTCTTTCAAGAACTCTTTAAGCTGCGAGTTGGCGTCGCGCCGAATGTTGCGAATTGCCACCTTAGCCTGTTCACCTTCGGCGTGGACGACTTTGACCAGGTCGGCGCGGCGCTCTTCGGTCAGCGCCGGCAGCGGAACTCGTATATTGTTGCCGGTGGTAGCCGGGTTCAGGCCCAAGTCAGACTTCATGATCGCTTTCTCGATCGGTTTGACCATGGATTTATCAAACGGCACGACGCTTAGGGTGCGCGCATCCTCGGTGTTGACATTGGCGGCCTGATTCAGTGGTACTTCAGAACCGTAATAGTCGACGGTGACATGCTCAAGCAGGCGGGGATGAGCTCTACCGGTACGAATTTTCGCCAATTCACTGACCAAAGCGCCTATGCTTTTGTCCATCCTGTCCTGGGCATCGTTTTTGATGTCGTTGAGCATGGCTCACCTCATTTGAGTAGGAATTCTTGAGTTAACGGGGGATTGTAGCCGCACGTGAGATGCGCTGCAGTCAGAACACGCGACGCCTCAGTGCACCAGCGTGCCCACAGACTCGCCACGGATCAGTCGATCCAGGCTGCCGTTCTGATTAAGATTAATAATTCGAATCGGCATCGACTGGTCGCGGCACAGCACGAACGCATTGGCGTCCATCACCGCCAGCTTGCGCTCGATGACCTCATCGTAGCTGAGTTCGTCGTAGCGTTCGGCCGATGGATCAATCTCCGGATCAGCTGAGTAAATTCCATCGACCTTGGTCGCTTTTATCATCAGGTCAGCACCAATTTCGACGGCGCGCAGGCTGGCTGCCGTGTCAGTGGTGAAGAACGGATTGCCGGTGCCGGCCGCGAAAATGACCGCGCGATTTTTCTGCAAATGACGCACCGCGCGGCGTCGAATATAGTCTTCGCACACCTCGCGTACAGAAATCGCGGACATGACGCGGGTTGTGACCCCAGCGCGCTCCAGCGCATCCTGGAGTCCCAGTGCGTTCATCACCGTCGCCAGCATGCCCATGTGGTCACCGGTGATCCGGTCGATCCCCGAGGCGGCCAGCCCTTTGCCGCGGAAGATGTTCCCACCGCCAATCACGATGCCGATCTGTACCCCGGCCTTAACCACGCCGGCAACCTCTCGAGCAATTCGAGAGGACACTTTTGGGTCAATGCCGTAGTCCAGCTCCCCCAGGAGAGCCTCACCGCTAATCTTTAACAGAATTCGTTGAATTCGTTTTTCGCTCATGGCGCGGCTCGCTGTAGTGATGAACGTTATTTGTTGACGTAGGCCAGATTAACCGCCGCGTGCCTGCTCCATGACTTCGGCGGCAAAATCGGTTTCTTCCTTCTCAATGCCTTCGCCGACTTCAAGTCGGACAAATTCTGAAACGCTGGCACCGCTCTTGTTGAGCAATTGGCCTACGGTCACATCCCCATCCTTGACGAACGGCTGCCCAGTCAGGGTGATTTCTGCCAGGTGCTTTTTCAGGCGACCTTCGACCATCTTTTCAATAATCTCAGGCGGTTTGCCGCTATCGGCAGCTTGCGCGACCAGAATTTCTTTTTCTTTCTCAAGCACGTCTTCAGGCACATCTTGGGCATCGCGAAAGGCCGGATTAAGGGCTGCAACGTGCATTGCGATATCCCGTGCCAGCGCTTGATCGCCGCCCTTGACCCCCACCATGACGCCAATTCTGCCGCCGTGGATGTAGGTGCCCACTGCGCCTTCGTCAGCCTTCATGCGAGCAATGCGGCGAATCTGAACATTTTCACCCACCTTGGTCACCAGTTGCTGACGCGCGCCTTCAACGCTGTCGCCACTGGCCATGGTTTGAGCGTTTAGCGCCTCAATATCTTCACTTTCCAGTGCCAGAGTGGCCACTTCTTCAGCAAAGCCGCGGAAGTTCTCGTCTTTGGCCACGAAATCAGTTTCGCTATTGACCTCGACAAGCACGCTATGCCCGTCTGTCGACGCATCAACGATTGCGCCTTCGGCGGCAACCCGAGAGGCTTTCTTGTCGGCTTTGGCCAGACCGGATTTGCGCAGATGCTCGATTGCGCCGTCCATGTCGCCGCTGGTCTCAACCAGCGCTTTCTTGCATTCCATCATTCCGGCGCCGGTGCGCTCGCGGAGTTCCTTGACTTGTGCTGCAGTAATGCTCATGACGATTCTCTAATGTGGTAATTCAAATAATTCAGTATTAATCCGAGACGCCTCATGTAGCGTCTCGGAATGGTGTCCTCGGAGCGATTCCAGAGGATTTGCAGCGAAATCAGGCGTCGTCGTCCTTGCTGGCATCGCTATCGTCGCTTTTGGCAGCCTTGGCTGCTGCTTTCTTTTTGGCTGCTTTTTTCTTGCTAGCCTTCTTTGCCGCAGACTTTTTGGCTGGTTTTGCGGTTTCGCTGTCGTCAGCTTGCTTCGCTTCGGCTGTTGTTTCGGCTGCTTCTGCCTTTTCTTCGGCTGCCGGCGTCTTGTCAGCTTTTTTCTCATCGACTTTTTCCTCGTCGACTTTTTTCTCGCCGGCTTTTTCAGCGTCAGCTTTTTCTGCCTTAGCTTTGTCCTCGTCACCTTTCTCGGAATCAACCGTATCTGGCTCCGCCTTCTTTACAGTGACTTTCTTTTTGGCGGTCTTCTTGGTGACCTTGGTCGCTGCAGGTTTCTTCGCGGCCGTTTTGGCTGCTGCCGGCTTGGCGCTCTGCTCGACCGGATTGCCATCGGCGTCAAGTTCGACAAAATCCTCAGCGTCGCCTTTCGGCACCGGTGCCGAGGCGCGCCCTTCAAGAATGGCATCCGCAGCTAGCTGCGTGTAGAGGCGCACGGCGCGGATGGCGTCATCGTTGCCTGGAATTACGTAATCAATATTCTCCGGCGAATGATTGGTGTCGACCACGGCAATTACCGGGATGCCCAATTTTCTTGCTTCAGCAACCGCAATCGTTTCATGCCCAACATCGACCACAAACATGGCGTCTGGCAGGCCGTTCATGTTCTTGATTCCGCCCAGGCTGCGCTGCAGCTTGTCGCGTTCGCGGGTCAGTTGCAGCACTTCTTTTTTGACCAATCGATCAAATGAGCCATCAACCTCCATCTGCTCGATTTCTTTCAGGCGATTGATCGATTGCCGAACGGTCCGGAAATTGGTCAACATGCCGCCGAGCCAGCGGTGCGAGACATACGGACTGTTCGACCGTTCTGCTTCTTCCTCGATCGCTTGACCGGCTGCGCGCTTGGTGCCGACGAACATGATGTTGCCTCGACGACTAGCCAGGCGGCTCATGAAATCCAGCGATTCCTTGAGCAGGGGCAGGGTCTTTTCTAGATTTATGATGTGGATTTTGCCCCGAGCGCCGAAGATATACGGCTCCATCTTGGGGTTCCAATAGCGGGTCTGATGACCGAAGTGAACGCCGGCTTCCAGCATCTGGCGCATTGTTACGTTAGGCATTGGGTAGTCCTTATTTCTTATTGGACAAACGTCGCGGCCCTGCAGCGTTCCCGGCTGCAAAAGGTGGGCGCACATATAGGCGATCAAAATGTCCGGGGTTTAAGCCTCCGCTCATCCCGGCTCTGCGAACCTTGAGTTGAAATCGTTACCAGTACTTCCAGTACTTGAAAGTCGATTAAAACTCGCGGCAACCCCGCGAACCGTGACGATGAGCGTGTGTATTGCTTTGCTCCAGACCAGACGTCAACAGACAACTGCCAGGCAAAGCCGTGCAATTATAGCAGTAGCAACGAGGCCGATGGAAGTGCAAAATTGAAGTTTAAAAGTTGCCGGTTGATTCGATTCGTGGCTTTTGCCAGCGCTTATCGTTTTAATTACGCGTTTCCAGCGCCTATAATTTGGGTCAGACTCGTAGAACGCAGTTTTCATGCTTCAGCTTCTCAGCGCCTATCAATTTGTCTCACTGGAACAACTGGCGCTCAGGCGCGAGCAAATTCTGGTCCAAGCGCGTGACTTGGGGCTCAAAGGCACGGTTTTGATCGCCGGAGAAGGAATTAATTTCAGTCTTGGCGGTGATCAACAGGCGCTGGAGCGCTGGTTGATCTGGGCCGACCGTCGGCTTGGATTGAATGCGCCCGTTGTGAACTGGCAGCCGGTAGCGTCAGTACCATTTCTTCGGCTGAAGGTGCGCATCCGGCCTGAAATTATTACGTTTGACCCTGAGCTCGTGCCTGGTAGGGTGCCCGGGGGTCAGGCTCTCACGCCAACGCAGTGGCATCAATTGATTGCGCGTGATGACGTGCAGCTGGTTGACACCCGCAATCGCTACGAATACGAGTTGGGCACGTTCGAGCGCGCCATTGATCCGGCGACCGAGCGGTTCACAGAGTTTGGTGAGTGGGCACTCTCTGAGCTATCGCCGGATCGTCCGGTGGCCATGTTTTGTACCGGTGGCGTTCGCTGCGAAAAAGCCAGCGCCTGGCTGGTCAAGCACGGCTATGATCAGGTCTATCAACTGGAAGGCGGCATTCTCAGCTATTTGCAGACCATTGCTGAAGATCAGTCACGCTGGTCGGGTGAATGTTTTGTATTTGACGATCGGGTCAGCGTGAACCATGCGCTCGAGCCAACCGGCCGATCGGTATGTGCAGCCTGTCGTCGACCGGTCGACGGACTGGAATCCGATGCCATGCCGCCAGTTGATGAGTCCGGTCAATGCCGATTGTGCTCGGAGAAATTCGACGCCGCGCGATTGGCCGGCTTGCGCGAACGGGTTCGCCAGATTGGCTTGGCGCAGGCCCGAGGAGAACATCATCTAGGGCCACAAACTGAGGAAAGTGAGGCATGACGACTGCGACTATTTCCAACATCGAGCCGCCTTACTGGCTCCCCAGCGCACTTCATAGCAGCTGGGAGCTACTGGCTGCCTATCCGCTGGCGCTGGCGGCTGTTATCACTCTGGTCGGATTGACTATTGCCGTAATCGGGCGACGCTGTGTATTGATCTGGGGCGGCAAGCTGACCGCGAAAACTCGCAACGAACTCGACGGCGAACTGCTACGTATAGCGGCAAACGTCGCCGCCTTGCTGCTGGCCTATGCGTCGCTGGCAGTGGCAATTCAGGTTGTCGGCTTTAATGAGCGGGTCGAGCAAATCATCATACGAATCTTGATGAGCCTGCTGATTTTGCGCCTGACCGTGGCCGGGCTGCGCGCAAGCCATCTGGCTTTAAAGCTTCTAGGCACGCTCCGCGATCGCTACAAGATAGTCGAAGAGCGCACCATGCCGCTGTTTGATCTGGTCGCCACCCTGGCGATTGTGGGTATTGCCGCCTACGCCTTGCTGATGGTCTGGAACATAAACCCGACCGCTTGGCTGGCATCTGCGGGTGTGGTTGGTATTGCGGTCGGTTTTGCGGCTCGCGATACCCTGGCCAATCTGTTTGCCGGCTTTTTCATTATTGCCGACGCGCCCTACAAGCTGGGTGATTACATCGTGCTTGAAACCGGCGAGCGTGGGGAAATCACCAAAGTCGGCATTCGCTCAACGCGCATGTTGACTCGCGACGACGTCGAAATCACCGTGCCGAACTCGGTCATGGCCAATGCCATGGTCTACAACGAGTCGGGCGGAAAGTGGGTCAAATTCCGCATTCGCCTCAAAATCGGTGTGGCCTATGGATCTGATGTTGAACAGGTAGTCGAGTTGCTGGAGCAGCTGGCGTTTGATCACGATATGGTGTGCAAATCACCGACACCACGCGTTCGGATGCGCGGCTTTGGTGATTCCAGCCTTGATTTCGAGCTGCTGTGTTGGGTCAATCAGCCGGCCGAGCGCGGCTTGGTGACCCATCAGCTCTATATGAAGATTTACAAATCACTGAACGAGGCGGGCATCGAAATCCCCTTTCCGCAGCGCGATGTCTGGATGCGCGAAGGGTCCGAATCTTGATCTTTCTAAAGCGTTGGTGCTGATAGAACCTTAAGGAAATTTCACCACGGAGTTCACTGGGGCATAGGCAATTATTGTTTTCTCAGTAACTTCTGTAGTGAGTCAATTTTTCCTGCGACAGTCTCTCGGCCAGGCTCAGGTCAGTTCGCTGACGACCTGATCCAGGGCGATTTCGCTGTTGTCCTTGCCACGACGGCGGTATTCAATAACGTTATTGTCCAGGCCACGATCTCCGACGACCAGTACGTGCGGGATGCCGATCAGCTCGGCATCGGCAAACATTACGCCGGGTCTTAAGGGGCGGTCGTCCATGAGTACGGACTTGCCGGCCGCTTGCAAATCGGCATAAAGCGTAGCTGCAGCTTCTCGCACGCGATGCGATTTCTTGTGGTTTAACGGCAGAATCATGATGTCGAACGGCGCGATCGGCTCAGGCCAGATGATTCCATTCTCGTCGTGATTCTGCTCGATGGCGGCGGCGACAATGCGCGAGATGCCGATGCCATAACAGCCCATCATCGGATGTTGCCCGCGCCCGGTCTCATCCATCACGACCGCATTCATCGACTCGGAATATTTGTTGCCGAGCTGGAAAATATGGCCAACTTCGATGCCCCGAATCATTTCAATGGCGCCGGAACCGTCGGCAGCCGGGTCACCGGTCTGAACTTTGCGCAGGTCGGCGACCTCAGGCAGCGGCAGATCACGTTCCCAGTTGATGCCGCAAAAATGAAAACCATCCTCATTGGCCCCGGCACTGAAATCACTCATGGCAGCGACCGAGCGATCTATCACCAGCGGCAGTTTCAGACCCACCGGCCCCAAGCTGCCCGGGCCTGCACCAATTTCTTCGCGAATTTCTTCTTCGCTGGCCATGCGCAACGGCGCTGCAACTTGCGCCAGCTTCTCGGCTTTGACAGCGTTGAGTTCATGGTCGCCGCGAACGATTAACGCGACCAGCTTGGCTTGCCGGTCTCCATCGGTATCTTCATCGGCCGCCACAATCAGCGTCTTGACGGTCTTGTCGATCGCTTGATCATGCTGCTCCACCAGATCGGCGATAGTGCGCGCGTTTGGCGTGGCCAGCTTTTCCATGGTTTGGGTCGGCGCTGTGCGCTCGTCAGGTGCTGAGGCTTCGGCCAATTCGACATTTGCGGCGTAATCGCTGCCGGGCACGTGAGCAATTTCATCCTCACCGGAGTCGGCCAGGACGTGGAACTCATGAGACACCGCACCGCCGATGGCGCCAGTGTCGGCGGCCACTGCTTTGAATTTCAGGCCCAAGCGCTCAAAGATGCGCGTGTAGGTTGCAAACATAAGCTGATAGAAACGATCAAGACACGCCTCGTCCATATGAAACGAATAACCGTCTTTCATAAGAAATTCGCGTGCGCGCATCACGCCGAAGCGCGGACGAATTTCGTCACGGAACTTGGTCTGGATCTGATAAAAACACAGCGGCAGCTGCTTGTAGGAGCGCAACTCGTCGCGAGCAAACTCGGTGATCACTTCTTCGTGGGTTGGGCCGAAGGCGAATTCACGTCCTGCTCGGTCGGTGATCTTTAGCAACTGTGCACCGAACTGGTCCCAGCGATCGGTTTCGCGCCATAGCTCGGCTGGCTGCACGGCAGGCATCAACATTTCCAGACAGCCCGCAGCATCCATTTCTTCGCGCACGATGGCTTCAACCTTGCGCAGCACCTTCAAACCCAACGGCGTCCAGCTGTAAATGCCCGAGGTCAGCTTGCGGATCATGCCGGTGCGCAGCATCAATTGATGCGATGCGATTTCAGCATCTGACGGAACTTCTCGTTTGGTAACTAGATGAAATTGGCTGGTTTTCATGAATTAACGTTGGTCCGCGCTAAGCAAATTGTTTTTCAGGGGTTGTCAGGAAGGGCGTTTTGCGCGAAAAAGTCTAGCAGCCAACGTTAGGCAACATTAGCCGCTTTAACTAATGAGTCCAGGAAACACCTGAAACTCAGGCTGTTTTTCCGCGCACCAGGTTCAATGAAGCTTGCATCAGCTGCCAGAATTATGAAATTTGGCCGGAACTGTTCAGCACCATTCCGAGATAAAATCCCGCGACTGCTGAATCATCTGTTGACGCTGCTCTTCGGAAATGGCTTCCATCTGGCCTTGATCGTTTTCTCGATTCAGACGAACGCGCTGGGTCATCCACGACAGGTTGGATCTGGCCTGTTCACATCGTTCAGCCACAACTTCTGGATCGGGCTGCTGAATTTCGACTTCAGGCAGTGTGGGCATCAGACCTGTATTTGCGGTGCGCTCATCGCTGTCAGATTCGCCGACACTTTGCGGAGACACAGTCTGTACGACGTTCGAGAACGTGTTGATGCGCTGATATTCGATGCCCTCAGGCGGGCGTGCCGAGAAATGGGTTACGCCGTCAGCATCGACCCATTTGTAAATTTCTTCTTGGGCCTGAACGGGGCTTGTGACCCCGCTGAGCAATGCAATCACGAGGATCGCCATTGACATAGTCGACAACCACTTGAAATGATTCATAAAATTTAAAACCTCGAATCGCCGGTAGCCTACTGCGGCCGGCGGCTTTTGGCCCCAAAATGGATTACCTACAACTTTGCCTTAATATGGCTCGGCGCGCAAGTGAAGGCGGGCGATGCTATCCTTCCTGCGCAGCCACGTAGGGCAATGATGCAGGTGAACGAGACCAATTCAAAGAAAGGGCTGGCACGCGGTGCATTTTTGCTACCTAATGCCTTGACCACAGGGGCCCTGATGGCTGGATTCTACGCCATCATCGCCGCCATTAACGGGCAACCCGTAGCGGCCTGTATCGCGGTGGTGATTGCCGGCTTGCTGGATGGCGTTGATGGACGGGTTGCGCGCATGACCAATACCCAGTCTGAATTCGGGGTCCAATACGACAGCTTGTCAGATATGGTGTCCTTTGGTCTGGCGCCGGCAATTCTCGTTTTCACCTGGACGTTGTACGACCTTGGTGATCCCGACACCGTGGCCGACAAGCTTGGCTGGTTAGGTGCGTTTTTCTTCTCGGCTTGCGCCGCATTGCGTCTGGCCCGTTTCAATACTCAGGCCGGTGTAAGCGATAAGGCGTATTTCCAGGGCCTGGCAAGCCCGGCTGCGGCTGGTACCTTGATCTCAACCATTTGGTTTTGCCACAGTCGGGGCATTTCACCGGAGCTGGTGGCGTGGCCAATGCTGCTGCTGACGATTCTGCTTGGCACCTTGATGGTTTCAAGGGTTCGCTATTTCAGTTTCAAGTCCTCCCCGCTGTCTGATCGAGTGCCATTTGCCTGGATTTTTCTCGTTCTGGTCGTGTTGGTCATGCTGGCGGTTGATCCGCCTGCAGTGCTGTTTACCATCGGCATCGTTTATGTGTCCTCGGGCCTGCTGCTGACCCTTCGCGGTCGCTACCTGCAGCGCCGTCGACGGCGCAGGGACTCATAGTTGATGGCGGGCCTGTCAAGTCGTAGCCGCCAGCGCCTGGCCTTGATCGGTGTTGAGGTTTGGCAGCGCCGCGTGCGCTCGCCAGCATCCTCTTCGACGTCGCCAACGGAGTTCTTTGATGATTCTGTCGAGCCCAATGCCGACGAAGCGCATCAACCGCGAATTCGCCTGCTCTCGGGCGCCGGCGACTGGGTGCTGGTGCAACAGCCAGCCTGGCGCGGTGATCATGCCGATATGATGGCCGACATTCAGGCCACGATCGGCCCTGAGCGCTGTCGATTTGGCCAGTGGGCAGAGGCCGGAAGCGCTGGCGTTGGTGTGACGGAATTGCAGGCACGCGGCGTGGTCAAGGTGCTGACGTTCGGCGCGCCGCCTGATTTGATCGACTGGCCGATGCTGATCCAAGGCCCGAGCCTTGAGGCGCTGGTCACTGATTCGGCCGCCAGGCAAGCGCTGTGGCAGCAGCTTGTTGCCGCACTGGGATCGCAATAGTGGATGCTCAATAGTGGCTGCCGTTATGGAGGCCAGGATTGAAATTCGAGCCATGCGCAGGCTTGATATTGCGTCGGTGAATGCGATTGAGCAGGCCAGTTACCCGTTTCCATGGACCAAGGGTATTTTTAAAGACTGCCTCAGAGTCGGCTACAACTGTCGAGTGTTGACCCTCAACGGTCAGATCGGAGCCTATGCCGTGGTGACTCAGGCCGTGGACGAAGCGCATTTACTGAATTTATGCGTAGCCCAGAACTTTCGTCGCCAGGGGCTCGCTCGGTTGCTGCTTGAACAGGTCATGGATGAGGTACAGGTGCTCGGCGTCGCGCGCATGTTTTTAGAAGTCAGGCCGTCAAATCCGCAGGCAATTGCGCTCTATAACTCATGCGGATTCCGAAAAATCGGTCGGCGACCCGGCTATTACCCGGCTGACGGCGGGCGCGAAGATGCGCTGGTGTTGGTATGTCGAATTGATGATTACCTTCAGCAGCGGGATGACGATTTGAATGTTCGTCGTCAGAACAGGAAAGGCTGATGCGTGTCGGAGCCGCCCAAATCGCACCGGTCTGGTTAAATCGTCAGGCCACCGCCGAGCGCATTGTTGAAAGCATTGACCAGGCCGCAGTCAGCGGCGTTGAGCTGCTGGCTTTTGGCGAGTGCCTGTTGCCTGGCTATCCGTTCTGGATCGATCGTAGTGACGGCGCTCGCTTTGACAGCGCTCTGCAGGCCGATTTGTATGCGCATTACCTCGATCAGGCAGTTTGCATCGAAGACGGTGACCTTGATTTGATTTGCGAGGCAGCTCGCCGCAATCAAATGACCGTGGTTGTTGGAATCCTGGAGCGCCCCGCCGATCGTGGCGACAGCGTGTATGCCGCAGCGGTGGTGGTGCTTCCTGATGGTTCTATTGGTTCGGTTCAGCGCAAGTTGATGCCGACCTATGAAGAGCGACTGGTTTGGGCTACCGGGGACGGTCACGGTTTGCGTGTGCATCGCCTGGGCGAGTTCACCCTGGGTGCACTGAACTGCTGGGAAAACTGGATGCCGCTGGCCCGGGTAGCGCTGCACGCGCAGGGCGAGGATTTGCACGTCGCAATCTGGCCCGGCAACGAGCGTAATACGCGCGATATCAGCCGCTTTATGGCGATTGAAGGCCGCAGTTTTGTGCTGTCGGCGTCCGGGTTGATGCGATCAGAGGACGGGCCGGAGGCTTTCGAATTCAATTTGAAGCTGGGATCACGCTTGAAGCAGGCAATCAAAGACATGCCGGGGGCAGGCGACTTGCCGTGGGCACGCGGTGGCTCGTGCCTGTGTGCTCCTGACGGGACATGGGTGATTGCGCCCGTTAATGATGAGTCAGGGATATTCTTTGCTGATATCGACGCTGCGGACGTGCGTCGCGCGCGCCGTCAATTTGACCCCAGCGGGCATTACTCACGGCCGGATGTATTCCGGCTGGAACTCGATCGCACGCGTCAGAAAATTGCCTGGATTGATGACGGCTGATCCGTAGAGATGGGGAAGCACACCGACCGACATGCTCGAAAAGGTGGTTCAATCCGATCGACTAGTCGTCTTCACCTTGGCTACTGGAATTTTTGCTGTAGCCATCATTATTGTCCCCGTCCAGCTCCTGTTTTGCTGCAAATAGCGCAGTCAGCGCCAGCCAAGTGATCAGGCTCAGCGCAATCGCAATCACCCATTCCTGCATCGCACAAGCGACCCCCATGGCACCTAGCGTCCAGATGCTGCCCGCCGTGGCCGTGCCGCGCACGCGGTCCTCGTTCTTCAAGATCGCACCGCCGCCAATAAATCCAATGCCGCCAAGGATGCCCTGCATGATCCGGGCGAGCGCATCGGTTTGTTCTGGTGAAACAAACGCCATGCCAATCAGCATGTAGCTGCAGGCACCGACAGAGACCAGCGGAAACGTTCGAATTCCCATGATGCGGCTGTAAAGCTCACGGTTAACCGCTGCCGGCAGCGCCAGAAGTCCTGCCGCCGCGAGCGATCCAACTTGAATGATCCATTCGTCCATGGAGTGTTTGCTGTGAGTTGCCTCTGTTCAAGGTAGCAAATTTTGGGTGGTTGAGTGGGGGCGGGGAAAAAGGGAAGACGGAAACCGGAAGACGGAAACCGAATCTGTCCCTCTCCCGTCTCCCGTC
>JGI12109J20283_10638133_pt1 | contig 13476 bp, 12 predicted proteins | sample ElkSlonscriptome_12_FD_20283 | JGI IMG/M metagenome (IMG submission 20283) | reverse complement strand
AGAACGACCAGCGCTCCATCGCCGGGCCGCTGGTCGATCAGGTGAAGGCTGCCGACGTGATCGTTGTGAACTGGAAGCGGCTGCCTACCGGCGGCCGCTGCTTGCGAAGCGGCGGTAAGGGCCGCAACTCGGAGAATGGACGCAAGAGGTTGGCGGAAAAAGACCCGGGTCGAAGGGCAAAGGCTCGACGCCGCATCAGCCCGCGGAAAGCTCGGAGACGATTCAGGAGTCTCGCTGCACTGAACCGCCTTCGCCAAGCCTATATAGGGTTGCATAGAGTAATCGGAGACGGCTCGGTGCGACACGCTGCAAGGACGTCCGTGTCAGCTCGACGGCAGGATCCCTCCCGCCGATGGTCGCCGCGACCCGCCTCCGATTACTTTCGGGACGATTGATACGCCGTCCGCCAACGCCCATCGACCACCGACCACCGAAGGCGACGCCTGATGGAAAAACCCTTTGCCCCTGCTTGTGAGGAGAACAAAGGGCCGATCCTCGAGGTCATCGCGCCACGGCTTCGGGATGCGCTCAGCCTGTTGGAGATCGGCAGCTGCACCGGACAGCATGCCGTGCACTTTGCGCCCGCGATGCCTCACTTGACCTGGCAATGCAGCGATGTGGCCGACTACCTGCCGGGTATGCATCTATGGCTGGACGAGGCGCCCGCAAGCAATCTGCCGGAGCCGATCGAGCTGGACGTGGATGGTCCCTGGCCCAAAGGCCCCTTCGATGCCGTCTTCAGCGCCAACACGGCGCACATCATGTCGTTGGAGCAGGTGCGGCGCATGTTTCTGGGAGTCGGCCGATTGCTGCCGGCCGGCGACCCGTTTCTGCTCTACGGCCCCTTCAGTAACGGAGGCCACCACACCAGCCCCAGCAATGCCGCCTTCGACAGATCGCTGCGGCTACGCGATCCCGTGAGCGGCGTGCGTGACCTGGACGAGCTGAAGGCATTCGCCGACGAGGCGGGACTGACCCTGAACGAGGACATCGCGATGCCGGTGAACAATCGCACGCTGGTCTGGCGCAAGCAAGCGCAATGATCGCGACACCACTGGAGACGACCTATGAGCATCAGCCAACGCGACTTGGAACATGCCCGCGCGGCTTGGAGCTACCGCGGCCAACGCCGTCCCAAGTTCGCCGAGACACCCGGTGACGATCAGGAGTCGGTGTGGGATTATCCCCGCCCGCCGGCCTTCGTTCCCGATACTCGCACCGTGGAGGTCTATGCTGGGGAGACCCTGCTGGCGCGCACCGATCGAGCAATCCGCGCGCTCGAGACGGGAAGCCCGCCGACCTTCTATCTGCCGCCCGACAGCGTCGACCATGGCCTGCTGGAGCCATCGCAGCGGCGCACCTTCTGCGAGTGGAAGGGCGAGGCCGAATACTTCCACGTTCAGGGCAGCGACGGCCGCATCAGCAACGCCGTTTGGCGCTACCCGAGCGCCGACGGCGATGCCGCGGTCATCACCGCCTGGTACGCCTGCTACCCCTCGCTGCTGGGCTGCTTCGTCGACGGCGAGCCGGTGCGGCCCCAGGCCGGCGGCTACTACGGCGGCTGGGTCACCAGCGAGATCGTCGGCCCCTACAAGGGCGAGCCGGGGACTGCACATTGGTGAAAGGACGAGGGTTCGCCTTTTTGACTTCTTCTCGAAAACGAGAAGAACCTGCTCATATCCATATTCGCAGTGCTGACGGCGAGTGCAAGTTCTGGTTGTCACCTATATCGCTGGCAAGAAATAGAGGCATCCCAGCACATCAACTCAGGGAAAAGGTGTGGTTGCCGGAAGATTTCAACTCCCTCTCCCAAAACAAGCTGCATAGCGTCAAGGTTGAAGCTTGACCGTTTTCTCATGCGAAGAGCCGCATGACCTGGGCCACAAAGGTACGATAGTTCGCCGGCGGGGCAGTCTTGACCTCACATCCCGCCGCCACTACCGTCTTGGCTCGGTGCCTTCCTAGACCTTCAGGGCGGCTTGGATTTCCTATCCGTTTATCCGTTTCGGTCGACATGACACAACTCGCCTCCCAGCCCCCGCGCGCCGCCCCTGGACGGTTCGACCTGCATCTGCCCCCGGACCTGCGCCTGGACGACGACCTCCTGTTCCAATTCTGCCAGGCGAACCCCGAGCTGCGCATCGAGCGCAACCCCCAGGGAGACCTCGAGATCATGTCACCGACCGGAGCCGAGACCGGGACGAGGAATGCCGACCTCGTCACTGACATGGTCGTCTGGGCGCGCGCCGACGGCCGCGGCTTGGTCTTTGACTCCTCCACCGGCTTCCTGCTGCCCAACGGGGCCATGCGCTCGCCGGACCTGGCATGGGTGCTGCGCGAGCGACTCGCCGACCTCCCCCCCCGGCAGCGGCGCCAGTTCCTACCCCTCGTACCGGACTGTCTCATCGAGCTCGCGTCGCCCACCGACTCCATCGACGCCCTAGATGCCAAGATGCGCGAATGGCACGACTGCGGGGCCCGCCTGGGGTGGCTGATCCTGCCCGATCAACGCCAGGTATGGACCTATGCCCAAGGCGCCGAGCCGGCCTGTCTCGACCACCCCCTTGCAATTGGCAACGAGGACCTGCTGCCGGGGCTTGAGCTCCCCCTCGCGCGTATCTGGGAGCCGGTATTCTGAGGGGCCGTCGCGGGGACTGACCTCTGGCCCGGCCGATCCGGCCTCGCACCCGACCCGAGCCCGACCGCGATTCCGCGGCCAACGCCGAAGCCTCCACACCCGATCAACCTGCTGGCCGGCCCAATGCCCGCCACCAGTGAGCTAGAAACGGCAGTCGGCGCATCCCATGTGGGCCTTCGACCTGGTTTCCCCCCTCCAAGTCTCAGCCGCAACGGTCCAGAGGGATAGCGGAGCGTTGATTTGGCTCCCTGTTTGCTTGTCTATCCCCACCATCGATGTGGTCGACCATATATAGCGCTGTCATGCGCGGGCAATGTCGCGGTTTGGTGGTGCGGTTAGCGGCCAGTCGCGGTTCCTCCGCTGGGGGTCGGCTTGGTATCGGAGCATTCTTGGAACATTTTGATCCGGAGTCTGAATCTATGCGCTCGATCGCTCATCTGGCACTGACCCTGGCCCTTGGGGGCGCGGCGGTCATCGCCCAGGCCGACGAGGCCCAGGTCGCGGTTGCGGCCAACTTCACCGCACCGATGAAGGAGATCATCGCGGCCTTCGAGCAAGAGACCGGCCACGAGGTCAAGGCCTCGTCCGGCTCGACCGGCAAGCTCTATGCGCAGATCAAGAACGGCGCGCCGTTCGAGGCCCTGCTCGCGGCCGATCAGAAACGCCCTGAGCTTCTGGAGGAGGAGGGTGTGGGTGTCGCTAGCTCGCGTTTCACCTATGCCATCGGCTCGCTGGTCCTCTGGTCGGCCGATGCCGGGGCAGTCGACGACGGCCCGGCCGTACTCGAAGCAAACGGGTTCAACAAGCTCTCGATCGCCAATCCGAAGCTCGCCCCCTATGGCGAGGCGGCGATGGAGACGCTCGACGCGCTGGGCCTGAAGGAGGCCGTCGAGCCCAAGCTCGTGATGGGCGAGAACATCGCTCAGGCCATCCAGTTCGTCGACACGGGCAATGCCGACCTCGGCTTCGTCGCCCTGTCGCAGGTCATGCAGGGGGGGCAGATCACCAAGGGCTCCGGCTGGGTCGTGCCGGGTGACATGCATGCACCGATCCGCCAGGACGCGGTGTTGCTGAAGCGCGGTGCGGACAACCCGGCCGTCAACGCCCTGATGACCTACCTCAAGGGCGACAAGGCCCACGCGATCATCCACAGCTTCGGCTACGAGACCGAGTAGACTCCTCTGCGCGCTCCGGCCCGATCCGCCGCTCGGCGATCGGGCCCCGTCTTTTCCCCGATCTGGAAAGAATCGCCCATGGTTCTCTCGGCAACCGACATCGATGCGATTTTATTGACCTTACGCCTGGCGAGCGTGACGACCTTGATCCTGTTCATCAGCGGCACGCCGATCGCGTGGTGGCTCTCGCGCACGCGCTCGCGCTGGAAGGGGCCAATCGGTGCCGTCGTCGCCTTACCGCTCGTGCTGCCACCCTCCGTGCTCGGCTTCTATCTGCTGGTCGCGATGGGACCCAATGGCCCGGTCGGACAGCTGACCCAGTCGCTCGGCCTCGGGCTTCTGCCCTTCACCTTCTGGGGGCTCGTCGTCGGCTCGGTCTTCTACTCGCTGCCCTTCATGGTGCAGCCCGTGCAGAACGCCTTCGAGGCGATCGGGCGGCGCCCGCTCGAGGTCGCGGCGACGCTGCGCGCCTCGCCGCTCGACCGCTTCTTCACCGTCGCCCTGCCGCTGGCCCTGCCCGGATTCGTGACCGCCGGCATCCTGACCTTCGCCCACACGGTCGGCGAGTTCGGCGTGGTGCTGATGATCGGCGGCAACATCCCCGGCGTCACCCGGGTCGCCTCGGTGCAGATCTACGACCACGTCGAGGCCCTGGAGTACGGCGATGCGCATCGGCTCGCCGCGATCCTGCTGGTGTTCTCCTTCCTCGTGCTGCTGGCGCTCTACTCCTGGCGGCCGAATGCCAAATCGACCTAATCCAATGACCTCAAGAACATTTTTGAACCGCAAAGGCGCGAAGAGCACAAAGAGTCGCCGTTTGTTTGGCAAGTCGCATACTTACTCGACACAGGAAGGACGGGAGCACGGTAACCCATCGCTCTTCTTCGCGCCTTTGCGTCTTCGCGGTGCCAGTTAACGGATTCCAAATGCCCTCTTCCGCTGCGATCGACGTGCGCTTCCGGGTCGATTGGCCCGGCTTCTCCCTTGATGTCGACGAGGTGCTGCCAGCACGCGGCGTGACGGCCTTGTTCGGCCACTCCGGCTCAGGGAAGACGACGCTGCTGCGCTGCATAGCGGGGCTCGAGCACGCCGCTCACGGCAGGTTGTCGTTCTTGGGCGAGGTCTGGCAGGACGCCCAGACCTGGGTACCCACCCACCGCCGACCTCTCGGCTACGTCTTCCAGGAAGCGAGCCTGTTCCCGCACCTGTCGGTGATCAGCAACCTCCGTTACGGTCAGCGTCGCAGCCGCCGACACGAGGGGCGAGCGCTCGCCTTCAGCCTGGACCAGGCGGTCGCGCTGCTCGGCATCGGCCACCTGCTCGATCGCAAGCCGGGAAGCCTGTCCGGGGGCGAGCGACAGCGGGTCGCCATCGCCCGGGCGCTGGCCGTCAATCCGCGTGTGCTCCTGATGGACGAGCCCCTGGCCTCGCTCGACCTCCGGCGCAAGCAGGAGATCCTGCCCTACCTCGAGCGGCTGCACGACGAACTGGAAATCCCTGTGCTCTACGTCAGCCACGCCCCGGACGAGGTCGCGCGCCTCGCCGACCATCTGGTCGCGATGGAAGGCGGTCGCGTGCTGGCGAGCGGCCCGCTCAACGAGATCCTCGCCCGCCTGGACCTGCCGATCCGCCTTGGCGAGGACACCGGAGTCGTGCTAGAGGGTATCGTCGCCGAGCGCGATGAGCGCTGGCACCTGAAGCGGGTCCTCTGCGGCCAGACGAGCCTGTGGGTGCGCGACACCGGCATCGCGCCCGGCCAACACGTGCGGGTACGCGTCCTCGCACGGGACGTCAGCATCATCGACCAGCCGATGGCCGGCACCAGCATCCTCAACACCCTGCCCGCCCGCGTGGTATCGCTCGGCGACGACAGCCATCCGGCGCTGACGCTGATCAAGCTCGCCGTCGACGGCGCCGCCGTCCTCGCGCGCGTGACGCGCCGCTCGGCCGACCAGCTCGGGCTCGCGCCGGAGCGTTCCGTCTTCATCCAGATCAAGGCGGTCGCCGTCCTGTAGGCGAGGGCGCACAGAGAGTGGCTCCAATGCCGAACTTGCCAACCGCGCGAGCTTCTCAGCATGCCAACGATGAGTATCTCCCTCGAGGCCTTGCGCGCGAGGTCGACGAGGTCGTAGCGAACCTCAACGAGCCCTCTCGGCACCCTCTTCCGCAGGAGGCGGCGGCTACCAGGCGATACGCTGATCGAGTCGGGCGCAGCGACAAGGTCCCGGTCGGGCAATCGGCACGATTGCGCTGAGCTGACCGCTGACAGAGATGGCTGGATTGTGTTTGCGAACCCGACGGCGCAGGTGGATCAGGAATGGCTTTATCTGGCCGACGCGTCGGAGCACCTGGCTCATTAATGCGAGTTGGCAGCGCTCGATCTCAAAGCCTTCGCTTTCCCACCGTCGTCACCTTTCACCTCGGTCGGTAGTCTTACCACCTTGGCGAGGTGTCGGGGAGGATTAGACGACTTCAGATTATCACCCTGACCCGCGCGGTAAGGGCGCAAACAGGAACTGCCAACAGGCAAAAAGGCGGTTATGCTTCCTATACAAATACGTGACTCGAAGCTCTGCTTGCCTTCACCACAAAGCTGATCCACGATCACGGCAGCCTGGCTATTGATACATTCGACGAATGAAAACACCTGCCCCTTGTGTTCAGCACAATCACCGACAGCGTAGATATCCGGGTCGCTGGTACGCATGGTGTCATCCACCTTGATACCCCCCCGGCCAACATCAAGGCCCGCTCGGGCCGCAAGGTCAACGTTGGGCTTCAGGCCGATCGCCGAGATCACGACGTCGCGCTCCATAATGCGCCCATCCTCGAACTGGATCTGCAACCCACCGTCTTCTTTGGCGACATCCTTCATCGTGGTGCCGAGTACAAACTCGATCCCGTTCTGCACGTATCGATCGTGATCGTAGCTAGAAACACCCTCGGACACCACGGCAGACAGCAAATATTGGGCTTTATCGTTGATCGCGACATCATGCCCGGCACGAGCAAGGTGATCGCCCAATTCACATCCGATCAAGCCGGCACCCAGAATCAGTACCCGTTTGCTACCGCTGCTGAGCAATTCCGTCAGTAACTCGTACTGGTCCAGGTCATTCAGCTGATGGATATGCTGCTGGATACGACGATCGTAGAGACGGAACGGCACCGCGCCGGTCGCGAGCACCAACTTCGCGTACTCGACCCTGCCGTACTCGACCTTGCCTTTGTTGGTCAACAAACGTTTTTTCTTACGATCGAGACCCAGCACCAAGGTACGTGCACGCAAGTCCACGTCCAGCAACTGCGCGCGCTCCGGCCCTTTGGCAATGATCAGATCAGCACGTGACTTGCTAGTAACGGACTCGGACAGGTGCGGCTTGTAGTAGTAGTCACCATCATCTTTCGTGACGATGGTGATCGGGCCTTTGGCACCCTTCGCGCGCAGTTGCTCGGCAATGTGCCAACCGCCGATCCCAGCGCCGACAATCACAATGGGATCGCCTTCCTTGTCGTTGTTGCGTTCGCCAACGGCTTGGGCATGCTCGGCCAAACCGACAAATTCAAACCTTTCGCGGGGATCACCACAAACCGAGCAAAACCATTCGGCTGGCAGGTCATCAAACCGAGTCCCCGGGGCCAGGCCGAAAATCGGGTCGCCCACAGCTTCGTCGTAGATATGCCCGCAAGTGGCACAACGATAGCGTTTAGAACTCATTTTCACATCTCTCCTGACAGCCCCCACCGCCGGTAAAGGCCCCGGACGAAATCTCAGCGGCTCATGCCACTGCAGAACTTCCGCGGCGTCCTGCATGGGCGCCAAGACGCTCCCCTTGACCTCGCCGTGAATTTCCAACGACGCCCAACCGATTTCCTTGGTGTCACCGGGATACACACACCCTTGGAGATGTTGTTGGCCGCGTACACGGACATCATCTCGCCGCGACCAGGATGTAGATCTCCTGCGCCTTGGAGTGCAGAGTCAGACACGTGGAGTCGGCCTTAGGGTCACACTCCAGGATCATGGTCTTCTGACCCGGCTCGCGCAATGCGATTTATCACTTGGTTTCCGCTGAAAGAGTCACACCCAAGGATTACGACCTGTCTGAACCGGCTCGGCCAGACCCGCGAAAAGGTTCTGCGTGGTCGTAGACTTGCCGATTATGCCTCTGTCGTAAAAGGCACGTTGACGCAGTGCGATGATGGGGTCTCCCGGTTTGCTCGCTGCAAGCGGCAGGTTGACTGTGATCGCCCTTGCTCCCACAGCATCAAGCCCCGCGCCGAACATGCAAGCCCCGCGCCGAACCCATGGAAATCGCTTATCTTGTTGTTTTTAAAAACGCATCATGAACGCTTACGCCCTTGTTGGTGTCGTAGCAAAGTCGACAATCGGGTGCGGCCTGTATGGATCGCAACAGACAGACCACTTGCCCTCGATCCGCTACGCAGATCAGTGGGTGGGAGTCCTCCAGGGCGCAGCCGAACAGATCCCGATACACTTCGCATCGCGAGTTGTCGTCTGCCCCATGGGCCAAGTACAGGGAATGGTTTCTAGAAGGTTGCTCAGAGGGCCTCGTCGCAACGCCAGCGGCCCCTGAGCCCGCCCCCGATCTCCCAATCGCGGCGGAAGACCATTCAGTTTTTACGGTTCGAACCGCGCCTCGAGCGCTTTCCGCAGGTCCTCGAGGGCGTTGCCGAGTCAGTCGCAGTGCCCTTGGATGGGCGTTGCGGTCCGCCGGGAGGTCTAGCGCAACGACGCATCGGGGCCGCGGGCTCGTTACCTTTGCCTTGCAGCGCGTACCGGCTGACTTTAATCTGTTGATTTAGTAGGCCGTGCAACAGGTGTCTCGGTCGCTACTCGTCCTGTAGAGCTCCATCTCGCCTATGACAGCTTCGTCTTCGCCTGCGCTCACCCGTCATGCTGAGCTCGACGTGCCCGCCCTGCGCGCCCAGTTCCCGATCCTGAGCACGCTGGCCCACGGTCAGCCGCTCGTCTATCTGGACAACGCCGCCACGACCCAGAAGCCGCAACAGGTGATCGAGGCCATCAGCGACTACTACCAGCGCCACCACGCCAACATTCACCGCGGTGCCTACCACCTCTCGCAGGAAGCGACGCGCCGGTACGAGGCGGCGCGCGAGCGGGTAGCACGCTTCATCAATGCGGCCGAGCCTGCGGAATGTCTCTTCACGCGCGGCACGACCGAGTCGATCAACCTAGTCGCCGCGTCCTGGGGTGCGGCCCATCTGCGGCCCGGCGATGAGATCATCGTCTCGATGCTCGAGCACCATTCGAACATCGTGCCCTGGCAGCTGATCGCGCAGCGCACCGGGGCCGAGATTCGGGTGATCCCGATCAACGATGCCGGCGAGCTCTGTCTGGACGAGTATCGCCGGCTGCTCTCGCCGCGCACCCGCATGGTCGCTGTCAATCATGTCTCCAACGCATTGGGCACCGTCAATCCGGTCGCTGAGATTGTCGCGGCGGCGCACGAGGTAGGAGCCGTGGCGCTGATCGACGGCGCCCAATGGGTCGCCCATGGCCACACCGATGTGCAGGCCCTCGATGCGGACTTCTACGCCTTCTCCGGGCACAAGCTTTACGGGCCGACCGGGATCGGCGTCCTCTACGGCAAGCGCCCGCTGCTCGATGCGATGCCGCCCTATCAGGGCGGAGGGGACATGATCGAGCACGTGAGCTTTGCCGGGACCACCTTTGCCGAGTTGCCGAACAAGTTCGAGGCCGGGACGCCGTATATCGCCGGTGCCGTCGGGCTCGCCGCGGCGATCGATTGGGTCACCGCGGTTGGCGTGGAGGCCATGGGGGCCCATGAGACACTGCTGCTGCGCCGAGCCACCGAGCGGCTCACGGCGATCCCCGGCCTCGAGATCAAGGGGCAGGCGCAGGAGAAGGTCAGCGTCATCTCCTGCGTGGCCGTCGATCCGCCGATCGCCTCCCTCGACTTAGGGGCCCAGCTCGATGTCAAGGGCATCTGTATCCGCACCGGCCACCACTGCTGTCAACCCGTGATGGAGCGGTTCGGGGTGCCTGCCACGGCCCGTGCCTCTTTTGCCGCCTATAACACACTGCAGGAGATCGATTCTTTGGCCGAGGCGCTGGCGGCGATCCTCGAGGGGGCGCGGCGCCGCTCGGCGAGTGCACGCGGAGACTCCGTAACGGCCTTGCGCGAGCTGACCGCTGCGGGGCCGGTGCCGATCCACTATCCGAGCGCCGCGGCCGAGTCGCCTGAGGCGGCCGCCGAGGAGATCGCCGACCTCTTCGAGCTCCTGCCCGACTGGGCGATGCGCTACCAGCAGCTCATCGATCTCGGGCAGAACCTGCCCCCGATGCCTGCGGCCCTCAAGACTCCGGCCACCTTCGTGCCCGGCTGCCAAAGCCTGGTGCACATGGCCGCGCGCGTGCGACCGGGATCGGACGACGTGATCGAGTTCCTCGCCGACAGCGACGCCGACCTCGTCCGAGGCCTGATCGCGCTGCTGCAGCAGCTCTATTCCGGACAGACTGGCGCAGCGATCCGCGGCTTCGATGCGGAGGCCTTCTTCGGGCGAATCGGGCTCGATCAGCACCTCACCCTCAACCGCCGCAACGGTCTAACGGCCATGGTGCGACGGCTGCGCGAGCTCGCCGCGCGCGGCGCCCAAGGCGCGCTGTCCGGCTAGTGCAGGACGAGTGCGGGGCCGAGGTCCATCGCGATCAGCGCTGCCGCGAATCCTGAACGGCGCCGCGCAGAGGTCCCATACCGCCCCGTTGGAGCCGACCGCCGACGGAATAGGAAATGGACGATAGTAGAGGCGGGATCTAAGGTCGAGGGCCGGAAGCCTGGCGGACCGACCTCCCGCGACGCCCGTTGCAGGCAGAAGCGGCACGCGGAAGACCCACGTCCACGCCGATCACCTCACCAGCGCGCGCAGGCTTAAGCAGCGCACGGAGTGCCAGATTGCCTATCCCAAGATGCTCAATCTGCCCGGCGCCGACATCGGCGTGCAGGAGGGTGGCGGTCGCTCCAAGGACGACTTCGTCGCCCTCATGGACGGGCTCGATTCGCCTTATCCCCGCAAGATCGCCCTCGCCGCCCCGGGGAATGAGGGGTGCAGCCAATGCCCGAACAACGTACCGGAGCAGCTCCGCGGTCCGTGCGCGGCCAGCGATCAAGGATAGCCGGCAGTCCTGTTGCCGCCCATGTCGCTTCCCAGCGAGGTTGGACCGAGAGCCAGAATTCCAGTCTGCAGGATTCCCTTCGGCACCTCGTGCACGCCGACTCCAGACATAATGTCCAGCTTATCGATTGGCAGGGGCCCACTGTAAGGCAAAAGCCGCAGCTATCAGCGTAGCAGGTGTCCGATTTCATTCCGTCAGCCTCGGGGTCAGACTTCCCTGTACCGCCGCTGTCGACCCATTGCGGAAGTAACCACCTTTCCCGAGAGATGTATGATTTTCGCAACGCTCAATTCCAAGAGGGAGTCACCTCGACCAGCTTCTTCGATCCCTTCAGGACCACAGACTCGCCATCCTGACCGACGGTTGAGTCTCACTTGCGGTCGTTGACTTTGCTGTAATCGCCGTCCGGTTTATCCTGCAAGGCGATCCCTCGGGATGTTCCCGGCAGCTAAGACGGCGGCCGGGCTGCACCGACAGCGTTTTTTGTGTGTGCGGCCGTTGTGCGTGCTGCACGATACACGCTCGCTTTAAGTCTGAACGAGTTAGCCGGGGTATCGGCAGCGCTTGCCGGAGTGGACGCAGACGATCGCCGTGTCCAAGACCGTCCAGACGGTCCTGAAAACCCAGGGACTCGCGCGCGCCACACCGGTACAGGTGCAGGCCGAGTTGGCGGCGCAAGGACCGCTTGCGGCCCCAGCGGCCGACTTCCAGAGGCGGGTACTCCAGCACGTCGAGCAGGAAGCGGCCAAGCTGCCCGCCGGGGCAACCTGGCTGGCGTCCTCCGATATCATCGAGTCGGTCTTTGGCCATTACCAAGCCTTCACCGCCCGCGGACCGCTCAAAGAAGTCGGCCGGCTCGTGCTACTGATTCCGGCTTTCCTCTGCGAGTTAACCGTCCCGGTCATCCGCGAGGCGATGGCCTCGGTGCGCACCATCGATGTCGAACGGTGGGTCCACACGCACCTCGGGCCGTCCATGCTCGCACGCCGTCGGCGCGCCCTGAGACCGGACATCAAAACTGCATGAACATTTCGCGGCCCGCCGTTGGGAAATTAAACAGCCTAGGTGGTGCCCGACTTGGAGGAGATGTGTCGCGAGTATCTCGCGCGTCGGCAAATGGGCGCGCATGAGCAGGCGGATTTCGTCGTGCTGGAGATGATCGATCAATGTGTTCGGCAGGTCGGTGGCGGCGAAATGGGGGGGGTGCTTACCGGCGCTATCGCGCTGATCCCGTGCGCCATGCTGACATGATCAACTACGTGCGCCTTCGTATCGGTGAGGATCTGCGGCCGGCATCGGGGCTCGCTTCCGGGGGTTCGAGGGTCTATCCGGCTCGCAGGCGCGGCCCAACCGGGTTCTTCGGTCGGCTGACGCGGCTACCGAAAGCGCTTGCGAGGCGCGTGACGCGGGCACGGCAGCGGCTTGGGCTCGCCTTGCTGCCCACGGCCTTCCGCGAGCAAAACGTCAGCCTTGCCGGTATTGGGGAGCGGCATCATTGGTTGTGGGACGAGCACCAGCTCACGGAGGCGTTGCGGGCGGCTGGCTTCACCGCGATTGAGCGGTGTCGCTGGGATAGCAGCCGCTAGCCCGACTCCCCATTCTTTCCGCTGGATCTAGATGCAGAACAGCGTCCGAGGAAGGGCGTGGAATCGTTGTATCTGGAGGCGGCTAAGCCGATTGGAGATTGAACGATGAAATCCCCGCTGACCGGGCAAGATGACGCCGGGTTGCTCCACGTCCTATCGCCCGCTGACATTGCCGAGCGATGGAAGCAGTCGCTCGGCAATGAGGTCGGCCCAGACTTTAGAGCCATTCCCGCGATCGAGTATTGGCGCTGCAAGAACACTGGACTCGCCTGGTACACCCCCTTAGAGGCGGCCGGTGGGGGCGAATTGTATGCTCAGCTGGAGCGTCTCGACTGGTACTACATGGCGGACAAGTGGGAGTTTCGTGCCGCGCTCCGTGCGTTGCCGCCGGGCGCCCGTGTCCTGGAGGTCGGGGTGGGCTCCGGGCATTTTCTGCAGGCGGCGTCCGAGCGCGGCCTGTCGGTGAGTGGTGTCGAGCTGAACCCGTCGGCGGCAGCGCGGGTGCGGGCGCGCAGGTTTGAGGTTATTGAGACCGATCTCCATGACCTGGCTACGCGCCTGGAGCAGCCCTTCGATGCGGTGTGCGCCTTTCAGGTGCTCGAGCATGTGCCGGACCCCAGGGGTTTGCTCGAGGGGATGCTGGCGGTGCTGCGGCCCGGCGGTCGGCTGATGCTCTCAGTGCCCAATGCCGCAGTGATGCGGGTGATCGATCCGGGGCGCAGGAATATGTTCGATATGCCGCCCCATCATGTCTCGCACTGGGACGAGGATGTGTCCCGCGCCTTGGAGCCACTGCTGCCCGTGCGGTTGGTCGCGGTCCACCGCGAACCGCTAGCGCCGTATCACGTCGGCTGGTTCGTGTCGGCCTATGCCGGGGTCTTGCGTCAGCGCTGGGGC
>JGI12109J20283_10025793_pt1 | contig 13490 bp, 12 predicted proteins | sample ElkSlonscriptome_12_FD_20283 | JGI IMG/M metagenome (IMG submission 20283) | reverse complement strand
CGACAATCGAGCTTTCACTCGACCGTCGACAATGTCAGAACGATCCGTCGAACCGCATCCACCTCTTTCGAAACGGACACGGCCGGTCATTCCCACGAGCACCCACTTGCGTGAGTGCTCGCAGCCCACTGCCGGCAAAGGCAGCGGGATTTCGTTGGCGTACTCAAATTCATCACGAGAGTGCGCCAACGGCCAGGACCTGTGAAAATCCCGACCACCGGTTTGACCGGCCTTATCGACCCCTGGTCGGGGTTTGCGGGTGATGATCCGCGTGATAAGGCCTCACACTCTCGAGGGCATCTCGACCGCTTTGATTTCAAAGAGCGTGAGCTTCGATTCGCATCCGCGTTTCGTCGCTCGTCCCGCTTTTGGCCTTGGCCAAGAGCGGTTGAGATAATACACGAGCACTCGGCTACGTCAAGCACAAGAGGGCGAGATCCTTCACTTTTTTTGGACCAGAACACCCGGCGAACGGGCGACGACCACCTCGGGCCGGCTCGCCATCGATGCCTCAACGCTCTTGCGACGACCCGGATCAGACACGCCAACCGTGGCGACAAGCACGCCAGGCGAGTCGTCGGAGCCCTCGCGATGCGTGGACGCCATCGCTTTCACGGCACGGCAGGCCTCGGCCAGCGTCGCTCCGGTGGTCATGACGTCGTCAACCAGCACCACCACGCGAACACCCTCGAGCACCTCGGGGCTCGTGCTGGGCCGCATGGCGCCCCGGAGATTCCGGCGTCTTGCGGCGGCCGAGAGCCCGGTCTGAGCGGGTCGATGCTGGCGGACCAAGAGTTTACGCATCGGGAGGTTGGCGCCCTGTGCGACCGCTCGACCCAAGCAAGACGCATGGTCGATACCCCGGCTCGCTCGACGCCAGACGCTCATCGGCACAGGGACGACGAGCGTTCGGCTCAGAATGGCACTCGGAGGCTCGCCCACGTCGTTGGCGACGGCGTGCAGCCGCTCGACGACCGCGGCGCCCAAGGCGTGGCCCAGGTGCTCGCCCACCACGTGCCAACGATTGAACTTGAACTCGTGGATCGCATCACGCAAGCATGTGTCATAGGACCCCAGCCGAACGACGCCCCCCCAGGGCAGCCTCTTGCCGCGACACGACGAGCACGCACCATCGACAAATTCGCCCGCCCCCACGTTGTGCCCGCATCGCAGGCAGTACTGGGATGGATCGTCGGCAATGAAGCCGTGATCGAGCAGTTCTTCGATCGGCCCGGGACGATCGCTGAGCATGGTGCGTTCGATGTTGAGCCAACCGAGCCGCAGCAGGCTTCTCATGGTCTCACGCATGCTCGCCCCCCCACGGCTATCGATCGTTGGCGTTGCCCGGCCCTTGGTCGCCGGGGTCGACCGTCGGCGGGCGATTGCTCGGGCCAACGGGCGGCTCTGGTGCGGCCTCGGGCGAACCGGGTCTGATCAACCGGCTCGCAGGGCGCTCGTGAGCAAAGGCCTCACCAAGCTTGGCCCGCAGGAGGGCTGCCCGAGCCTCGCGGCGCTGCTCTTGGGTGAGTTCTTGGCCGATGGCCATCTGGATGTGTGCGGGCTGGGCAGCGACGAGCAACTGATGAATGAGATGCAGCTTGAGCCCGGGAATCAGCCCGAGCGCAATGCCAAACCGAATGCGGCTGAGCAGCTTGGTGGCCTCTTCGGTGCTCAGCAGCCGCGCGTGCAGCAGCACGCCGACCGCCCGCCAGGCCTGATCTTCCATGCCACGCCGCCCGCCCTTGAGCAATCGCTCTCGCGCGGTACGCTCATACGCAATAACCGAAGGGATGATCTCGGACTCCATCTCGCGGAGCAGAACGGCCTCGCTCTTGCCGATCGTGGTCTGGTTGCTGATCTGGTAGAAGTCGCCCGTGGCGTCGCTGCCCTCGCCATAGGAGCCACGGACGGTCAGGCCCAGGTCGTCGGCCGCCCGCTTGACCTTCTCGAGCTCGCGCGTGATCTTCAGCGCAGGCAGATGCAGCATGACGCTCAGGCGTGCCCCCGTGCCCACGTTCGTCGGGCACGCGGTGAGGTAGCCGAAGCGAGGACTGAAGGCGTAATCGGCCTTCTGCTCGAGCGCGTCGTCCGCCGCGTCGATCTCCTCGAATGCACCGGCAAGATCAAACCCACGACGTATGACCTGAAGGCGCAGGTGATCCTCCTCGTTGATCATGATCGACAGTCGACGCTCGTGCAGGCCGATCGCGACGGCTCGCCCGTGCATGGGCTCACCGGCCTTGCCCATCGCGTGCTGCCGGCTAATGAGGCGTTCTTCAACGAGCGCGTGACGATGCATCGCGGTGGTCGAGGTCAGGTCGACCCACTCCATCTGCGGGCTCAGTCTCGCACCGAGCACGACGGGCTTGAGGCGGACCACAACCGCCGTTCGCTCACTGGCCGGGGCACGATTGGGAAAGCGGAAACCCGCGAGGTTTCGAGCCAGTCTCACGCGACTCGAAACCACCACATCGCTCGCCCGGCCGGCCGAGGTCTGCGTATCGCCCCGATTGGCTCCAGGCCTTGGCATGTCCGAACCGCCGGATTGTTGTTGCCTGCGACCGGTCATCTTGGTTCATCCAGGGGTGGATCGTCCTGGGCCGGACCGGTCGTTGGCCCCTGGCCTTGGGCATCGAAGCGTCGCAACTCGTCCCGCAGGACCGCCGCTCGCTCATATTGCTCGCTGGCGAGGGCCTCTTCAAGCTGTTTACGCAGGAGTGCGAACCGCTCGGCTCGCTCTCGTGCTCCGCCCAGCACGCGCTCGATGGCCTGCACGTCACCATCCTGGGCCGCGGCCAGCATGCGTCTTGGCGTTTTGCCGATGTGGTGGGTGCCGCCCTGGTGGGCTCGCTCGATGAGCGGGGAGAGCTTGTCTTCGAAGGTCTCGTAGCACGACGGACAACCAAGCAAGCCATGCTGGCGGAATGCGGCGTACGAGAGCCCGCACGTCTCGCATCGGAGTGCCGACCCTGGCTTGTTCATGCTCAGCACCACGGTGGCGCTTGGACTGGAAACGTGTGTGGCCGCAACGCCGGTCAGGCCGTTCTCGGCGGCATGACGCTCGCAAAGTCGGCGCACCATGACCTGGCCATTGACGATCTGCGTCTCATGGACGGTCGCTTCAGCATCGCACAGATCGCACTTCACCATGCCTACCCCAAGCGCACTCCCGTAGTGACCCGAGGTCATGCTACGGGCAATACGGGCGGAATATCGGGCGGCACCAGGAACTCTCGCGCCCTCGTGGCCACCAGCCACGGCGCGAAACCGACTCAGTCGCCGGCTTGTTCCTTCTGCTGACGGGTGTAGCCGTACTTGCGCTTCAGGGGCTTGACCACCAGGCCGCTCTTGATGGCCTTGGTGGAAGCCAGCACACGCGTGGGCTTGCCATCGACGATGGCGTGCACCTTCTGGAGGTTGGGCCGGAACGATCGGCGGGTGATGCCGGTGGTCTTCAGGCCGAAACCGCCCTTGGAGATCTTGGCACCGCCGTAGGCCTTGGACTTGCCAAAGCGGGTCTTACGTCCGGTAAAGTGGCATTCGTAGGGCATAACGGCAATCCTTAGGGCGCGGTCCAACATCGAGCCGCCGGCCTCCTCGTTTGGGCCGGCGGGTCGAGATGATAGCCATTGAGCCCGGCCAATGGAAGGGCAGCTACCCCCGCGCGAGGTTCTCCCGAGACAGCATCAAGCTCAAGGTCTGGGCGACCAAGTCGATGTCTCGGGCCGTGAGCTGGGTGTGAAAGGGCAGGGCGATCGTGCGATCCGACACGCTCTCGGCGATGGGGAAGGCACCGGGTTCATAGCCGAAGCGGCGTGTGTATTCGGGCATCAGGTGGATGCACGGAAAGTATGCGGCTGCCCCGATATCGTGGTTGCGCAGGCCCTGGATGACCCGGTCACGCTCCTCGGCGGTGTAGCCGCGTTCGAGGCGGACGGTGAACACGAACCAGCTCATGGCCGCGCCGCTCTCGATGGTGGGCAGGATGATCCCGGACATACCCATCAGCCGCTCGAGATACTCGACGGCCACGGCCCGGCGGGCCTCGACGATCTCGCCGAGCCGGCGCATCTGCGCGACGCCCAGGGCGCACGCGATGTCGCTGAGGCGGTAGTTGTATCCCAGGCGTTCGTGCGTGAGCCAGAGCCCCAACGACGCCGACTCGGTCAACTCGCTGGGCATGGGCCGGCCTTGGTTTCGCAGGCTGCGGCACAACTCGGCCAGGCGGGCGTCGTCGGTGACGATCATGCCCCCCTCGCCGGTGGTGATCTGCTTGTTTGGGTAGAAGCCGAAGACACCCACGCGACCGAAGCTGCCGCACTTTCGGCCCTTGTAGGTGGTGCCGAGGGCCTCGCAGCAGTCTTCGATGAGGTGGATCTCGTGCTTGGCGGCGATGGCCGCATAGCGGTCCATGTGCGTGGGGTTTCCCAGGGCCTCGACGGCCAGGATGGCCTTCGTCCGCGGGCCGATGGCCTGCTCGATCTTGTCGGGATCCATGTTGAGGCTTCGTGGGCAGATGTCCACGAACTTGGGCGTAGCCCCGACATAGAGGATGGCGTTGGCGCTGGCGACAAAACTGAAGGGCGTGGTGATGACCTCGTCGCCCGGCCCGATACCCAGGGCCAGCAGCGCCAAGTGCAGCCCGCTGGTGCCGCTGTTGACCGCAACGCCGTGGTCGCAGCCGGCCGCCTCGCTCACGAGAGACTCGAAGGCCTCCTGCATGGGCCCATTGCTCAGACGACCCGAGCGCAGAACCCTGACGACAGCATCAATCTCCAGATCTGTGATGTCCGGCCCGCTCAGGCTGATCTCTTGGCCAGGATTCTGGCCCGACGGAGGCCGGCTTCGATGGTCGCTGCGTGGCACGTCGGCTCCCTTGCGATGGACTCGATTGGTAGAACAGAGGCGGACCACGCCGCCGGTCAACCCACGAGTCTATCGCCCACCGGCCCGAAGCCGACGACTGAGGCTCGATGCCAACTCGGCGATGGTCATGCCGTCGGCTTCGCAGCCCACGGCCACACGCTCGTCGTCGGCGATCTGGCGTTCGATGCGCCGAACAGCCGTGATGATCGACGAGTGGTTGGGCCGGCCCATCGCCGTCGCAATCTCGGGATAGCTCGCGGTGGTGAGTTGGCGGGAAATGAGCGCCACCAACGCTCGGGCCAGCACGACACGGCGGTGTCGGCCGCGACCGACGAACTCTGCCTGTCCAACGCTGAGCTGGCGGCACACGCCCTCGATCACGGCGCCGACGCGCACCGGGCCCGTGGGTCTGGCGACCCCGGCTCGCCGGCCAAGGGCCTGCTGAACGGTCGCCATCGTGACCTCATGCCCGGCTGGCTTGTCTCCGACGCGGCCAAGCAGGTTGTGGAACGCGTCGACGCGGGCCATGGCGCCTTCGATATCTCGAAACGAGCCACCGGCGTCGTGCTCGTCGCCTTGCTCCACGCTGGCCTGGGCGATGGCGGTGATCACGCCCTCGTCCATGGCCAGCCCACGCCGGGCGGCGAGCCGACGGACCATCGCCTCGCGGAGGGCCTGCTCTGGCAGAGACAACTCGATGGTCAGGCCCGAGAGCAGGCGACTGATCAACTGCTTGCCGAGCCCTTCGACCTGCTTTGGATGCTCATCGCTAGCCAACGCCAAGCGGCAGCCGCCCTGGATGATCTGATCGAGGGTGTGCAGCAGTTCGGCCTTGGTGGCCTCCTTGGTGGCCAGGAAGTGCACGTCATCGAGACACAGCAGCTCGACCCCACGGTACTGCTCGCGAAAGCGTTCGGTGCTACCCGACCGCAGGGCGGCAAGAAAGCCGTTGGTGAAGTGCTCGGCGGTGACGTATTTGGCCTTCCCGGCCGATCCACGGAGGCGGTTGTAGTTGTGGGCCATGCCACGGAGCAGGTGGGTCTTGCCAAGCCCGCAGCCGCCGTGAAGCACCAAGAGGTTGCCCGAAGAAGCCGGCGTGGTTGGGTCGCTGAGCGTGGAAGCCGCCATGTGCGCCAGTCGATTGCTCTCGCCGACCACGAAATCGTCGAGCCGAACGGTGCGATCCTGCTGTGCTCGATGCGGCCTGGGGGGCAATTCTTGGGGGGCAAGGCGATCCAGCTTGGTGGCTTTGACGGCCTTGACCTTGGCCTTCGGGAAGGCCTTTGGCTGGTCGACGAACTCGACGGTGCCACCGGAGGCCAGCTCGGTGAGCACGACGCGGAAGCGGCTCTCGAGGATCGAGACGAGGAATCGAGAAGCCACCAGCACCCGCAGGCCCCCGTCGCGACGCTCGAGCTTGGCCTGCCCTTGGAAGTATCGTTCGTAGGCCAAACGCCCAACCTTGGTCTCCAGCGCCTGCTCGAGTTCGGACGTCGACAGCGGTGAGGCATCGATCTGCGGACTCGGCGAGTGCGCGGGCTGGGTTCGGCCGGGATGGCGAAGCCGGGTGCGCGGACGCTCGCCGTCGGCATCTCGGCCGGGCTGGCGTGCGGGCACACGGGTGGAGGGCTGCCCAGTCTGCGATGCGACGGCCTGGGAAGGGTGTGCAGCGTTGGGAGCATCTGCATCTCTGTCGGTGGGGCTGATCTTCGAGGGGGTGTGCGTACGAACCGCCGGGATCTCGCGATCGGATTGCGATTGCTCTCGAGCGTGTACGAATCTGACGATTGCTGCCATGTCGCGCCCTTCTGGCCGTCCTGAAGCCAAACGAATACCCGAGCCGCACCCGAACCGGGTACGCCTGCTGCATCGCCCAAGAGTCCATTCAGCTTGCGTCTTTGCTTAACGAGCCGCGCGATCCTCGCGCTCGAACGCGTCCAGACTCGACGCTCGTGGATTTATCCAGAAGAACCCCACCACTCCGTCGTACAACATGACGCTGGGCGCTTTCTGAATCGATGAGTCTGGCTGCGTTTTGGCTGCTTGCTCCCGACGCGGCGTCACTCCATCAACGCCACGAGAAGATATCCGCCGAGACGACCGTTCGCTACTCGAATTTGCTCGCGAACCCAGGGCTGCCGCGACAAATGCCCCACTATGCATGGGTTACGCTTAAAGAATTCTTTATGCACGATCAGACCGCACACTATCAACATGGCCTGTGGACAACGCGTGCAACTCGCCAGCGCCGACGTGCCTAATCCGTGTGACTGCAACGCGCTGCACCCTGTGGATGAACGCGTGCTATTCCGAGCGCAATGTCTTGACGCACGCCACACGCGAGTCGAACGAAACGAATCCGAGCCGCTCGTAGAGGCGGACAGCCGGCCTGTTTGCCTTGTCGACGGCGCACGTGATCGACCACCCAACGCGTGCGCGGTTCTGTCGCACTCGCATGGCCATCGTGGCGATGGCTCGCTGCATGAGCGTCTCGCCGAGGCCGTGCCCGCGGAGCGACGGCCCCAGGCCGAGATAGACCAATTCGTAGCATCGCTGTTCGGGCAAGCAAGACAGCAACAACGCTCCCGCTGGACGGCCGCCGTGTCGCAAAAGCGACCACAACGCCAGCTCGGGCCTGCCAATCGCCGCGTGGGAGGCGATGATGTCGGCGGTCTCCCGCATGCCACAGAGATCCGGACAATCCAGCGTGTCGGCATACGAGGCTTCCAGGGCGTGCACCAGCTCGGGTGGGGCGGCCTGGCCCGGACCCGGCACGGCAATGGGCTCGAGCGTGACACCGTCGGGCAGGGGTGGCTCCGGCAGGGTGCTACGCATCGAACGCGTCTTGAGAGCCTCCTCGGCTCTCAGTGGCCTCCGCATGTACGCCAGTGCCCCGACCGTTTGCCAACCCGCAGCCAGGAACGCGTCGATGGCCCAGGGTTCACCCGATGAAGGCAGCGATTGGGCGATATCGATCGGCTGGCCGGGTAAATTCGCGAGATGCGCTCCGAGTGCTCGGATGCACTGAACACGCTCGTTCGGACGATCGTGGCCCGGCTGAGGACGGCCAAGGAACACGAGCGTGCTGCGGCCGGGGGAAGGGACGGCCAGCGCGACTTCTCGGACTCGACCCACACCCGGCTCGAACGTGGCATACGCGTGCTCGAAGCCGATGCCGCCCGACGAGCCGGCATCGACGATGCGGCGTGCGGCCTGTCGCGCGGCCTGGCCGGTGGCCTCGACCAAACGCTCGGCCGCGGCGAACCGGAGCGAGGGTGGCAGGGGCCTGGGATGGAAACCGGTGGCGTCCAAGCTCGTATCCAAGGTCACATCCGTTTCGGCTGCGAGCCGCGGGCGCGGATCCCGAGTAAATTCGGACCCTCTCGCGAAGACGCCGAAGGGGAAACGAATATAGACTCTCGGGGCGTAGAGTCGGTCGTACGCCGGCCGCCGCCCTTCTCGATACGCTCGCGTCCAACACGTCTGGCCCCGGGAGACCTCCATGGCCCTTCTTCCCTTGCCCCCACGATTCTGGAACGTCCTGCTGGGCGTCCTCGGCTTGGTCATCCTGAGCGTGGCCGCCAGCGCCGCAGCCCGACCGCCCGAGCCCAATCCCATTCCCGTGCGGTGGCAGCTTGATCTGGACGTCGGCCCGCTGCGTGTGATCTCGGTCACGACGCCCGAACAGGGTCCGATGTTGTACTATTATCTGACCTACACGGTCACCAACAACACCGACGAGGACATCCTCTTCGCGCCGAGCTTCGAGCTCGCGACCGAAACGGGTGTCAACGTGGTGGCCGGCCAGGGCGTGCCCGCACGTGTCACCCAAGAGGTGCTCGAACGCCTGGGCAATCCGCTCTTGAACGATCAGGTAAGCATGATCGGTGTGCTCCGCCGCGGCGAGGCCCACGCCCGCGACGGGCTGGTGGTCTGGCCGGTCCGCGACGTGGCGGCCGACGAGGCTCGCGTCTACATGGCCGGCTTCAGCGGCGAGACGACCCGCATCCAGGTGATCGACCGGGACAGCGGCACGCCCCGGGACGTCGTGCTCCGCAAGACGAAGATGGCCGTCCACAATGTTCCAGGCAACGTCGATGGACAGGGACCGGAGCCGCTGGAGCGACTTGAGTCTCGCTGGATCATGCGTTAGGGCACCGCTATTATCTCAGCCCGCCTCTTTGGACCCTTTCTATCGGGCGGTTTGTAATCGGCTAGGAGTTCTCGCAATGGCACACAAGAAGGGCCAGGGCTCGTCGAAGAACGGGCGTGATTCCAACCCGCAGTACCGTGGCATCAAGCTGTACGGTGGCGAGTTTGCCCAGCCGGGCAACATCCTCGTACGCCAATGCGGCACCAAGTTTCAACCGGGCTTCGGTGTTCGTCGCGGCAAGGACGACACGCTGTTCAGTGTCAGCACCGGCAAGGTCGTGTTCCAGGGCCGTCGCGTGCACATCGACCCTGTCGAGGAGGACGCTGCTCGTCCCCGCTGGTTGCAGCAGTATCGCGCGAGCAAGGCTGGCTGACTATCCGTGATTTGATTCAGTGATTGAATCCGGTGTTTGAATCGTGGGAAGAGAATGACAGCCCCGGGCACGTGCCCGGGGTTTTTCGTGGATGCATCGATTGTGCTGCGTGCCGACGAGCAGGCGAGCGAGCAGACGAGTTGCCGCTCGCGTTTATCGCTTGCTCAAGGGCTCCATCGCCTTGCGAGCTTCATCGCTGAGATACAGAATGGCACCCGATTGCGGATCAACCGTGACGCGACCGTGGCTCAACAGGGCACTGACGGTCTCGACAGGGACGGCGAGCATGCTGATGCCACAGACGAACTCGTGCCGCTTGACGTCGATGACTTCGACGGGGGCCATGGCCTCGTCACCGAGCTGGCCGCGGACTCGTAGATAGTGCGTCAGTGTGTGCTCGGGCACCTCTGAAACGATCGCCTCACGCTCCCGCTTGAGTTCCTCGAGACGATCGGCAATCTCGGTCTGACGGTCGTCACGCTGCTCCTGCGCGACGCGACGCATGCCCTCACGCTCGCTGTAGGATTCACCGAGCTCCTTGCTGGTGGACGAGAGCGTATCGATCCGACCCATCAGCTCGAGCGCGACGGCTTCTTGCTCCTCTTTCTGTGTCTTGAAGGTGGCGATCTCGCTGAGATAGGCCTGGTACTCCTTGTTGGAGGCGGCCGAATTCATCTTTTCGCGGAGTTCGTTGATGTGTGCATCAAGACGCTTGGCTTCGCCCTCGGCATTCGCCGCAGCGGCCTTGGCGTGCTTGAGTTCCGTGTCCGTGGCCGAGCGCTGTTTTTCGAGGGCGGCCAACTGGCGTTCTTGCTCTGCCAAGAACCGTTCGGCGGCGCGGAGCCGACCTTGCAGTCCGTCGATGCTGTTATCGACCTGGAAAACCTTGAGCAACCGATCGGTTTCGGTCATCGTCATGAAGGCTGAACTCCCTGATGCGTCACTACGTGCAGTGTAGCGTGCCGCACGGCGGTGCGTCGACCGCTCTGGCGTTTCGTTGCTCGATACGCTGGAATTCGCCGAGAACGCGCGTTCAGACCCAGAGTGCCAACGTCCAATAGGCCAACGGCGCGACAAGGATCGGCGAATCGACGACATCGAGCACGCCGCCGAAGCCAGGAAGCAATTTTGACGAGTCCTTGATCCCCGCGTCGCGCTTCATCATCGAGGCCATGAGATCGCCCAATTGGCCGGCAAGCCCCATGCATGCGCCACCGATCGCACCGGCCAGTGCGGCAATGTCCGGCGAACCTCCGGGATTGAAGCGCGTGAAGCTGGTGAGAATTGCCAGCCCGGCCCCGCCGACGACGGCCGAGCCGACCATGCCGCCCACGAGCCCTTCCCAGGTCTTGCCTGGGCTGAGCCACAAGATGAGCTTGCGCTTGCCGATGGCCTTGCCGGTGAAGTAGGCAAAGATGTCGCACGCCTTGACGGTGGCCAGCACCCATACCAGCACCCAAGCGCTGTGCTCCAGCCGGATCCGCAAAAGAAACCCGAACGTCAGCCCCAGGTACACGAACGCGAACAGCACCGCGCCGATGCTGAGCATCGCCCCTTCACTGGTGCGCGATCGAGCATGATGGATAATGCCAACGAGCACCATGGCGGCGGCGACGGTGGCCAGTCCGGACGATCCATCGCCGGGCGTTCCAGATCCGTCCGGACCGAGCCCGCTGGAGAGATTCGCAAACAGCGGCGTGGAGGACAGCAGGCCGACGATGGCGGCCACGGCCAGCGTGAGCCTCGAGGCGTGCACGCCCTTGGCCTTGAGCATAATGGCCAACTCGCGGCCGCCGAGCCCGCCGATGAGCAGCATGAAGGGCAGCACCACCACGCCGGGCGGGGCGGTGCCATCGAACCCGAGCATGGGCAGGTCGATCGGCCAGCGCACGCCCTCGATGGCCTGGTCGAGCCAGATGCCCGCGAGCAGTACGGCGATGAGGATGGGCCCGAACGTCAGCCGTGTACGCATGGGGGCCACTGTAGAAGGCCGGGGAGTGGGTTGGCGGGAAACCCAAGGGGCCGTCGGCCTGCTTTACGGACAGCCAAGATCGAAGGCGTTCTGAAAGGCCAGGAAGTCGAAGAGGGTGAGCGCCCCATCGCCGTCGAAGTCGGCCAGAGGGGAGCCCAGGTCATAGAGCACCCCAAAGGCGAGAAAGTCGAACAGCGTCAGCACGCCGTCGCCGTCCATGTCGGCGGGGCAGGGCGCGCACTCGTTCAGGAAGATCGAGAGATTGTTGTTGCCGCGGTTGGCGGCGAGCAGGTCTGGGCGGTCGTCGCCGTTGAGGTCGGCGGCGGTGATCCACCGTGGTGCTTGGCCGACATCGATCGATACGGCTGGAGCAAACCGCCGATCGCCGAGATTGATCAGGACGCCCATCGTGTTCGAAGCTGTGTTGATCGCAGCTAGGTCGACAAGTCCGTCGCCGTTGAAGTCCGCCGCAGTGACGCACCAAGGGTCGACTCCTCCGCTCGGGAAAGCGACAGACTCACCGAAGGTGCCATCACCATTGCCAAAGACGATCGTGACCACCTCGTCACCGTAACCGGGGATGGCGAGATCGATCGCACCGTCGTTATCCAAATCGGCCGCGCTGAGCCGGTGGGGACCATCGCCCGCTGGCCAGCGTGTTCGAGGCGCAAACCCACCGGCGCCATCGCCGAGCAGGACGGAGACCTCATCGTCCTCACGGCTTGTCACGGCGATGTCGGCAATGCCGTCGCTGTTGAAGTCGGCTGTCACCAGACCCTCGGGTCGATCGCCCACTGGAAAGTTGCCGCCCGACGCGAACTCGCCTTCGCTGTCGCCCAGCAGCACCGTGATTGAGTCGCTGGCGCGATTGGCCGAGACGAGATCGATCAGGCCGTCGCGGTTGGCATCGAGCGCGACCACGAGGTTGGGCTCGAATCCCACGCGATAGCGTCGCTCTGCCCTGAACGTGCCGTCGCCGTTGCCCAGGGTGACCGAAACGTTGCCGCTGATGATGTTGGCGTTCGCCAGGTCGATGAATCCATCGCCGTCCAGGTCGGTGGCGACGAGCCCGGCCGCGAAATTGCCGGCGGGCAGGGTGGTCCGGGGTGCGAACTCGCCCGGGGCGGTGGCGAGGAGGACCGAGAGGTTATCGCTAAACGCGTTGCTGCTGGCCAGGTCCATCAGCCCGTCGCCGTTGAAGTCGGCGGCGACGATGGCATTGGGTCCGCCGCCGACCGCAACGCGTTGCTCGTCGGGGAAGGCGTTGAGCACGGCGCACGACTGGGCGAAGGACCACGCTGGGAATCCCGCAGAGGCAAGCAGGACGGCGGCGGCACGGGTGGTCGGCTTCATCATTGCTTGCTTTCTCCGGAACCCACTAGACATGAAACGCTCGGATATAGCGCTCGGATCGTGCAAGATGCCTGCGAAGTACCGCACACCCTGTCAGAACGGGAACGTGCGGGTTTCGGTATAGATCGTTGCGGCATCTGGTTTTGGGCAAGATTGGTCCCAACAATGTCCCTCTGGTGGCGAGCCAATCGTCGCCGCACGAAGAGACCCGCCATTTGGGGGTGTAGCTCAGTTGGTAGAGCATCGGACTTTTAATCCGCAGGTCCAGGGTTCGAGTCCCTGCGCCCCTACTTCTCCCGCATTGCGAGTGATTCGAGACGGGGTTCGCCCATGGTGACCGCCGGCATCCGTCGCCAACCGGCGTGCCTGCACGCGGCCTGGATCGCAGGCAGGCTCTGGCTCTGGGCCGAAGCGCAGCCCATGGATGCGACCGATGCCAGCGACTGGCTGGCCGGCGACGCGCTGATGGATCGACTGGCCGAGGCGCTGGGCCCTGCCGCACGCGACGCCGCTTCGATGGGCAGCGTGAAGATCCGGCTGCCCCACGGCGGACGCATCCCCAGCCCGGCGATGGCGCGGGCGGCCGGCGTGGTCGAGCGGCTTGATCGGCCCGATCGCGCCTCGGCCGATTCAGGCGCCGAAGACGCCGAGGAATCGAGCCTGGACGTCGTCGAGGTGGCAGCCCTGAGCGTCGACCCCTCTTCTACGGCGATGGTGCTCGACGCGATCGGCGACCTGGCCAACCGCGCGCACGACGAGGGGCTGGCCGAGGG
>JGI12109J20283_11025723_pt1 | contig 13494 bp, 15 predicted proteins | sample ElkSlonscriptome_12_FD_20283 | JGI IMG/M metagenome (IMG submission 20283) | reverse complement strand
CTGAAGTTGGGCACCTAACTAGCATTTGCTGCAGCGCGGATCACATCATCGGGGGGCGCTGCGCGCCTCTTCCTTCATCCCGCGCAGCAGAAATGCAAATCCGTTAGAGAACACCCCAACGACCGCACCTGCCAGTAAGGAGCGCTCCTAAACCGGGAATCCCCTCCCGCTTGATCGGACCTCCGACCGATCCATGTAAACCTTTTTCCAAGTCGTGGCACTACCTAGGTGAGGCACGGTCCCATCCGTCGATTCTGCGGATGGACGAGCTGGTGCCCAGCGAGGGGTGGTGGTCATCCTTTGCGACATCTCTTCTTCAAGGAGGCATTATGCAGCGCGCCACATCCACACTCCGCCTTCTCTTGGCGACGGCGTTCGTCGCGGGCGTACTCTCACCGTGGTACAGCCCCACGATGGTCAGTGCGCAGACCGGTGAGCCATGCGAGGTCGAGGGGGAGGAAACCGGACCCTGTGTGGACCTCGAGCATGTCTACGAGGGAGACTGCGTGGGTAACGACTGTTACACCGCGATGGAGTGGTGCTGCCTTCCCGGAGTCGGCACCTGAGTCTAGAGCCGGCGGGGTCCTAGCCGACGCCGCCGGCAATCCTTCCACTACAGCAGGTGTATGCTGATGCGACGAAAGATCGTAGCATTCGCACTATCGGCTCTGACCCTAGCTGGTTGCGATGCCAATCCCCCCGAGCCGCTTTCGGGGACGTTCCCTGCCCTCGACGAGGTCGCGCAAGCCCAGTCTGTCGTCCTCGAAGATCCCGCCGATCACCCACTAGGCGATGTCGGGTTCCTAGTTGAGATCGAAGAGGGCTTCGTGCTCTCCGACGCACTCGGCCCAGAATTAAGGACCTACGGGAACGATGGACGCCTGCTCGCCCGATACGAGGCATTCGGCCAGGGACCGTTCGAGTTCCTCCGCATTGGCGGCCTCGCAACGGCTCCCGGCCGGCGCCTCGTAGTGGTAGATCCGCGGCAGGGGCGTGTCACGTTCCTCGAACCGGATCTCACCCCCGACACGCTGATTTCTCCGATGCGTCGTCCCATCGGCCTTGTCCATGGGTTTCGAGACGGGTTCATCGCCGCCACGTCCGGCGGCGCCAGGCGGACGCTGCTCTCGAAGTTTTCCGCCGACTGGTCCGAAGAATGGGGAATTCCTGGTCCATCGCCCGGTTCGATGACCGAGTACCCATACTGGGGATCGTTCGCACGGACGTTGGTGGCAGCCGGTCAGGACCAAGTGGTCATGGCGTACTCCTTCCTGTACTCACTCTTGGTCGTTGATGAGTCAGGCCAGGTAACCGACACCATCGAGTTCGAGGCACCGGGATTCAGACAGGCTCGGGTGCCGGAGGTTGGGGAGTTCTTGGGTGCCCTCGGTCAGGAGGCGCTGGGTCAGTGGTTCGACTCGTTCGATGTGATTTCGCGCATCGACGTCGTGGCGGACTCACTTCTCGTAGTCACCAGGGGTCGGATTCGCAGTAGATCCCACAGCGAGTTCACCACGGAAGACAACTCAATTGACGTGTTTCGCTTGAGGGATCTTAGCCCACTGTGGTGGGATGTCCCACTCCCCGAGGGTGCTCGGGTCGTGGGCGCTGGCGACCGTCTCCACGTGCTGACAGGTGCTGCGCCGGAGCCCCTGGAGCTCACCTCGTTCCGATTCGGCCGGAGAGATCGATGAACATCAGACGTATTGCCGACGCCGCCATGGTCGTTGCGCTTCTCGCCGGGATCTATCGACTCTCCGAGATGTCCGAGTACACCGATGGCCTCGAGACGGCACTGAGCGCATCTGCGGTCACCCAAGTCCGTGCGGACTTTCGGGACCGTGCCATGGGTCGCTCACTTGATTTAGACCGGCTTGAAATTCCTAATTCGGCGGGAGCAGTCCTGTACTGGCACATCGACTTCGAACGCTGCACACGGTGCTTCAATTCGATCGCTACGTGGAATCATCTCGCGTCCAGTGGCCGTGTGCTCTCCGTGTTCAGCTACTCGGGTACGCCTGACGCCTCTGCGCTCCGGGCTATTCACTCGATGAGCGGCACGGAAATCCGAGAGATTCCGCAGACGAGGTTCCAAGAAGCCGTGGGTGCAAGTCTCGCGAGTTCGAAGATTCTCCTCGACGCCTCGGGGAGCGTGCTCCTAGCTGACACGCGGTACGGGGGGCAGGAGTGTGGATGGAGTTTCGACGAGGCGGCGATGAGATTTCTGGCAACCGCTTCAGTCCCGGCGACTCAGTAGGGGTGGCTCTCACCTGATGCGCAGCAGAGATGCAGGTCCGTCAGGCGACACCCCATCGAGCGTGCGGATGAATCCTGGTCGTGTTGCAGCCCTGCTGGTCCTCGGGTTGCTCGCCTGTGATCAGAGTTCCGTTCCGTTCCCCGCGGTCGGTCCGTTCGCAGACCTGCCGTCTTCCGTCTCCTTCGGCATGCCAGCCCGCGACGTGGCTCGACTCCCCGGTGTCGAGTTGAATGACGAGGGTCAGTACGTCGCACTGCGGTCCTCAACCCAATGGCTCTACCTCTTCGACTCGGTCTCCGATCTCGGACCGCCCCATCCCAACGATCGACTCATCCAGATCCAGGTGCGCGAGGAGTTTAGAGACTCCACTGCTTTGTGGAGTCGATGGAGCACTGCGGTCCGGGAGGCATCGAACTCGCTAGGCGCTGTTCCGGAGTGCGTACGTCTCGGCGGACCGCAGTTCGAAGTCACTCGGGCTGAGTTCGTCGGCTCCCCCGCCGTCTCTGTCGGGGCCCAGATCGACGTCTCGGATGACGGCCTTGACCATGAGACGTTCCTGATCGTCGCCGCTAAAGAACGCTACGCTCCTGCGGAGTTCGAGTCCGGGTTCGGTCATCAACGCGTCGACTGCTCGAGCGTGGCTGGGGGTGTTCCCTAACTAGCATTTGCTGCAGCGCGGTCACCATCTTCGGGGGGCGCTGCGCGCCTCTTCCTTCATCCCGCGCAGCAGAAATGCAAATCCGTTAGGAAGCGCCAGCTTGCAGGCGCGTTGACGTTCAGACCTGGTCCGGAGCAGATTCCAACATGGTCACTTTCGATACTGAACGTCTCGCCGCGATCTGCGCCAAACATGACGTGCGCAGCCTCAAGCTCTTCGGCTCGGTGCTCCGAGGTGAGGACACACCGGACTCCGATATCGACTTCCTTGTTGAGTTCGAGGGAGAGAAGAGTCTCTTCGATCTCGTCGGCCTTGAGGAGGAACTCGAGGTCTTTCTCGGTCGTGATGTAGACGTTCTCACGGCTCCCTCACTGAGCCGCTACATCCGCGACGAGGTTCTTCAAGCCGCTCGCCCCGTTTATGTCCGCGAGGGGTGATTCGCTCTTCGTCCGCCACATGCGGGACGCGATTGATCGAATGACCTCCTACCTCGAAGGGGTCACCAAAGAGGAGTACGCCCACGATTTCGTGCTTCAAGATGCCGTGGTGCGGCAGCTCGAGATCCTAGGTGAAGCAGCTGGTCGCGTCTCGCGAGAGACTACGGGAGCTCACCCGGAGGTCCCCTGGTCGAAGGTCACTGGCATGCGGCATCGCTTGATTCACGACTACTTCGAGGTCGACATCGATCTCGTCTGGGCGACAGCCACGGACCGGGCCGCTGAGCTCCGCCCAAAGCTCGTTGCGCTCTTGGAGGACATGGGCGTCTCGGAGTAGTCGACCAGGCGCATGCCAACTAGCATTTGCTGCAGCGCGGTCACCATCTTCGAGGGGGCGCTGCGCGCCTCTTCCTTCGTCCCGCGCAGCAGAAATGCTGATCCGTCAGGCAGAACTCTCTCGACCTCCTAGGGTCAGGCGACCGCGACGGGCTCGATCGCCTCCAAGTCGCTCGCCTCGTCCGAGTGCAGCGCGTGCCAGAGGTCCCAGTTCCGCTGTCCATTCAGCCAGAACTCCGGGGTCGTCCCGAAGAGCTTCGACAGACGGAGCGCCGTGCTCGGTGTGACCCCGCGCTTCCCGTTCACGATCTCGTTGACCCGGGGGTAGGACACATGGATCCGCTCCGCGAGCTCCGTCTGCGTCATCCCGAGCGGATTCAGAAACTCCTCGAGGAGCATCTCCCCGGGGTGAGTCGGCGGTCGATTCTTCGGAAGCATGGCTGCGCCCCTCTTCGTCAGCGGTGGTAGTCCACGATCTCGACGTCCTCCGGCCCCGACTCGCTCCAGCGGAAGCATATCCGATACTGATCGTTGATCCGGATGCTGTGCTGGCCCTTCCGGTCTCCCTTCAAGGCTTCGAGTCGGTTCTTCGGTGGAACCCGCAGGTCGAGCAGTCCCGCCGCCTGGTTCAACTGGTCCAGTTTGCGCTGCGCCACCGTCCAGAGGTCGGCGGGGCACGTCTTCATCGCCCGCTTCGAACGCTCGTCGTCCCACACGTCGCGTGTGCCCGAGTCGCGGAAGGAGCGGATCATGATCGACTATAACGTATACCGTGATACGTAGCAAAGAGTTCTGTCCAACTAGCATTTGCTGCAGCGCGAACAGCATACTCGGGGGGCGCTGCGCGCCTCTTCCTTCATCCCGCGCAGCAGAAATGCGAATCCGTTGGGAGGCACCCGATTATGTCCGGACATGCGAAGCGCGCCGGTACGATTTCGACCGTGCTCGTCATCGCGGTCGCTGTGGCGTGTGGCGACGGGCCAGACGCGGATGCAGCGGCGGCGTGTACGGACTGCGTCGTCCTGGACACGGTTGCCACGCTCGATTTCTCGGATCAGGACTTCTTTCCCAGCCCCTTCGGTGGCCTCGCTGCGGCCGTGGATCGCTCCACCTGGGCGTTTGTCGACCGTCAGGTCGCCACGAAGGTCACCGTCTTCGAGTCGGACACGGTGGCGATCGTAGGTGGCGAGGGGGACGGTCCCGGCGAGTACCGCCAGATCGACGAGGTTTGGTTTCGCCCCGGTGGCGGACTCACCGTGCTGGACCGCAGCGGCACGCGGCTCCGGCGGTACGACGGCGATCTCCAATTGGAGTCCGAGCAGCTCGTCGACTTCCGGATCCGCGCACCATCCGTCGTAGGAGATGATCACCTCCTCGTCGTCGCGGACCGAGACTCCGACGGGGTGCAGCTAGGCCACATCGGTCCGGATGGAGAGTTTTCCCCGCTCGACGTCGCGCCCGACTCCGCCGACCCGCTCCTCATGCTGACGGCGTCCGACTCCGACGGTACCGGCTGGTTCATCGAGCCGCATTCCTTCCGGATCTGGACCATCCCGCCGGACGACACGCCCCGGGTCCTCACAGATGAAGTTCCAGCCTGGTTCGCCGAGACCTATCCCCCAGACGTCGCCGCCCGGATGGACGAGATCGGTGCCGATACCGAAGGTGCCACGGCGCTCGGCTTCGCCTACGACGTACAGAACGAGCTGCTCTGGGTCACGGTGGGTGTCCCGTCGGAGGCCTTCACTGTCGCCATGTTCGAGCGGATGATGGCGGGCGAGATGGAACTGCGGAGCGAAGCCATGGATCACGTCATCGTCGCAGTGTCGCCCGAGGACGGGTCTATCCGAGGTATTGGCCGCTTCGATTACCTCGATCTGGTCCCCGGTGCAGCGTTCCTGTACGAACTCGCGGACCCCGAGAGCATGCGCGTGAAGTTCCCCCGCCTGGCGGGTGCCTCCTAACTGGCATTTGATGCAGCGCGATCAGCATCTTGGGCGTGCTGCGCACGCACGACCTCACCGATGCGCAGCAGAAATGCGAATCCGTTGGGAGGCCCTCAGATCCGACCGCGAAGGAGCAGGTGGAGCGACAATTCGTGAACCCAGCGTTCTGGTCCTCGATATCCGTTGGACGCCCTTCGCCCGCCTGAGAGGTGGATATTGATCTACTTCGTTCGTGCCGGAGAGTACGTAAAGATTGGAGTGGCGACTAATATCCACTTCCGAATGCGGGCTCTTCAGACCGGTTCCCCCTCAGAGCTGGAGTGCCTCCTTCTCGTGCCGGGCTCATACAAGCTCGAAGACCAGCTACATCAACGGTTCTCGCAGGACCATCATCACGGTGAGTGGTTTGTTTGGTCTGAGAGCATCTCGGCCTACGTGAAAGAACGCCGGATGCGTGGCGACGACGTGTCTGGCCTGACGCGGGCGCGGACCGTGCCCGAAGCGGAGCACGAGGACTTTGGTGAGTTTGTCCGACGACTTCGTGAAGAGGCGGGGCTGAGCATCCGCCGAACCGCGCGTCTTCTGGGTGTATCGCGAACATCCGTTACCTCTGTAGAGACGGGCGAGAATCCGACCTTGGAGGCTTCGACCGACGACGAATTCTATCAATCCGCTTCCCGATCGTGGTCGACATCGGATTCCCCGGCATTCCGAGTCCTCCCGAGTTGGTTTGCTGCATATGAGGCGCCCAAGGCGCGATCTGAGGTTTCCCAACTAGCACTTCCTGCAGCACGGCCAGCATACTCGGGGAGCGCTGCGCGCTGCCTACTTCGAGGTGCGACAGCAGAAACGCCGAACCGTAACGCAGCCAACCCGGGACACTCCATGCGCCTCCCCTCGCTGATTCCGGTGCTGGTCCTTGCCGTCGGTTGTGTAGGGGAAGATCCGGGGCCCAGACTCACGTCCGAGCCTGGTGACCTGGTATCACCTGATGTCGAACGCACAGCCGTGTCTTTCGCAGACGCGCCCCACCTTTCTCTCGGGGGCGTCGACGCCACGGGCCCGACCCAATTCTCCCGAGTGACCGACCTCGTTGTGACGGAGGATGGTTCGATCTGGGTCGCCGATGCGCAGACCCAGGAGATCCGGGTCTTCGACTCCAGCGGAGCGCATACGTTCACGGTAGGCGGCAAGGGTCGCGGGCCTGGAGAATTCCAGAGTCTGCGATTTCTCGGGGCCGCACCTGACGGATCGGTCGTCGCCGTCGACGGCGCCACAAAGCGCGTCCGACGATTCGCCCAATCCGGTGAGCCGCTGGAAACCACCACGTGGGATCACGCGACTCGCGTCGCTCCGATTGGGTTCGCGCCCGACGGGTCGCTCGTGGGCATCGAACAGCCTACACGGCCTGCGGGGGTTCTTCCACAAGGCGGCGTCTACGAAGACACGGTCAGCCTCCTCGTCTGGGCCGACCTCGTCGAGCCCGCCGACACGGTCGCCGAGCTTCCGGGGTTCGTCTCCGTCGTGTCCACGGAGGGGGCCCGGCGCCTTCCGTTCTCGACCATGCCCGCCGTCGGGGTGGGAGACCGGATCCTGTTCTCCTCGGGGCCCGAGCCGGAGATCCGTGTCATGCAGGGGGACTCGGTGGCACGGCGCATCATCGTCGACCGCGAACCGACCTCGGTCGCATCGGTCCGCGGGGAGTATCGGGCCTTTGTCGAGGAAACCTTCGATGCAGAGTCCGCGCGTCAGCAGCTCGACCTCCTCGGCCATCCTGCGCTGCCCGAGTACGTGAGCGCCTTCTATCATTTCGTCGTGACCTCCGACGGTCGCATCTGGGCCGAACGCCCACCTAACGGCTCGCGAGACGATTCGGTGTGGGATGTCTTCGACTCGACGGGTCGACTGCTGGGCCAGGTCCAACCTCCCGCCGGCTTCGTCATCCACTCCGTGGACGACAACGTCGTGACGGGTGTCTGGAGTGACGACTTCGGGGTGGCGTACGTACAGCAGTGGGAAACCACACGCCGGTGAGGTGGCTGCCTCCATGCAGCTGGAAAGCGTTGTGAGTGAACGCCTTGGAAGGGGTCCAGCCGTGGAGTCTCAGAGGCGTCCCAACGCGACATCGTGCATGGGGCGCGCCGCGGTGTATCCATTCTCGGACGGTGTACCCTTCGACGAAGGCAGACCACCATGGCTGACCATCGGATAAGAGACCGTGCGCTCGACGCGGTTCGCGAGCTTCCGGACGACGCCACATCCGAAGACGCCATGGAGCGCCTCTACTTCCTCGCGAAGATCGATGCTGGCGAGAAGCAGGCGGACGCGGGCCAGACCCCGAGCCCCGAGGAGGCGCAGAGACGGATCTTCGGGTGACCTCGGTTCGCTGGACCCTCCAGGCTGGGGACGACCTCCGCTTCCCGGAGTCCGGACGACATGTGCCCGAGCGGCCGAATCGCCCTGATCTCCGCGAGCTCATCCCGGGCGAGTACCGCGCTCTCGAACCGCCCACACGACCAGAACGCGCAGGGGGCTGCGGGTGCCGGCACCCCCCCGCGCCCTCACCGCAACTCCAGGCGGTAGACCACGAGGTACTGCACATCGAGATCGTCCGTCTCGCGCGAAATCAGGTAGTCGCCGGTGAAGCGTCGGATGTTGGCTCCCGGCGCGGTGACGAACCGACCGAGCAGTTCGCCCTCGGGTCCGAAGACGTCCCAGTGCCCGGGGTCGCCGAGTTCATTCGGGTTGGCATCGAGATCCCCCCGGATCAGCGCCCATCGGCCATCCGCTGCGACCCGGATGGCATTCGTGAGCTGGCGGGCTGGGGGGAGCGGGAGATCCTTCCGCTTCTCGAGACTCTCGGGGAACCCGGGTGGTGGCGGGCCTCCGGCCGTGGTCCGCCCTTCCAGCATTTTCCGATCGGCCTCGATCGCGCCCTCGACCATCTCTTCGGTCACGGGCGGCAGCTGCATGGTGCTCACCACGCGGCGCACCTCACGCCCGGTAGCGGCGTCGATGATGTCGACGCGGTACTCGTCGGCCGGCGTGTAGTAGACGTTCCCATCCGCGCCCCCATGCACGACGGGATTCGGCGAAAAGAAGGGGGTGATCCCGAAACCGGAGCTCTCGTCGAGGTATCGCTCACCGCCCGGGTACCGGAGCAGCTCTGGACCGGAGACGCCGGAGAGCGCATCCGTCGCGAAGAGGATCGTGGTGTCCCGGTAGATCTCGCCCGAAGGAGGGGGGCCGGCCCGGCGGACCGCCTGACTCCGGTACCAGTTCGGGCCTGCCTGGATCGGTCGCCCGAATCGCCCGGAGGCATCGCCGACGGATCCGGGGCCCGAGGTCAGGAAGGTGCCGTCGAGCGCGAAGAGGCTGACGCGGCGGGTGCCCGAGATCGCAAGCGTATCTCCGTGGATATTCAACTCGATCGGTCCGAGGAGCTCACCCGGCCCCTCTCCCCTCCGACTGATCGTTCTCCGATACTCGCCGGTCCCGAGATCGAACACACGCACCTCGTCGTGCCCGGAGTCGAGGATGAAGAGCTCGTCGCCGGCCACGTCGGCGTCCGCGATCCGGAAGAACTGCGTCTCCGGAGGACCGTCCAGGGTGCCGAGACGGAGCTGTTCGACCATCTCGAAGTACGGCGCATTTTCGAGATCCGACGCCGAATGGACCACGACCTCACCCGTCCACCCGTCGACGACGACGTAGGTGGGCTCAGGCGCAACCTGGTCGGAGCAGGCGGCGGTGAGGAGGACCAGAGCGACGCCGAGAGGTCGATTCATGCGGGGACGGTGCGGGAGGAAGCGTGCGCCTATCCTTCTGCCATCCGACGTGCAGGCATCATGAGGTCAGCGTGCAGGCATCATGAAGTCAGCGTGCAGGCACCATGGGGTCGGCGCGTCCTTCGTCGGGAGGAGCGGATGACGCGGCGGGCCCCGTAGACCGCGTGGCGTACTCCCGAGGGGCGGGAAAGTCCGGGATCGAACGAAGTACGGACAGGCAATCCACCCGGGGTCGTCACCGTTCGAAGTCAAGGTGGCGGCGCGCGCGCGAGGGGCGCAAGCGGGTGCCTCGTGTCGCGGACAGGGTGTTCCCGGGGGCCACGAAAGGGGACGTGTGGCAGATGCGACGCTGCGACGGCCGGATGCGTGGTTGGGCAGTAGATGTGCAGGCGGCGGCCGAGCCACGGAGGGTCGAGCGTCTCAGGCGCTCCAGGCCCCGTCGTCTCCGGGCGGGGTCTGGTCGAAGGGGTCGCGGCCCCGGGGCCGAGGGGGGTCCACGGGGGCCCGACGCGCCGGCGCTCGTCGGGCTGGCTCCGCGACGGCCGGCCGATTTACCCTGTGGGAATGAACATCACCTCGATCGGAACCGGCACATGACCCGGTCAGGAGCGAAGCTTCTCCTGATCGGCCTGTTCGCTGCTGCCACAGCCATACCGGGCGGGCTCACGGCACAGGTTGCTCCTCCCGGCTCGGATACGGTCGTCCAGCCACCGACGACTGTTCTCGATTCCGCACCTGCGGCGGACAGCGTCGCAGATGCCGCTGCGGGTCCGGTAGCGGACACCCTGCTTCCCGTGCCCATCGTGCTCGGCCGGGACACACTCGGCTACCTGCACGGACCGGCGGGCCTCCGCGACGCCGAGGTGCGGGCCGAGGACCTGACCGATCGCCTGAACGAACTCCGACTGCGTGGTGTGTCGCCGGACAGTGTCACGGTCGGCACCGACCGTCTGCCCCCGGTCGTTCTCGTCCAGGGAGAGCCGATTCTGGCGGTCACGCCGGCCGATGTAGCGGCTCAGGGGGTGGCCGCGGACTCGGCTGTGGCACTCTACGCGCGGGTCGTCCGTGAGGCGCTTGCCCTGCCGATCTTCCGGGACACCCCGCGCGAGGTGGCATACGGGATCGCGCTCATGCTGCTGGCGACGATGCTGGTCTTCTGGGTCTGGCGATGGATGGCCAAGGCTCAGCCTCGGGCGGTGACCTTCATCACGCTCCGGGTACGGCGGCATATCTCGGCCATCCGCTTCCAGCGCTTCGAGATCGCCTCCGGCGACGATATCGGACGATGGATCCGGGGCCTCGTGTGGTTGCTGCGGATCGCGCTGTCGCTGGCTCTGGTCGCGATCTACTTCCCGCTGGTCTTCTCGGTCTTTCCCTCCACCCGGCCGATCGGGGCCCGGCTGTTCGATCTGGTTCTGGACCCGATCCAGGCAGCGGCCCTCAGCTTCCTCGCCTACATCCCGAACCTCTTCTACATCGGCCTCATCGTTGTCGTCACCTGGCGGGGGCTGATCGTCCTGAAGGGGTTCTTCCATGCGTTGGAGCGGGGCCGAATAACGCTGGCGGGCTTCTATCCGGACTGGGCGCGCCCGACGTTCCAGCTCGTCCGCGTGCTGATCGTCGCCTTTGCGGTCGTGCTTGTCTGGGGGTATCTGCCGGCCTCGGACTCGGTGGCCTTCCAGGGCGTTGCCGCCTTCCTCGGGCTGCTGCTCACCTTCGGCTCGGCCAGCGCGGTGTCGAATGCGGTTGGAGGGGTCGTGATGGTGTACATGCGCGCCTTCCAGCCCGGTGATCGCGTGCAAATCGCCGACACGCTGGGCGATATCGAGGAGCGGGGCATCCTGGTGACCCGGATCCGGACGCCCAAGAAGGTCGTGGTCACGATTCCGAATTCGCAGGTTCTGGGAAGCCACATCATCAACTACTCCCGGGTGGCACGGGACCACGGAATCGTGCTCCATACCACGGTTACCATCGGCTACGACGTGCCGTGGCCGCAGGTACACGAAACCCTGTTGGCGGCCGCGCGAAAGGTGGACGGCATCATGGAGGAGCCCGGCCCCTTCGTGCTTCAGACCGCGCTCGGGGACTTCACCGTGTCCTACGAGTTGAATGCGCACACGACGGAGCCCGAGCGTATGGGCATGCTGTATTCGGAGCTTCACCGCGAGATCCAGACCGAGTTCGCGAAGGCCGGGATCGAGATCACCTCCCCCTCCTTCCACTCGGTGCGCGATGGCAGTGGCTCCACGATTCCAACCATGGAGGGGCGTGAGGAGAAGGCCGACGAAGAGGTGCTCGGCGAGGAGCCCGAGGCGAGCTGACGAGGGTGGGCTGACGGGCGCAGTCCATTCGTCGTCGCCCGGCAGGCTCTGGTCGACCGGGTCGCGGCCGGAGGCTGCGTGGCGCCCCTGACCCCGGGGTGGAAGCGGAGCCCGTTCCGTGGGCGCGGAGCCCGGTCCGCAACGCGGGGATTCGATTCGCGGCGTGGTGTCCATGCTTCGTGCAGGGAAAAGCGAAACTAACCCTGTACAATGAGGTATCTCCCCATTCGCACGGGAGACCGCGGCTCAGGTCTCGTCTCCCGGGGAATGCGGGGCGCACGGGCCCGCGGCAGCTGAATCGAGGGCAGCACATGCTGGTTGGAATCGCAGGCGCTTCGGGCTTCGTGGGGCGCAATCTCCTGGGGTCGGCAGGACCCGATACTCGCATCAGAGCATTCTCGAGGAGTGAGCGGGAGTCGACGGACGATGTCGAGTGGGTGGTCGCGGACCTCTTCTCCTACCAGAGTACCTTGCAGGCTCTCGAGGGGGTGGACGTCGCCGTCTACCTGGTGCACTCGATGCTTCCCTCGACCCGGCTCTTCCAGGGGTCGTTCCAGGACACGGACCTTCTTCTGGCCGACAACTTCTCCCGTGCCTGCGTCGCCAACGGGGTGAAGCGGATCATCTACCTCGGTGGGCTGATCCCCGAGGGAAAGATCAGTGCCCACCTGGAAAGCCGACGGGAGGTCGAGGAGGTGTTCGCGGCCAGCGGAATTCCCACGACGGTCCTCCGGGCCGGCATGGTCGTCGGAGAGGGGGGCTCCTCCTTCGAGATCCTCAAGAATCTGGTGCTGAACCTTCCGGTCATGATCCTGCCGGAGTGGACCGGGAGCGTCACGCAGACCCTCTACATCGACGACCTGGTGCGCGTTCTGAACGCCTGTATCGAGACCGATCGATTCGTGGGTCGCACGGTCGATGTGGTGAATGGCGAGGAGATCACGTACGCCGAGCTCATCCGGGAGACGTCGCGGCACTACGATCGAACGACCGCCTCCATCTCCGTCCCGGTGAACTATCTGGGGCTGTCGAAGCTGTGGGTCACCATCTTCGGGCAGTCGGACTACAACCTCGTGTCTCCGCTCGTGGAGAGTCTGCGGTGCGACCTGCCTTCGCCCGGGGTCCCCGAAGAGCTGTCGGGGTTGATCCGGTACCGGTCCTACGGGCGGATGCTCGAGGAGATTCCCATGGAGAAGTTCAAGAGGGAGAAACGACGGAAGTCGCCGAGCGACAACACGGTGCGGTCGATCCAGCGGCTCGCCGAGAACCCGCTGAGCGAAGCGGAGATCGGAGAGGAGTACTTCAACTGGCTTCCCGAGAAGCTGAACGGCGTGCTCAGGGCCGAGAGGGACGGAGACCTGGTCAAGTTCTTCGTGATCGGGCTGGGCGTTCCACTTCTCGTCCTGCAGCTGATCCGGGGAGAGCACAACCTCGCCCGGGTGAAGTTCCACATCGTGGGAGGATTGCTCAGTCGCACCACCGACACCGGGTGGCTGGAATTCAGGTCGGTGGCCGGCGGGAAGTACGTGCTCTCGTCGATCAACGAGTTCATGCCGTCGCTCCCCTGGTACCTCTACACGCTCACCCAGGCGCCCGTCCACGCCTGGATCATGCACCAGTTCAGCCGGCACCTCGGATCGATCGAGCGGGAAGTCGACCGCGCCGAACCGCAGGTCGCCGCGGCGGTCTGAGGTCCTTCACATCCTCCAACCGGAAGTCGACGCCTCCGTTCGCGCTCGGTCACTTCG
>JGI12109J20283_10799397_pt1 | contig 13509 bp, 8 predicted proteins | sample ElkSlonscriptome_12_FD_20283 | JGI IMG/M metagenome (IMG submission 20283) | reverse complement strand
GCGACGGTAATCCTCGGCCACCTCCGGGGCATGGACCGGGTTCAGCAGGCTGCCCAGCAGGCCGGCGGCCTGGGAAGCGTCCTTCACGTGGTACACGCCGGGTTCGTAGTGGGGCGCAATCTTGATGGCCGTGTGCAGGCGGCTGGTGGTGGCCCCGCCGATCAGCAGGGGCACCTCCAGGCCGGTGCGCTGCATCTGGTCGGCCACGTGCTCCATCTCCGCCAGCGACGGGGTGATCAGACCGCTCAGTCCCACGGCCACCACCTTCTCCGTGCGGGCCGCTTCCAGGATCCGGTCCGCCGAAACCATGACACCCAGGTCGATGATCTGGTAACCGTTGCAGCCCAGCACCACCGAGACGATGTTCTTGCCGATGTCGTGCACATCGCCCTTGACGGTGGCCATCAGCACCTTGGGGCCGGTGGCGGCGCCCTCGGCCTCGGCCTCCAGGTAGGGTTCCAGGACGGCCACGGCGCGCTTCATGACGCGCGCGCTGCGGATGACCTGCGGCAGGAACATCTTGCCGGCGCCGAAGAGCTCGCCCACGTGGTTCATGCCGTCCATCAGGGGGCCCTCGATCACGTGGATGGGACGACCCAGCTCCTCGAGGGCGATCAGGGTATCCTCCTCGATGTAGTCGGCGTCGCCCGTCAGCAGGGCGTGCCCCAGGCGCTGGGCCACGGGATTCTCGCGCCAGCTGAGGTCCTCCTTGCGCTGCACCTTTTTGCCCGCGGTGCGCGTGGCGATCTCGATGAGCCGGTCGGTGGCGCCCTCCTTGCGGGCCAGGATCACGTCCTCCACCACCTCCAGCAGCTCGGGGTCAATCTCCTCATACACCGCCAGCTGCCCCGCGTTGACGATCCCCATGTCCAGCCCCGCCTGGATGGCGTGGTACAGGAAGACGGAGTGCATGGCCTCGCGCACGGTGTCGTTGCCCCGGAAGCTGAAGCTGAGGTTGGAGATGCCGCCGGATATCTTCGCGCCTGGAAGCTCGGCCTTGATGCGCTTGCAGGCGGCGATGAAATCCACCGCGTAGCGGTCGTGCTCCGGCAGGCCGGTGGCCACGGCGAATACGTTGGGATCGAAGATGATGTCCTGCGGATCCCAGCCCTCCTCCTCCACCAGGAGGCGGTAGGCCCGGGTGCAGATGGCCACCCGGCGTTCGAGGGTATCGGCCTGGCCGTCCTCGTCGAAGGCCATGATGATGGCCGCGGCACCGTAGTCCTGCACCAGGCGGGCACGGCGGCGGAATTCCTCCTCGCCGTCCTTGAGGCTGAGGCTGTTGACCACGCCCTTGCCCTGGATGCGCTGCAGCCCCGCCTCCAGCACGTCCCAGCGGCTGCTGTCGATCATCACCGGCACGCGGCTGATCTCCGGATCGCTGGCCAAAACGTTCAGGAAGTCGCCCATGCTGGCCACCGCGTCCAGCATGGCATCGTCCATGTTCACGTCGACGATCTGCGCGCCCCCGCGCACCTGGTTTCGCCCCACCTCGAGGGCCTCTTCCAGTTTCTGCTCGCGGATGAGGCGGGCGAACTTGCGGCTGCCGGCCACGTTGGTGCGCTCGCCCACGTTCACGAAGAGGCTGCTCGCGTCGATGTTCAGGGGCTCGAGGCCGGCCAGCCAGGTACCGCTGCGGCGCTCGGGCACCTTCCGGGGCGCCTTGCCCGCCAGGGCCTCGTCGATGGCCCTGATGAACTCCGGCGTGGTGCCGCAGCAGCCGCCGGCGATGTTCAGCAGCCCGGCGTCGGCGAACTCGGCCAGGATGCCGGCCATCTGGTCGGGGGTCTCGTCGTATCCGCCCAGATCGTTGGGCAGGCCGGCGTTGGGGTGCGCGCTGACCAGCGTGTCGGCGTGCCGGCTGACCTCCTCCACGAAGGGCCGCATGGCGTTGGCTCCGAGGGCGCAGTTCAGGCCGAAGACGCTGGCATCGGCGTGGCGCATGCTGGTCCAGAAGGCGGCGGGCGTCTGGCCCGTGAGGGTTCGCCCGCTGGCGTCGGTGATGGTGCCGCTGATCCACAAAGGCAGGTCCGGCTGGCCCCGCTCGCGCAGCAGCCGCCGGCAGGCGAAGACCGCCGCCTTGGCGTTCAGGGGATCGAAGACGGTCTCGACGATGAGGATATCCGCGCCGCCGTCCAGCAGGGCGGCCGCCTCCTCGCCGTAGGCGGTGACCAGTTCGTTGAAGGTGATGTTGCGCAGGCCGGGGTTGTTCACATCCGGGCTGATGGAGCAGGTGCGGTTGGTGGGCGCCAGGCTGCCGGCCACGAACCGCGGCCGATCCGGGTTGCGGGCGGTGAAGTCGTCGGCCGCCTCGCGGGCCAGGCGGGCGGCCGCCACGTTGATGTCGCGCACCAGATGGGTGGTCCGGTAGTCGTTCTGGGCCACGCTGGTGCCGTTGAAGGTATTGGTGGTGATGATATCCGCCCCGGCCTCCAGGTAGCCGCGGTGGATCTCGGCGATGACGTCCGGCCGCGTCAGGCACAGCAGGTCGTTGTTGCCCTTCAGGTCCACGGGGTGATCGGCCAGCATCTCGCCGCGAAAATCAGCCTCCTGGAGACCGTAACCCTGGATCATGGTGCCCATGGCCCCATCGAGGATGAGGATGCGACGGGCGGCCAGGGCCGCCAGGGATTGGCGCGTCAGACGTGACATTCTAGAGAGCCTCTTTCGTCCTGTTGAGCTGCTGGCGGATCCCGGCGATGACCTTGCGGTTGGTGCGCAGCATGGATTGCAGTTCCCGGATGTAATCCTGGCCCCGCTGGCTGTACCGGCCCAGCCCCACGGCCAGGGCCCCGGCGGTGACCGGAGCGCCGGCACTGCGCAGAGCCGCCCGGATGCGGCGCAACTCCTCGTAGGCGCGGCCCCGATTCAGGTTATGCATGTAGGCCGCCACCGAGGCCTGGGGCGAGGGAAAACTGGCCACCTCGTAGATCTCCCCGGCCGGCCGGCCATCCGGCACCATGCCGCAACCGGGCCGGAAGCACCATTGCCCGAATAGGTTGTTGCCCTCGCGGGCGAAGCGGGAGGTGCCCCAGGCCGATTCGTTGGCCGCCTGGATCAGCACCAGATCCTCGGGTAACTTGTCCACGCGTTCCAGCAGGAGGGTCCAGAAGCCGGGATGATGGAAGTTTTCCAGATCCACGGCGTACTTCTGCCGGATCTGCTCCAGCCACTGCCGGTCCACCGGATAGGGCTCCCGTCCGCTGTGCAGATGCTCCTGAATATAAAGCAAACGGCGCCGCACGCTCGCCAGCCGGGCGTTTTCCTTCTGCACCATGGGCAGCAGGTACCGGAAGAACACCTCCTTGCGCTCCCGCACGCTCATGCCGGTATGGATCCTGGGCAGCCCCACGGGGGCAGGCTCCACGCTGGTCTCGACCGGCTCCTCCACAGGCGCGGCCACCACCGGCTGGGCGGGCTTTGCCCTCACCAGCATATGGGGTGCGGCCAGACCCAGGAGAATCCCCAGGACCAGCAGGGGAACGATGCGGTTGGCGGTGATCAACTCGAATGCTCCTGACCGACAATCCAGACCTGGCTGAACCAGTACCAACGCCCCGGCAGGGGTGAGGGGGCCGTGACATTATACCGACTTCGGCCACGAGGCAAAGGATTCGGGGCCTGGATCTGCAGGAATCCCGCATCCTCGTCCAGCCACTGCACAGGGATGGCACCCTGCTGCGAGGCGTACGCGGCCACGGAACCGGCCCGCAGGCAGGCCATGTCCGCCACCAGGGTCAGGACCGGCGCCTCCGGCTGATCCACCGGCAGCATCGGGTCCGTGCGCTGGGTCAATCCGGCGGGCCAGGGCAGGCTGGAAACCTTCTGGCCAAAGGTGTCCAGCGAGGCGAAATCCGTCGCCATGGGGAAGCGGGGAAGGCAGGTGAAATCGCTCCTGGGCCCCACGGCGCCCGACTGCTGGCCCAGCGCCGTCCAGCCCAGCTTCTCGACAACCGCCTGCACGGCGGGAGAATACTCCCCGTACGTGTAGGCCAGGATCTCCGGTGCGGCCCCCAGTTCCTCCTCCAGACGGTCCTGGGCCTGGAGCCACTCCTTTTCCAGCCGCTGCTGGTGCTGTTCCGTACTTTCCTGCGCCTGGGGACGGTTCATGAAATCGTGGTTCCACCCGTGGTTGGCCACCAGGGCCCCGGCCGCCGCCATCTCACGCAACTGATCCCAGGTCATCACGGGCCCCACGCCCCGGTCGATGATATCGGGACAGACGAAGACGGTGAAGGGCCAGCCCCGCTCCCGCAGGCGCGGGAAGGCCGTCTCGTAGACGGATTCGTATCCGTCGTCAAAAGTCAGGACCACGGTGCTGTCGGGCAGATCCGCCCCCGTCCGCAGGGCCTGGACCACGGTTTCCAGGTCCGCCACATGGAACCCGCCTTCGGCCAGGAAATCCAGGTGGGCGTCGAAGGTTTCCGGCGTGACGCTGGTGGATGCGGGCGTCTCGTCGGCAACGTGATGGTAGATCAGGATGGCGGCGTGTGGTGGCAGGCATTCCTCGGCGTGAACCGACCCATGGCCCGAAGCCACCAGAGCCAGACCCAACCCCAATCCCGCCAGTCGAAGCAGAAACCTCATGATACCTCCAAGGATATGACCAGACGAGAGTATAACCCCGGCGGTCGCTTGGCAAGGGTCCGGCACAGGGCCCCCCGGAAAGAAAACCAGGATTTCCCTTAACAAGAACCATCCCGGGACGATCACCAGAACGTAACCATGATTCCGGCAGCCGAAAAGAGTGCAACCGGATTAGCCGGGCAACCTCCGAAAGGGAAGGCTGATGGCCGAACATGCCGTCCTTTGTGTGGACGATGAATCCCACATCCTCAGCTCCCTGCGCCGCAGCCTGCGCAAGGAACCGTACCGCCTGCTGACAGCCGGTGGCGGGGCCGAGGGACTGGAGATCCTGGCCGAGAACCCTGTCCAGGTGGTGGTCAGCGATCAGCGCATGCCTCAGATGAGCGGCACCGAATTCCTGGCCCAGGTCCGGAACCTGTATCCGGACACGGTGCGTATCGTGCTCTCGGGATACGCCGAGGCGAGCACCATCGTCGCCAGCATCAACCGGGGCGAGGTGTACCGCTTTATCGCCAAACCCTGGGAAGACGAGAACCTGCGCAGCACCATCCTGCAGAGCCTGCAGCACCACGACCTGGTGGCGGAGAACCGGGCATTGCAGGAACAGACCCGCCGGCAGTTGCAGGAACTGGAGCGCCTGAACGCCCTGCTGAGCCAGTCGGTGGTGGAGCGCACGCAGTCCCTGCAGTTCAGCCAGGAGGTCCTCGAGAGCCTGCCGGTCATGGTGCTGGGAATCAGCCAGGAAGAGGAACTGGTCATGACCAACGGCACCGCCCGTCGCGAGATCACGCCCCTGCAGAACGTGATCCCCGGCGTGGACATGGCCTCCATCCTGCCCGCCGAGGCGGTGGAGCAGATCCGGCGGAGCATGCAGTACTCCCAGACCATCGAATTCGACCTGCCCTGGGAGGGGCGCCGATTCCAGACGCGCGTCACCACCCTCGGCGATTCGGAACACCAGCGGGGATGCATCCTGCTGCTGGAGGAAAATCCCGCATGAACCTGACGGCCGAAAAGACCGAAACGGTCCTCAAGACCATCAAGGAATTGCCACCCCTGCCGCTGGTGGTGCAAAAACTCCTGCAGGTCATGGACGACCCCGATTCCAGCGCCGACGACATCAGCCAGGTCCTGAACTCGGACCAGGCCATGGCCGCCAAGGTTCTCAAGCTGGTCAACAGTTCCTTCTACGGATTGAGCGGCAAGGTCACCACCGTGCAGCGGGCCATCGTCATCCTGGGCCTATCTTCCATCCGCAATCTGGCCCTGGGCCTGGGCGTGACCCGGCTGATGGCCCGCGCCGGCAACGGCGAGCTGCAGCAGCGTTTCTGGGACCACAGCATCGCCACCGCAGCGGCCTGCGAGACCGTGGCCAAGCAGACCCAGCGCATGATCCCCGAGGAAGCCTTCGTGGCCGGTCTGCTGCACGACATCGGGCACCTGGTCCTGCTGATGGCCGATACCGAGGGGTTCCACCAGGTCATGGCCCACGGGCACGGCAACCAGGTGGAACGGGAGATCCAGACCATCGGCATGGCCCACACCAAGGCCGGCCAGAAGCTTCTGCGGACCTGGAAGCTGCCTACCTTGCTATGCGACGCCATCCGCTTCCACCACACGCCCAAGGTCTTCACGGGCAAGGACGATCCCCTGATCAGCATGGTCGCCATGGGCGACATGCTGGCCGGCGTGCACGGCGATATCTACGAGCGCTCCATCGGCGATGATGATTTCCAGAAGCTGATCGAGGTGGTGGGCCTGGACGTGAAAACCCTGGACCGCATCCTGGTCGCCATGGACAAGCGCATCGAAGAGACCCGCGTCTTCCTGCAACTGGCCTCGGACGGCCTGCTGGATACCAGCAGTTCTGCGGTCGAACACGAACCGCGCACCGTGGCCATGATCTGCACCGACGAATTGCGCATGAACTGGGCCGACCAGGTCCTCAACCATTTCGGACACCAACGGGTGGGGATGAAAGAATTCTTCACCCAGGCCGGAACCGGGGATGGCGAGGTGGATCTGGTCATCCTGGATCCGCTGAGTCTGACCGCCGAGCAGTTGCAGCGGGTGGCGCCCGTTCTGAAGATGTATGCGGACAATCTGGTGGTATTCGATCGGGATGAAGGGGGTGCGTTGCAGGAGATGCTGGGACGCGGCCTGCCGATTATCCCTGTCGCCTTCTCGCGCCAGGACCTGGAGCAGGGCTAGATCTCCAGAATCACCTCGTCCTCTTCCGTCTCGGGCACCAGGTCGGGGTTCTGCACCCACATGGGCAGCTGGAGCCCCACGGTGGCCGAGTAGTTCTGGATCCGTTCCAGCAGACTCTCACTGCATTCCTGCCCCGCCCCCACGAGCATCACGCCGGTCTTGGCCTTCACAGGCTCGGTGAAGATCATGCCCGTCCGCAGCTCCTTGAGGGTAACCCCCCGGATGGTATCTTCCGCCCTGCCCCTCGTGCCCACTTCCTGATAGGCCCTGATGACGGCCGGGTCGTACTTCTCGGCATTGGCACGCAGATCGTCCAGGATATTTCCCGGGCTGAGACCGCGGGACAACAGTTCATCACAATGGCTGGCCACGCGCAGGACGCGGCTTCCAATGGGGATTTCCGCTCCGCAGACCTCCCCCTTTTTTCCCTCGCCCACGAAATCATGATCCACGAAGGCCAGGATGCGCAGGATCGGCTCCAGGCGCGGAATGGGCGCCAGGATACTTTTCCGGACGGCAGGCATTCGATCCACCATGGCCACTTCCTCGGGGGTGAGTTCCTCCCCCGAGTACCAGCGCGTGGCCGTATCCTGAGGCAGACTGATGGTACCGATCTGGGAAAAGAGGGCCGCCACCTCGATCTGCCACAACTCCTTCACACCGAGATTGGTGGCCAGCAGCAGGGACGTCTGGGCTATCCGCGTGCCACGTCCGAAGACCATGGGGTTGGCCAGGGACAGGATTTCCGTCAGGGCCTTCACACTGCCCTTGAGGGTCTGCTCCAGCAGCACCCGTTCGCTGATGATCAGGTCGTGCTGACGCACGGCATCGTCGATGGCACCCGCCAGTGCCGAAGCGCTGCACGGTTTGGCCAGGAAACGATAGATCCGGCCATCATTGATGGCCTTGACGACGGTTTCCAGCTCGGCAAATCCCGTCAGCAGGAGCCGCACGGTGTCCGGCCAGCCCCGGCAGACTTCCTTGAGGAAGGCCGCGCCGTTCATCTCGGGCATCTTCATGTCCGATACGACCACGCTGAAGGGCGGCTCGTTGGCCAGGATTTCCAGACCCATGCGGCCGCTCGAGGCGGTCACGATCTCGTATTTCTTGCGCAGGCTGCGCTGGATGGCGTTGAGGATATTGGCCTCGTCATCGACGCAGAGGATGCGGGGTTTCTTGTTCATGATACTCCCTGATGGATCGGTTTCCCTGGGGTGGGACACCCCCAATAGCCACTGGAAAATGTATCGGTCGAATTACTCAAGACTTGATAAGGGATGCCGATGGGATTTACTAGAGATCGCCCTAATAGACCATCTCCTCACCCGGGTGAAAATAGAGGATCGCATGCCTAGCAAGAACAAGGACTTACGAAAGATTCGCGCCGAATGGGCCCAGCGGGAAACGGAGCAGAGCGCCCATCTGTTCCATGCGGTATTCAATTCGGCCCAGACCGGCCTGATGATCCTGCACCGAAGCCACCGCCAGATCATGGAGGCCAACCCCATGGCGGCCATGATCCTGGGCTGCGAGGTGAACGACCTGCTGGGCCGGTGTATCGATGTCATCCTGCCCGAGGAATGCGTGCCCCCCTGCGACGCCGTCGATTCCCGGGCCGCGAGCCAGGAAGGAACCATGGAGTTCGTGCGTCCCGACGGCGCCCTGGTTCCCGTGCTCTTTTCGCGCACCTTCCTGGACGGCGGCCTGGATGAGCTGATGGTCCTCAGTTTCATCGATATCAGCGACCGGGTGGCCATGGAAAGGGAATTGCGGCGGAGCAATGAAAAGCTCAAGAGCCAGAAGGACCGCATCGTGCAGTCCGAGAAACTGGCCTCCATCGGTCAGCTGGCCGCGGGCGTGGCCCACGAGATCAACAACCCCATCGGCTACGTGACCAGCAACCTGGGCACCCTCGGCGAATATGTCACGACGATGCAGTCGGTCATCACCCGGTACCGCAAGCTGGAGAGCCTGGCAGCCGATGATCCGGACCGCCCCAGGGCCCTGGAGGAAATCCGGGATATCACGGAGGAAGAGGACCTGGAGTTCATCCTGAAAGACTGCCAGGGAGTCCTGACCGAATCCATGGAGGGCCTGCACCGGGTGGCGGAGATCATTCAGAACCTCAAGAGCTTCGCCCGCGAGGACTCCGTCGAACGCCGGGCTCACGATGTGAACAAGGGCATCGAGTCCACGGTGCGCATGGTCTGGAACGAGCTGAAATACCACTGCAAGGTGAAAAAGGAACTGGGTGAAATACCCTTGATCCACTGCCACCGCGGCCAGGTCAACCAGGTCATCATGAACATGCTGGTCAACGCCTCCCAGGCCATGCCCGAAAAAGGCGGCCTGATCTCCATCACCACCGGGATGCAGGACGATATGGTGAAAATCACCATCGCGGACAACGGCTGCGGCATGGATGCGGAGACGGTGGACAGCATCTTCGACCCCTTCTTCACCACCAAGGATGTGGGCCAGGGAACGGGCCTGGGGTTGAGCATCAGCCACGGCATCATCGCCGACCACGGCGGGCGCATCGAGGTGCACAGCACACCGGGCCAGGGCACGGAATTCCACATTTTCCTGCCCGTGGGCAAGCCCACCCCGGAACGGGATTCCGACGCCTCCGAAGCCGCCGAGGCCATGGACGACATCATCCTCGGGTGAGCCCCAGTTTGCCGTTTCCCGCTTCCCCTGCCTGTTGTATAGTGGGCGCATGAAAGTCCTGCGTCCGGCCTCCCCCGAACCGCACGCTCCATTCCCTGCCCACGGAAAGAGGAAAACCATGCTCCGCACCGTGCTGTTTGCTGACCGGATCCTTCGGATCGCCCTGGTCGGCCTCTGCCTGCTCACCTTCTCCCCCGCCCTCGCGGATGACGACGCGCCCTGGACCGGCGGCGACTTCGGCGGCCTCGAATGGCGCTCCATCGGCCCGGCCATTGCCAGTGGCCGGGTGGGCGACTTCGCCGTCGACCCCCGCGACAAGAGCCACTACTACGTGGCCGTCTGCAGCGGCAACGTCTGGGAGACCCACAACGCGGGTATCACCTTCCAGCCCGTCTTCGACAACGAAGGCAGCTACAGCATCGGCTGCATGGCCATAAGCCCCAGCCATCCGGACCAGGTCTGGATCGGCAGCGGCGAGAGCAACAGCCAGCGCAGCGTCAGCTACGGCGACGGCATCTACAAGAGCGTGGACGGCGGTCGCAGCTGGCAGAAAATGGGCCTGGAACGTTCGCTGCACATCGGGCGCATCATCGTGCACCCCACCGACCCGGACATCGTCTGGGTCGCGGCCATGGGCCCACTCTGGGGGCCGGGCGGTGACCGGGGCGTCTACAAGACCACCGACGGCGGCGAAACCTGGAACGCCGTTTTGGCCATCGACGAGAACACCGGCGTCGTGGACCTGGTGGCCGACCCGCGCGATCCCGACGTCATCTACGCGGCCAGCTACCAGCGGCGGCGCCATACCTGGACCCTGATCAACGGCGGCCCCGGCAGCGGTATCCACAAGACCACCGACGGCGGCGAGACCTGGACCGAGCTGAAGAGCGGTCTGCCCGGCGCGGACATGGGCCGCATCGGCCTGGCCATCGCCCGGAAGCAGCCCGACACCGTGTACGCCATCATCGAGGCGGCCGAGGACAAGGGCGGATTCTTCCGCTCGGACAACGGCGGCGCCAGCTGGAGCAAGCAGAGCGATTATGTGGCCGGCAGTCCACAGTACTACAACGAGATCATCCCCGACCCCTACAACCCGGACCGCCTGTACAGCATGGACACCTTCCTGCAGGTGACCGAGGACGGCGGCAAGAACTGGCGGCGCCTCAGCTTCCGCAGCAAGCACGTGGACGACCACGCCCTGTGGATCGATCCCGACGACACCAACCACCTGCTGGCCGGCTGCGACGGCGGCATCTACGAGAGCTTCGACCGGGGCGACAACTGGCGCTTCTTCCCCAACCTGCCGGTGACCCAGTTCTACCGGGTGGCCATCGACAACGATGAGCCCTACTACAACGTCTACGGCGGCACCCAGGACAACAACACCATCGGCGGTCCGTCGCGCACGACCTTCGCCCACGGGGCCAGCAACCGCGAGTGGTTCTTCACCCTGGGCGGCGACGGCTTCAAGCCCGCGGTGGATCCCGAGAACCCCGAAATCGTCTACAGCCAGTGGCAGTACGGCAACCTGCACCGCTACGACAAGCAGAGCGGTGAGAATCTGGACATCCAGCCCGCCGCCGAGCTGGGCGAGGTTCTGAAATGGAACTGGAACTCGCCCCTGCTGATCAGCCCGCACAAGAACACGCGGCTGTACTACGCCTGCCAGAAGGTCTTCGTGAGCGAGGACCGGGGCCACAGCTGGACGAAGATCAGCGAGGACCTGAGCCGCGGCGAGGACCGCAACAAGAAGGAAGTGATGGGCCGCGTCTGGGGCGTGGACACGGTGGCCAAGAACAAGAGCACCTCCTTCTACGGCAGCATCATCAGCTTCAACGAATCGGCCGTGACCGAGGGCCTGCTCTTTGCCGGCACCGACGACGGCCAGATCAGCGTCAAGCAGCCCGGCAGCGCCGAATGGACGACCTACAACAAGTTCAAGAGCGTGCCCGACGAGACCTACGTCAGCGACATCGAGCCCTCCCGCTTCGATGACAAGGTGGTCTTCGCCAGCTTCGACAACCACAAGCGCGACGACTTCAAACCCTACGTCCTGATGAGCAAGGACCAGGGCAAGAGCTGGAAGAGCATCGCCGGCGACCTGCCCGAGCGCGGCACCGTCTACACCATCGGCCAGGACCACGAGGATCCCGCACTGCTCTTCGCGGGCACCGAATTCGGCATGTTCTTCACCCGCAACGGCGGCGAGAACTGGACCCAGCTGGGTGCCGGCATGCCCACCATCGCCTGCCGCGACCTGGAGATCCACCGCCGTGACAACGACCTGGTCGTCGCCACCTTCGGCCGGGGTTTCTACATCCTGGACGACTACACGCCCCTGCGGAACCTGGAGCCCGCCACCCTGGAGCAGAACGCCGTCATCTTCCCTGTGGAGAAGGCCCTGATCTACAACGAGGGCACCCCCATCGGCAGCAGCAGCAGGGGCCATCAGGGAGACAGCTTCTACCTGGCCCCCAATCCCCCCTTCGGCGCCGTCATCACCTACCATCTGAAGGAAGGCCTGGAGACCCTGGAGCAGCAGCGGCGCAAGGCCGACAAGGAAAAGTTCAAGGAAGATGAGCCCGTCTTCTACCCCACCTGGGATGAGCTGCGGGCAGAGGATCGGGAGATCGATCCGGCCATCATCCTGACCATCCGCGACGCGGCCGGCGACGTGGTGCGCCGCTTCACCGGTCCCGGCGGCAAGGGTTTCCACCGGGTAGCCTGGGATCTGCGTTATCCCGACATCAGCCCCGTGAACCTGAAGCGGAGCGGGCCCAGCACCCCCTGGGATGATGTCCCCGCCGGGCCCTACGCCATGCCCGGCAACTACAGCGTGACCATTGCCGAGCGTGTGCGCGGCGAGGAGATAACCCTGGCCGGCCCGGTGGACTTCCGCACCGAACTGCTGGGCAGCAACGAACTGCAAACCGACGACTTCGGCGCCAGCCTGGCTTTCCAGAAGGAGGCCGCCGAACTGAACCGTGTCGTCCTGGGCGCCGCCCGAACCATGCGCAATGCCGAGAGCAAGCTGGACCACATCCGCCAGGCCATCAACGATACCCCGGCCCTGGACCGCAACCTCCTGGACGAGGTGGACCGTCTGCAGGCGAAGCTGGCGGACATGCAGGTCGTGATGCACGGTGACCGCACCGTCGCCCGCCGCAACGAGCCCGTCACCCCGGGCATCCGCAGCCGCGTCAGCCGGGTCATGTGGGGCACGCGTGAGATCACCACCGCCCCCACCGAAACCCAGCGCAAGAGCCTGGCCGTGGCCGCCGAACAGTTCGGTCCGCTGCTGGAGGATCTGCGCAAGCTGGTGGAAGACGACATCGCCGCCTTGGAGGATGTGCTGGAGAAGGCCGGCGCGCCCTACACCCCGGGTCGGATTCCGGTCTGGAAGAATTAGCGGTCCGCATGGACCATCGTTCGGGGCCCCGGTTCGCCGGGGCCCTTTTTTTCCACGGATTGCGCAAGGGAGGTCAAGCCCGGTATGGTCCGGCGGTCTATTCTTCCTTCCTGAAGACCAAACCCGGAAAGAGGAAGCCCGTGAAGAGGACCACCGGACAGGATTACCAGGAACGCATGCTGCGTGTGCTTTTGCACATCCGCGACAACCTGGACGGCAATCCCGGCCTGGATGAACTGGCCGGGGCGGTGGATCCGGATCGGGCGGTTTTGCTGCCCTGCCAACAATCGGAGGAAGACATGGACGTGAAAATCGTGAAGGAAGGGGACCTGCGGGTGGCCTTCGTGCGGCACACGGCCCCTACGAGAACCTGACACTGACCTACGGCCGGTTGCCGGGCCGCTGGCTACCCGCCCCGCGTGGTGGCCGGCTTTCCGCTGGGTGCCCGGGATCTGGAAAGGGCGCGCGGCCTGCTGCAGGAACGGGGCACCATTGCGGTGATGCGCGAATTCATGAAGAAAGAGGAACTGACGCCGACCGGCCGGCACCACGAGATCTACATCGCGGACCCGCGGCGGGTGCCGCCCGACAAACTCAAGACCATCCTGCGCCGGCCCGTCAGCGGAGCTTGT
>JGI12109J20283_10343296_pt1 | contig 13509 bp, 14 predicted proteins | sample ElkSlonscriptome_12_FD_20283 | JGI IMG/M metagenome (IMG submission 20283) | reverse complement strand
AACGTGGGTGTGGTCTCCCAAGAGGTGATCCTCTTCCACGACACGGTCGCCGCGAACATCGCCTTCGGTGCACGTGGTGTTTCGCGCGAGCGCGTCGTGGACGCGGCCCGCACGGCGAATGCACACGAGTTCATCGACGCGTTGCCCAAGGGCTACGACACCGTGATCGGCGAGCGCGGACTGCAACTCTCCGGTGGGCAACGGCAGCGCCTGGCGATCGCCCGTGCGGTCCTGAAGAATCCGCCGATCCTCATCCTCGACGAGGCGACGAGTGCACTGGATTCGGAGAGCGAACGAGCCGTCCAGGAGGCCATGCAGCGGCTGGTGGTGGGGCGGACGACGCTGGTGATCGCCCACCGTCTTTCCACCATCCAAGCGGCCGATCGCATCGTGGTCCTCCACGAGGGACGCATCATCGAGAGCGGAACGCACGAGGAACTGCTCGCGCTCGACGGCGCGTACCGCCGTCTGCACGATCTGCAGTTCGGGCCAGGGAATCCCGATGACGACACGCCTGTCGATCCTTCCGAATTGGCTCGGTGACCTCGTCATGGCCTCGCCCGCCCTCCGAACGTGGGGGCGCGGCACGAGGCACGTGGCGGTGGGTGCGCCGCATCTGACGCGTCTCGTACGAGACCTCGGCCTGGTCGAGGACACCCTGGACTACGACCGTCATGGAGTGGAAGCCTCGTGGCGACGTCTTCCGTCGCTTCGCGCGCGCTTGCGAGCCATTGGCGCAGGAGAAGCCCTCGTTCTCGGCCCCAGTCTGCGTGCCGCGGTTCTCGGCGCGTTGAGTGGGGCGACGGAGCGTCGCGGTCTCGGCGGGGAAGGGCGAGAGCTCTTTCTGACGCACGTGCATCGTGTTCGCGGCGGCTCGCGCAGCGAGCACCTCTCGCGAAGCTGGTGGCACGTGGCCGGCGGGCGTGGCGCACCTCCAGGACCTCGGTGGCAGGCGGGGCCACGAGGTCGAGCAGGACTCGACGGTCTGGCTCGTGAACACTCCTTGCTCGCGCAGGACTACGCGGTCTTTGCGCCGGGCGCGACCTACGGTGCGACGAAGCGATGGCCCGAAGAAGGGTTTGCGAGCGTCGCCGCGGAGGTGCGCACGCATCACGGTTGGACTCCAGTCTTCGTCGGCTCGGCCGCGCCGCGGGAGGTCGAGGCCTGTGAACGGCTGGCCAGTCGCACGGGTGGTCTGGCTCTGGCGGGACGCACCGACCTGGAAACCCTCGTGGCACTTCTGGAGCGCGCGCGCCTCTTCGTCGGCAACGACAGCGGCCCGATGCACGTTGCAGGAGCGGTCGGGAGCCCCACCGTCGGGATCTTCGGTTCGACCAGCCCGACCTGGACGGCGCCGCGTGGGGAGCAGGTGCGCGTCGTCGGACCGACGCCGGTGGGCTGTACTCCGTGTTTCCGTTCCACCTGTCCCTTCGACCTCGAGTGCCTGCGGGGCATCACTCCCGATACGGTCATGGCCGCGATCGCAGATCTGGTCGCCGATGCATCCTCGGGAGGTGCTGTTTGAAGACTCCGATCCGTGGCGTGGTGTGGCTGGATCGCGACGGAACGATCGTCGACGACCCCGGCTATCTCCGCGACCCGGGCGACGTGCGGCTGCTACCGGGCGCGGCACGCGCAGTGGCGCGACTGAACGCGGCCGGAGCCACCGTGATCCTCGTCACCAACCAGAGCGGGATCGCGCGTGGGCTGCTGGACGAGGTAGCCTTCCGAGCGGTCCAGGACGAAGTCGCGCGGCAGTTGGCGGCCGAGCGGGCGCATCTCGACGACATTCGCTTCTGTCCGCATCTACCCTCGCGTCTGCTGGATGCCGACACGCCTCCATGCGCGTGCCGGAAACCGCGGCCGGGCATGGTCGAAGAGGCGCGCCGGGACCACGCCATCGGTGACGAGGTGCCGCAGGTCGTCGTCGGGGACAAGATCGCCGATCTCGATCTGGGCCGTGCCGTTCGGGCCCTACGCGTCCTGGTGCTGACCGGTGAAGGCCGAAGCACGCGGGATCAGCTCGTCGGAGCTGGGGAACTCCGATCGCGTGCAGATCAAGTCGCCGACGACCTGGACGCCGCCGTCCCCTGGATCCTCGATCAGCTCGGCCTCGCCGACCCGCCCCCGAACTGCTAGGTTCGGGCAGTCCTGCAGGAAGAGAGCGAGCCGAGAATGCGGATCCTGATCATCGCCGCGACCTATCCGCCGACACGTTGTGGCGTAGGCGACTACGTTCGACGGGTCGGCCACGAGTTCGTGGGCGAGGCGAACGAGATCTTCGTCCTGACCGGTGCGTCCGAGGACGAGGATCATGACCACGGTGATCCCACGGTGGCCGCGGTCGGACCGCGGCCGAAACCGCGCAAGGGCATCGAGGTCCGTTTCGAGGCCGACGGTTCCGGCGTGAAGCTGGCACGCGCCGTGGAGACCTGGGACTGGTCGGCGCTCGATGCGATCGAGTCGGCATTGCGCGACGTCGCCCCGGACGTCGTCAATCTCCAGTATCACGGCGAGGACTACCTGCTCCATCCCGCGATCTGCCTGACGCCGGATCTCGCCCGCATGCATGACGTGCCGACGGTCACGACCCTGCACAACCTGCAGCAACCACTGCGGTGGGAAGAGGACGGCGAAGATCCTCTCGATCACCTCATGCGAGCGAGCGCGGCATGGATATGCACCAACCAGATCGACGAAGCGAGACTGCGCGCGCATGACGCTTCGCCCGGCCGACTGCACCGGGTACCGACGGGACCGAGTTTCGACGTCGAACCGACACCGCGTGTCGTGGCCCCCGACGGTCCGCTCCGCGTCGGATACTTCGGCTTTCTGAATCCTTTCAAGGGGATCGAATTCCTCCTGCGTGCCGTCGCCGGCGTGCGTGACCGAGGGACGGCGATCGAGCTCGAGATGGGTGCGGGAATCCACACCGACGCGCCCGGCCGCCTGCGCGACTACGCGGCCGCGATCGACGCGGAGATCGAAGAACTCGCGCTCGGACCGAACCTGCATCGCCAGGGTTTCCTACCGGAGGAGGAGATCGGTCGCCTTCTGTCGCGTTGCCACGTCGCGGTCTTCCCCTTCCGCGAAGGGTTGAGCGGAAAGAACACGAGTTTCTGGAGCACGATGCACCAGGCGACGCCCACGCTGACCACGCGTGGCCCGGGGCTGCCCGACGGTCTCGTCGACGGCGAGAATACCTTGCTCGCACCGGTCGAGGACGTCGATGCGCTGATCGAAAAGCTTCTGTGGGCCGACGCCCACCGCGACGTCCTCGAGGAGATCGGTCGGAAGGGACAGGATTTCGTCGTCCGGTCCTTGTCGTGGGACGCGCTCGCCGCGCGCATGCTGGAGATCTTCGACCGGAGCACGGCGGGGAGGCTCGCGTGAGTGGAGCGACCAAGTTGATGGACGACGAGAGCCTCGCTGCCTGGATCTGCGCACGTCGGGACGAAGGCGAGCGCGTCATCTTCACGAGCGGTTGCTTCGACGTGCTGCACGTGGGACACGTCCGTTCTCTCCGCGCCGCACGCGCGTTGGGACATCGGCTGGTGATCGGACTGAACTCGGATTCCTCCGTCCGCGCGTTGAAGGGTGAGGACCGACCCTACTTCGCCCAAGAAGAACGTGCCGAGGTTCTCTCGGCCCTGGATCCGGTCGATGCGATCGTCGTCGTTCCCGAGACCACGATGGACCGCGTCCTGGACGTCTTGAGGCCCGACGTCTTCGCCAAGGGAACCGACTACACACCCGACACAATTCCCGAGCGCGACACGGTGCGTGCCTACGGTGGTGAGCTCGCGATCGTCGGTGATCCGAAGACGCGGAGCAGTCGGCAGTTCCGGATCATTCGCTGAGACCGGCGGTCGTGCACACCTATGAAGATCCTCGTCACGCGTCTTCGCTTCCTGGGCGACATCATCCTCTGCACGCCGTTGCTCCAGCGATTGCGTGAAGCGTGGCCGGACGCACGCATCGATTTCCTCGGGGCTTCGCCGCATGTCGACGTCCTGTTCGGACACGCGGCGGTCGACACCATCCATGTTCTCGGGGCAAAGGCGTCGAATGCGGAAATGTTCGCGATGGCTCGGCAGCTCCGCACCGTGGGCTACGACGTCGCAATCGATCTCTTCGGCAATCCGCGGAGCGCGCTCCTGACCTTCGCGACCGGAGCGTCGATGCGCATCGGAGGCGATCGCGGGGCTCGAGCACGGCTCTTCACGCATCGGCGCGGACGGCCATCGGGTGATCGCTCCGCGGTGCGACACCATCTCGACAAGCTCGTCCCTCTGCTGGGTGAAGCGCCTGCACCGTGCCCGACCCGCTTGAGCATTTCCGAGGCCGAGATCGCCGGGTTGCGTCGGCGGCTCGGGCTGGACGCTTCGTCACGAGTGCAGGTCGTGCATCCGGGGAGCACGTGGCCGGACAAGGCGTGGCCCGAGGACCGATGGCCAGCGGTGGTCGGTCACCTCACGACGAAGGGTCAGGTGTTCGTCCTCGAGCCTCCCGGCCAGTCGGGACTTGCCGCGCAGGTGACGCGGGGGACCCGTGCACGTGCCCTCGACGTTCTCGGCGTGCGCGAGGTGATGGCCCTGCTCACGCATGCCGACTTGTACGTCGGCAACGACGGCGGCATCCTGCACGCAGCCGTGGCCCTGGGCGTACCCACCGTCGGCCTCCTGGGTCCGACCGAGCCCGACATCTGGTTTCCCTACGAGGACCTCGGCCCCTTCCGCGTCTTGCACCGCTGCGGCCCGGAGGAGTTCGACGCCGAGGGCAAGGCCATGAGTCGTCTGCGGGGACTGAGCGTCGACGAGGTCATCATGTGCATCGAGACCGTCAGCACCCTGCCGAGGACGCAAACGTCGTGATCGAAGCGCCCGAGACCATCCTGGTGATCCGACGCAAGGCAATCGGGGACGTCCTCGTCTCCATGGACGTCTGCCGGGCACTGCGCGAGAGATGGCCCGGGGCGAAGATCCATCTGGTCGTCGATCGCGCACCCGCGCCGCTCGTCGAGGACTCGCCATGGACCGACGCCACGCTGGTCTACGACCGACGCGAAGTGTCCGCCGGCAATGCGGTGGCTCGTGCGCGCGCGTTGTGGCGCTGGCTGGGTCGCCTGCGCGCGGTCGGGGCTGATCTGACCGTCGATCTGATGGGCACGCCTCAGACCGCCCAGTGGACCTTTGCCTCCCGAGCGCGAGCGCGCGTCGGGCCCGCCAAGAGATTCCGAACTTGGGCCTACACCCACGTGGTTGCCCGTCGCGATGATCCCGTCTTCGCCGGCGAGCGCTTTCTCGACTGGGTGCGGGCGTTGGGGATCGACCCCGGTCCGTGGCGTCCTCAACCGGTGACCGTCCCAGCTGCGGAGCGCGAGCGGGTCGAGAGCGCCCTTTCGATCCGGGGGGGTGGCGAGCGTCCGCTGGTCGTTCTGAACTCGAGCGCCACCTGGCCGGCCAAGGCATGGCCACTGGATCGTTTCGTGGAGGTCGGTCGCGCCTTGCAACGCGAAGCCGACGTGGCACTCGCGTGGGCGCCCGGCGAGGAAGCAGCGGTCGAACACATCGTGCGCGAGTCGGTCGGCGCGGTCTGGCCGTTGCCGCCGACGGATCTCGTCGCCCTGGCGGCTTGGCTGGAGCGCTCGAACGTGCTGGTGACCACGGACAGCGGTCCCAAGCATCTCGCCGTCGCCCAGGGCACGTCGACGGTCACGGTGTTCGGCAGCACGGATCCTCGTGGGTGGCAGCCCGACCGTCCCGAGCACGTGGGTCTGACGAATCCGGTCGACTGCCATCCGTGCAATCGACTCGAATGCAACGTCGAGGGGCATCCTTGTCTCGATGGGTTGGCGTCAGGTCTGGTCGTCGACGCCGTGCGCGCTCTCCTCGGTCGAGAAGCGGAGCCGGCATGAGTACGGGAATCGGAGCACTCGTCATCACGAAGAACGAAGAGGTGGCGCTCGAGGACTGCTTGCGCAGTTTGACTTTCTGCGACGAGATCGTCGTGGTCGATTCCTTCAGTGCCGACGGTACGGTCGATCTGGCAAGACGCTACGCGGATCTCGTCGTCCAACGGGACTTCGTCGACTTCGGTGAGCAGAAGGACTTCGGGCTGTCCTTGCTCGGAACACCGTGGGCACTCGTCGTCGATGCCGACGAACGCGTGAGCACCGCGCTCGCCGCGGAGATCCGCGCGCGGGTGGGCGCCGGGTCGCACGACGGCTTTTGGCTCTATCGCAGGAACCGGTTCTTCGGTCGGGAGATCCGGGGTGCGGGCTGGAAACGCGATCGCGTTCTGCGTCTCTTCCTGCGCGAGGGCGCACGTCATCCCGACCGTTGGGTCCACGAAGAGGTGGCTCTGCCCACGGGAGCGCGCATCGCGGCGTGCAGCGAGCGACTCGACCACTTCTCGTACGACGATTGGCCCTCGACCTTCGGCCGTTTGCTGTCGTACACCTCGCGGGGTGCGGCGGAGCGGAGCCGAAGCGGCCTCCATGGATCCGGTTGGCGCATGGGTTCGAAACCACTGGGGCGCTTCCTGCGACAGTACCTGGTTCAGGGTGGCTGGAAGGACGGCCTGCACGGCTACGTTCTCTGTGTCTGGAGCGCGATCGGCGTCTTCGTCCGGGAAGCAAAACTCTGTGCGGGCGAAACGAAGATTCCGTCGGCACCTTCGGGGCCCGTACGCGTAGAAGTGGTTCACGACACGCGCGACACGCGCGCGACCCCGAGCAGGGATGCGACCCAGGAAGGCGATTCGGCATGAGGTCTCCGCGCTCCACCCCATGGACGAGGCTGCCCTTCGCGGTGACTTTCGTCCTTGCCGGCGCCATCGCGTCGACGCCGGTGGCCGCCGAGGACGCCGACCCGCGCGTGCACGGCCTGCCCGCCGCACTCGAGGATCTGCCCTACCGCATCGGCGAATCCTGCACCTTCGAAATCGGCTACGGTCCGATCAAGGCGGGGACGGCGACGATCTCCGTCGTCGACACGCTGAGCTACTTCGGCCAGTCGGTCCTCCACGTGCGCACCCGTGCCCGGAGCAACCGCTTCTTCGACGCCTTCTTCAAGGTGCGGGACCAGGCGACGAGCTACATCGACGCCGATTCGCTCTTCGCGCGTTACCACGCGCGTTCGATCCGCGAAGGTGGGTACGAGAAGAACTTCGAGATCCACTTCGACCAGGTCGACGGCATCGCCTACGAACCCGACGGGGGCATGGTGGAATTCGACCCCCCGATCCACGACGTGCTCTCAGCCTTCTTCCGCGTACGCACGATGCCGCTCGAAGACGGCGCCGTGTTCGATCTTCCGTCGCACGACGACGACAAAGTCCATCAATTGAAGATCTCGGTCATCCGACGCGAAACACGCGACACGCACCTCGGGCGCGTGCGCTGTGTCGTCGTCCAACCCACGCTGGGCAACGCGGGCCTGTTCCGATCGCAGGGCGACCTGTTCGTGTGGTTCACCGACGACGAGCGACGGATCCCTGTTCTCATGAAAGCCACGGTGCCGGTGGGTGCGATCGAAGCTCGCTTGATCGACTACGAAGCCGGAGGCCCGGATTGAGCGACTCCTCGATCGATCCGCGCATCGACGTCCTCGTGGTCGGTGGGGGCATCGCCGGACTCTGGACTCTCCACGTTCTCCTGGCGCACGGATTCGACGCCCATCTCGTCGAGGCTGAAGGACTGGGCGCGGGTCAGAGCGTGAAGTCACAGGGGATCGTCCACGGTGGGGGGAAGTACGCCCTGCGTTCTGTCGGCGACGTCGATGCCATGCGCGCAATCCGCGACATGCCCGAGCGCTGGCGACTCCACCACGGGGGCAGCCGTAGTGATCCCGATCTGCGCGCCGCGCGTCTGTTGAGTGACGGATGCTGGTTGTGGTTGCCCAAGGGGTCCTGGTTCGCTCGACTCCAGGCGCTGGGTCTCGTTCCTCTGTTGCGACACGGGGGCCTGTTGGCGTGCCCGCCCGAACCGCAGCCGCGTGATGCCTGGCCGGTCGTCCTCCAGACGCATGCCCAACGCGCGTTGCGCATGGCGGAACCCGTGCTGGACACGCGCAGTGTCCTGGAGGCCCTGCGTGAGCCGGTGAGTGACCGTCTCCTGCAGGTCGACGGTGCCGAGGGAATCGGTGGCTTCCAGCGTCTCGACGGGAGCTGGCGCTCGACGCTCCGTGCACCGGACGGCACGTGCCTGAGCCTCGAGACCGCCGCGCTCGTCTTCACCGCGGGGCGGGGCAACGCCGCCCTCTTGACGGGAGCGGAACGTGATCCGGATCTGATGCAGGAGCGACCTCTGTTGATGACCGTGCTGCGGGGACGGCTTCCCGCATTGCACGGCCACTGCATCAGTGGGGGGCGGACGCGCATCACCGTGACCAGTGTTCCCGACGGGGACGAGGTCGTCTGGCAGGTCGGAGGCGAGGTGTCCGAGCGCAACGCGGAGGTCGTCCCCGGGCCCGCGACCCAGCGTGCTGCTCTCGACGAGATCCAGGCCTGCCTTCCCGGAATCGATCTTTCCGGAGCCCGGATCGGACACTATCGTGCCGTGCGGGCGGAGGCGCGCAACGTCCGTGTTCGTCGCCCGAGCGGAGCGCACGTCGAAGCGCTCGAGCGCGGTCTGATCGTCGCGTGGCCCACGAAATGGGCTCTCGCGCCCCTGTTGGCCGAAGACGTGCTGGCGCAACTGCAGAGCGACGGCATCAGGGCCCACGGACCGAGCGCAATGCACGGCAGTGGGCGTTGGCCGAGGCCCGAGGTGGCCCCGTTCCCCTGGGAGGATTGCGCGTGGACGGACGTCTCCTCGGTCGCACGGGTTTGACCGTCTCGCCGCTCGGGTGGGGAACGGTCAAGCTCGGTCGCAATCGCGACGTGAAATACCCACAGTCCTTCGAGCTGCCCGACGACGCGGCGGTCGAGGCACTCGTCGACGTGGCGCTCGAAGAAGGCGTGGTCTTCTGGGACACGGCGCCGGCCTACGGTCGCAGCGAGGAACGGCTGGGCCGGTTCGTGGAGCGTCACCGCGAGCGAATCGTCCTCTCCAGCAAGGCGGGCGAGGACTACGGACCCGACGGTTCGTCCCACGATTTCTCCGCCGATGCGATCGTCGCCTCGGTCCATCGGAGCCTTCGACGACTACGGACCGATCGACTCGACGTTCTCCTGATCCATTCCGACGGGCGCGACGACATGATTCTCGACGAGACCGATGTCCTGGAGGGAGTCGAACGACTCCGCACTGCCGGAGACGTCCGGTGTGCCGGGATCTCGGCGAAGTCGGCGAAAGGGATCGATCGGGCGCGCGCGGTGCTCGACGTGGTGATGGCGCCGGTCAATGCAAACCATCCAGAACTGGTGCCGGCGCTGCGGCGCGCAGCGGACGACGGACTCGGGATCATCGGGATCAAGGTCTTGGAACAGGGACACGCGATCGACTTGCCGTCGGCTTTCCGTCATGCTCTGTTGGACGGTCCGGCCGATGTGGCGGTCGTGGGAACCCTGAATCCAGCGCATCTACGCGATGCGGCGCAGCATGTCCGCGCGACCGTGGGCGGGAAGAGCGGGGGGGCGCACCGATGAAGCATCACACCGCACAATTCGATGCCGAGGGGCGCCCGCGGGGCGCGTTGCTGCCGGAGGACAGCGTCCTACTGGCGCTCGGTCTGACGACGTTGCTCGCCCTTCTCCTGCGCCTCTTCGATCTCGGTGGGCAGAGCCTCTGGGTCGACGAGTTGCTCACGATCCGTCAGGGAATCATGCCGGGGACCACGCTGTGGGAGCAGTTCCTCGACGACATCCAGAGTCCTTTGCCGATGGTGATCACGACGCTGCTCGGGGCGGTGTCGTCGCACGAGGCCTGGCTGCGACTTCCGAGCGCACTTCTCGGCGCACTGAGCGTTCCGCTCTTCTTCGAGGTGGCGCGCCGCATGACCAATGCGCGCACGGCGCTTCTGGCGGCGGTTCTGCTCGCCGTGAACCCGATGCACGTGGCGCATTCCCAGGAAGTGCGGGGCTACGCATACCTCGTGTTCTTCGGCCTGGCGGCGACCTACCTGATGCTGGACGCCGGGCCGCGGCTGGCCTGGCGGCGCATGCCCTGGTTCGTCCTGGCCGGTGTCGCGGCCGGCTTGAGCAACCTGCAGGGCCTCTTCTGGATGGCCGGTCTCGGTGTCGGGATCGCCGTCGGCGGTCGCGTGCCGGTGCGGGAGTGGGGGCGTTGGGTGATCGCCCTGCTCGCGGTTCTCGCGATCCTCACGCCCTGGTGGTCGGCGAGCCTGTCGATCCACGAGACCGACCGCCTGCTGCCGACCGAAGAGACGGGGCAGCCGCTGCGCGGAGCATCGACCTTCACGCCCTGGGCGATTCCCTATGCGGGCTTCGTGCTGGCGATGGGGAGCACGCTGGGCCCGAGCGACGACGAACTGCACGCCGAAGCGACCGACGGCTCGATGCGCGTTCCCGCAGAACACCTCCCTCTGGCCGCATTGACGGCTTTTCTGGTCCTGGGACTGGGGGGGCTCGGCCTGCGGGCGCTGGGTCGTTCCCGGTGGGAGGTCCTGGCGTGGGCCAGTGTCGTGGTGGCTCTGGCGGTCCTTCTGGCCCTGCGGAACGTCAAACCCTTCAATCCACGGTACGTGATCGCCGGACTGCCGGTGCTTCTGATCTTCGTGGGAGCGGGCCTGGATCGACTGCCGCCACGCATCGGATTGCTGGCCCTGGCCGTCTGGCTGGGCCTGTCCGGTGTTTCCCTGCAGCGGTACTGGTTCGACGGACGCCATGCGCACGAGGACGTCCGGGGGGCGGCTGCGTTGATCGAGAGTCGAGAGGGTCCGGACGACGCGATCCTGGTTCCCACGGTGGAGCACGTCTTCGACTTCTACTACCGGGGAAATAGCCCGCGTTCGGCTCTCAGCGCGTCGGACGCGGCACAGCGGCCCTCCGTCGACGAAGCCCTGGACACGATCGGAGAGGGGCGGCGTTTCCTCTGGTATGTGAAGGCGCGCCCGTGGTTCGGCGATCCCGACGGAACTCTCGAGGCCAACCTGCGAGCGCGGCACGAGGAACTCGCCCGCTTCGAACTCGACGGAGTGGACGTCTTCCTCTTCGACCGCATGGCTGGGGCGGGACGTGATTCGACCCGGTCGAATTGACCCCCTCGCACGGGTCGGTTAGCCTTGAGAGACATTCCGGGGACGAGGCTCGATCGCAATGGACCCTCGTCTGCACGTCCATCGCTCGCCACCGCTGCGCCCCGAACCGAGAACATGACCGCCGCGCCCGAAACTCCGCGCTCGATCAAGGTGTCCTCCGCGGCATCCGTCGACGATCCCGCTGGGGAACTCGTGGTGAGCATTCCTGCGCGCTTCGACACCCTGCGCGACAGCCTGAGGCGTCAGCGAATCACGCTGGTGTTCAAGCGGCTCTTCGACATCGTCGCGGCCCTGGCCGGACTCTTCCTCTTCCTTCCTTTGCTGCCCTTCCTGGCGATCATCGTGAAGCTCGAGTCGTCAGGGCCTCTATTGTTCCGCCAGGCGCGGATCGGCAAGGACGGGCGACCCTTCACCTGTTACAAGATCCGATCCATGGTGGTCGATGCCGAGCAGATGAAGCGGGAGCTGGCGCATCTGAACGAAGCCGACGGCGCGGCCTTCAAGATCCGTCAGGATCCGCGGATCACGCGTTCCGGTCAGTTCGTGCGTCGAAGCTCGCTCGACGAGTTCCCGCAGCTGTTCAACGTGCTGCGCGGCGACATGTCGATCGTCGGTCCACGTCCGCAGATCCCGTCGGAGGTCGCGCAATACCGCGAAGACCAGAAGGCGCGTCTCCTGGTGAAGCCGGGCATCACCTGTCTCTGGCAGGTCAGCGGTCGCAACGACGTGGATTTCGAAGAATGGATGCGTCTGGACCGCGAGTACGTCGAGAACCGGAGTCTGGCCCTGGACTTCTCGATACTCCTTCGTACCCTTCCCGCGGTCATGCACCGGCGTGGGGCCTACTGAGCCTGCGCCTTTCCCCCGTCGCCGTCCGAGGTCCGGGTCCATGAGCAGCACGATCGAGCAGCCCCCGGCCGGGGAGGCGCGGTGGCGCGTCTGGCTGGAGTTCACGCGTCCCTTCACGCTGTGGCCGCCCGCCCTGGGAATGGTGAGTGGCGGCGTGACCGCTTGGGGCGCTTCGGGCGCGAACGTCAGCGACGACCCGGCACGCTTGGTCTTCAACGTCGTGATCGGCGCGCTGATGGCCGCGGTGTTGAACGCGGCGAGCAATGGCATCAACCAGGTCTACGACCTTCCGCTCGACGCGATCAACAAGCCGAAGCGTCCTCTACCGAGCGGTCGCATGACGATTCGCGAGGCGAACGTGGTGACGGCGATCTGCTACGCGATCGCGCTCGGACTCGCCGCGCTCGTGAACTGGATGTGTTTCGCCCTGGCTGCGATCGCCGCGGTGTTGACCTGGGCCTACTCGGCACCGCCGCTGCGCACGAAACGGGATGCGATCGCAGCGAACCTGACGATCGCCCTGCCACGGGGCCTCATGCTGAAGGTCGCGGGCTGGACCACGGTCAAGGATTTCGATTCCGTCGAACCGTGGTACATCGGATCGATCTTCTTCCTCTTCCTCCTGGGTGCGGCCACGACCAAGGACTTCGCCGACATGGAAGGCGATGCCAAGCACGGTTGCATCACGCTGCCGGTACGATTCGGCGTGAAACGCGCGGCGTGGATCATCGCGCCCTTCTTCGTGCTGCCCTTCGCGATGATCCCGATCGGCACGCAACTGGGCATCCTCACGGGTAACTTGCTGTTCCTCGATCTGCTCGGACTCGGTCTGGCGCTGTGGGGCATGTACACGGTGTGGCTCCTCGTGCGTCGGCCCGACGAACTGGCAACGACCGAGAATCATCCGTCGTGGACGCACATGTACCTGATGATGATGGCGCTGCAGATCGGCTTCGCGCTGGGTTACGTGGTGTGAGCATGATCGTCGGCATCGGAATCGACGTCTGTGGCACCGACCGCATGCGAGATCTGCTCGAGGCGCGGGGCGATCGGTTGATCCGTCGCTTGTTCACCGAGGCAGAGGCCGCGCGGTGTCGCAACCCGAGGCGGCGCCACGAGTGCTTCGCGGGCCGGTTCGCCGTGAAGGAAGCCACGCTCAAGGCGCTCGGAACCGGCCTCTCGCAGGGGATCGGCTGGAAGGACGTCGAACTGCGTTCCGGTGAAGCCCAGCGTCCGCAGATCACCTTGCACAAGCGCGCGAAGGAGATCGCAGATGCCCTGGGCGTAACCGGTTCCCACGTGACCATCAGCCACGACGCGGGAGTCGCGGTCGCGGTGGTGATCCTCATGGGAGGCACGTCCGCGTGAGCGCCTTCTTCGACGACCTCGATGCGATGGTGATCTCCGCACTCTACGTCCTTGCGGTCATCGGCGGGGCAGAGATGGCGCGTCGTCGCGGGGTGGATCGTTCGATTACACGCAAGATCGTCCATGTGGG
>JGI12109J20283_10725036_pt1 | contig 13510 bp, 12 predicted proteins | sample ElkSlonscriptome_12_FD_20283 | JGI IMG/M metagenome (IMG submission 20283) | reverse complement strand
GGTTTTTGCAAGTTCGGGCTGTTGCTGTTCACCCAGGTGGATGCAGCGAATGGATCAATTTTGAAGGCCGCCTCATAATCACGCTGCGCCCCTTCGTTATCACCCAATTGCTTACGGGCATGCCCCCGGTTGATCAACGCGGAGACATGGCGCGGGTTCAGTTCCAGGGCTTTATCAAAAAATTCAATCGCCCGCTGATAATCACCTTGCTGTCGTTGATATACCCCCTGCCGGAAAGCGAGGTCAGCTTCCGCCCCGGCGTTAAAGTCTTTAATGCGATCTTGTATCCATTTCAAAAAACCCATACGAACCCTCATGATCTGGCTACACGAATTAAAGCTATGCAGCCGCCAACAGATTACGCTCATTATAATGGGTTCAGGGCTATTGGTTCAATGCAAAACGGGGATACCCGTTAAGGCACCCCCGTAAATGGGTTAACGCTTACATCGTGATTTATTCGTCTTCGGGGAAGAAGAAGAACTGTTCTGTAGCCGGGTCAATGCTGATAGCGCAATCCGCAAAGGTGCGGCTCAACTCACGGGCTTCGGCTTCTTCCATATCCGGGGTAAACTCCGGTATACCGTCAACACACTCACGGAAAACGGCAATATCGGCTTCTACCTGGGCAGCTTCTACGGCCAGGTCCGCTCCTTCGAGCACGTAGTTATCAAACAGGCTGTTCACCCAGAACTGTTCAACAAACGCGCCACGATAGCCGCCAAAGCCATTATCCCCACGGATGTTGATTACATTCGGTGCGGAGATCATCTCGTCAATGGCTTGATAAACTGCAACCAGATCCTCACCTTGTGCGGCGATTTCTGGTGCATCCAGAAAGGCGCGTTGTGCAGGCATGGCGGAGAACAACCCCGGCGTCTGCCCAACGGTGCTTATCCAATTATAGCAGGCTTCAGGGTATAAGGTATCGGCATCAATGTAAGCTGCTGCGACACTATATGAAATCGGGGTGTACTCCAGGCCGATGGGGAAAGTCGTCAGATAGTAGGGATACGGCTCATCATTACCAAAATCAAATTCGCCTGAGCGCACACGTATGCGGAAACTGGTCTCATTCAGGGTTTCGTTGTAGAGTGCGGTATCCTCCCCACCACCGAAGAAACCGCCACCACCACCAAAGTTAGCCATTTCACTGTATTCGATATACCCATCACGGGCCAGGTCCAGTGCTTGTTGAATGGCATCAATTGTCGTGGGGTCACTCAAATTGACCGTTGGTGGATCGGTGCGGGTATCGTAGGGCAAGCCACCAAAAGCAGCAATCAGCATGAGGACGTGTGAATTACCACCCTGCGGAATGAAGACAGGCAGATCTGCTTCAATTACGGAGTCCAGCAGTGGCAACGCTTCGGTAAACGCTTCAACAGTCCAGGTGCCTTCTGGCTCCGGTAGACCGGCATCCTCAAAGAAGCCCTGGTGATACCACAGCACTTGCGGCTGGATGGCAATCGGATAGCCCCAGGTGCGCCCATCACGCTCTAGCTGTGCCAGCACATCACCCACGAAACCATCCGGGTTAAAGTTCGGGTCGGTACTGATGAAGGGATCCAGATTGAGAATCTGCGGATTTTCCAAATCCATGAACTGGATGCTGTTAAAGGCGTCATAGTAGCAATCCACCTCTTCGGCATTGGGCCCGCCACCGAACCCGGTAATCAGTTCAATATGGCCGACAGATGGGTCCGCCGCTACGAATTCATCAATGAGGGTTTCCCATTGTTCACGGTTCGGTAGTGGTGAGATGGGCGCACTCACCCGGAACTTCAAGGCGACCTCCCCCTCACTTAAGACGGGTGTTGGCTCCGGCACGGCTACCGTCACGTTGATGCTATCTCGCTGGGCCGCCGCCAGTTCCAGGTCTTCGATGGCGTCTGCCTCAGCTTCTACGAGGGCTGTGGTAATATCCAGTGCTTCATCAGGGTTCACGAAAAGAACAAACTCCGCATATGAACCGAACAATGTATCCGTTCGACTGATGCCGTTTGCAATCGCTTCGTCTAGCAGAACCTGGGCCTCGTCGCTCAGTTCCGGGCGGAAGAAACGTTGTTCTTCTTCGTCCTGCTCCACACCAACCAGGCTTCGCCGTGCCGGGGTATCCCCGAAAACGTTGTTCACAATAGCGATGTCACTGGACATGAACTTGAGCAACTCATAGGACAGTTCCGGGTAGAGCGTGCCGCTGCTGATGCCAAACCCCTCCGTATTGAGGATAGCCGTCCCACCGGGCAGCAAAGTCCCTGCCAGATCACGATCTTGACCGGGGCCAAAATTATTTGAGAGTTGGAACACGCCGGAAATCTGCATGGGCAGTTCATCAAAGTTGACGTTGCCGCTACTACGCCCACCGAACACACCCTCTTCTTGCAGGGCGATATATTCCGTGAAGATACGCTCAATCTCTGGATTACTGAAATCGGGTTGTGAAGGGAAAGTCGTATCATCGGTAAAGTCCTCACCATCGAGGAAGCCGTACATCAACTGCGAGATATTGAACCCGAAGAAGCCCGGCAATTCGACATTACCTTCGTCATCATAGACGGTTAACGCCCGTGCCGCATTCGCAAAATCATCAAATGTCCATGAGGGATCAGGATACGCCAAACCCGCTTCATCGAATTTAGTAGCGTCATAGATGAGCACCTGCACAGATGCACTAATCGGCATAGCCCAAATGCCCCGATCCCACTGGAATGCGTTCCAGATTGCCGGGAAGAAGTCACTCGTATCAAACGATGAGTCCCCGTCGATGAGTGGCGACAAATCCAGGAAGTAGCCTGCTCGCGTCGCAACCGGATCAATACTCCCGGTAGATAATGGCAATACATCTGCGCTACCGGCATAAGTCGCCAGGGACTCAAAATATTCGTTTATATCTTCGGTAAAAACTGCCGACCCGAAGAACGGGTTATCCAACGTCTCCACGACGACATCTACGCCGGGGTTGGCCGCCTCGAATTCATCGAAGGCATCCCCACGGAAGGCATCAGCTTGCCATTCACGTACAGCCACAGTCAAAATGATGTTGTCATCCTGGCTGAGCAGTGGAAAGGCCAGGCCGGTTAGTGAGAGTAATATCAATACGAACGCCGAAAGTACGATCTTGGTAGATGGTCTAGTCATGTGTCTCTCCTTGATATTGTAAGTGCTCTATAGTGAGTCGCTTTTGCAGCCCAAAAGGTTTCACATTGCTTCGACTCAACAACCAGCTTGTAAAATCCGGCTGGCTGTTGAGTCTACGTTCAAAGAGAGTACGCGGTTGGCATTTGGTCCGGATCAGTTAGTTACAATACTGAAATATCGCTCCAAACGTGGGTCAACCGCTGTCGCACAATCCGCCTGTTGTTGGTGAATATGATCACCTGCGAATAACCCACATTCAACCGCAAACGATCAAAAATTTACGCAATATTTCGCTAAGATGGGCTGCAATCCTCTATACTCGTCATGGATATGGGCTTGAAAGGAGCTTACACATATGAACATTGAGCCATTGCGCTTACAGGGCACGTATTTGATCACCCCGAAGCCGATTGGGGATAAACGCGGCTATTTTATGGAGAGCTATCGCCGGGACAAGATGGAGGAATTTGGGCTTGTCACCAATTGGGCGCAGGAAAATCAGTCACTTTCCACGCGCAAGCATGTGTTACGTGGCTTGCACTTCCAATACCCACCCCACACCGAAACCAAGCTGGTCCGGGTGTTGATCGGGCGTATGCTGGATGTGATGGTGGATATACGTAAGGGATCACCGACTTATGGTGAATGGCAAGCCGTGGAACTCAGCGACGAGAACCATAAAGCTGTATACATCCCAAAAGGGTTTGCACATGGCTTCTGCACGTTGACTGATAAGGTACTTGTCGCGTATAAGGTCGATGAATTTTATGCTGCTAACGCCCAGGGTGGGCTAATGTGGAATGACCCCACACTCAACATTGATTGGTCGGCGGAGGAGCCGCTGCTTTCTGAAAAAGATAGCCAACTCCCCGCATTTGATGGGTTTGAATCGCCATTTTAGGCCATTCGGTAGTCCGCCCGCCGGGAGCACACGCAGGTGCTCCCCTACAAAACATCTGTCATTCTGAGCTTGTTGAGATATTAGTCACTGACCATCTTGACGACAATCACACTGACGTTATCATGACCGCCGTTATTATTCGCTAGTTCGACCAGCATATCGCAGGCACGCTGCGGATCTTCTGTAGATTCAACCACTTCCAGGATGGCATCGTCGTTGACCATACCACTCAAGCCATCACTACAGAGCAGCAGCGTGCCAGTACGGAAGCGGCGTGTTATGGTATCAACATCCATTTTTTCCCCCAGGCCCAAAGCCCGGTAGATGCGATGGCCCTCGCCAGATTGCTCGGCCTCTTCTTTGGTCATGGTGCCGATTGCGACCAGCCGGTTAACAAAGGTATGATCCTCTGTGATCTGCTCGATTTCACCATCACGGATGAGATAAGCGCGGCTATCCCCTACATGGCCGAAATACGCTAGATTACCCATAATCACCGCCGCTGTAACGGTTGTACCGGCCTGTGGAACCTGCTTGACGATCTGTGAATTGGCGTTGGTAATCGCCTCTTCGAGTGTTTCCAGCACGGGCGGCTGCACAGATTGATCCGCCCCGGTAGCAAACAAGCGCAGGTATACATCACGCAGCACGGTATCCATGATGGTTTCCGTGGCAATGGCCGAGGCTTTCTCCCCATTTTGATGCCCGCCCATGCCATCAGCGACGACGAACACGCCAAAGGCAGGCCGATCATTTTCATTCATAACATCAGCATAGAAACTAATCAACGAGTCTTCGTTGTTATCGCGCACCTGACCGGTGTCGCTCGCATATCCAAAAGTTAATCGTAGCCCCATAAGGTTTTATCCGTTCTCACATCAACTGGCTATAGTGTAGCCATATGCTCGATAACGGTCAATCACAGGCATCACATACATGACGCTGTTTAGGCACTTTATAGGGTTGCCGGGTTACTCAGCAAACCCGCCAGCAGATCAACACAAGCCTGCACATCCGTCACATCGACTGTCTCGCTGGTTGTGTGTACGTAACGGCACGGAATACTAATACACCCGCTGGGCACACCCCCACGCGCAATCTGAATAGCGGCGGCGTCGGTGGTGCCACCACTGAGCAATTCCCGCTGATACGGGATGCCGTCCGCTTCTGCGCGGTTGATCATCCAATCACGCACGGCAGGCGGTACGACTAAACCTGGGTCATGGATCTTCACTGCTGCACCACCACCCAATTTGACACCCATTTTTGCACCGTGCGGCGTATCCCCGGTTAAGGTCACATCCAGGGCCACGGCGACATCAGGCTCTAAGCCAAAACCCGCCGTCCGTGCCCCACGCAGACCGACCTCTTCCTGAACGGTGAATACAAAATAGACCTCGTTGGGGGTCACTTTGTTCAGCTTACGCATCGCTTCGATGGCGACCACACAACCGATGCGGTCATCCATTGCCTTACCGACCATCCGGTTACCACGCACGGACATTTCCCGCCATAATCCGGCAGGCATCCCCGCTTCGATGTGCCCATTACCGTTGCCATCGTCTACATCAATGTAGAACTCATCCAGGCTATCCCCGCCACCACGATGCACGCCAATCACGCCAATGGTGCCATCTTCAAAGCGGACGCGATTACCGCGCAATGTGTCTTTCAAAAGGCCGCCAAGCTGCTCAAAGCGCAGATAGCCGGACTTTTTCTCGACGTAGGTCACCATCATGCCGATTTCATCCATGTGGGCGGCGACCAGCACCCTGGGGCCGCCCTCACCTACCCGGCAGATTAAGTTGCCCAGGGCATCCACGCGGATCTCGTCGGCCAAGTCTTTGACTTCATCGTGGATTAAGCGGCGCACATGATGCTCAAAGCCAGATGGTCCCCAGGTTTCGGTTAATTTTTTGGTCAGTTCGTTCACGTTGATCTAACTCCTGGTTGTGGGTCCGGTCAGTGACCGGATACGCTGATTCAGTTGGGTTTCTGGTATGTCACGCGGAAATCACGGCGATGACCGCGCTTTAAATCTTCAAATTGGGTTTCGTGCAAGCCATTCTGCTCAAATAGGGCCAGTTCCTCGCGGCTCAACGGCCACGGGATGCCCTGCTTGCTCTCATGCGGGTCACGCCCATTGCAGATCACCAGCAACTGCCCTTGTGGTGCGATGTATCCGGCAATCTGTTTGATGGCGTCCTCTGTCATCTGGTGGGGCATGGCCTGTATGGTGCGAATTTCCAGCACGAAATCAAACTGCTCATGCCAAGCGGCGGGGGTTTCAAACAGATTTTTCGCCAAATATGCAACATCACTTTCCGGGAAGCGTTGCTGCGCCCACTCAATAGCAGATTCAGACAGATCAAAGGCGGTGACGGTAAAACCGCGTTTGGCGAGTGCTTCGGCATCATCACCCAGGCCGCAGGCCACGACCAACGCCCGCTTACCTGTGCCATCGGTTTTATCAGCATCCAGCCATTCCATCAGTAATGGATTTGGCTCCATAAACGCCCACGGCACCTGTAGATCACCGGCGGCGGCCCTGGCATACAATTTCTCAAACCACGCGGTTGGATCATCGCTTTGCATGGCTTGCCGTATCATATCGCTGATCTCACTCATACCTCACTGCCTTCGTCATCCGGTTGGGTTTGATGCGAACCGGGTGTGATGGTCATGTTGTCAATGAGTTCGCTGCGTGTCATGTCGCCTTCCATCAGGGTTAGCACCGGGTCCAGGTCCACACTGGCGATTTCAATCGCGCTATCTTCTGTCACCGATGGCACCACGACCAGCATATCCACGTCGATGGACTCCAACTTGACAGTCTGCCCCATCACCCGGAGTAGATCAATCGTTTCCAGGCGATAGCCCAATTCACTGACTTCGCTGGTGATGTAAATCACGGTCAGCATATCAACCGGGCCGTTACCAAAATCGGCTTCAACAATCTCTACGGTGACGATCTCGTGCAGGCCGGGCATGTCCTCCAGAGCAGTCTGTACGGCTTCCTCCGGCACAACCGGCGCGTTGGTATCATCGGCCAGCACTGGCAGCAAAACCAGCAATATGAGCGTTATAGTCAGTATCAAGTGTCGCATTACAATAAATCCTCGAATAGCTAATTACAGATTAGAATGGTATTGCTCAGTTCTCACGCGCTAATGTGTCAAAGGTGATGGCGTTCAGTGCGGCCTGGGCCAGATTGAGCATCGCTGCATAGTCATTTTTGCTCATCATTGCCGCCGGGCTGTGAATGTACCGGCATGGCGCGGAAATCACCGCAGAGGACGTGCCTGCTTTTGCCAGATGGATTGACCCGGCATCCGTGCCCCCACCCCGGCGCGATTTAATCTGATACGGGATGTCATTGGCCTCCGCCGTCTGCTTCAAAAATTTGAACAAACGCGGATCCGTGATCATGCTGCTGTCCATCGCACTGAGCACCGGCCCATCACCGACGCGGGCGGTGGGGTTGATGTCTGTCTCATCATCGGCATCGGCTTGTGGGTTGGGTAGATCATGGGCGGTGGTGCCTTCCAGCACAAACGCGACATCGGGGTCAAAGTGCTGCGCGGCAACCTTGGCACCGCGCAATCCGACCTCTTCTTGCGTGGTGAAGGCGGCCAGCACATCAACCGGGTACGGCCCACCTTGCAGAATATCGACCAGCAGCGAACACCCGACGCGATCATCAAAGGCTTTACCACGCATCATCGTTTCGCCAATTTCCATGAATTTGCTATCAAACGTGATGCGATCTCCACGGCTGACCTTGCCACTGGCCGCTTCTTTTTTCGTCGCGCCGATGTCAATCCGTAAATCACTGATGCCTTTGACGGATTGTGAGCGGTTATGATGAATGGGCGTCCAGATGATGACACCGGGAATGAGATCATCACCCAGGCGGACCCGCAAACCGGGCAAAATGCGGGCATCCACGCCGCCAACACTGGTAAAGCGGATCAGGCCATTGCCATCGAAGCCGGTGACCATGAAGCCAATTTCATCCATATGCGCGGCGACCATCACACGGGGCAGGTTCTCCCCGGTGCCCTTTTTCACCGCTGTGATGCTGCCCATCGCGTCAATACGGATGTTTTCCGCGTGACCGTTGATGGCTTCCAGAATAATCTTGCGGACCGCATCTTCACGCCCAGAGATACCAACCGCGTTTGATAGTGCTTCTAAAATCATCGCTATGTGCTCCTAAGCGGGGGTTTCCGCTGTTTTGAGGTCAGCCAGGCCGGGCCAATCAATCGCTGCCATAAAATCCGCATCCAGGCCAGCGATAAAATGTGCCAGCAAGCGTCCAGTCCGTTCGATGTCGGCCATATCTAGCGTTTCTACCGGGGAATGCATATTGCGGATGGGAATGCTGAGTAACAATGTGGGCACGCCCTCGCGGGAGACCTGAATCGCCCAGGCATCGGTGCCGCTGCGCCCGGCAATGGGATCATCCTGCGTCTTAATCTCATAGGTTTTGGCTGTTTCCAGCAATTTGTCACGCAGCTTATCATGGAAGTTCGGGCCGATACCTACTGCTGGCCCGCCATTCATACTGGCGGTTGAGTCCTGGTCCACACCGGGTTGCTCAGCAAAGGTCACATCCAGGGCAATGGCAATATCCGGCTGAATTTTATAGGAGGCTACCGTCGCGCCCTGGTAACCGGTTTCCTCTTGTACGGTTGCGGCGGCGTATACATCCCAGGAATGGCGCATCCCCCGCAATTGATCCAGGCAGAATGACATCGCCGCGACACAAGCCCGGTCATCGAAGGCTTTCGCCGCGACTTTGCGCCCACTCAGGTCGATCATCTCCACATCCGGGGTGATTAGATCACCGGGTTTGACCAATTCATTGACTTCTTCCGCTGGCAGACCGACATCAATCAGCAGATCACCGAAACCAGGGTATTTTTTGCGCTCACCACTAGCTAGCAGATGCGGCGGCTTGGAGGCGACAATACCGGGTAAAGGCTGCTTGCCATGTACGATAACAGGTTGTGCCAACATCACGCGGTTATCCACCCCGCTGATGCGGTGTACGGTGATAAAGCCGTCAATCACATCACTCACCATCAGGCCGATTTCATCCATATGGGCGGCCAACATGATGCGGCGGGGTGGGTCAGCGGGTTCGGTGGCCCGTTTGACCCCGATGAGGCTGCCTAACCCATCTTGATCTATCTCATCAGTAAGGTCTGCCCAATCATTACGGAGAAGATCCGCAATTGGCCCTTCATGGCCGGAGGGTCCGTGGGCTTCTACTAAGGACTTTAAATGTGCTTTCAAATCGAACAACGTCAGCTCCCGCTGTTGAAATTATCTTAAAAGGGTTCTGATATTGTAACAGTTTTAGTGAGGTTTGGCATTCATCGCACACACATAAATTCACCCGGACTAGATGAACAAATAAATAGGGATGCCAGCTAGCATCCCCGGTATGTGGAAATGGGTCAGGGTTGGGCTTCGGAGGTGATCTCCGGCCCTGGGTCAGCCGGTGGCGGTGTATCCGAAGGGGGTGGTAATGGTGTCGCCGTCGGCAAGGGTGTGTTGGTGGGTCGCGGTGTGTTCGATGGCGGCAAGGGTGTAAATGTGGGCAACAGCGTATTCGTGGGCCTGGGTGTAATCGTCGGGCCAGTTGTCGCCGTTGGTATAAAGATCGTCGGCTGGACTTGGCGCGTCGGTAACGGCACGATTTGAAGCGGTGTTGGATCAAGCGGGTTTGCTGCCGTAGATGATGGTCTTGGTGTGTTGGTTTCTGGCGGTTCGGTGGCCGTATTATCCAACGGTGGGATGGTCTCTGTAGGGGCTTCGGTGAGCGTGACCTGTGCTTCGCTATCCGGCGCACTGAGCCACAACCACACCCCCAGGGGATAGAACGGCAGCGTGAACAAGATAATTAGAAATAGCACCACACGTATTTGATTGCGACGGCGTTCTACAGCGGCAATTGGGTCTTCAGATGGTCTCATAGGTCGTCCTGTCTGCGTAGTCGCACATGGCTTACTATATCACAGCCTACGTCATCCGCGTGTGGTGATTTATAGGTCGCGGATCTGATACAGGATGCCATCTGCAAAACCACGCTTGCGGTAATATTCGCGTGTGCCAATCGCGGAGATAACCGCCAATTGGCTATATCCCGCTTGTGTGGCAAGGTCAACAGCCCGTTCGATCAACGCGGTGCCTAAGCCCAGGTGTTGTGTTCGGCCTTCAGCCGTATCGCCAATGCTGACCGCCTGCCCGTAGACATGGACCTCACGGATCATGGCGGCATCTGCCAATTCTGGCGTGATTGGTTCCTGATCACGATGCGGTAAGGACAAGCGCAAAAATCCAGCAATGCTGCGGTCCTCGGTGATATATTGCAGGAAGACCTCACGGCTCATGCTGGAGTCATATTCGATCTCATCAAGTACCAGGTCATCACGTTGCACAGTCTGCTTACGGATCTCACGGGCACGGATGTCACTACCGCGCTCGTTATTTTCCGCCAGCGTATTTTCGACAATCTGCCGAAAGTTAGTCGTCTTATTGCCGACAACGATGTCTGTGCCGGGAATATCGCGAATCACACGGGTTAGACGGCAGTATTCCGGGGTCTCGCGGAAGCATTCCAGCAGCACATGCAGTAGTTCTTCCTGCGTGTAGGGTCGCCAACTCCCATCCTCATACCGCTGCATCAACTCCGCGCTTTCAATCAACGAGCAGGGGTAGATTTTGAGTTCATCCGGGCGGAAATCCGGGTCAGCAAACATACGCTGATAATCGTCAATATCAGCTTGCGGGTCGGAGCCATACAGGTTAGGCATCCAATGCGCGTGGATCTTAAACCCGGCCTGCCTCAGTAACGTCACCGCCCGCCGTGTAGCCTTAACGGTATGACCGCGTTTGTTGGCGCGTAAAACAACATCATTCAAGCTCTGGAAGCCGATTTGTACTTTGGTACAACCCAGGCGGCGCACACGCAGCACCTCCTCCGCGCTGATGTGGTCGGGGCGGGTTTCGATGACCAGCCCCACCGAGCGACACGCCGCCGTTTCGTTACGCTGATGCACGGCCTCTAGTTCATCCCAGGTCGCGTATTCATCCACCGGGGACCGTTCGACAACGCCGGTATTAATGGCCTGGGATACCGCTTTGGACCGCTGCATCTCATCATGGTAGATAGTCTGTACAACCTGATTATAGCTCTGGTCCATCGTCAGGCCCTGCACGGTGACGTTGGTCATGTTGTGCTCCGGGTGCAGTTGAGAAACCGCTTTGAGCGCGTCCTGCACCGCTTCGCGGCGGTCAATACCATCACCAAAATCATGCATGGCGTCAAAGATCCGCTTGATAAACCAGATCTGATACGTTTCTGGATAATATGACCACGTCCCACCGAGAACGATAATTTCTACTTTATCAACCGGGTGGCCCAGATTGTGATAGGTTTGCAGGCGTGTATAGGTCTGTAAATAGGGGTCAAAGGCGTTTTGTTCGGCACGCTGTGCGCCCGGCTCATCGGATAGATAGCTCTTGGGCATACGCACGTCATTCGGGCAGAAAATACATTTACCAGGGCATGGGAACGGCTTGGTCAACACCGTGACCGGCGTCACACCGGACATGGTACGGATGGGCTTACGCCGCAGTCGCTCCATGATTTCTTCATCATAGGGTGGCAATTCAACCCCGGCCATCTCCCGGTAGGCGTAGATCAAGTCGCTACGGCTGTACAGCCCACCATCTACACGAGGGTGGCGGCGCACCAGCTTGTTAAATTCGCGCCCTTGCGGTCGTCCTGGCCCGTCGATAATCTCACGGAGCAAGGCCAGTAGCGGTTCGCGGTGGGTAGCAAGATCAGGGTGTTGGTAATGCATAATTGCCTATTTCTCTCATCAATATCTTCAAAATAGTTTATCATAGGGGAGATGCAAAATACATATGGCAAAGCCGATGAAACCCATCACCATCCAGCGTTTGAATACGATCAATCGCCTGTTTTACCAGACCACCGCTACCGAATTTGATGCCACACGCGGCAAGCCGTGGCCGGGTTGGGAGACCCTTGTGCCCTATATTCAGCGAGACCACAACGGCGAAACCTTCAGTGTGTTGGATGTGGGCTGTGGCAATGGGCGTTTCGGGGCGTACATGGCCGATGCCCTGAAACTCGAAATCGACTATCATGGGCTGGATAACAACGAAGCTCTACTTAAATCTGCTGAAACCACGCTGCGCGATGCACCGGGATTGGCCTACACGCTGGAACGCCGTGACATCGTGCTCAACCCGCCGGAAGTGGGCGAATTTGACCTGGTGGCGGCCTTCGGGTTAATCCATCACATCCCCGGCTACGCTAACCGTCAAACCTTTGTGCGGCAGTTGGCGGCACGGGTGCGCCCCGGTGGTGTGCTGGCCTTCGCCTGCTGGCGATTCTACGATTATGACCGCTTTCGTAAACGCCTGGTCGATTGGCCCGAAGACCTGGCCCCCGTCGTTGAAAAGAATGACTATCTGCTAGATTGGCGGCGCGGTGATGTAGCCTGGCGTTACTGCCACTATGTCGATGATGCCGAGCACGATACCCTGGTCAGTGCCAGCGGCCTGCAAGAGATTCACCGCTATCGCGCCGATGGGGCCAATAATCGAACCAATCAGTACAGTTTGCTGAGAAAATCATAGAACCGCATTATCAGTTAATATTTTAATTATGTTTTGGCGATATATTATGTCAAAACATCATCTTATAAATGGATTGGGGACATCACACTCATGGATTATGTCATCAAAGACAGAAACACGCACGCCATCATCGCAAGTGGCCCCGATGGTGAAGAAAACAACAGTGTACGAGTGCTGGAAGGTAGTTGGTATTTCGAACCAGATCAGGTGGATATGACACATCTGGTCATTACAGAACGGACCTATAACTGCCCGTACAAAGGCGTATGCCATTGGATTGATCTGGACTCACCAGAGACACAAGCCCGTAATATTGCTTTTGTGTACCGCACACCAATGGAGGGCTATGCGTTCATCAGGGAACGGATCGCCTTTTATAGCAGGGATACCTCCGGTACGATTGCGGAAGGCCCAGCCACCGAGGACACCCATAACCCATAGTGCAAAACACGGGAGCGATAACGGATTCACTCCCGTGTGTGGGTATCGGTTGGGGAATTAGGCTGGGTTGACATTTTAATATGATTAGATGTTTCTCAGGGCTTTGCCCTGAAGCCCACAAGCTTTTGTAAAAGCTTGACCAAAACTTTACCCATTTTGCTATGCTGATGGATAGAATTCTGACAATTGCAGTTTTTTCGTGTTACCTTTTTTGCAAAAAAGGTAACAAAAGAAACAAAAATCAGAACGTCAACAGAACCTAATATTTCTTGACGATGGAGCGATACACAGCTGGCTGCCGGTTCTGAATGAACTGGTATTCCTCACGGAAGCGGCGCACCTCAT
>JGI12109J20283_10393724_pt1 | contig 13510 bp, 14 predicted proteins | sample ElkSlonscriptome_12_FD_20283 | JGI IMG/M metagenome (IMG submission 20283) | reverse complement strand
CAGGCTGTCCAACGCCACCATGCGCAACATCCGCCAGAATCTTTTCTTCGCCCTGGTCTACAACGCGCTGGGCGTGCCCCTGGCGGCCGGCGTACTCTATCCCGTCTTCGGCCTGCTGCTCAGTCCGATGATCGCCGCGGCGGCCATGACGTTCAGTTCCGTGTCCGTCATCACCAACGCCCTGCGCCTGCGCCGCACGACACTTTGATCGACCAGCCTGCGGGAACGTCCCCGCAAACCGAAGGAGATGGGCCATGAGGTATTGCATGAGCCGGAAACTGGAAATGCCCATGGACAAGGCCCGGGCCGCGGCCGAGGAGGGGCTGGCCGCAGAAGGATTTGGTATACTGACCGAAATCGATGTGCAAGACACATTGAAACAGAAGTTGGATGTCGACCATCCGCCCTACCGGATCCTGGGCGCCTGCAACCCGGCCTATGCGTACGAGGCCCTGCAGAGCGAACCGCAGGTGGGGACCATGCTGCCCTGCAACGTCATCCTGCGGGAAATTTCCGATGGGGTGGTGGAGATTTCGGCCATCGACCCGACGGCCTCCATGCAGGCCATCGGCAATCCGGAACTGGCCGGGGTGGCCCGGACCATCAGGAACAAGCTGGATAAGGTGATCGCTTCCCTGTGACAACCGGCCGTACCGTGCGAGGCCTCACAACAACAAGGAACCCGCGTCCATGGCTCACGACCACCACCATATCCCCGACCAGGCGGGCGATCGCCGCCTGGTCCTCTCCATTCTGGCGAACGTATTGCTGACCATCGCCCAGATCGTGGGCGGCATCGTCTCCGGCAGCCTGGCCCTGGTGGCCGACGCCCTGCACAACCTGAACGACGCCGCCTCCCTGGGCGTCGCCCTGATCGCGCGGCGGATCGCCCGGCGCCCGGCCGACAAGGTGCGCACCTTCGGCTACCGGAAGGCCGAGGTGATCGGTGCCCTGATCAATACCACGACCCTGATCATCGTCGGCCTCTACCTCGTCTACAAGGCCGTGGCCCGCTTCCTGGAGCCCGAGCCCATCGACGGCTGGATCGTCATCATCGTGGCCGGGATCGCCCTGATCGTGGATGTCGTCACCGCCCTGCTGACCTTCTCCATGGCGAAGAACAACATCAACATCAAGGCGGCCTTCATCCATAACGTCACCGACGCGCTGGGTTCCCTGGTGGTCATCATCGTCGGTGTCCTGATCCTGCTGTTCCAGTGGTACGTGGCCGATCTGATCGCGACCCTGCTGCTGGCCGGATACATCCTCTATCAGGGTTACCGGCTGATGCGGGAGTCCATCCACATCCTGATGGACAGCGTCCCGGGCGATATCGATCTGGACGGGGTCGTGGAACGGATGGTGACGGTGGCCGGGGTCGTGGGGGTACACCATGTGCATATCCGGCACATCGCCGAACACCACCCCGCCCTCGAGGCGCATGTGGTGGTGCAGGAAGGCTGTGAGGAGACAGAACGGGTGAAGGCGGACCTGAAGGAGCTGTTGCACGATGAGTTCGGCATCGGGCACAGCACTCTCGAGCTGGAATCGCCCGAAGGGTGTTGCGGTGGGCGGGGGCCATGCGCCTCCTGAAATACCACCGATCCCGCCGCCCGGGGGAACGGCGTGGGCGTCCACACGGAAATCAACCCCGGCGGTAAAGCCGCTCCGGCCTCCCCACCGTCCCATAACTCACATCCGCAGACAAGAATCCGGCGCTGACCAGATGCTCCAGATAACGCCGCGCCGTGGTCCGGCTCACCCCCAGCCTGACGCCCATCGCCTCGGCGCTGACTCCCTCTTCCCCCTTGGCGGGGCAGGCCGTCCGCACCTTCTCCAGGGTCAGCGGGTCGATCCCCTTGGGCAGATCGGAAGCTCCCGCGGTGCCGCCCTCATCGACGGTGGAGGGATGCAACAACCGGTCCACCTCCGCCTGCTCCAGCTGATCCGACTCGGCCACGCGCCCGCGGAAGGCGCGGTACTTGCCCAGGCTCTCCTCGAAGCGCTTGAAGACCACCGGCTTGATGATGTAGTCGAAAACACCCCCGCGCAGCACCCGCTGCAGCGTCTCCGGATCCCGGGCCGCCGTCATCAGGATCACATCCAGCTGCAGGCCTTCGCGGCGCAGTTCCTTGAGCAACTCCAGACCCGTGCCCTGGGGCAGGTACAGGTCCAGCAGGACCAGATCCGGCTCCAGGATCAGCGCCTGCTCGCGGGCCTCGCCGTAATCGTCGGCCATGCCCACCACCGCGAAGCCGGGCACCCGCTCGGTGAAACGGCGGTGCAGGTCGGCCACCCGCTGGTCGTCTTCCACGATCAGGACGCGCAGATCTCTCATGGCTTCTTCAACCTTTCCTCCTTGGGGATGACGACGGTGAACAGGGCGCCGCCCAGCTCCCCGTTACCGACGGTGATCTCGCCCCCGAGAGCATCCAGATGGGTGCGCACCAGGTGCAGCCCCACTCCGTGGCCGTCGCTCTCCTTGGTCGTGACGCCGCGCTCGAAGAGGCTCGGCAGAAGATCATCGGGCACGCCGGGTCCCGAGTCCTCCACCTCCAGGATGAGGTCGTGGCCCAGATCCGTCATGCTCAGATGCACGGCGCGGGGCCGGTTTTCGCTGCGCCCGGCCGCCTCCAGGGCATTATCCAGCAGATTGCCCAGGATGGTCACCAGTCTTTCGGGCTCGATGTGCGGCGGCACATCCCGCAGGGAGCTGCCCGCCTCCACGGTCAACTGCACCTTCAGCTCGCTGGCCCGGTTCACCTTGCCGATGATCAGCCCCGAGACCATGTTGCTGGGCACCGCCTCCTTGAGCAGGCTGACCACCTCCTGGTAGTCGGTGGTCTCGTTCAGGATCAGGTCCAGAGCCTCCTCGGCGGCCCCGATCTGGATCAGGCCGGCGATGGTGTGCAGCTGGTTGCTGTGCTCGTGGGCCTGGGCGCGCAGCAGGTCGGAATAGTCGCGCACCCGGGCCAGCTCGCGCGCCAGATGGTCCAGCTCGTCCCGGCGCCGGAAGCTGGCCACCGCGCCCACCACCTGGCCCTGGTGCCGCACCGGCAGGGCGCTGGCGATGAAGTCCACGCCGTCGCGCCGCACCTCACGGTCCAGCTGCGGGGTGTCCGTCTCCATGGCCTCGTCCAGGATAGCCGCGCCGGGGCCCAGTTCGCTGACCGGACCGCCCGCCGGATCCAGGGCCGGGTCCAGCTGCAGGGCCTGCCGCGCCGCCGCGTTGACCAGGCGAATGCGCCCGTCCCGGTCCACGGCCAGCACACCCTCGCGGATGGTATCGAGAATGGCGCCGCGTTCCTGGAAGAGGGCCGCGATCTCCCGTGGCTCCAGCCCCAGGATGGCTTTCTTGATGCGTCCGGCGATGAACACCGCGCCCAACAGCCCCACCAGGGCCATCATGAAGATGAAGACCCGCGGCTGCAGCTGATGCTTGACCACGATCCGGTTCAGATCCTCCATCAGATACCCGACGGAGACGAACCCGATGATGGCCCCATCCGGCCCGTGTACCGGCGCGAAACCGCGCATGCTGGGCCCCAGCGTCCCGGTGGCCGAGGACACATAGCTGCGCCCTTTATCCAGGGCGCCCAACTCGTCGCCCCCCACAAATCGTTTCCCGATCTTCCAGGGGTCAGGATGGCTCAGGCGCACCGAGGCGGTGTCGCAGACCACGACAAATTCGCAGGCGGAAGTGCGCCGCACTTCCTCGGCCAGGGTCTGCACCTGGCCCTCGGGATCGCCGCGGCGCAGGCCCTCGATGATGACCGGATTGCGGGCCATGGTTTCGGCCACCACCAGGGCGCGGCTGCCCATCTGATCCTGCAGGATATCGGCCACCAGGCTGCCGAAGATGATCCCGCTGATGGCGATCTGCACCAGCACCAACACCCCCAGCAGCAGGATGATCTGCGCCTGCAACGAGCGCGGCACCAGGGCGGACAGGATGCGGCGCGTGCGGCCCATCAGTCCTCCAGACCGGTCAGGATGGCGTCCGTCATTTCCCGCGTGGTGGCCCGGCCGCCCAGATCCGGCGTCACCCTCTGCCCCGCCGCCAGGACCCCGCACAGGGAATGCATGAGGGCCCCTTCCAGCTCCGGCAATCCCAGGTGCCCCAGCATCAGAGCCACGGTCCAGACCATGCCCGTGGGGTTGGCCTTGCCCAGCCCCGCAATGTCGGGCGCGCTGCCGTGCACCGGCTCGAACATGGAAGGATGGCTGCCCGTGGGATCCAGATTGGCCGACGGCGAGATGCCGATGCTGCCCAGCATGGCCGAACCCAGATCCGTCAGGATGTCGCCGAAGAGATTGCTGGCCACCACGACTTCCAGATCCCGGGGTGCCAGCAGGAACTTGCCGGCCAGGGCGTCCACGTGCATGACACCGGCCTGGATGTCCGGGAAATCTTTCGCCACGCCGGCAAAGATCCGGTCCCAGAAAACCATGCTGTGATTCAGGGCGTTGCTCTTGGTGGCCGACAGCAGGCGCGTCTTGCCATGGCTCTGGGCGTAGTCGAAGGCGTGGCGGATAATGCGCTCGGTGCCGCGTGTGGTGAAGCGCGCTTCCTGCACCGCAGTCTCCTCGGGTGTTCCGGAGTTCTCCAAGCGGCCGGCTCCGCAGTACTCGCCTTCGGTGTTCTCGCGGAGAACCACGAAGTCGATGCTCTCGGGCGTGGCGTCCCGCAGCGGCGAGACCAGCCCCGGCAGCAGCTTCACCGGCCGCAGGTTCACGAACTGCTCGAATCCCATGCGGATGGGCAGCAGCAACCCGCGCAGCGACACATGATCAGGCACACCGGGATACCCCACGGCGCCCAGCAGGACGGCGTCGCCATCGCGCAGGATGTCCAGGCCGTCGGCGGGCATCATCGCGCCGTGCTCCAGGTACCAGGCGCAGCTCCAGGGTTGTTCGATATAGCGGAAAGCAAGGCCGCCGTGCCGGTCGGCGAGGCGGTCCAGGAGGCGCCGGGCTTCGGCCATCACTTCGATGCCGATGCCGTCGCCGGGGATGAGCTGCAGGGTGAGGGTCCTCACGGCAGACCTCCGATGCGAAAGGTATATCCCCCCTACTGCTCCAAAATGCGCCCTCGGGCCCGGGACCACAACCCACTTTCGCGACCTGTATCGCGGCCGCACCCCATGCGCACCCGGGCGGTTGGGCCTATCCTGTGGCGGATCGTCCTTATCGCCCTTCCTTGCGACCCGGAGATATCATGAGCGCCACCGAGAACCGTACCATCCGCATCCTGATCCGCTACGCCATCGTATTGGCCATCCTGGCCCTGCTGGTGGGCATCGCCTACCAGGAATCCGCCAAGAAGCTGACCTTCGAGATGATGCCCGGCGGTCCGCACCTGGAGGCCTTGATCCATCTGGCCCTGGTGCACGGGCATTTTTTCACCGTGGGCGTGCTGCTGCCCCTGGCGCTGGCCGGGGCCATGGTTCTGGGCCGCAAGACCGGGGGCCGGGAGGTGGCAGTCTGGGCCCAGAAGACCCTGACGCTGGGGTATCTGCCCTTTGCGGCCGCGGCCCTGGCCCTGCAGCTGTACAAGGGATACCACTTCCTGCTGATGGCCCGGGCCGGAGAGCGGGATTTCGCGGTGATCGATGCCACGTTCATGGGTGGCAACCATGCCCTGCGGTACGGGATCTACGGGGTGGTGCACAGTGTCATGGGCATCGCCCTGGGGGTTTTTCTGGTGGCGTTGTGGCGTAGCTTGAAAGGCGACTCTGCCAGGAAGTAGACGCGGAGACACCGCCGGGGAATATCATTCCTCGGCGGTATTCTCACTCCGCAGATCCAGGTCATCCAGCACCGGCGGCACATCCACCGTGGTGGTCCGTTCCACCATGCGCTGGAATTCCTCAACAGAGGGCGTGACGTACTTGTCGATGTACTTGCCCAGCATCAGGCGCACCAGGGCGCCGTAGGCGGGGCGGAAGCGGATGACGCTGCCGGGGCGCAGGTCCTCGGCATTCTCTCCCACGTTCACGACGGCCAGATCACTGCTGGCCCCCACCACCGTGTAGTTCTCGTTTAGGGGGGTCAGGCCCTGCATATCGGTATCCAGCTGGCCCACGGTGATCACCGCTCGGTGCCCCCGGGCTCCGGGGTCGTAGCTGTTGTCCTGGAACTCCTCGAAGGGCGTCATGTCGGTGGTCTCACCCACCGGCGAGAGGGCCTTCTCCTTGACCTCCACCACCTCCACATCCAGGGTGATGACGTCGTTGCGCAGGCCGGCCAGCCAGTCGCCGTTGACCAGATCGGTTCCCAGAAAGACGGACTCGCCCACGCGGAAGTGGTTGATGGCCCTGGGCAGCATGCCGTCGCGCAGCATGGGGATGACCGCGCTGGTGCCGCCGGAGATCAGGGGCAGGGGGCGGTTGAACTTCAACCTCAGCAACTCGTGGAACATGGCCAGCTGGCTGAACTGTTCCAGGCTGGGGATGGCGCCCGAAAGACAGCCCAGGTTGCTGCCGATGCCCAGCACCTCGATGTTTTCCAGATCGAAGATGCGTTCATAAAGGGGCACCAGGGAGCCGGGCAATACGCCCTCGCGCAGGTCGCCCAGCTCGATCATGATGACGATGCGGTGGATCTTGCCCTGCCGCTTCGCCTCCACGTTGAGGGCCTCGATGATCGCGAACTCGGTGTTCAGCGAGACATCCGCCAGTTCCACCACCCGCTCCAGAGCGGGCACGTGGGGAAGCCGCAGATACCAGGTCTCGATAGGTTCATCGAGTTGGCGGATGGCCTCCAGGTTGGCCAGGCGGGAGTCGGCCATGGAGCGCACGCCGGAAGCCGCCAGGCCCGCCAGCACATCGGGGAAGCCGCACATGGCCTTGGTCACCATGCTCCAGCTGGCCCCGTGGGCGGAAACCCAGCGGTCCACCGTCTTGACGTTGTGGTGCAACGCCTCCAGATCGATCAGCAGGCGATTCACGCGTCACCGTCTGCAGTCCAGCGCATCTCGGCGTACTTGGTGTCGAATCCCAGCCGTTCGTACAGGCGCTTTGCGGGGTTCTCGTACTCCACGTGCAGTTTCACGTCACCCTTGACCTGCCCCAGGCAGTGCTTGATGAGCTTGCCGCCGATGCCCTGCCCGCGCGCGTCCGGCGAGACGGTCACGAAGAGCAGGATGTTCTCGGGGATGTAGCCGCTCATGCCGGTTTTCAGCATGCACAGGGCGCCCAGCAACTCTTCTCCCCGATGGGCCAGCATCACGAATCCGCCCTGGCCCTTTTCCGGGACCAGCGCATAGTCCAGGGCGCGGGTCACGTCCTCGACCGTATCGTTGTAGGGTTCCATGGTCTCGTGGAAGAACTGCACGACCTTCGCGTGGTCGGCCCAGGAGGGGAAATCGTCTTTCAGGACCACCTTGAAATACTGCAATGCATCGGTAGAAGGCACGGGAATTCCTTTCGCAAGGGGACATCGGTTGTCATCTTAACAATCCCAGACCATAATGGATGTTGAAAATATAGACAAGGATAACCCCCAGTAAGGGATCATGAGCATGGACCGGACCCCCGTGGATGCAGACAACCTGACAACCGTACGGCGCCACCTCCACACCCTGGCCGAACTCAGCGGAGCCGAGGAGCGGACCGCCGCCTATCTGGAAGAGGAACTGACCCGCTGCCAGCCTGAAAACCTGCTGAAAGGCCTTGGTGGGCATGGACTGGCGGCTGTTTTCGAGGGAACAGGGGATGGCCCCACCGTCCTGCTGCGCTGCGACATCGACGCCTTGCCCCTGCCCGATCATGCCGACCTGGAATGGCGCAATCCCACCGGGCGCGCCTCCCACAAATGCGGCCACGACGGCCACATGACGATGCTGCTGGGCCTGGCCCGGGAACTTTCCCGGAAACGTCCGCAGCAGGGCCGGGCGGTGTTGCTCTTCCAGCCTGCGGAAGAGACGGGAGCCGGTGCGCGCCGGGTTCTGGATGACCCCGCCTTCGCCGCCATCCAGCCGGATCGGGTCCTGGGTCTGCATAATTTGCCGGGATTCCCGCTGGGAACGATCATCCTGCGCCCCGGGATCTTCGCTTCCGCTTCGCGCGGTCTCACCATCGAACTGGATGGGGCTTCCAGCCACGCGGCCGAGCCCAATCGGGGGCGCTCCCCCGTGCCCGCCGCCGCCACCCTGTGCCATGTCCTGGCGGGCCTGCCTCAACAGGAATCGGACCTGAACCAGAGCGCCCAGGCCACCGTGGTCGGCGTCCAGGTGGGTGGGCCGGCCTTCGGCACCAGCCCAGGGTCCGGCCGGGTGATGGCCACCCTGCGCACCCAGGGGGACAGAGTCATGGAGCGCCTGGCCCGTCGCAGCCAGGAACTGGCCGAAAACATCGCCCGGGCGCACGGTCTGGAATGCCGCTTGCAATGGAGTGAGGAGTTCCCCACCACCGTCAACAATCCGGCGGTGGTGGAACACCTCAGGCAGGACCTGGAAGCGGCCGGGATTTCCATTGTGGAACGCAAAGTGCCGTTTGCCTGGTCCGAGGATTTCGGCCACTTCACGGCGGCCTTCCCGGGCGCGATGGTGGGGCTGGGGGCCGGGAAAAGCCAGCCCGCGCTTCACCACCGCGACTACGATTTCCCCGACGACCTGCTGCCCCTGGGGGTGGCCTTCTGGCGCCGGGCCCTGGTCAGTTTGCTGGCAGGTCCGGAGACCGAGGGAGAGGCTTCTTGATCGAATCGAGTTCCTGGATCGAGCTGAGTGAATCCGCCCTGCGTAAGAATCTGAAGACACTGCGGCGCGTGATCGGTCCGAAGGCGGAATTCTGCTCGGTGGTCAAGGCCGACGCCTACGGGCATGGCCTGAACCCCTTCATCCCGCTGGCCGAGGAGTGCGGCGTGCGCCGCTTCGGGGTCTTCAGCGCCGAGGAAGCCGAGGTGGCCCTGGGTTGCCGCCAGGCCGACAGCCGGATCATGATCATGGGGCATCTGGCCGATGCGGACGTGCGCTGGGCCGTGGAGAACGACATCAGCTTCTTCGTCTTCGACCTTTCCCGCCTCGAGGCCGCCGAGAAGGCGGCCGGCCGGGCGGGCAAAACCGGCCCACGTGCACCTGGAGGTGGAGACGGGCATGCACCGCCTGGGCCTGTCCGTGCGCTCGCTGAAGGCGGCCATCCGGCGCCTCCAACGCAGGCCGGACCTCCTGAAGGCCGAGGGCGTCTGCAGCCACTTCGCCGGGGCCGAATCCTCGGCCAACCACCAGCGCATCCAGGATCAGATCAGGCGCTTCCGGGCGGCCCTGGACAACCTGGAGATGGAGGGGCTCAACGGATTCCGCCGCCACCTGTGCTGCTCCGCCGCGGCCTTCCTCTACCCCGAGGCCATCTACGAGATGGTGCGCTTCGGCATCGCCCAGTACGGCTTCTGGCCCAGTCTCGAGACCCGCATGCTGTACCAGGGCGGCAACGGCAAGCGGCGCACCGTGAAGCTGGAGCGGGTACTGTCCTGGCACAGCCGCGTGATCAACATCAAGTCCGTCCCGAGCGGCCAGTTCGTGGGCTACGGCAACAGCTTCCTGACCACCCGCAAGTCCCGCATCGCCGCCGTGCCCGTGGGCTACCACCACGGCATCGAGCGTAGCCAGAGCAACCTGGGCCACGTGCTCATCCACGGCACCCGCTGCCCCATCGCCGGGTTGATCAACATGAACATGCTGTCGGTGGATGTCTCGCATCTGGAAAAGGTCCGGGAGGGCGACCAGGTGGTCATCGTGGGAACCCAGGGCGAGAACGAGATCACCGTCGGCGCCTTCGGTAGCCGCATCAATGATCTGAATTACGAGACGCTGGCGCGGTTGCACGGGAAGATCCGGCGGGTGGTTGTGGCCTGACGCCACCATCCGTTGTTCAGGCAGAGATTTATTCCAAAAATCAGATGAACAAGCCGAGGACCAGGCCCGCGGCCATGATCACGGCCGCGACCAGGGCGATCACCCGCTTGACGGATGGTCCTCCGGAATCGTGGTCGTGGTGATCGTGGCCGCCCTCGTCCTTGCCTTCGCGGGACAGGAACACCAGTCCTCCGGCCACAACCGCAAAGACGATGTTCAACCAGAAGGTGTAGTCCATGGCGAAGCGGGTGGTCTCGGCAATCTCACGACTGCTTTCGAGTGAGATGCCCAGCCCGTGGAAGGCGGTGTCCAGGATCAGGGCCGTGGCCACGATGCTCACGTACATGATCCCGGCGATGGTCAGAGCCATGCGCAACCCGTAGTAGCGGGCGTTGATGGCCACCAGCGGCGGCACCATCAGGTCCGAGTAGATGAAACCCATGATACCCGCGAAAAGCACCCCGTTGCTGTCCAGCACCGTGGCCAGGGGGATGTTGCCCATGGAACCGATGAAGGTGGCCGCCGCCACGAAGGGCGCCACCGCGGCGTTCTGCAGGGCGATCAGCCAGGCCGGCAGGCTGTCCGCCGCCTCGACCAGGAAAATGGTCTCCCAGAAGGAGGGCGGCACCACCGTGGCCATCAGGCCGGCGATGCTGAAGCCGATGAGGATCTCCTCCCACACCATCTGCCAGTCCCCCACGAAGTTGCGCCCCACCATGCGCCAGCCCTCTCGGCTGCGGATACGGTCCCGCCAGTCGAAATCCTCTTCTTCGGGATCCACCTGCCGGGTGGCCCGCTCCCGCGCCGCATCGCGCCAGGAACGCGGCACCGTCAGCCGCAGGATGATGCTGCTGATGACGATGAGCACCAGCCCGCCGATCAGCTCGGCCGCCAGATAGGGCCAGCCCAGGAAAATGAGGATGAGGATGCCCAGCTCGATGACCAGGTTGGTGGACGCGAACATGAAAGCCACGGCGGCCACGAAGTGGGCGCCCTTGACCACCAGGGCACGGGCCGCGGCCAGGGCGGCGAAGGAACAGGAAGAGGAGGCGGCGCCGAAAAGAGTGGCCAGGGAGACGCTCTTGGCGCCCGGGTCCCCGAGCGCGCGCGTCAGTCGTGCCTTGGGCACGAAGGCCTGGATCATGCCGCTGATGGCATACCCCAACACGAAGGCCCAGCCGGCCTTCCAGAAGAAGCCGGTGGCGGTGCGGGCGACGGCGACCAGGGTGTCGAGGGACAGGTTTTGCATATACACAAATGGTTAATAGAGAATGGCCGATCTCGCCAATTGCCGGCCGAAAACCCTGGGATTCAGCGCGTTCCGTATCCTAGGAAAGGATCAGCACCGGGCTCATCCGGCGAAATCGCCAATTGGCCGAACAAACCATATTGACCCCGTCATCACCACCCCCCCTTGGCTGATAACCCCATCTTGCCCATAATCCTTTGAGGCGAAGATGGGGTCAATTGGCTTTCTGAGTGATCAATTTTGACGGATCGAAGCCAACGGATTTTACCTCACCAAATGCCCGGACGCGCACATACGCCTGGTCCCATTCTCCAGCCAAACGAGAATTGAAAGACCAATCAATGACAATGTCAGATTCCAGACCATTCTTGAACCCGGAAGCACTTCCTTTCTTGGAAACTAAATGTCCCTCGTCCGGCCGAATCACTTGGGTATCCCTGTTGGGGAATGCAAACAGAACAAAGCCATTGCCCAGGATGGCTTTGGCTTTGGTCTTGTATTGGATTTGCATCTTGTAGTATTGGTGGTCAATATCGTCTTTCATTATCGCTGAAACGGGATTCCTCGAATGGTACGCCTTCTTGAATCTTTTGAACTCACTCAATGGCAGTGTTGCTTTTTTCCGGGCCAGGAGAGCCCGTTCAACATCCCGGAATTCCTCGACAGGGATTTTCTCCCTCCCAATCCTTATTTTCAGATTTTTATCTTCATATTCGGTTTCAAACAAGGCTCCGATCCACGGCTTACTTTCATCGTTTCCCCTATTGGGGTAGTTCCCAGCAACACGGGCACAACCTACCCAGGCCAAAGCCATTCCAAAGAGTAAAAACACAGATTGAGCTCTACTCATCATTGCCGGCCTCCACCCCTACAAGCCTATATCCAGCAATTTCAAGATCATAATCCGGAACATTCTCCAACTTACCCCTGAGGTTCTGGATATAGCCGTCCCCCCCATGGATGGCCAACAGGAATCCATCCTTGCCTAAATAATACTGATCCAAATCGGAATTCCCCTCTCCTGCAATTTCTATCGTCCCCAGAAAACCATCGTCCAGAGAGAAATGGTCAAACAACAGGTAGGCGCCGTCCTCCTTATCTTGGGAGTTGAATCTTGCATCTACCCAGAATTCCCCATTGGATCGGGAAAATATTTTCCGTACAATTGCCTGCCGGTCCTCCAGAACCAGGTCCAGACCGATTTCCTTCGGGTCATACCCTCCCCACATCATGTTGCGATATCGGTTGGCTTCCAATTTTGAACGAGGCAAAGCCTCAACATCACGTTCAATGGAACGGAGCACAATGCCCTCAGGTCCCACTTCTTCTATTAGGTACCGGGACCAATACGGAGCCAGGATGATTGTCCCGATGTCGGATATCGCCCAGGGCTCCCATATGCCAAAATAATCGTTCTGCTCCGTTGCCTTGCCTTTGTTGTATCCTACCTCCCTGATTTCGCAGTCAGGGACAAGAATCGAATGCCCTTCTCGGTAGGTAAACTTCGCAAGGTACCTGATCCAGTAGTAATAGCCTTCCTGGGTGGGCTCCATCGTTACCGCGCCAAAGGTGGGGTTCCCCATTTCTTCACCCAGATATTCGAATCGTCCGATCGCAGCAAGATCCGATTTCCTGCCCTGCACACGAAACTGCCCAAGGGGATCCCCGGAATACCGATCCAATAACGTAACCCTTCCCTGGCGTTTCGAGGCCACCACAATGCCCTTTTCACCGTACAAAGAGATGCGACCAGGGGCCAGGAGCTCCCCGGGACCCTCGCCGCCCCTCCCGATTGTGCGCAGATATTCCCCGTGGATTGAAAAAACCTTGATTTCCGCAAGTTGGGTATCCAGAAAGTAGATTTCTCCCTGGTCCGAAATGACGACATCTTCCACAATTCCGAATAGGTAAGGCTGCTCCTCATCCTGGGGAATCGTAAACACCTTTTCCATAGTGTACTGAACCTGGGACCAGGCCAACGAGCAGTAAAGAATACTGACCAGAATAAAAACGGAGCGCATGACTCTCCCATTTTGACGGATGAGAATCGGAAAACCAAAAAAGGGGGGAGGGAGCCCCCTTCTCCCGAAATGGTCAATCCGGGCAATTGATGCCTTCAACGATGCATTCGTAATCCATCAGGAATAATTCGCAGGCTGCATTCAAACCCGGGTTGGCCCATCCAGAGCCTTCTGCCATGGCGCAAGGTCCATGGTGGTAAACTTCCGATGCCAGGCTCTCATTTACTGGTCCGGTTAGGGGTACATTGATCACCAAAAGAGGCAATACCAGGCCAAGGCTATCAGATTCTTCTTCATGATTATCTCCCTGAAATAAATGGTTTCAACTTCTAATTTTGAGCCAGGAAAACGCTCCCTCCGTTTCCCTTCCCAGTGATACCACTTTAC
>JGI12109J20283_10076666_pt1 | contig 13510 bp, 9 predicted proteins | sample ElkSlonscriptome_12_FD_20283 | JGI IMG/M metagenome (IMG submission 20283) | reverse complement strand
TCTAGCGCGTCCCGCAGCGCGTCCTCATCGCTCATATCCAGAGCCTGCTCAACCTCGGTGATTTCCTCGCTCAGTGCTCTTGAATCGAGACGTCGCGCACGAGTTAACAGCACCTCAGCCTCGTGTATCAGGTCTTCAGAGATCATTTCGGTCGTGGACACCGTCGGTAGTGTCTCATAGGCGGATTGGATCTCTTGTTGGCTGAGCCGGTGGTGAGCGGCATTGACCGTAATACCAGTCTCGCGCCCACTGGTGCGATCAGTCGCCTGTACATTGAGCATCCCGTTGACATCCAGGTCGAATTGTACCGTAATTTGTGGTGTGTCGCCCGGTGATGGCGCGATCAATCGGTCGAACATAAACTCACCCAGCATGTCATTGTCAGAGGCAATCCGGTTTTCGCCCTGATACACCTCGATTCGGACGGTCTTCTGCGAGGGATGAACCGCGTAGAACACCTCCTTTTGTGAAGTGGGAATGGTGCTGTTACGCGGGATGAGTATCTTATAGCGATCTGGAACCATCTGACCGAAAATATTTTGTTCCGCGATAGCGATGCCCAGTGAAAAGGGTGTGACATCGACCAGAATGACGTCGATGGGGTCACCTGCGATGATCGCACCCTGGATGCCCGCACCCAACGCGACGACCTCAGAGGGGTTCACATCGACACGCGGCGTCACACCGGTATAATCTGCAATCAATTCACGCACCGCCGGAATGTACGTGCTGCCGCCGACCAGAAGCACTTGATCCGGCTGTTCAACACCCCCGTCTTTGAGCACCCGTTCGACACTATCCAGTGTCTCGTGAAGCAAATCGTCAATCAGATCGATAAATTGCTGGCGACTAATTTCGACTTCCAGGTGGAGTGCGGCTCCGTCCTTTTCTGCCAGATATTCCTCGCGCACCCAGGTGAACGGCTCGCTGGATAACGCAATCTTAGCACTTTCCGCAGCGCGGCGTAGTCGCGCCTGAGCCTGCTGGTTATTGCGTAGATCAACACCGTGTTGATCCTCAAAATGCTGCACCAACCACTTTGCCAATCGTTCGTCGAAATCATCACCGCCCAGTTGCGTATTCCCGTGGCTGGCACGCACATCCACCACACCGCCGGACATTTCCACCAGCGAGACATCGAACGTGCCCCCACCCAGGTCATAGACCAATGCCACCGCGTCGGCGTCGGCATCAATCCCATAAGCCAATGCCGCAGCGGTCGGCTCGTTGACAATGCGAGCGACTTTTAGCCCGGCAATCTCCCCCGCCTCGATTGTCGCTCGACGTTGCGCTTCAGAAAAGTAAGCCGGGACTGTGATGACTGCCTGTTCGACTGGTTCCCCCAGGTAATCTGCCGCTGCTTGTTTGAGCGTCCGTAAAATGATCGCGCTGATCTGCTGGGGAGAGTAACTTTCACCACCGAGTAGCTGCTGCTCGTCCGTCCCCATTTTACGCTTGATAGACCGAATGGTACGCTCTGGATGCAGTACCCACTGGTTCAGTGCTGTTTGCCCGACCAGCCATTTATCCTGCGGGGTGAGGCCAACCACCGACGGCAGCGTGGTCAGTTCCTCCACCGGTATAATTTCTGGCTGTCCGTCAATGACAACACCGATTGCTGAGAAGGTGGTACCGAGATCAATCCCTATGATGGGCATGTAATTTGCTCCAAATGACTAAGTCTGTGCCTGTTAATCTGTTTGTACAACGTATAATTCAGTCACGCGGTTTACAACGACTTCGGCAAAGCGCATGACTTTATCACCGTGCAAGTAGCCGTCACGCTCAACGGCGATGACGGTGTTACCGGGTCGATCAGGTCGGCTGATCGTTTTTACTGCAATATGGCGGTAGGGGTCGAAAGTCTCTCCCATCGGCTGCATTACAGAGATCTGCTCCTCTTCCAGCAGACGTAGCAGGCGATCTCTAAGTAACCGCTGCCCGCCGAGCCACCCTTCTAGCATCTGCGCAGCCTCTGATGAGTGCAAAGCGACCGTCTGCAACTGATTTTCACCAGTTTTCAGACCGGCCTGGATCGCATCAACCACCGGCAGCATAGACCGGGCGAGTTCAAGCCGGGCCGCTGCGATCTCATCGGCATGAAGGTCGGCGCGTTGCTCTCGTAATGCGTCGAGTGTTTCCACGTTCTGGTCGAGAGCGGACTCTGTCAGAGCATTTCCTTTATAGATTTCCTTCGCCAGCCTTTTGATTTGCTTTTGTAAGTCGTCCAGAGTGAGTGGTGGCTCGGTGTCTTGCGGGGGCTGTTTGCTATTGTTAAGTCGCAAAAGGCGAGCGAAAAACCCCGGTTTATCGGTATGGTCGCTCATAGCTTGATGTTCCGGAAGTCCTTTGAGAAATCGGTGTGGTCAAGGTCTGTATTAACACGTAAAACGGCGTTCCAGTCGGATTCTACATAATCAACGGTCAGGGTCGGCGCACGCTTGTATGGCTCGTACTCTGGGGGTGGGTGAAGCATGAACAAATCAGTTGCAGCGCGTGCTTCCGGCGTGCGCAGCGCGTCATAGGCCGCCCGGATGCGCTTGAATTGCTGCGGGTCTTTCTCCGGCGGGTGTTCACGTACCTTCTGGAAATAGGCTTTCTTGATCTCCGCATCACTGGCGCTCGGGTCGAGTCCCAGAACGTCGTAGGGTTTAGCGGGCAAGCCCTCGGGTTCTAAGCTTTTCGGTTCTGGTTGTTCATCGGGTTCAGCATGATGAGTCGGCATGTCGGCGTCCTTAATAGAAGTCTTCGTTGTCAAAATTATTGAGCATGTTCCTAAGGAATTTTTCCAGCTCTGCCGGGGACATATTGTCCACCATGCGGCGCATTTCAGGTGGCATCATGCTTGGGTCCAACCCGCCCAGAGGCGGCACCGGGTTGTCGAGGTAAAACATGAGGTCTTCGACTTCGTCTAATAGCATCTGGTCATTGTGCTTCTTACCCCAACTGCGAGCCTTGCGTAGGTGATGCTTGATTTTGCTTTTGTTATCTTCACTGCTGTAGAGCGCAGCCGCTATACCCATATGGGCCGGGCCGAAGCGCGGGTCTTTTTTCAGCACGTCTTTTAAAATTTCTATCGACTCCGCGTACATACTCTGTTCATAGTATTTCCAGGCATGATCTACCCGTATCGTATTATAGTTGAAGTCATCTGTCGTGCGTTCGAGTGCCTGCTGATAGTAGTTATTGGCGATGTCAAATTGCTCCCGGTCGATTGCACAGCGTCCTACGCCGGTATAAAAGTCTATGGACAGAGCCTTTTGTGCTTCTGCTTTCTGTAAGATCGTCTTAGCGTCCTCATGTGCATCTTGTATGTGTATGGTGTCGATCAGGTGATGTAGCGCGTCCTCATCAGTCAGGTCAAGCTGGTCGATTTGCTCCCAGATCACATCGCGTTTTGTGTTGAGTGCGTAAAGAATACGAATGTACACAGCCCGGATAATATGGAAATCCGGGAATTCCTCTAGCGCGGCTTCAGCGGTTTCACGCCCAGAAGTGGCAAAGAATTGTGATTGATAAGCAATTTTCCTGAAGTAGAGATTTTTTAAGTGCTGGCGGGCCAGGCTGGCATAACTCTCATCGCCAGCATTGAGCACATCTTTCCATTGTTCAATGCCAAACATTCCAGCCCAACTATAGAAGCCACGCCTGGGGGCGACTTCCCACAGTTCTGCCCGCAGAACCAACGCATCGATCTGGTTGGGGGCCATTTTCAACACCTCATCGACCCGGTTATGCGCGGCTTCCGTCCGGTCGGCTTCCGCAAGCCGCCGTGCAAGCTGCAAATTCATCTCAACATTATCCGGGTCGTGTTTCAGCGCCGTCTGTAAGGTATTGACGGCTTCGTCAAGTTGCCCCGCCTGCATGTATAAATTTGACACACGCGACCACAACCGCCCCACCTGTTCCGGGGTTAGATAGTCTGCGCTACCGGGCTTTCTGCCGCGTCGCTTGGCGAAATCACGCCAGGCATCGGCGGCACGCCCATAAGCCTCGATCTCCTCATAGGCGAGGCCGAGGTTTGCCGCTGCTGCCCGTGCGGTGATCCCGCCGGTATCTACTGTTGCCCAATACTCCAGCGCACGCCGCCAATCACCTACTAACGCCGCATCGTACCCCAGCTTGAGCATGACATGAGCCTTGATCTCGGCTAGGCGCGGGTGTTCCAGGGCGTAAGTGTCTACCTGCTTCACCAACGTATGCGCTTCTGTGTAATTTTCCTCGGTGATCTGTGCTTCCAGCTCCAACACGTAGAGTAACGCCATATTATCCAGGAAAACCGGATCACGGCGACCGAGGTCGTGAGCTTTGCGCCAATATGTCAGTGCCTCGTGATTTTTATCGTGACGACTGGCAATACGGCCCAGATAATCGTGGGCAATGGCCTTATGTCCATCGGAGGCTCGTCTGTTCTTTATAACCTTAGTAAAGCGGCTTTGGGCATCTTCAAGATCATCGGCCTGCATAGCGACCAAGGCTGCCGGTAAATCGTGCTTATCATCGTCGAGCTTGCCGGTGAGCAGTGTGCGCTGCTCGTTGTTCAGTGTCTCCCAGGCGTCTTCAGCTTCTAGCGCCGTTATCGGTGCCCCGTTCGCCCGTAGTGCAAGCAGCAGCGGCAGCGCCGCTCTCTTGAAACGAGGGTCAAGGGTATAGACCTTACGATACCATTCGATCGCTTCAGACAAATTCCCCTGTTCGTGATGCACCAGACCAGAATGATAAGCATAAAGCGGGTCTTCCGGTTCGATCTTAACGGCCTGCTTCAGGTCACGTAGTGCATCTGCTGGGTAGCGATCTCGATAGCGTAGCGCACGCCGAAAGTACGCTTCTGCCAGGGCGGCCTTACGCCGAGCTTCCGGGATCAGTTTTTGGATTTGGGAAGTATTCAGTGAGATGATGACCTTATCATAGTTCCCATCGTTTAAAGCCCTCACGATCTCACCAATTATATTGGCATTGCGGGGTTTTCTGATTTTACCGGATGTTTTTCTACGCTTTTTACTCATAAATTGTGTCCAAATTCTTAAATAGACGGTAGACCGTTAGCAGAAAACACATTTAGCTCAACAAACGATCTTAGCCAACCCTATTGTACTTGTCGGCACTTTATTTTACCTCACCTATTTGATCAATTCGAGTAGCCTCTGGTTTAACAAACGTGCCATCAGTGCTATTGTGCACGCTTAGGATTACATCTAATGTCTGCTGAACTGTGTCACCAGGGGATAGTAGCGGTGGCATTTCACGGTATAAGGTCAAGTGATAGCAACTTCGAGCAATGCGGCGGTAGTGAGGTTCAGGAAAGATGCCGTTTGTGTACCACCCAACCGGGCGTTTTCGACCATCTGCTATTGGTTGACTTGATCTGCGAAACCCAGATAAGGCACAGTTCCGCGTTGATATTTTGATGATGCGCGAACGTGGTATGAGATATCGGGAGATTGGCGCGGCTCTGGGCATCTACTGGACGTTGGTGGGGCAGATTGTGAATGCTTCAAATTGATCTTAGATGAACGGAGCTTCTTGGGCTGAAGCTCCGTTCGATTGTAGTGAAACTACCCCTCGATTCGATACATGAGGAGCAGGTCGAGCAGGTCACGGTCTACCATATAGCCGTTGCGCTGCTCAACACGAACCTTCGGACGGCCTGAATTGATGATCCCAAACGGGCCTTCAAAGTTCCACAATGCATATCCCCAACCATACTGCTGAAATAACTCAAGCATATCACCCAACCATCGCAATGCGACCTCATTGGGTGTCTGGATGTAACAGCCAAACTCTCCAATATGAATGGTCGCACCTTGTGCTTCGACCTCGCGCCAGGGCGTGTAATGGTCGTGTATCGTTTGTTTGTCCCATGTCTTGCCTTCCCATTCAACGCCAGGGTAGATCGGCCCTTCCGCGTCCTTCCAACCATCCCACCAGCTTGCCCCCCAATGGCTCACCGGCATCGGTTGATAACCACGCCCACTGTGAATTACACCTAAATCCGCCAGTTCGGGCATCGCCACGTTGCCACCACCCAGTCCATTGATGACGATTTCGCGCTGTGGGTCAATCGCATATATCGCATCAACGGTTCGACGCATCAACGCGGCATGATTCTCACGGGTCAGCCCGAAATCTCCTATTGCAGCGGGTTCATTGAGCAGATCAAAGCTCAAATCCGCACTGCTTATACTTTTGTAGCGCGTGGCGAAAGTCTCCCACAAGAACACAAACGCATCCTGTGCGACTTGATCGACCCAGAGATTGTGCTTTTCAAGGTCGTTGCGGCTGATGCAATACCCTGGTGCGCGGTGTAGATTGAGGCTCATGTGGATGTTCCGCGCACGACACTCATCCAGATACCGGTCGAGATAGTCAAATACGGATGTATCTGGAGTGAAATAGTCGAAGTCCGTCGTCCAGAAATTGTAATCGGTGGGGATGCGAACAAAATCGAACTCATGCTCTACCAGGAAGTCGAGTGCTTTTTCATCGGCTTCTTCCGGTGGATCGCCGTGATGCCAGAACATCCATTGAAAATTGAAACCGTAACGTGGCATGTTATGCTCCGCGCCGGATCTTGATAGCGTGGTCAAGGGTGAAGGCAGGCAATGGGATAGCCAGCATACCGTCCGTCACAGTGACAGATGTAGTTTCCATAATCTCACCATGCAGCGTATCCCAAATCTCTACTGCATAAGTCCCCTGTTGTAAGCCCGTAATTGTCAAAACCGCACCGTCTACAACTGGAAATTCGATGACTTCCGGATTCTCGACGCCGTTGCGCAGGTTGCGGTTGTACTGCTGGCGTAGGAAACGATCTGAGTAGTCGGTGCTGACAACCCACACAAGCGCGGAGTCATCCGTCTGCAACCCGTAAGCACGGGCACGCGCATCCTCGGTCAGTGCTAGATCTGCCTGACGCCAATTGTATGCTGCTAGATCTTCCTCGGCATAGAAAGCGGCCACACCTTCAAAATGGTAGTACAGGTCGTTTGGATGGATGTACGTATCCCACCACCAGAACATCCCCGTGCCTGCCGCACCTTTCATAGGCGCACTCCATAGACCGAGGTGCAGCAGCACGCCTTCAGTGTCCAACTCAATCGGACTACCAAACTCGCCCATCAGAAAGGGTTTATCGGGGTAAGTCTCCAGCCAATCGGGGATGACCTGACCAAACGTCAATGGCAGATCGCTCATGTTGTAGAGATGGGCCTGCGTGAAGTCCATATGGTCAGCATTCCAGATGGAGCCATCGCCTACGGGTGAGCCGGAATGCGTCATCAGCCGGTCATAGGGATCGAGCGAGTCGAGATAAGCCGCGCTCGATGACATCCAGGGACTAAGTAATTCTGAGTTAACCAGCGGCGTCCAGTTGACCTCGTTCCACCACTCCCACGCCATGATATTCGGTGAGTACCCCCACCGTGCAGCGATGTAGCGCAGGCGTTGGTTCCACAGGCGGCGCGCTTCTGGGTTTGTAGCGAAGTCCTCTGGACGTTCCAGCATCCCGCCGTTCGCCGCGTTGAACGGATTGGTGTCCCATTCAGGGTTGGTCTGTTCGTTGAATTGCCCGTGATTGAGCAGCGTCAACATCATGTAGATGTCACGTTCGGCCAGTAAATCCAGCACAGTATCTAACTGATAAGCGCGGTCTTGTCGATTGTCGTAATTACCCAGGCCGGTATCAGCCCATTCGATGCTAAAGCCCCAGGTCGCCATCCATGTCCGTATGAAGTTACCACCGTGTGCCTCAAGCGCATCAAGCCACAACGTATAATCAGCGATGGGGTCTTGCCCACGCGACCAAGCCATATTCTCGCCAACTGGAAAATAGGGTGTGCCATCATCAAAGGCAAAATAGCGCGGGTTACGTGGATCAATACGGATAAAACCGGGGACATCCGATGGCGTGACGATGATCGTCTGCCAATTGCTGCGACGGCTACCGTTCGCCGTCGTCGCCAGCACACGATAACGGTATTCGCCGGTCTCGGTCGGTGTGAAACGCACCCGCCACGACCAATCATCGGTTGGATTGAGCGAACCGTTGGCGTAATCATAGTCACGATAGTAGAAGGCGGGTACGACGATCCGTTCGCCGTACGGTGTCTCGAATTGACCGTCCACACGGATGTCATTTGGATCATATGGGTTATTGAACGTCGCTTCGATGTCCGCGACGAGTTCCAGCTTATCGTACTGCGCGACCGATTCTTCCAGCGGTGTCACAGTATGCACGGCGACTACTGCTGATTCGCGTAGTGCCGTTTCCGATTCTGAATTGGGTACCAACACAGGGGTATCGTCCGGTGGCGTTTCAAGCTCGGTGCCGCCGGATTCTACAGCGACGCCGTAGACCTCAAATTCCCAGAGTGAAAATCCCCATTCGGTGCCACGCTGAACGCCACCGAAGCGGATATAGCGTGTGACTACCGGGTCTGGCAGGATGATCTCGTCGGTGCCACCGTCGCCCGTATCCTCCGTGAACACGGTCTGCCAGGAATTGCCGTCCCACGCATCGATGTGATAGACCGCACCATACGCGGCCTCCCAATCCAGCACGACTTGTTCGACCCGATAGATCGCGTTGAGATCGACCGCCAACCATTGACCGTCCGCGTATTCAGACGACCAGCGCGTGTTGCTCGCACCGTCTACGGCAAAATCCGCCCTGTGCGATTCGTTCTCTATCGAGGATGCCCAGGCGAGTTTATCTTGTGCCAGATTGTCGGAATCAGTATTATTCTGGGCGTAGACTGCTGGCAATATGACCAGTATCAATAGCAAGAGACTAACTATTCTCATATATCATACCCTCCGAGAACTCTAGTCGAAGTAAATGCGTTGAGGGCAGACATCGATCATCGATGCCTACCATAGAAGATTGACTAGCCCTTCAACCCGGTGAGGGCAATCCCACGTACAAATTGCTTCTGGAATAACAGGAAGATGATAATCGTCGGCAGCGACACAATCAACGAAGCTGCCATCGAAACACCCTGCTCGAAACCGGCACTGTATGGATCGACCATTGTTGCCATGATGACCGGTAGTGTTCGCATCTCACCGGAAGTGACCATCAGCGGCCACACCAGATTATTCCAGTTACCCAGGTAGACGAACAAACCCATCGCGACCATCGCCGGAATGACCAGCGGTAGGATGATGCGCCACCAGATCAGGAATTCATGTGCGCCATCCACACGCGCTGCGTCGATCAAATCATCGGGAATCGACAGCATGTATTGTCGTAGGAAGAATAGGGCGAATGCATGTGGGAGTGCCGGGACGATCAAGGCTGCGAATGTGTTCAGCCAGCCCAATTCATCGACAATCAGGAAGTTGGGCAAGATCGTCACCTGCCAGGGGATCATCATGGATCCTAGCACCAGCAGGAACAACGCATTTCGTCCGGGGAATCGGTGCTTGGCGAAGACATACGCTGCCAGTGATGCGACAAGCAGCGCCATCACCGTGTTGACAACGGCGACGATCACACTATTGGCATAAAAGCGCATAAAGCCGCCGTCAATGTCCGCGTAACGCTGGAACAGACCATCGGTGTGATCGGGTAGATCAGCTTCAGGATCGTAGAAGTTATCCAGAACAGGGTTCTGGATCGTCAGCGTCGGTGGCACTTGCTTTAACTCTGATACCGTCTTGAACGCACCCAGCACCATCCAGTAGAACGGAATGATCATCACGATTGCCAGGATAATCACCGGGATGTATGCGGCATGTTTCAGGATCTTCTGTTGGGGTGTCATCGTGTTAGCCGTCATTTTAATGCGCCTCGTTTGCTCGACCAACCCGCAGGTTGATAAAGGTCAGGATGAAGATGATGATGAACAATACCCATGCCATCGCGGAGGCATAGCCCATCTCAAAATTGGTGAAGCCGCGTTCGTATAGGTAGGAAACGATCGTCAGTGCGGAGTCGGAGATATGCCCCACGCCACCATTGTTGTTCGCAAACAGAATATAGACCGCGTCGAATACCTGGAACGAACCGATGATGCCGGTGATCACGATGAATAAGGTCATTGGGCGCAACAGGGGCAGGGTTATGAACCGGAATTTCTCGGTAGTTGATGCGCCATCGACGGTCGCCGCTTCGTAGAGTTCCTCCGGGATGTTACCCAGACCCGCCAGGAACAAGATCATGTTGTAGCCCGCACCGCCCCAGACCGCCAACATAATGACAATTGGCAGCGTCCAGTCGGCATTGGCGAGAAATTCAATCGGTTCACGGCCCAGCCCTGTGATGACGGAGTTAATCAAGCCATGCGCCGTTCCCCGGAAGAGATGACCCCAGACGACTGTAATCGCAACGCCGGCTGTGACGGACGGCAAGAAAAAAACCGTCCTCAAGATCATGTTCAGCACTGATTGCGCCTGTAATGCCAACGCTAGACCCAGCCCAATAATGACACTAAATGCGACGGAGAATATCGTGTAGATGGTCGTATTTGAGATAGCTTTCCAGAATCGATGATCCTGTGCACCGAAGATATAAGCACCATGGTCAGATCTGAAGAATGTACCGACGGTATCATAACCATCGCTCAAGACCTCGTCTTCGTCGACATAGGCCGGTGTACAAGCCGTGCCATCGGCGGTGTATGCTGCCGCTTCGGTTTCGGTCGCATAGCGGCGGCCACAACGGAACATGATTTCGCCGGTCTCCGCATCGACGCGACGATCAACCTGTTCAAGCTCAAAACTCAGCAATTCGCGGAAGTTTTCCAGGCCAACAAATTCGATTTCCTGGGTTCGTGCGCCGCTGTAATCGGTCATCGCCAAGTAAGCAGACGCGACCATTGGCAGGATGATAAACATGATGAAGGGGATGAAGAATGCCAGGAGCATGAAATAAGATATACGTGCTTCCCAGATACGTTGTATCAATGTTTTTTTGCTTATTTTTGGAGGGGTCGGTAACGCTGTATCCTGCAAAGGGACGTCTTGTGTAGACGGTGCTGTAGCCATCGCGCAGTCCTATCAATAAACGTTATAGGTTGTTATCATTACCGGGGGACAAGCGCGTCCCCGGTAATGAGTTTGTGTTGCCAAACGTCAGTCGAATGGATTAGTTACCGTACTCTTCCAGACCGTCGTTCATGAGTTCTTCCATGTCCTCTAGGGCGTCTTCGAAATTACCACTTTCGAAGAGCACTGACTGGATGATCAGGTCAATTTCAGCCTGATTTTCTTCCCAACCGGGGCAGTTCGGGGGTGCGCTTACACTTTCAAGCTGTGCGTTGATCGCAGCGTTCACCATCTCACCACCACGAATAAACTCACCGTTTGATGGCTGCGGCGGCAGATGCAGCGCGCCCATTTCAAAGTTTTCATCGGCGATGATCTCAGCGGCTTCCGGGGTCGCCAACCACACCAGGAAGTCAAAGGCGGCCTGCTTATTTTCTGAGAATGAGAAAATGGATGCCCCACGACCACCCAGGAATGCCGGGTTGTCACCACTCGGACCAGCCGGAAGCGGCGCAATGCCCCACGTACCTTCAAGTTCGGGGAAAGAGGCATCAATACCTGTCGTGTGCCACTCACCGGAGATCACGATGCTACGCTCGCCTGTGGAGAATGACGTACCAGGATCAGCCTGCTCAGCCGGGAATCCGTAGTCGTCAAAGAGGAGTGTGTAGAATTCCAGGGCTTCTAATGCCTCATCGCTGTTGACGGCTGATGCAGAGCAATCATCCGCATACCATTGACCGCCTGCCTGATACAGGTAGTTCTGGTAACTCAGCCAGGAAGCATTGCCCCAACCGAACGCGCCGCCACCAAGATCGGCTGCTTCCAGTGCATCGAGGGCAGTTGTAAAGTCTTCCCAGGTTTCCGGCACAGCTTCAATACCGGCTTCTTCAAACGCCGTTGCGCTGTAAAACATCATGTAGACATCCTGGTTGTACGGCACCGTGTAGATGTCGCCCTCAACACTGACAACTGCGTCAGTAAAAGCCGGGTTATTGATCGCCATTAGGTCGGTAACAGCTTCATCAAACTCGCTTTCGAGTTCAACCAGTCCGCCGATCTCACCCAGGGAGATACCCCAAGACATACCACCCATCAGGATGTCGGCTCCGTCGCCACTGTTCACTGCGCCCAGGGCACGGGTATACGCATCTGACCAGGGTACGGCTTCAACCGTCACATTAATGCCGGTGTCCTCGGTGTAGGCATCTGCGGCGACCTGTAGGGCGGCGGCGTCATTGTCACTACCGGTGAGCCAGACGGTAATCGAGCCTTCGCCGTCTTGTGCAGTAGCAGTTGGCAACACGATAAGCAGGGTTAGCAGTACTAAAAGTATCAAAATTGAACGTTTCATTTGTAGATAGTCTCCTTGACAAAATCTCTTATAATCGACTTATTGGGTTATTTTTTGAGCTTCCGGTTATAATCACCTCCTCGGTAAACTCTTGTTTATTCGAGTGACCGGGTTGCCTTTGCAACACCGCAACACTCGTAAGAAAAACACCTCACGGTGCTAGTCCTCAATTTGGATGGATCGAACACTTTCCCGTTCGATCAGCAGGGTACTCACCAGCGTCTTTAAGGCGGCGTGATCCGGGTCTTCCACACGATCACGCAGATGACGTAATGCCAGCGCACCCATCAGCACTTTATCAACATGAATGGTTGTCAATGAAGGGGTCACTTCTTGAGCTAAGTCGATGTCATCGAAACCGGCGACTGACACATCACCGGGTATATCCAAACCCATCTCACGCACAGCGTTCATTACACCGATTGCACAGTTATCGTTACAGGCAAAAATGGCAGTAATTTCAGGATGGCGACGCAATAAGCGGATCGTCGCCTGAAAACCATCCGCACGATCTAATGTGCTTTCCTCAATGTAAGTCTGCTCGAAGCCAGCATCAATCATCGCGGCAACATATCCCTTGCGGCGTTCTGCGATACTGGGGTAAGTCCCTTTATGGCTACCCACAAGACCAATGTGCTGATGCCCGTTCGCGATCAAGTGGGATACGGCGTTGAATGCCCCACCAAAGTTGTCGATAAGAACACTATCAAATGCCGCCTCATTGGAGGTATAGGCGTCTACCAGCACGATATTGCGTCCTGCACGACGGCTGATGTCAGCGATGGTTTCTTGCAAAAAAGTCCCGACAACAATCATCCCATCGACGATTTCATCAAGCAGCATAGCCGGCCAATTCAGTGCGTTATTGTTTTCGTCCACTTCGATATTGGCATACATGAGGTTGATGTTGTGTCGCTGACATTCGCGTTCCGCACCCGCAATCACATAAGAATAGAATGGATTGACGATCAGAATGTCATTGTGACGACTTTTTGTAAGCAAACCAACCGTAGACAGTTTGGATTTATCAGGCCTGTTCACTTCGACTTTCTGACGATAACCAAGTTCATCCGCCGCAGTGAGGACGCGCTGGCGCATCTCTGCTGACACATTCGGCTTGTTATTGAGCACTTGTGACACGGTACTTAATGCCACATCTGCGTGTTCTGC
>JGI12109J20283_10197950_pt1 | contig 13516 bp, 7 predicted proteins | sample ElkSlonscriptome_12_FD_20283 | JGI IMG/M metagenome (IMG submission 20283) | reverse complement strand
TTCCGTTCTCCTAAGAGGTTTGCTCCTTCCTCCGATTATCCCGGCAAACGAGATCGGGAGCAATTGCGAATTTCCTGTTGAATGCTTGTGCTGACCCGGTTCTGGCGATGCCGCAAGGGAGCGCAGCGGGAAGGGGAACCCACTGGGCTCCGGGTCTTTTCTTGATCGGTTCGACTGCGCCTTGCGGCTTGAATCGCAATGCCGCGAGCCCGGGCACTGTCGAACGCGCGCTCATGACAAGCGGATCGCCCTGCGCAAAACTGACCGTTCGGCCCTGCGCATATGCGGGATCGCTAGACCGTGGATGATCCGCCGACTGCCTCGCCAATCGGCACGGCGTATCGAGCACCGTCGTCAACCAACCCGCGACTTCTTTTCCCTGGTCCGGTGCAACGGTCTCGGTTTTCTAGACCCGAACGGCACGATCTTCTTCTCGGTCAATGCCCGAGCATTGCGCATCAGGCGGCATCAAGACCGTTCAAGGATATCGGGGCTGCCGGGCTCGAATGCGATTCAGGCAAACCGGCTAGAACACCACTGCGGCCCCTAGCAAAGCGACGGGCAGCATGATCAGGGTGCGCAGGATGAAGACCGCCATCAGGTCGACGATGTTCAGCGGAAGGGCGGATTTCAGTATCAGAACCCCCACCTCCGACATGAAGATGAGCTGGCCTACCGCAATGACAGCGATGATGAAACGGGTCTCGGCCGAGGCGATGTCGGCGGCCACCAGAGCCGGCAGAAACATGTCTGCAAAGCCGATGACCATGGCCGGCGCGGCCTCGCGCGCGCTTTCGACCTGCAGCAGCTCGAGCAGGTATCGGAACGGCGTACTCAACCAGTCGAACAGCGGTGTCATTTCCGCCACCGCGAGCGAGGCCGTGGCGATGATAACGGCGGCGGGAATGAGACCCAGCCAGATATCCAGGATGTTCACAGAGATCATGCGAAACAGCTTGCGAGGTCCCGGCGCGGCTTCGGCTCGTGCAATCGCATTGCGCCAGGCCGCCCCAAGTCCAGCGTCGCGTTGATCTTCGGCACGCATCGGGTTGTCGGTCAGGACGGCGTCGGACTTCCATCTCAATGGCGGGACGCGCGGCAGGATGATCGCGCAGGCAATCCCGCCAAGCGTCATTACCCCGTAGAAGGGGAAAAACAGGTTTTCCAGATTCACCGCCTCGACGATGACATAGGCGAACGCGATCGAGACGATCGAGAAGTTCGTGGCGATCACGGCAGCTTCGCGACCGGAGTAGAAGCCGTTGCGGTGCTGGCTCATGGTGACGAGAACGCCCACCGTGCTGCCGCCCAACCAGGAGGCCACCGCGTCGACCGCGCTGCGTCCCGGCACGGTGAACAGGGTTCTGAACGCTCGCTCGACGAAACCCGCGACCAACTCCATCAGGCCGAACTCGGTAAGGAAAGGCAGCACGATGCAAGCAAGGCCGATGGTGATGAAGGCGGCGACCATGAGGTCGTTGAGGACCAACCCGCCAATGTCCGCGCTCCAGACCCAATCCGGCCCGGCCTGCAGGAAAATGAGCAGCGCCGTCGCCGCCCCAAGGACCCGCAGCACCGTCCACACCGGCCCGGGCCTGAGCAGGATCTCGGCGATATGCCCTTCTTCGCGCGGCGTGGTGAAAAGCGAATAGCCTAACGTCGCGATCGCCGAAACGACGCACGTTGCCGTAACAATGGCCGGCAGCGCCGGCGCGCCCCAGTCCTGAACCGCGCCTGTAATCAGCCCCAGCATGATGTGCAGCGAGCCGTCATGGGGCACCGGCAGAAGCAGCATGAAGGCGCCGAATCCGGACGCCGCAATGAGCTTCAGAACCGCGCTGCTCGATGGTTTCGATGCCTGATTCATGAACCCGTCCCCCGGTTAATGTGCGCCGCTTTGCGATGACGGACGCTGTTTCCGCGCAGCCTGGGCGATCGGGATGCGCCTCGCGATCTTTTCAAGTGCAGCTGACCACTACGGCGAGAAAGTCGCGGAGCCGCCTGTGGGGAGTATAAGCAGCCAATTTCCTGATTTCCAGCGGCATGACGCTCCGCAACGGCCGTTCGAACCGCGAAGATCTCGAGCCGCACGCCGGTCAAGCCGAAGCCAGCCGTTCCGCCACTGCACGCGACTCCCGGGTTTCCGTCCAACCTGCCGCCAGCAAGACTGCAAGGACGGTCACGTCAAAGGGCCGACCGAGACTGGCGGATCGAACTCCGGGGCGTCGCCTGGAGCGCGTAAGGACCGCGGCTCGCGGCCATGTCGGCCGGGGCAATGACCGGCTCGCTTCGAAGGGCCTCGACCACGTCCATCACCAGCTGCGAGGTGCCGCTGGAGGTGAAATTCGTCGCCCCCAGCCGAACGATGACCAACCGCTCCGACGGGACGATGAACGCGCGCTGCGCCTGGAACCCATCCATGTACACGATGCCTTCCGGTGCCTTCGGATCCGGGTGGCCTCGCCAGAAGCCCAGACCGTAGGCCTGCTCGCGCGACCCGGTCGACGGCGTATCGATGCGCTCCACCCAATCCGGCGGCCAGAGGCGCTGATCGTTCCAGCGGCCGTTCTGGAGGAACAGCTGGGCCAGGCGCGCCCAGTCATGGGCGCCGGCATACAGGTAGGACGAGCCCTGGAAGTTGCCGGCCTGATCAACCTCCAGCACCGCCGAGTGGATGCCCAAAGGGTCGAACAGGGACTTGCGAAGTCCATGGACCTGGTCCGCCAGGGTGTCCCCGAGACGGTCCTGCAGCACCCGCGCCGCCAGGACCGTGTTCGCGCTCATGTACTGCCAGTGCGCGCCCGGTGGATGAAGCCGCGCTCGCTGTTTTGCCCAGGCCACCATGTCGGCCTCGGTAAACAGCATGTCGGAGTTGGGGTCGAAGCCGTCGTTCCGCTCGGCCAGATCCAAACCGGAGTTCATTCTCAGCAACTGTTCCAGCGTGACCTCCGGATGGCGGTCGCTACCGGGAATCCCGGGCTGCTCGAGCTGAATTCGACCGTCGTCGGCCAGAACTCCGGCCAGCGCGACCATCACGCTCTTGGTCATCGACCAGCCGTGCAAGGGGGTTCCAGGCGCGACGCCTTCGGCATAACGCTCAGCCACCAGGCGACCTTCGTGAAGGACCACCACGGCAAGGGTATTCCGGCCCGAACCGCGCGGCTCGGCAAATGCGGCATCCAGCGCCTGATCGAGTGCACCGACATCGAATCGAGCCCGGCGGTGACGCTGATCCAGGACCAGTGGACGAAAGTCGTCCGGATCATCGACGCGCAGCTCGCGATCGAACTCCGCCGCATCATGAACCAATGAACAGCCCAGCCCCGGGCGATAGACCGCGGTTTGCCGGTACAGGCCCATCAGGCTGGCACGGACCTCGCGCCGCTCACGGTCCAGGGTCATCCTGAGAATCGGTAGCGCCGGTTCGAGCAGCGGGTCGATATACAGTGCACGTGCCCGGTCGAGTGAGAACCCCGAAAGAAAATGCAGCGAGCAGGCCTGCTTGGCCGAATAGCCAGTGGCTGTCGGCAGGTAGATGCGGTTCAACGGCGACACCAGGAACGCGGTCCCCACGGCGATCATCAGCAGCAAGAGGGCAATCAGCAGCATTCGCTTCATGGAAAACAACCCGACGGAGTGCGCTGGAACTATGCAGGATCGGAGGTCCTGCACGCAAGTCAGCCACCGCAGGACAAGCGCATCCCATGGATGTAGCCGAACCTCACCATAGGCCATGGGCCCGCCCCGGATCGTTCCTTACCAGGTTGCAGGCGTTCTGAAGACGACCTCGCCGATGCTGATCATCATTCGCGCAACGGGCTTGTTGCGCTCTAGCGTTCGTAATCGAGGACAGAACCCGACGAGGGTTGCTTCACTCCATGAGCCGAGTCACTCCGCCCGTTCCCAGGGCGCCGGCGGTGTCTCGATCGTCTCTGTCAGATCGAAATCCACCTGGAATATCCGGTCGGTGCCCAGCCTTGTCAGGTGGTAGCTGAACCGCTCGCCGGGAATCAGCTCAATCCGCCAGACATTGGCGTGGGCCGGCTCGATGATTTCGCGGGTGTGCTGGTCGGCCGGGAACAACTGCTGAGTCGCAAGGCCGGTGTTCGTGGTCGTGCCGCCGTACATCGTGACGGCGTCTTCGCTGCCGTCCTCGTGCCGATGATCGTGCTTGAGTTCCAGCCGTGGCTCGCCATCGATTTCTACGCGGGTCAGCACCCAGGTGCGGGAGCGGTCTTCGCCGACGAAGAAGGGGATGTGGATCCGGTCGTCGCTGCATTCACGGACGTGCATGACCAGGGCCTGTCCGACGAAACCGACTTCGCCTTCCGGCTCGGTGATCAGTGCACCGGCGTAGGCCCTGCCGCAGAGGTTCTGAAGCTGGGACCAGAAACTGTCGAGGGCGGTGGCCGAAGCAGCGCTCGCCTGGGCAAGAATCAGCGCGATCAGGAAGGTTCGGAGCATGGGCTTGTCGTCTAAGGAGTACAGGGTCATGGTTGCACAGCCGGCAGAGGATGGCACCGGGTCTTGTGATGAACGGACGGGAAATCAGCATCTGCGCCGGTGCAGACGGAACGAGCGCCCTTCGCTTCCAAGCCGCAGCGTTTCGACCTCGGAACCTTACGGATTGCACCCCCGGAGAAGCCCTCTGGTACTCTCGGTCGATGTCAGGCGGAGTGGAGGCGATCGGTCGATTCATCTCTTGACGTCGTCCGCCGAACAGGAGACCTGCATGATCACACCGCTACGAATCGTCCTTTTCGCCGCGTGCACTTCGACTTTGACTATTACCGCTGCACAGGCCTCGACACAGGTCGACAACTTTCGCTTGCTCGACCAGGACCTGCAGTCCCACGAGCTCTACTACTACAGCGACGCCCCGGCCATCGTGCTGATGGTGCAGATGAACGGCTGTCCGGTCGTACGCAACCTGCTGACCGACCTGCAGGCCCTGCAGGCGGACTATGCCGAGCAAGGCGTGGAATTCGCGATGATCAATCCGAGCCTGCAGGACACGCGGGCATCGATCCGGCAAGAGGCTGAAGATTTCGGCATCGAAATGCCGATCCTGATCGACGAGACTCAGTTGATCGGTGAAGCGCTCGAAATCGACCGCAGCGGCGAGGTACTCGTCATCGACCCCCGGACCTGGACAGTAGCCTACCGCGGCCCGCTGAACGATCGGGTCGGCTACGAAATACAGCGGAACAATGCAAGCGAACGTTACGTCGCCGATGCGCTCGACCAGGTGCTGGCCGGGGAACCGGTCGAGCAGCCCCGCCGCCGAACGCAGGGCTGCATCATCAATTTCCCGGAACGCCAGCGCAAGGACGCCCACGCGCAGATCAGCTACGCCGAGACCATTGCGCCGATCCTGAAAGAGCGATGCGTGACCTGTCACAGTCCGGGTGGCATCGGCCCGTGGGCGATGACCCGCTACGAGATGGTGCGCGGCTTTGCACCGATGATCCGGGAAGTGGTGCGCACTCGCCGCATGCCGCCCTGGGAAGTCGCCACAAACTACCCGCCGCTTCATGGAAATCGAGCGCTGAGCCCGGGCGAAAAGCGCACGCTGGTGCACTGGATCGAAGCCGGCGCGCCCCGCGGCGATGGCCCCGATCCGCTGACCGAAGTCGAACCGATCTCCGAAGAGTGGGAGCTGGGTGAACCGGATCTTATCCTGACCTCACCGCCGTTTACCGTACCCGCGACCGGGGTGGTCGACTACCAGTTTCCCGCCATCGCCAATCCGCTGGACCGGGATGCCTGGGTGCGCGCGGTCAGCATTCATCCGGGCAACCGCAAGGTCGTCCATCACGTACTGATCGGTACCAGTGAAGAGGTCATTCCCGAAGGCGACGATCGCCGCTTCAACGCCGTGTTCGGCAACTATCTCTGGGGCTACGCACCGGGCGCGGATTACTACGAATACCCGGAAGGCGCCGGCGTGCTGGTCCGCCAGGGCGGACAGATCCACCTGCAGATGCACTACACGACCTACGGCCGCGAGACCGTCGACGAAACCCGAATCGCGCTGTACTTCCACGACGAGCCGCCGAAGCATCACCTGCGGCAACAGGTCGTGATGGGCACCGACCTGCAAATTCCGGCTGGCGAGCCACGACATCGTGAGCGCGGCTATTTCGAGTTCGAACGCGAAGCCGAAATCTACAGCCTGTTTCCCCACGCCCACTTCCGCGGCGTGTCGACCGGTTTCGACCTGGTCTATCCCGACGGCCGACGCGAGGGCTTGCTCCAGGTGCCGCGCTACGACTTCAACTGGCAGCACACCTACACCCTGGCCGAGCCCGTCACCGTGCCGGCCGGGACCCGAATCGTGCACACCACGGTCTACGACAATTCCGAACGCAATCCGGCCAATCCTGACCCGGAGAAGAACGTCACCTGGGGCCTCCAGTCCTGGGACGAAATGCTCTATGGCGGTTTCTTCTTCCGCTGGACGGAAGGTACCGCCGAAAACCCCGTTCATGATCAACTGGCCTTCGACATCGCCCAGTTCTTCGGCGGCTGGGACGACGACTTCGATGGTGTTCTCCAGCCCGCGGAAATGCCGGGGCGCATCCGCGAAGCGTTCGAAGGCGGGCAGCTCGATCCGTTCAACGCCGATGGGGACGGCGCGCTATCACCCGGCGAGTACCGGCATTTCGTCGAGCATCGTCGGAGACAACGAGCCGAACAGCAGGCGTCGGCGCCAGGGAGTTAAGGAACCTCGGAACAACTCTGCACGGAGCGCGTTTCAGCCGAAGAAGCCGCAGATCGTGTGGTGCTGGGCGACTGTCAGTAGCCGTCGCTGCGGTCGAGTGACGGAGCGCGCGAGATGCAGCTTTGCCGGCGAAACCCCGACGGGACAGGCCCCTTCGGGAGCCTCCGCCTCGTTCGGGCTCGCTGATCTGGAATGACCAAACCACCCTCGCCCATGCCGAACCGGAGCCTCCGCAAATGCCCGCCGCGCCCGCGCAGAGTCGTTCAGGGGTTCCCCAAAACGCCGGGAGGATCCTCGCTGACCAGATGATTTCGGATCCGCTCGATCATCGGCGGGGCTTCGAAACAAGCGAAGAAAGCAAAATGAGGGCAACCCATCAGGCCTTGACGACTCCCCGCTTTCGAAACGGCGACGTATCCAAAATAGAAGGCGGGCCGAGTCGCGGCCCGCCTTCTGGTGAGCTACGGAGTCTGGCTGGTTCCCGGCAGCGTCCAGCTATAGGTATCGGAAATGTAGTCCGGGATGAACCAGACCTTCCTCCACTGGGCCGCCGACTCACCGGTTTCCTCGTTTTCCTGGGTCCACGCAGAATAGAGCCAGGAGCCGTCGGGCACGGTCTGCAGACTGGCTTCGCCCGAGGCGATACCCTGAATCCCCTCGAGTTCGTCGAACTCGTTGCAGAAGCCGGTCGCCGGCACCGCCGCATCGTAGTTGGTTGTGACGGTGACGCCGTGCAGATCGTTCGGGTAGCACGGTGACAGATCGGCGTCTTCGGTCCAGGCCGTGTACTCGTCGCCGAACCGGATTGCCCGGCCGTAGTACAGGTTCAGGGGCTCGGCTTCGCCCACCGCAACGGTTGAGTTGTCGCCGGTTTCGTAGACCGCAAAGTACATCGATGGGTCACGCTCGATCAGTTCACCATCCGCACCCGGGCCAGTGTCGGCGGTCGGCGCATAGCGCGGATCGAGGATCGTGAACTGCTGAGCCTTGAGCTGCGATACGTTGCGGGCCATCTCCGGCTCGCCGGCGCCGAAGCCGTAACAAGCGACCGGCTCATCGGACTGCCCCCCGCCTCCGGAGCGGAAGATTTCGCAGTGGACGTTGCCGATGCCGGCGTAGCCGGTATCGTTGGTCCGATGCACATAGTCGGATGGCAGTGTCGTCCAGCTAAGCCCGGCGTCGAACGAGCGGCGGATATAGAGCTGGTAACGGTCCTGACCCCGCGAATTGAGCTTCCAGTTCGGCGCCCACGCGTACAGAACCATGATGAAGTCGCCGTCTATGAAGCCGCGATGACCCTTGGCGACGTCCAACGGGTTGTACCAGGATTGATCGGCCAGGTTATCGAGCCGGTTGGTGGCGCTGTCTTCACAGGTGAACGCAGCGTCGTCGCCGAGCGGGAACCCGGCATCGGAAACGAGGCTTGCCGTCATACCCGGCTGACATTGATGCCAGGTCAGGATCTTGGTCGTGTTCGGGTCCGGAATTTCGGAACCCTGGAGAATTGGATTGGTATCTCCGATCCCGAACGTCGTGCCCTGCGTGAAGTCCACGGACGGGCAATCGATAATGCTGCCGTCCGCGGTTTCGGCACACGCATCCGGCGTCACCGACGACAGGTTGATCGATGTATCCAGGCACACGCCGTCGGGATAGTACGGGTTCGAACCGTCCGTATAGGCCCAGTTTTCGCAGGCCATGTGGGTGAATGCGTATGGGTTGCCGATTCCGGCGCTGGTGTCGTTCCAGTCGCTCGGCAGCAAGATGCGTCGCGCCATCACGTCGGCCGGGCCTCCCTGAGACAGGATGCCCTGCTTCCAGGTCGGAAAGGCCACCACGCCCAGCGGCTCGACGACGGTGTCGCGCGGCACGATCTTGGCTCGGGTTTCTCCGCCCCGCAAATCCACGTTCTCGAAGCCGTCGGCGAAAATCGTTTCGAACAGGAATGCACTGGTCACCGACGAAACGGGCTGCGCCAGCAGGCTGCCGCGCCGCGCGATTTCGGTTCGATACAGATCGAAGTTGCCGGTATCGAAGTTCCAGAGCTGTTCGGTGCTGGTCGACTGCAGGAACTCGCCCGTTTCCCAATCCACTTCGGGCTGGTTCAGCAGATTGCCGTGGAAGGCAAGGTTCTGGATCAGCCGGGCCGATTCCACGACTTCGGTATCGGTCAACGCCATGGCAAAGCTCTGGTACCAGACGTTTTTGCCGTCATCGAACACTTCGCATTGAGCGTCGACTTCCGGATCGCAGCCAACGATGCCGGTATCGGTATCGACACCGAACCGCCCCAGCCCCTTGCTCTCTTCGGAAAGCATAACGACCCAGGCGCTGTCGTCGACGCCGTCTGCATCGGAGTCGAATCCGAACAGGTTGATCCGAGCGCGTGTCGCGGCCGTGTTGGCGACCAGCGGCAGACCGTCTTCGGTAACGCAGACGTTCTGCGAAACACGGGTGTCCTGACCGATTCGCACAGTCGCATTGGCGATCTGTGCGCACATGTCGCGCATCCCGTATTCGAGCGGGTCGAGAACGTCGGTCGCGCTCAGCGCCGAACCGTTGCAGTACGGCGCCGGATTACTGGGATTGCATGGGCCGTTGTCGGTCAGGCGCATCGGCACCGCGAACGGCACGCCGGGCTTGGTTCGAACCGCGCCGTCGAAATCGGCCAGATCGACAATGGCCAACGGGTCGCTGTCCTGCTGCACCGGGGCGAAATGTTCCCATTCGACGTACGAGTACCAGATGTCGGTCTGGGAGTTGGCGCTTGCGCCGCTCCAGCCTTCACCCGGGCCCAGGCCCTGGCCGGCGCGCAGGCCCTCGGGATCCTCCTGCCAGGTCATCACAGCGCCTGCGCCTTCAACCATGGCGAGTTCGATCCGGTTGACGTCTCGGCGCCCGGAAGTCAGGCGTTCGGCCTGCCGCCAGACGATCTCCCACGATGTCGGCGTGCCCACTGGCTCACCGGTTTCCGCATCACGCGGCAGCACGTTCCCGTCGGCGTCGAAAGCCTCGAGCGTACCGCGGGCAGTCCACAGGCAGTTATACGGGACTTCGCCAACCGGGTGGTTTTGCGGAAACTGGTCCAGGGCGTAGTCGACCGAGCCCTGGGATCCTGCTACCAGGAACATGTCGAGCAGGTAGATATCGTCTGGTGATGGCGTATCCAGGTCGATGCCCAAGTAGGCCGCGATCGCCTCTCGACGGACCGGATCGCTGGCTTCCAGCGCGTAGGTCGGCTCGCCGCCGTCGCAATAGCGACTGAACCACGCCGCCAGCAGGTAGTCCCCGGCGCTGGCGTGGACAACGCTGATCACGTCGCCGGGATAGTTGATGCCGTCCTCCGCATACAGCTCAACATCAGGCCGATCGAAATCCGCCGAACTGAGGTTGGCCGATTCCGAAAGGTTGGTTTCCTTCCAGGTCAGGCCGTCGTCGTAGGTCACCGAGATATAGGCATCGCGCTTGCCGTGACCGGCGAAGCCGATGCCCTCGATTTCCATTTCGTCGACTTTGCCGTAGGTGAACGCGCCGATCTGTGGGCGCGCGTGACCGTAGGTTTCGACTTGAGCACCGTCGATGTTGTAGCGCGGTACGTCGACGATCACGGTGCCGTCGATCCGCTGCGCCGGGATGAAGCGATCCATGATGGCGAGCGCCGCGTGTCCCGCGTGCTCCCCAGCCGGTAGGCCGTCGCTCATCGAGCGTTCGAATCGCGATCCCGGCGTGCCGATCTGGTTCGCTCCGTCGTCGCCGAAGGCAAGCGGGACCAGCAGGGTCATCGCAAGCAACGAAAATATGAACTTACCGCTTTTCATGCTCATGGACGTCTCTCCCGTGGATATCGTGTTTCAAGCGGGGCCGGCCTTCGGGGAATCGGGTGCGCGGATTTCGAAACACGGCCCGCTGCGAACCTCCGATCGACCCGGTCCGGGCGCTATATGCAGTTTTTCTCATTAATCGCTCGGCGACGTCGTGACCTAGATCATGGTTCGTGGGATTTTCGAGCCCGAAGCCGCGCCGTCGGAGGAACCTGTGACGGCGTTTCGAAGATCGGGCGTTCCGGTGATCCGGGAATGGATTTGCGCTGGATGCTTCATAGCGAAGCAACGGCCGCTGACCGAAGACGCAGCCCAAGCGCGGCGCGTTTCGACGGAACGGGACTGAAAGCGGCTTTCGAACAGGCGTTCGCCGAGCCCAGCGGTCTCGGACGCAACACGCTGAAGATCGCGATCCGCCGTCAAGGTCGCCTGGTCGCACAGCTCGATGCCGAAGGCGTCGGCCCCGAGACCCTTTGCACGGTTTGGTCGATAAATAAAGGTGCAATGACGACCCTGACGGGCGCGCTCGCCTGTAGAGATACTCGGGGTCACGCATTGGCCCGGCCGCCGCACTGCGCAGGGTGGACTGGATCAATCGTCGCCACCTGCGCGGTTCGATGGACAATGTGCCGCCCTTTGAACTCGAAGCGGCATATCATCACCAGATCACGGGTCAGGCCAGCAGGCCACGACTCAAAACCGGAACCTCCCGCAATTGCCCCCGCGTCCGAGCAGAGTAATTCAGAGGTCTCCTAAAAGGACAGCCCATGCATCTTCCAACCGTCACAAGAAAGCTCGTCCTCTGCACGATCTGCGCCTTGCTTGCGGCCTGTGCAACGGCCCCGCCCGAGCCGGTTGCCGACCCCAATCGCTCCGCGCCGGAAAGCGCAGGCGATGCGCTGAAAGCCCATTTCGCCCGCGCGGATCGATCCCAATGGCCGAGAGCGCCCTACTCGGTCTCCTGGCCGACCGGGCAGGCATTGACCCGCATTGCAGTGGCTTCGTGTCGGACGCAGGAAGAGCCCGCGCCGATTCTTGATGCGCTTGTGGCGCGTGACCCCGACCTGTTCCTTTACATCGGCGACAACGTCTACGGCGACGTCTGGTCCTTCTCGCCGGACATGGAGGAACTGTTTCAGGCCTACTCGGAGCTGTCCGAGCAGGATGACTTCCGGCGCCTGACGGCGACGGTGCCGATCATGGCGACATGGGATGACCATGACTATGGCCTCAACGACGGCGGCGGAAGTTTCTACGGGAAATTCGGGAGCGAGGCGATCTTCGAGACCTACTGGGGCATGCAGGAGCATCCCGCTGCAGAACGCGACGGCATCTATTACTCGCAGGTTTTCGGGCCCGTCGGACAGCGGGTTCAGATCATCATGCTGGATACGCGTTTTTTCCGAAGCGACCTGACCCGGTCACCGAACCGCAATGCGCCGGGGATGGAGCGCTATATTCCTTCCGATGATCCGGACCAGGATATGCTCGGTCCGGAGCAATGGGCCTGGCTGGAGGCCGAGCTGCAGGTCCCGGCGGACCTCCGGCTGCTGGTGTCCAGCGTCCAGCTCCTGGCCGATGTCCATGGCTGGGAAGCCTGGAAACAACTCCCACTGGAACAGACCCGGCTCTTCGAGGTTCTCGATGCCAGCGGCGCGCAGGGCGTGATCCTGGTGTCCGGCGATCGGCACCTTTCCGCGCTCTATCGGCAGGACGACCTGGTGTCGTTCCCGCTCTACGAAATCACGGCATCATCGCTCAACCTTTCCTATCGAGAAGAAAGTGACGAAATGAGCAGCAATCAACTCGGTGCGGCCTATTCGAAGGAGAATTTCGGAGAGATCGGTATCGACTGGGACGATCGGACGGTGCGCCTGACCGTGCATGATCTGACGGGTGATGCGGTGCGCGAGCAGACCATCCGGTTCGAAGAAATCGGAGTGGAGTAAAGCAAACACCGAAAACCCCGGACACAGCTTGTCCCGTCATCCGCTGCCGCGTTGCCGCATCGACCGGCCAGGCAGACAGGCATCGACCGCCACGCCTACACGACGAGGATGTTGCCTACCGGCCCGGGTCATCGATTCGGCAAAGTGGGGATAACGACACTCGACAACCTGGTAGACGCGCATCTGCTGGAGCGGGCGTCGTGGATACCGAAGCCTGTCTAACCTGCTGCCTCAGCAACGCAAAACAAAAAGGTCAAAAGTAGCGGGCATGCAGCAAGTCGGTAAACGGCGCGCTGGCGGTCCGGAAATGTACGCTGGGGTGCGATTGAGATCGCTCCCGCGGAGATTCCGGCGTCCACTTCAGATTCTGAAGCCTCTGAGAACGCCCTTCGGCATACTGCCTGGATGGCAGCAACAACCACCCTTCTCCTGACCCCCACGCCCCGCCTGGCCCGGGCCGAACGCCACGCCCTGGCCAATCGGGCGGCATCCAGCGCCCGATCGGCCTGGAAGACACCTCGGGTCCTCGCATTCGGCCAATGGATCACCCAGCTGATTCAGGAGGCCTACGTCACCGGCGCCATCGAGCCCGTTCCCATCTCAGGCACCCAGGCCCGCGCCCTCTGGCGCTCGGTCATCGACCATCAGATCTTTATCGGCGAACCCCGCGTGGCCGAAATGGCGCAGGCAAGCTGGCGGCTGATTCATGAATTCCAGCTGCCGGAACCGTGGCGCTGGCCGGATACGGGGCTGTCGGTCGATCAGCGGCAGTTCAGGGCCTGGTCCGGGGCGTATCGGTCGCTGTGCCGGAAGCGGGGTCTGAGCGATGAGTGGCCGTTGGCATCCCGGCTCCCGGAGCTGATCCGCCGGCAACAGGTGCCGCTACCGGAACGCATCGAGCTGGCCGGCTTCGAGCTGGCAATGCCGCCGCTGCAGCGCTCGCTGCTGGATGCGGCCGAGGCCGCCGGGATCGAGATCGACGCGCCCTCCGCACCTACGCAAGTTGCGTTGGTCGACGAGAT
>JGI12109J20283_10292619_pt1 | contig 13518 bp, 10 predicted proteins | sample ElkSlonscriptome_12_FD_20283 | JGI IMG/M metagenome (IMG submission 20283) | reverse complement strand
CCAGTCGATCCCGGACCGCCTCGAGGGCGCGCCGCCGCTCGATCCGGGATACGTCGTTGGCGAGCCACGTGATCGCGGCAGGTGGTTGACGCTGCGCGAGGGATTCCAAACCCTCCGCCGAAAGGGGGCGTGGTCAGCGCGCCCTCACGAGCTTCTTCGCCACCACGTCTCCGTTCGCGCGCGCCACGCGCACGAAGTACACGCCGCTGGCCACGCGCGCGCCGTGGTCATCGCGTCCGCTCCAGTGCACCGTGTGCGAACCCGCCCCGACGACCTCGTCCAAGAGCGTGGCGACACGCCGCCCGCGGAGATCGTGGAGGCTGACCTCGATCGACTGTGGTCGCGCAAGCACCAGTGAGATATCCGTGGCGCCGCCGGACGGGTTCGGGGCGAGGCGCAACCCGACGCGGGACGGGGCGGCCTCGGCCGCGGTCGCCGTTGCCGGTGGAACCACCTCGTAGGCGGGGATCTCGCAGCTCGTGAGGAGCCCCGAGTGCAAGGCATCTGCCGATTCCACGAAGGCGCCCGCGGTGGCTGCGCTCGTGTCGCCCTCGAGCACGAGGAGCGCCGACACCTCGATTGGTCCCGACCGGAATCCGCCACCGGCCCCGATCAACTGCTGGAGATCGAAGTCGATGCGCCGTTGTTCCTCGTTGGCGTCGAGAGTGCAGGGGTTGCAGATCTCGCCCCGCGTGCCGGTGAGCACCTCACCCGTGGTGGTGTCGTAGAGCGTGAGTTCCGCCGTCACGCCGGAACCAGCGGGATAGGATCCGACGCCGCCGGCATACACCACCGAAACCGCCGCGTCCGACCCTCCCGCGGTGTCGGTCCCCCGGTCGTCTTCCACGAGCACGGGAATCCTCCAGGCCCTCAGATCGTCCTGCAATAGCTCCGGGTCGGGAAGCGGAAGCGTCGGCAATACGAAGCGACGTTCTTCGGAGGTGCTCTCGTCGCAGCTGCGCACCACGGCCGAGACCTTCAAGTCGTTGTCGAGGCTGTCGGGCACGTCCACGAGCGCGAAGGCGGGCTCGTCGGTCGATGAAGCTCCTCCCGACTGCACGGAGCGTTGTTGCACCCGGAGACGTTCGATGCGGATTCCCTCTTCGCCCATCAGGATCATGTCACACGGTGCACAGACCGTCGCCCCCGAGTCGCTTCGATAGAAATCGCCCTGGGAGACCAGGAGCCACACGATGATGACGATGGCCAGTGGTGCGTGCGTCATCGCGGCGATCATGGTGATGTCCCACCCGGTGCCGCCGTCGTCACAGTCCTCGTCGGTGCCGTTCCCGAGCAGAACGGCGAAGCTGGTGGCCTGTGCGGGCTGGACGCACGTGGTGAAGGCAACAAGAAGGGCCATGGTGAGCGCGAGCCATCGCATGACGGGCGTCCTCCGGTTCGGGGCGCGAGAAGGGGGAACCGGAGGATCCTAGCAGACTCGACCACTCAGGTGTCCGTTCGGGGGTCCGCCGTGCAGCAGCGGCCGAAGCACCGGGTTCCTTTGCCGCCGCGCAGAGTTCCAGTCGTTCTTCGAGAACCACCGACGCGACCTCGCGCGCTCGTGCGAAGTCGCTCCGCGCGGCCTCGAGGGTCAGCGTACTCTCGACGGTGTCGTAGCTGCCCAGTTCTCGTCAGCCCGTCCGAGAGCGTTTGCGGGGCGTCGTCGACGGTCTCCTCGATCAGCCTCTCGCCGAACAGCGCGTCGCGCTTGACCTGGCAACCAATGCGTTGCGGCTGATGGCACGGGAGGGACTGCCGGTGCCCGGTCCCAACGCCTCCTGGCGACACCGAGGGTAGGGGCTCCCCCCACCTTGAAGGACCGCGTCGCCCCGTAGGGGACGCATCGCCACTTCCACGACCTTTTCATGGACTGCAAGGCACTGCCTCGGCACTCGACTCCGCGTCGACCCGCCGCCGTCAATCCGCATCGAGAGGCTCGCATGGAACTCCAAGACCTCACTGGCCCGGCGACCGACAAGGTCTCCGACTGGTTCGATCAATTGATCGCCATGCTTCCGAACATCGTGGCCGCGGTGGTCGCGCTGATCCTGTTCTGGATCGCTGCGCGGATCGCGAAGCGCATTCTGGAATCGATGATGCGCCGGACGACCCGCAATCCGCAGATCACGGCGATCACGGCGAACGTTCTGTACGTCGCGGTGTTGGCCGGCGGCCTCATGGTCGCGCTCGGAATCCTGCAACTCGAGAAGACGGTCACGTCGATGCTCGCCGGTGCCGGGATCATCGGCCTGGCGCTGGGCTTTGCTTTCCAGGACCTGGCCGCGAACCTGATGTCCGGCGTGATGCTGGCGACGTCCGAACCCTTGCGCAACGGAGATCTGGTGCGCACCAACGACTACTTCGGAACGATCCAGTCGGTTCACATGCGCTATTCGATCCTGCGGACCTTCGACGGACAACTCGTGCGCATCCCGAACAAAATGCTCTTCGACGAGCCGTTGACCAACTACACGCAACCGGGTGAACGGCGCATCGAGTTCGACGTCGGCGTTTCCTACGGCGACGACCTCGAGCGCGCGCGGGAGATCGCCATCGCCGCGGTCTCCGAGATCGAAGAGCGTGACCGCCAGCGCGACGTCGAGATCTACTACGTCGCCTTCGACGACTACGCGATCCGTTTCAGTCTGCGTTTCTGGATCGACTTCCCGGATCAAGACTTCCTGCAGGCGCGCAGCGAGGCGATCGTCCGCGTCAAACGCGCCTTCGACGAGGCCGGGATCACGATTCCCTTCCCGATCCGTACTCTCGACTTCGAGACGGTGGGCGGACGCACTCTCGCGCAGGCCATTCCCCGGTCCATGAAAGGGAGCTCGTCATGAACCAGCCACGAACGCATCGATCCCTGACGCACAAGCGATGAGTCGTCTTCGGGCGTCTGGGCGTGGAGGGCATGCAGATCGACAACCCGGAGTCGTTCGGCGACGGTTCCATGATCTGCTCGGTGGGGAGCGGCTGTCCGTCGGTCTGCGTTCGGTGCGCGCCGACACGGTGCACGTCGAGGAGCTCGTCCTGCGCGACATCGCGCCTGGCCTTGTCGCTCGAGAACGGCGCGAGCAACGGAGCGACGGTCACGTGGTTCGAACGTCACCTGTCGAAGCCGGCGGGCTGAAGAGCGGGGGGCGTCGACGGGCAGGCGGGCGCGTGCTACCGTCCGTGCTTCGCTGCCCCGGAGCCGAGGAGGGCCCATGGACACGCGCACGATCAAGACCCAGTTCTTCGTCTGCCAACGCGTCTTCGAGCGCAACCTCGAGGGTGTCGACGACACCGCCGCGCGCAAGCGTCCGTCGTCCGGCGCGAACAGTGTGAGCTGGCTGCTGGGTCACGTCGCGAACGCGCGTCTGGGCGCGTCGGCCCTTCTCGGTGGCAAGACGCTCGACGACGCGTCCGAGCTCGACATGTATGCCGCGGCCGCGGCCGAATCCTTCGACGACGCGAATTCGCTCCCACTCGACGTACTCCGCGACTTCCTGCACCGCACGCACGCCGTGCTGGCCACCGCGATCGATGGTGCGACCGACGAGACCTGGAGCGCGCCCGCGCCCTTCAGCCCGACCGGCAATCCCGACGAGACGGTGGGTTCCTTGCTCGCGACGCTGGCCTTCCACGAGGCCTACCACTGCGGCCAGGTCGGCCGCGCGCGGCGCGATCTCGGTCTGGAGGGTCAGATCAAGGGCCGGTAGCGCAGCCGTCCCCGGCGATTGCGGACGAAGTCGACGAACACGAGTTCCCCGAGATTGCCCGCTTCGCTGAAGTAAGCCTGCCCCACCCCCGCCAACCGAACTCCCACGGCGCCATCATTCCCCACGTCCGTAGCCTGTCAGCGACGAATCCGGGGACAACCCACCCCGACCCTCACGCCGAAAGCGTCGACTTCGAGAGACGCATGTCTGCATCCGTGGTCACCCCGTCCACGCCGGGTGACGCCCTCGCCCCGCCGGGCGGCCCCCGCTGCGTCGTCCCCTCGTGCGGGTCGTTGCTGCCGGTCCTTCGCAGGTGAGTCGATCGCCGACCGTGACTTCCTGGATCGCCGACACGATCTGCAGCCCGACTTGTTCTACGGTGAGCGCGCCCAGCTCCGACTCCGCGGCGTCGTCACGCACACCTGGACTTCCGCTGCGGAGCTCCCGGTCTCGGCGCTGGCGTTCCACCTCTCCCCGCGCCCGGTGCGAATACCATTCGCTGTCCAAGGTCGTGTGCTGCCGCGCGTCGGGGATCTGCGCGCGATCTCCTCGAGGCGCTCGGGGTGTCTGGGGAGGTGGAAGCCCTTGCTTGCCGAAGCCGTGGGCACGGCGTCCGGCATCGAAGCGAAGGCGTTGTGCACACTGGCTGTGCCGCTCAGCCTCGTGATGCGTCGACTCGCGACTACGGATGCCCCAGGATCACGACCTGACCCTGGATCATCACATCGGTCCAGAGGCCGTCGTCGTTCGGGTCGCGGCCTGGCGACGTGATCGATACCGCGCCCAACTCCAGCGCGATCCCGGTGATCTCGGCTCCGGCGAAGTCCGGCTCCTGGTCGGCAAGGGCGCCGCCTGAGAACGCGGTCGCCGCGTCGGCGACGATCCGACCGCCCGCTCCCGAGGCGAACTCGAAGTACGCCAGGGGCTCGGGCACGGAAGGCGCGGCGGGGGAATCGCCGTCGCCACAACCCGCGATTGCAGCGACGACGAAGAGGACCGCGAGAACCCGAAGGGCCCGGACGTTGCGCATCCGCGGTTACTTCGCCATGTCGAAGTAGCGCTTCTTCATGTCCTCGAGCGTGAGCTTGGGAATCTTGTCCGCGTTCCCCGCCTGCCCGAACTGCACCATGCGCTCGGCCACGACCTTCGACATCGCGGCACGCGCGGGCTTGTTGTAGTCGCGCGGGTCGAAGGCGCCGGGGTTCTCGCTGAGCACCTTGCGGATCGCGCCGGTGATCGCCAGGCGGTTGTCGGTGTCGACGTTGATCTTGCGCACGCCGTGCTTGATGCCTTCCTGGATCTCCTCGACGGGCACGCCGTAGGTCTCAGGGATCTCGCCGCCGTACTCGTTGATGATGTCGACGAGGTCCTTGGGCACCGAGCTCGAACCGTGCATGACCATGTGCGTGTTGGGCATCTTCTCGTGGATGGCCGCGATGATGTCCATCTTGAGCACGTCGCCGGTCGGCTTGGTGCTGAACTTGTAGGCGCCGTGGCTGGTGCCGATGGCGACGGCCAGCGCATCGCAGCCGGTCAACTGGACGAACTCGCCGGCCTGGACGGGGTCGGTCAGGTGCGCGAGGGCTTCCTCACCACTGAGACCGGCGCCGTGGCCGTCCTCGATGCCACCCAGACAACCGAGCTCGGCTTCGACCGTCACGCCCTTGGCGTGCGCGGCCTCGACGACCTTTTTGGTCACTTCGACGTTGTACTCGTAGCTGGCGGGGCTCTTGCCGTCCTCCATCAACGAGCCGTCCATCATGACGCTGGTGAAGCCCATCTCGATGGCGCTCATGCAGGTCTCGGGCGAGTTGCCGTGATCCTGGTGCATGGCGATCGGGATGTTCGGGTGGAGCTCCGTTGCCGCGACCATGAGGTGACGGAGATAGTTGTCGTTGGAGTAGGACCGCGCGCCGCGGCTGGCCTGGACGATCACGGGCGAGTTCGTTTCGACCGCCGCCTCCATGATCGCCTGGATCTGCTCCATGTTGTTCACGTTGAAAGCGCCCACGCCGTAGCCGTTCTCGGCGGCGTGGTCGAGCAGGACACGCATCGGGACGAGTGCCATGGAAGCGACTCCTCTGTCGGAAGCGGGGGTTGTTCGGGCGTCCGCCTGCGGGCGTGCGCCGTGGGCCACAGGCTAGTGCGGACTGGCTTCCCAGCCAAGTGCACGATCACAGGAACCCGCGCTCCATTGCGCGAAGGTCCAACTCCGTACCGTCTGCACCGAATCCTGTCTCGAGTAGCCTATCCGGGGCATCAGCGGCCCGACTCGTCCGTGGCTGCCGCACGGTCGGGATCCATCGTCATCGTGCGCTGCAACGAGGCTTGACGCTCGCGCAGGAAGCGAAGGATCTGCGTGTTTCCGGCGTTCTCGATCGCGGTCGTCAAAATGGCGTCGGCCTGAGTGTAGTCACCCTCCTCCTCCAGCCGATCCACGACCATCATCTCCGCATTGATGACCTGGGATTCGACCCAGCCGATCATGTTCATCGTCTGTCGATCCGCCTTCCGCGTGCGCAGGCGGTTCTCGAGCATCGTCCGTGCAACGTCGGTCTGGCGTGCGTGCGCACGCATGACGACTTCGGCCGCGAGGAAGGAATTCTCCCAGGTGAGCGTCTCCCGCGCGCGGGCCATGGAATCGATCCCTTCGCGAGGATCCAGATCGACCAGGAAGGTCAGCCCGAAGCCGGCCCGCGCGAAGACGTCGTCCCCATCGACGGCGAGCACACGCTCGAAGTGTTCGCGCGCCGTCACGAGTTCAGGCGGAGTCTCGCCCTGGATGTCGCTGGTCGACGCGGTCTCGCCACGGAGCCACAGCCAGAAGAGGTTGAAGCCCTTGGCGACGTTCGCGTCGCGGTCCTCGGGTGCAATCGCGAGTGCACGATCGAGGAATTCGTTGGCGGCCCCGAGGTCTTGACGCGCGGCACGGTACGACGCCAGACCCCGATAGGCGCGGACGTCTTCGACCTGGGATTCGAGCACGGCTTCGAAATGTGCGTCGGCGAAGCCCGGCCTCGAAGCGGCCAACCTCGCGACGGTTTCCCCCAGGGCCAGCAGGATCTCCGTTTCGCTCATGCGCCGCACGTCGACGTCGTCTTCATCGAGCTTCGAATCGACTTCGAGCGAGAACACCGGCCACTTCTTGCGGTCCTTCAGCGCCTTCATCTCGGCCTCGATGACCTCGTAGCCGACCTCGAAACACTCCTCGAGCGCGATCGCCGGGTGCACGCCGCGGTGGACGGCCTCGATGAACTTCGTCAGGCCCGGACGCCGGGCGCGCGTCGTCATCCAGTAGTGCACCAGGGCCCAGCTCTGGGCGTAGTACATCGTGTTGCGCGCGCTCTCGTTGTACTCGGGTGCATCGTGATCGAGGCTGTTCATGCGCGGGAAGCCGATGAAGCGACGTTGCTTCAACGCGTCACGGTGCCATTCGATCGGCTTTCCGACCTTGGCCGTGTCACCGTCCATCTCGAAGGTGCTGTAGAACTCGGCGAATCCTTCGTTCATCCACAGCGGAAGACTCGGGAGATTCGCCGCGATCCACGCGTGGACGAACTCGTGGAAGACGACCGGGCGCACATGGCGCCGCCGTGAGGCGTCGACGACCATCGTGTTGCGGTCCAGCCCTGGCATGAACCAGCCGCCCAACTGACGGTAGTCGCCCTCGTACCAAGGTTGGTAGGGCTCGAAGTGTTCACGCTCGTCGAAGAGGACGAGCGTGAGCGGAGGTAAGTTCTCGCTCGTCCCCTCGATCAGGAGCGAACCGAGCACGTCCCGAAGTTCACGCAGGGCACGGACGTCCTCGATCGCCCGACCGACCGAGGAGTTGGTGACGACTTCGATGTCGTCGACCTCGAAAGTCCGCCAGTCGTCGGCGTCCCCGGGAACGAGCGGGTGATCGGCGCGGGTTGGCGCGACACACGAGATCAGGAACAGAAAGGTGGCCATGCGAATTCCGGACACGGAGGCTTTCCTTCGGAGTCAGACGTGTTCAATGCGTGCTGCGCACTCGATTCGATGCCGCTGAGTGTAGGCTAGCGGGCCCCTGGAAGGAGTTGCGGACCCGTGATGCTCATTGATTGCAATGCTTTGTATCGATCATCGCCTTGAAAAGCTGACGATTGCAGTTGCCGCTGTGAATGTGTGATGTCCAGTCTTCGTTCATCGATGACTCTCAGGTCGCTCTCCGCCGACAGCATTCCAGGTGGTAGAATCATGGCCACGAGGATCCGTCGAATCCCGTGCGCGACCTGCTCGTCCGCGCGCTTACGGACCCTCGCGACACACGGCCACGTACCGGCCGTCCCCGAACAGGCGCTCGCCGCCTCCATTCGACATCCGTGGGAGGACCCTCTTGAAGAACTTGTTCACGATCGCGCTCGCGATCGTCGGCCTCACCGTGCTCGCCCCGGCGAGCCAGGCAACGATCGACTGGGCGGGCAACGCCTATCCCAACGACGGCCACGTCACCACCCCGACCGGCGAACAGTTCGTCGTCGCCCAGGTCTACAAAAGCGGCACGACCGATGGCGCCGGCCAGGGCCCCGACATCGAAGCCGTTCTCGTCTACCAGACCGACCTCATGGCAATGCCGGCCGAGGTCGCGATGAGCTACAACACCGACGTCGGCAACAACGACGAGTACATCGGCTTCATCCCGCAGATGGACATCGCGGGCTCGTCGACGATCGAAGTCAACGTGGTCTTCACCGACCTCGCCGATGCCACCGAATTCGGAATCACCGGCGACCAGAACGGCAACCCGGCTCCTCTGCTCTACACGGTGAGCGACGTCCTTCCGGTCGACGTGACCGTCACCTTCACGCTCTGCATGAGCGGCGCCGAGACCGTGGGTGCACCCTGCGTGATCGGCAGCGCGGCCGAGATCGGCGCCTGGGGCACCGGTGTTCCGATGACGAACGTCAGCGGCGAGCTCTGGACCGTCGACGTGACCTTCCCCGCGGGAAGCGCTCCGGCCTTCGAGTACAAGTTCAAGAAGGACGACTGCAACACCTGGGAAGGCACCGGGAACCGCCTCGTGACCCTCCCCACCGACGGCACCGCGAGCGTCGTGCGCGACACCGACAGCTGGGAATTCCTGCCGATCGGTTGCGGCATCGGCGAAGTCCTCGCCAACGACGTGGAGATCTGCTTCAGCCTGTGCCTGGGCGACGTCGAGAGCATCGGCGACGTCTGCGTGATCGGGAACCTACCCGAGCTCAGCGCCTGGACCACCGGCGTGGCCCTGACCTCGGCCGGCCAGGGCATCTGGGAAGGCTGCATCACGATCCCCGCAGGATCGCCCTACCCGATCAACATGGCCTACAAGTTCAAGAAGGACAATTGCGAGACCTGGGAGAGCGTTGGCGATCGGGTTCTGCTGATCGACGACTCGACCAGTACGTCGGTCCTTCTCGAGCACACCTTCGACGACAACAGTGGCACCTGCGAGCCGGTGTCGGACGACGAGTCGAGCTTCGGCGCCATCAAGGCGCGCTTCCAGAAGTAGCGCAGCGCCGCAACCGAAGAGTGAACGGAAGGGCGGCCCACCGACACGGGCCGCCCTTCTCTGTTCTTCTCCGGTGGTGACATGGCCCGAGTGCGCTAGAATGGTGCCGACCCCGAGGCCACCCAAAGACCTCCGACCCTGCTGCGCCGATTCCGCCGACCGACCCCGGAACACCGGTCGACGTCACGACGCTCCCCATCCTTCCTCAGGAACGATCGATGGCCCGCCAGGCCGGCATGGTCCGCGAGACCTTCAAGCACGCCGCGATCTACAGCGGTGCGACCATGATCGGTCGCATGATGGGTTTCATCATGCTGCCCTTCTACGCGCACGTGCTACAGGCGATCGGCTACGGCGTGATCGGCATGATCGACACCGGGCTGGTCATGCTGGGCAGCCTGCTCGCCTACAACTTCCAGGGTGCGGTCGTCCGCATCTACCACGAGCAGGCGGAGCTGAAGGACAAGCGCTCGGTGGTGTCGAGCGGCACGCTCCTCGTCGCAATGATCGTGCTGCCGCTGGCCGGTCTGGGCATGGCGTTCAGCGCGCCGATCTCCCAGGGACTGTTGGGCTCGTCGGAGTACTGGCCACTCGTATGCATGGCGCTCGGGACCTTCTTCCTCGACATGACGGGCCAGACCGCGCGATCGCTGCTGGTGATCGAACGACGCTCCGCGACGTACTCGAGCCTCTCCCTCCTGCGCTTGATGCTCGGGTTGAGCCTGAACATCGTACTGATCGTGATCCTGCAGTGGGGACTGACGGGCTACTTCCTGAGCGCGCTGATCACGTCGTCGATCTCCGAAACCATCGCCGTGGCGATCATGGCCCGCAGCTGCGGGTGGCGCTGGCACCGCACGCTCGGCAAAGCTCTCCTCGACTACCAACTCCCGTTGATCCCGGGAGCGCTGGCCCGCTTCGCCTCGCGACAGGTCGAACGCATCGTCGTGCGCTACCAGCTCGACCTCAGCGCGCTCGGCGTGCTCGAGATGGCCTACAAGTTCCCCGTACTGATCAACATGCTGCTCCTCCAGCCCTTCCTGCAGAGCTGGGGCACGAAGTCGATCGAGATCGCCGACCAGGAAGGCGGGCCGCGCCGGATCGCCGACATGTTCAGCTACTTCCTGTTCGTCGGTGCCTTCGGCTTCGTGTTGATGTCGGTGAACATCCGCACCGTCCTCGAGCTCCTCACGCCGCCCGCGTTCTGGCCGGCGGCACAAGTCGCCGTCGTGCAATCGGCCCACATCGTCCTGATGGGCGTGGCGAACTACGCCGCTTTCGGGCTGTTCTATGCGAAACGTACCGACCTGATGGCGCGGATCACGATCGTCACGTCGATCGCGAAGGTCGGACTGAGCTATCTGATGATCTCGATCTGGGGCCTCCACGGCGCGGCGTGGTCCGGCCTCGTCACGACGTCGGTGATGGTGATCTGGCGGTCGGTCCTGGGACAGCGCTTCTATCGCCTCGAACCCGAGTGGGGAAAGATCATGCTGATCGTGGTCGCGGCCGGCGGACTGGTCGCGGGCATCGGCCAAGTGTCGACCGAATCCATTGCGACCTGGGGTGCGCCCGCCGTCGACCTCATGGGACGCATGGCCACGAGCCTCGAGGGCACGGCTCTGGGCGACTGGAAGAACGGGAAGTTGATCGAACTCTTCCTCGAGCGCAGTCCGCTCGTGCTCGATCTCGCCGTGCGCACGTTGATGGCCCTCAGCTTCCTGCTGCTCATGCCGCTCGTGCACATCGAGACGCAGAAGAAGATCGCGCTCCGGGTCGGGGCGTGGGGACTGCCGAAGCGTCAGGACTAGTCGCTGGCCAGCGCGTCCTCGAGACGCCGCGCATAGTCGCCACCGAGTCCATTGCAGATCTCACGGGCGATTCGCTCGGCCAGCCGATCCCAGTCGTGCTCACGTGCCACTCGACGTCGCGCCTCGACAGTCTCTTCGGGATCGCCGGTGAGCGCGGACTCGATCTGCGACGTCCATTCCTGCGGAGTACGCGCGAGACGGAGCAGCCCGTCGAATTCCTCGAAGGACTCCAGGGGCGTGGCGACCACGGGCTTTCCGGTGGCGAAGTACTCGTGGAGTTTGAGCGGGTAGATCTGATCGGTGTAGGCCGTCTTGCGGTAGGACAGCAGACACACGTCCAGACCGTTCACGTAGCGCGGCAGCTCGGAGAAGTGCTTCTCGCCGAGCATGTGGACATTGGTCAGCGAGGCCAGCTCGTCCCACCGCGCCTCGTCCTCGCGCAGACGACGGCGGGGGCCGACGAACACGAAGGACCGTGCCGGCAGCGCCCGCGCGACCTCGAGTAGGGTGTCGACGTCGAGCTGTCGCTTGAGAACCCCGGTGTAGCCGATCCGCGGGCGCGGGATCGCCCGCAGGTCGTCGGGCTCTTCTTCGAGCGCAGCGCGCGCGCCGGCGTCGACGAAGGCTTCGTAGTCGACGCCGTTGGGAATGCGTACCGTGCGCGGATTCAGGTCGCCCTTGCGTCGCATCAGACCGGGCGACGAGATCACAACCAGGCCGGCGCGTTCGATCACCCGCCGCTCACGCGCGCCGAGGGGTACCTCGGTCGGTGAGAAGGTGTACTCGTCGTCGATATGGTAGACGCTGAGATCGTGTCGACCGTGGTCGAGCGCCCACGCGAAGACGTCGCGCCACACGTAGACCACGTGCGTGCGGACTCCGCGCCGCGTCTGCATGCGTCGGGCGATCGCCATGCGTGTCCCGTCGGTACCGTTGGCCAGGACGCGCTTGTGGAAGTGAGGGATCAGAACGTTGCGCCCGAAGATCTCGAAGCCCGGCGGCACCGCGGCGTCGTGGACGAGCGTCGGACGCGGCGTACGGAATTCGCGCGGGAGGTCGCGCAGAGACCCCGCCGGATCGACCCAGAGAACATGGAACCAACGCGCCAGTCGCGTCAGCACCTGATGCCGCGACTCCCACGGCCCCCCCCAACGATCGGGTACCAGGGCCGTGATCCCGACATCGCCGAGACGTGGTGCGGATCCGCGCGCAGAATCCGTCACGCGGCCGACTCCGGTGTCGCCGGCGGCAGGAAGCGCATGCGGACGTCCGTCCACAGGAAGCCGCGGTAGCGCTTGACCCATTTCAACCACTCGATCCGGCAGCGTAGACGCTGTTCCGAAGTGATCGGCGTCCGCGAGGTCGCTCGCAGGTACTCCCCACCGAGCCGCCAATAGGGCATGACCCGCGCCCGCGCGCGACGTGCGTCGAACCAACCCGCCCGTTCCCGAAGGGGAATTGCACGCGTGGAGCGCTGCGTATGTTCTCGATGACGGAAGAGAACCTCGGGCACTTCGACGAAGCGGCCCATCAGAGCCAGGTGCGTGAGCAACACGCGATCGGAACCGACGAAGGATCCGATACGGTCGGTTTGCGCGAGCGCATCGCGACGGATCACGCCGAAGACCGGAAAGCAGTTGTGCTCGTCGCGGATCAACGTCCGGAATCGCTGGACGGGATCGCGAGAGGCCGAAGCCTCCAACAGCGCGGTCCGATAGGGGCGCAATTCGTTCTCGTCGTCGTCGATCACCACGGCGCGCGGATAGGAGAGCACCGCGTCGGGATTCTCTTCGAGGGCGCGCACACAGGCTCCGACGAAGCCGGGCTCGTGCAGGTCGTCGTAGGCTGCCCACTTGAACAGCGGACGCTCCGCGAGGTCGAAGGCCAGATTGAAGTTCGGGGCAGCGCCGAGGTTGCTCTCGTTGCGGTGGTAGCGCACGCGCGGATCCGAGGCCGCGGTGTCACGGCAGAGTTCCTGGGTGCGATCGGTCGAAGCGTTGTCGCACACGATCAATTCGAAGTCGTCGTGGTCCTGTGCGAGCAAGGTCTCCAGTGCGCGCACGAGGAAGCGCTCGCCGTTGTAGACGGGTAGACCGATGCTGACCGATGTCATGGATTCGCCTCGCACGGCCCGCCGTGACCGCCACCGATGGAAACGCCGCCCCGGAGGCGGCGTCGACAGAGACCCGAGGATACCAGAGCGTCCAGGGCGCGGCAACGCGGGGGCGCGCCGAGCCGACGGTTCAACCCCAGGTCGGATCCAGGAGCACGCCCGGAACCTGCGAGACGAACACGACCGTGAGCACCAGCACCACGCCCAGCGCGACGCCTCGTCGCGTGCGCGACGCCTCGTCCCACCGGATACGCGGTGCCACGACGAGACCCGCGGCCGCCACGACGAAGAGCGGCACGAATGCCAGCCGGAAGCGCGACAGCCCGAACGTGACCAGAGGGCCGACCCACAACGCGGCGATGATCACAGCGAAGAGCAGGG
>JGI12109J20283_10096755_pt1 | contig 13520 bp, 13 predicted proteins | sample ElkSlonscriptome_12_FD_20283 | JGI IMG/M metagenome (IMG submission 20283) | reverse complement strand
GCCCCGGCAGTCGCGGCGCGGCTCGCGGCCGAGCCGGTGGTGTTGGCCCCGCGTCGGCAGCGGCTAACCCTGCCGGCTGCGGCGATCGGGCCGCTGGCCGGGGCTGGCCTGGCGGCGACCGCTGCCTTCGTCGCACTCTTCGCCGTTCCGGCCCTGCTCGAGCCCGAAGGCGGCTCGGGGGCACCGTCGGTCACGACCATCGCGGCCACTACGGAGCCGCGCGCCCCAGAGTTCACGCTGGACGGGTCGAGCCAGCGTTGGCACATCAGCGAGCCGGATATCGAGAACAAGCTGGATCGCTTCTTGGTCAACCATCAGGAGATGGCGCCGGCGTCGGGCATCAAAGGCCTTCTCCCGTACGCGACCTTCGTCGGTTATGAAGCCGGGCGCTGAGCGGCGGTTCCTGCCGGCGGTGATCCTCGTGCTGGTTGCGGCGGGACTCGCATTCGGTGTCGAGGCCGCTGCCCCGCCGCCGTCGGCGGCCGAGCAGCTGCAGCGGATGGCGGCCGCCGTCAGCTCGCGGAGCTTCAAAGGCACCCTGGTCTATCTGCACGACAATCGGCTCGAGACCCTTTACATCCACCACCTGATCGAAGATGGGGCGGTTCACGAGCGGCTCGTCTCGATGACCGGCCCGGTTCGCGCCGTCACCCGAGCGGACGACGAAGTCACATGTATCCTGCCGAACAGCCACCCGATCTCGGTCAAGCGACGCGGAGTGGCGCGCGATCTCCTGCGTTCCCGGGCGATGGACCCGGAATTGCTCGCCAGTCACTACCAAATTCACCAGCTTGGCGCCGCCCGGGTCGCGGGACGACAGACGAGCGTGATCGGAATCGTACCCGATGACGATCTCCGCTATGGCTATCGTTTCTATCTCGACCAGGAGACGGGTTTGCCGCTCAAGACGGACCTGATGGGCGGTGCGGATGAGCCGATCGAGCAGGTGATGTTCACGTCGCTGGATCTGGACGTGGACGCTGGGGCGGCGCCAGTCCTGGTACCCGGTGCCAGCGTTGAGGACCAGCAGTCGCCGCCGGCGACGGCGGCCGCTTCGCCGTGGCGCTTCGAACAGTTGCCCAGCGGCTTCGAGCTGTTGATGCATCAGGCCAAAGCCGGCAGCAGTGCAAACATTGAGCACTTCCTGCTATCCGATGGGCTGGCAGCCGTATCGGTTTATATCGAGCCGGACGACGGCGCCGGTCTCCAGGGTAAGACCCATATCGGGGCCATCCACGCGATCGGGGGGCGGGTCGCCGGACATCAGGTGACCGTCGTCGGTGAGGTGCCGGAGGCCACGGTGGCGACCGTGCTTGCCGCCATCCGCTACCGGAGCGCAACGCCGCGATGATCGAGGAACATGGTACCGTGGTCTTATGTCGCGACCGCTGGGCGGAGATCGAGACGCTGCGTCAAACCAGCTGCGGGAGTTGCGGAGCACGCACGAGCTGCGGAATCTCTTTGTTGGATCGCTTTCTTGGGCGGCGCCCCACGCGGTTGGCGGCGTTGAACGGCATCGCTGCGGCGCCCGGGCAGCGGGTCGTCGTGGGTATCCCGGAGGGCAGCATCCTGTCGGCGGCGGTCGCGGCCTATCTCGTTCCCCTGCTGGGCCTGATCCTTGGCGGTATTCTCGGCCAGGAGCTGGCATCGCGGTTGGGCGTATCGGCGGATGACCTGGTCAGCCTCGGCGGCGGAGTGCTGGGTCTGGTTGCCGGTTTGGCTTGGCTCGCCCGCTTCAGCCGGGCGCGCGCCGGCGATGTGCGCTACCAGGCCGTCGTCCTCCGGCTCGCCGAGGCGGCGCCGGCCGTGGAGGCGACGCTTGCGACGGGCCCGCCTGTTGGCGTATCGGAATCGCGCGGTGCCTGAGGCCGACGCGGGCCCAAGAATCCAAGGAGAGTCTATGTCGATGCTAGGTTGGTCGGTCGTTACGCGAACCGCTGTTGCCCTCGCGCTCGCGGCGCCGCTCGCTGTCGGTGCACGCGAGTTGCCAGAGTTCACCGAGCTGTTCGAGCGGCAGGGTCCGGCCGTGGTCAACATCAGCTCCGAGCAGACTCAGGCCGGTGAGCCGATGAGCCAGTTCTCGATCCCGGAGCTGCCCGACGATAGCCCGTTCCAAGACTTCTTCCGGCGCTTCTTCGGCGATGAAGGCGAGGTGCCGGGAGACGCGCTTCCTTCGCGCTCGCTTGGCTCCGGTTTCATCATCTCGAGCGACGGGGATGTTTTGACCAACGCCCATGTCGTCGAGGGGGCTTCCGAGATCATCGTGCGTACCAGCGAAAGGCGCGAGTACGTCGCCACCGTCGTCGGGACCGATCAGCGCAGCGATATCGCCTTGCTGAAGGTCGAAGCCGAAGGTCTGCCAACGGTCACGCTCGGTTCGGCAAAAGGCCTCAAGGTTGGCGAGTGGGTGCTGGCAATCGGCTCGCCCTTCGGCTTCGAACACTCGGCGACTGCCGGTATCGTCAGCGCCATGGGCCGAAGCCTGCCGAGCGAGAACTACGTGCCCTTCATCCAGACCGACGTTGCCATCAATCCGGGCAACTCCGGTGGGCCCCTGTTCAATCTCGACGGCGAGGTCGTCGGTGTCAATTCCCAGATCTATTCGCGGACCGGCGGCTTCATGGGCCTTTCCTTCGCCATCCCGATCGATATGGCCATGGACGTCGTCGACCAGCTCAAGAGCAAGGGGCGGGTCAGCCGCGGGTGGCTCGGCGTCATGATCCAGGATGTCACCCGGGATCTCGCCGAAACCTTCGGGATGCGCCAACCACGTGGCGCCCTGATCGCACAGGTCCTTACCGACGGCCCGGCGGCCGAGGCCGGTCTCCAGGCCGGCGACATCATCCTGCGCTTCGACGGCAAGGAGGTGCCCGTTTCCAGCTCGCTGCCGCCGCTGGTCGGGGCCAGCCCGGTCGGTGAGCCGGCCGAGGTCGAGGTATTGCGCGCCGGCAAGAGGCAGACGATCGATGTGGTCATCGGGGAGCTGCCCGACGAGGAGGTCCTTTCCGGGATCGGCCGCGCGGCGGAGCCGCGGGCCACCGTCAATCGTATCGGCCTGGTCGTCAGCGATCTTGGTCCCGAGCAGCGCGATGAGCTCGGGATCGAGCGCGGCGGCGCGTTGGTGGACAGCGTTGCAGAGGGGGTGGCCGACCGTACCGGCATTCGCGCCGGAGATGTCATCCTTGCGGTCAACCACGAATCGGTCAGGAGTGCCGGGGAGTTCAACGAGTTGCTCGAGGCGATCGAGCCTGGCCAATCGGTCGCCCTCCTGGTCCAGCGCGGGGGCAGTCGCCTTTTCTACGCGATTCGGATACCGCCTAACGAGCCCTAGCCCGCAGGCGGACTGGCCGGGCCTGGCAGCACTGGTCGGAAACGGACCAGTGACGCGGGGCCGGGGCGCCAATTTGGCTATCGGCGCGGCTAGGCCATCTGGTACGATAGTGGGCTAGCCTGGCGCCGATAGATTCGGCGTCCCGCCTTTGGGCCGCCCGCTCTTCCCCTGCTCGAGATGCGCGCGCCACAACCATGCTGGCCTCAGCCCTGCCTAACTGACCGATCGGCGTCTCCCGAAAAAGGGTGAATGCGTATTCATGGCCGACCTTGATCACATCCGCAACTTTTCGATTATTGCCCACATCGACCACGGTAAGTCGACGATCGCGGATCGCTTCATCCAGCTGTGCGGGACCCTGACTGCGCGCGAAATGTCCGACCAGATGCTCGACTCGATGGATCTCGAGCGCGAACGCGGGATTACGATCAAGGCCCAGAGCGTGACCTTGGAGTATCGGGCGCGCAATGACGAGCTCTATCAGCTCAATTTCATCGACACCCCGGGGCACGTCGATTTCTCCTACGAGGTCTCGCGCTCGCTTGCCGCCTGCGAAGGGGCACTGCTAGTAGTCGATGCGGCTCAGGGGGTCGAGGCGCAGAGCGTCGCCAATTGCTACACGGCCATCGAGCAGGATCTCGAGGTCGTGCCGGTACTGAACAAGATCGACCTCCCGTCGGCGGAGCCGGAGCGAGTGGTCCAGGAAATCGAGGAGATCATCGGGCTGGAGGCGCACGATGCGCTGCTGGTCAGCGCCAAGACCGGCGTCGGCATACCCGATCTGCTGGAGGCCTTGGTCGCACGCGTTCCGCCGCCGCAGGGCGATCCCGATGGCCCCTTGCAGGCCTTGATCGTCGATTCCTGGTTCGATCCCTATGTCGGTGTCGTCTCCTTGGTGCGGGTCTTCAACGGGGCGGTGCGGCCGCGCGACAAGATTCAGATCGTCTCGACGGGGCGCACACATCAGGTCGATAGGGTCGGGATCTTCACGCCGAAGAAGCAGGATCGCGCCGTGCTCGGGACCGGAGAGGTTGGCTATCTGATCGCCGGGATCAAGGAGATCGACGGCGCCCCGGTCGGGGATACGATCATCCGGCCGGACCGTCCGGCGGCCAAGCTGGCGGGCTTCAAGGAGATGCGTCCGCGCGTCTTCGCCGGTCTCTATCCGACCGACGCGGACGACTACGAAGAACTGCGCGACGCCCTCAGCAAGCTGCGGCTCAACGATGCTGCCCTGTTCTACGAGCCCGAGACGTCTCAGGCCCTCGGTTTCGGCTTCCGCTGCGGCTTCCTCGGCATGCTCCACATGGAGATCGTCCAGGAGCGCCTCGAGCGCGAGTACGACCTGGACCTGATCACGACGGCGCCGACCGTCGTCTACGAGGTCGAGCGCTCCGATGGCGAGGTCCTCAGGGTCGACAACCCGGCCAATCTCCCCGAAGTCGGTAAGATCGCCGAGATTCGCGAGCCGATCATCGAGGCCCATATCCTGGTTCCTCAGGATTATCTGGGCGCCGTGATCGGTCTCTGTGTCGAGAAGCGGGGCGTGCAGCGGCAGATCCAGTATCTCGGCGGACAGGTGCAGTTGGCCTATGACCTACCGTTGAGTGAGGTCGTGCTCGATTTCTTCGATCGTCTGAAATCGACCAGCCGCGGCTTCGCCTCATTCGAATACGAGCTCAAGTCCTTTCGGGCGGCGGCCCTCGTCAAGCTGGATATCCTGATCAATGGCGAGGCCGTCGACGCCCTGTCGATCATCGTCCATCGCGACCAGGCGCAGGTGCGCGGGCGCGAGATGGCCGAGCGTATGAAGGGCCTAATCCCGCGGCAGATGTTCGACGTCGCGGTGCAGGCTGCCGTCGGCAACAAGGTTATCGCGCGCACGACGGTCAAGGCGCTGCGCAAGAATGTGACGGCCAAGTGTTATGGCGGTGACGTAACCCGCAAGCGCAAACTGCTCGAAAAGCAGAAGGCCGGCAAGCGGCGGATGAAGCAGGTCGGCCGGGTCGAGATACCCCAGGAGGCCTTCCTCGCCGTGCTGCAGGTCGACAAGGACAACTAGGAAGAGACTATGCATTTCGATTTCCCAACCTTTTTGGTCTTGGCGACCCTGCTGACGGGGGTCATCTGGGGCTTGGATCGGCTCGTCTTCGCCGCGCGCCGGCGCCAAGCGGCGGAAGGGGCCGAGGGTGCGGGGCCGAAAGAGCCTGTGGTGGTCGAGTACGCCCGCTCCTTTTTCCCGGTGCTCCTGGTCGTTTTGCTGCTGCGCTCCTTTGTCGTCGAGCCCTTTCGCATCCCCTCCGGTTCGATGATGCCGACCCTGCTGGTCGGCGACTTTATCCTGGTCAACAAATTCACCTACGGCCTGCGCTGGCCGGTGCTCAACAGCGAGTTCCTCGAGCTCGGCGAGCCCGAGCGGGGCGATGTCGTCGTCTTCCGGTTTCCCGCGGACCCGCACACCGACTATATTAAGCGCGTCGTCGCCGTGCCCGGGGACAAGGTCTTCTACAAGGACAAGACGCTCTACATCAATGGCGAGGCGCAGGGGCAGGTGCCCGTCGGCCGCTATTCGGGGGTCGGATCGGGTGCCGCCCTGAGGGGCACGGTCGAGGCGCGCGAGAACCTCACCGGCCGTACGCACCGCATCCTGATCGATCCGACGCGGCCGGACTCGCCGCCGATGTGTCGCCAGCTGGCCTATGGCCCGATTACCATTCCGCCCGAGCACTACTTCGTGATGGGCGACAATCGCGACAACAGCAACGACAGCCGCTGTTGGGGTCTGGTGCCCGAGGCGAACTTGGTCGGGCGGGCCTTTGGTATTTGGATGCATTGGGATGGCCAGCGCGACGGCTTGCCCGTCGCCTGGCAGCGTATCGGCAACGGCATCGACTAGCGGGGGAGATGGATGATGCGGCAATGGCGCTCGCGACGGGCTCAGCGCGGTATCGGGCTCTTGGGGCTGTTGTTCTGGTTGTTCCTCGCGGTGGCCGTAGTGACCCTGGCGTTGCGGCTCGGTCCCGCCTATCTCCAGTTCATGACGGTCAAATCGGTGATGGCCGGCGTCAGTGAGGATCCGGATGCGGCCGGGGCGCCGCCGGGTCGCGTGCTGAGCATGGTCCGCAAGCGACTCGACGTCAATAGCGTAACCGGGGTCACCGCGGCGGATTTCGCCTTCGAGCGAGCTCCAAGTGGGGGTCTGAACGTCAGCGTCGACTACGAGGTGCGCCAGCACGTGGCGTTCAATATCGATGCGGTACTGGTGTTCGAGCACACGGAATCCATCCCTCCCAAGTGAGCGGCGACCTGGGCAGGCTTGCGCGCCGTCTGGGTCACCGCTTCGAAGACGAGGCGCTATTGGCCCAGGCCCTCACGCACCGGAGTGCCGGGAGCCACAACAACGAGCGCCTCGAATTCCTCGGTGACGCCCTCTTGGGGCTGGTTATCGCCGATGCGCTTTGCCAGCGCTTCCCGGAGGCGTCGGAGGGGCGCCTGAGCCGCCTGCGGGCCTCTCTCGTCAACAAGGAGACGCTGGCGCGGCTCGCGCGCGAGCTGGAGCTTGGCGAGCATTTGCGGCTCGGTGCCGGGGAGTCCCGTTCGGGCGGCCACGCCCGCGACTCCATTCTCGCCGACGCGCTCGAGGCCGTCTTTGCGGCCGTCTATCTGGACCGGGGGTTTGCAGCCGCATGCGAGGTCATCCAGCGGGTATTCCACGAGCCCCTGCGCGCGACGCCCCAGAGTCAGTCCGGCAAGGATCCGAAGACGCGGCTACAGGAGCGGCTGCAGGCGCGCAAGCGACCGCTCCCGCACTATGCAGTGCTCGGTATCGCCGGCAGTCAGCATGCGCAGGTCTTCCAAGTGCGCTGCATCTTGTCCGACGAGGACGGGCGAGCCTTTCTCGGCGAGGGGACGAGCCGGCGTCGTGCCGAGCAGGCCGCGGCCGAGACCGTGCTGCAATGGCTGGACGATGATGAAGGAAACCCCAAGGCGTAGCGGCTACGTCGCGATCATCGGTCGCCCGAACGTGGGCAAGTCGACCCTGCTCAATCGCCTCCTCGGGCAGCGGCTGGTCATCACCTCGAGCAAGGCCCAAACGACGCGTCACACGATCCTCGGCATCAAGACCCGGCCCGACGGACAGATCGTCTTCGTCGACACGCCGGGCATCCACCGACGCGGGGCCGGTGCCTTGAGCCGCTACCTGAACCGGGCCGCCTTGGCCGTGATCGGCGAGGTGAATCTGGTCCTGTTCGTCGTCGAGGCAGGGCGCTGGACCGAAGAGGACGACAAGGCCTTGGGGGCGCTGGCCGCGGCCAAGGCGCCGGCCGTCGTCGCCGTCAACAAGGTGGACCGAGTCAAGGACAAGGACCGCCTGCTGCCCTTCCTCGAGACCCTCTCGAGTCGCCACGAATTTCGCGATCTGGTGCCCGTTTCGGCGACCAAGGGCGAGCAGCTCGAGCGGCTCGAGTCGGTGCTGATGCAGGCCTTGCCAATCGGGGAGGATCTCTTCCCGGCCGACCAGGTCACGGATCGCCCCGAGCGGTTCTTCGCCGCCGAGCTGTTGCGCGAGCAGCTGGTCCGCCGCTATGGCGACGAGCTGCCCTATCGCAGCGCCGTCGAGATCGAGCGTTTCGCGGATGAGGGCGGACGTTATCGGATCCACGCCGTCGTCTGGGTGGAACGACCCGGTCAGAAGGGCATCGTGATCGGCGAGCGTGGCGAGGCCTTGAAGGCGACCGCGAGCGAGGCGCGCCACCAGATGCAGCGCCTCTTCGACCGGCCGGTCCATCTCGAGGTTTGGGTCAAGGTCCGTAAGAGCTGGTCGAGCGACGAGGCGGCCCTGGCCAGCCTCGGCTATCGCGAGCGCTGAGGCCGGGCGTGGCGGCTGGGTCCTCGAGTCATCTGCAGCGCTGTCTCCTGCTGCATCGGCGCGATTGGTCCAATACCAGCCTCCTGGTCGAGGTGTTCTCGGTCGCGCAGGGGCGCTTTCCGGCTGTCGCCAAAGGCGCCCGACGTGGGCGCACCGGTGCGGCGGCCCTATTGCAGCCCTTTCAGCCGCTGTGGCTGGCCTGGAGCGGGCGCGGCGAGGTGCGTACCCTCGGGCGTGTCGAGGCCGCCGGCGCGGCCCTGGCTCTAAGCGGCGACCACCTCTACTGTGGCTTTTATCTCAATGAACTGCTGATGCGCCTGGTGGCCCGCGACGATCCCCAGGAGGACCTATTCGCGTACTACCTCGCCGCGCTCCAGGACTTGGCGCTCGGACGAGCGGTCGATTCCGTGCTGCGCCGTTTCGAGCTGCGCTTGTTGCAGTCGTTGGGCTACGGGCTGGTCCTCGATCGCGAGGCCGATAGCGGTCGTGCCGTCCAGGCGGCGGGACGGTACGACTACGTCCCGGAACGGGGTCTGTTCCCCGTTGCCGACGGGGTTCGGGAGCAGGGCTTCGGCGGTGAGACCTTGCTGCGGCTGGCCGCCGAGCAGGACCTGGGCGGAGAACAGATCCGCGAGGCGCGCCGGCTGCTGCGCGCGGCGCTCGCGCCCCATCTCGGTTCTCGCCCCCTCGCGAGCCGCAACTTCTTTCGCCGTGCCCGGCGGGCCTGACGGACTGACGTTCCTGTTAGAATCCTGATCCTTGCCACTGCCGAATGGGTTGCACTCATGCCCCAGCAGACCCTGACCCTGGTGATCGCCACTGGCCGCGGCTCGGGTCTCGAGCCCCTGACCCGCCACCGCACCAAGGCGGCAGTGCCCTTCGGTGGCAAGTTCCGCATCATCGATTTCACGCTCGCCAACTGCCTGCACTCCGGCTTGCGCCAAGTCTTGGTCCTGACGCAATACAAGTCCCACTCCCTACAGAAGCATCTGCGCGACGGCTGGTCGATCTACAACCCCGAGCTCGGCGAGTACATCACGGCGGTAGCGCCGCAGCTGCGTGAGACCGACGACAGGTACGATGGCCCCATCGATGCCATCCGCCGCAACGCCTATCTGTTGGAGCGCAGCCGAGCCGAGCAGGTGCTCGTTCTCGAGGGCGATTTGATCTACCGCATGGATTACGCGGAAATGATCCGGGCCCACCGCGAGCGCTCGGCATCGGTCACCGTCGCGGTGCGCGAGGCGCACCCAGACGAGAGGCCTGCGACGGTGCAGCTCGGCGCCGATGATCGACTGGTGACTGCGACGAAGGTGGCGTCGGCTGGAGGGGGGGCGAGCCGGCTGGTGGGCATGGGCGTCTATCTGTTCGACAAGCAACGCCTGCTGGGTGAGCTTGCGCGCCCCCGAGCGGTTGCAGACGGGCACCGGGTTTTCAGCGGCGACGAACTGGCCGAGCTTGTCACCGATGGCGACGTCTTCGGCTATCGCTTCGGAGCAGCGCGTGGCCGTGTGACGCCGGATCGCTATTGGTGCGATCCGAGTACCCTCGACGCCTACTACGATGCCACGATGGCGTTGCTCAACACCGAGGCGCCAGTGGACTTGTACCAGCCCGATTGGAACATCCACACCTATCAGGGGCAGTACCCTCCGGCGCGCACTGTCCCTGGTGACTCCGGCACCGAGGGGGTCTTCGTCAACTCGATGCTGGCGGCGGGGGCCTTGATCAGCGGCGGCGGCGTCAATCACTCGGTGCTCTTCCCGCGCGTGCGGGTGCGCGACGGCGCCATCGTCGAGGAGGCCGTGTTGTTCGACGGTGTCGACATCGGCAAAGGGGCCCAGCTGCGCCGCTGTATCATCGACAAGGAGGTCGTGGTGCCAGGGGGCACCCGTATCGGCCTCGACTCGGCGACGGACGCCGCACGCTACCCCTTGTCGCCGGCTGGTGTCGTCGTCGTGCCCAAGGGCTTCGCCTTCTAACGCCTTGCTGCGATCGCGCATGGATCCGGGGTACTTGGGCGCGGTCTACCGCGCCCTTTCTGCCGCCTACGGCGCGCAACACTGGTGGCCGGCCGACTCGCCCTTCGCCGTGATGGTCGGCGCCGTATTGACCCAAAACACGGCCTGGACCAATGTCGAACGCGCGTTGACACGGCTGACAGAGCGGATCCCGCTGACGGCGGAGGCCATCCTGGCGCTGGAGCAGGAGGCGCTCGCCGAGGCGTTGAGACCGGTGGGCTACTTCAATATCAAGACCCGCCGTCTACGGGCGTTTTGCGAGGCCTATCTCGAGCAGGGCGGGGTAGATGGCTTGGCGCAGCTCGAAACGCCGGTGCTGCGCCGCCGCCTACTGGCCATCAAGGGTGTCGGCCCGGAGACCGCTGATGACATGCTCCTCTATGCCTTTGAGCGGCCCGTCTTCGTCGTCGACGCCTATACGCGCCGCCTCTTCGCGCGGCTCGGCGTGCTCGCCGGCGACGAGGGCTACGAGGTCATTCGCCAGGGCTTCGAGGCCGCGCTGGGCGCCGACGCGGCGCTGTTCAACGAGTACCATGCCCTGATCGTGCACCACGGCAAAGACCGCTGCCGGCCGCGGCCGAAGTGCGAGGCCTGTTGCCTGGCGAGCCTTTGTCCGCTGGGCGTCAAGGTGAGCCCATCAGGGTCGTGATCTTCTCGGCCGTGGGCGCCGTGACGACGCCGCGCTCGGTGACGATCACGTCGACCAGCGCGGCCGGTGTGACATCGAATACCGGGTTGCGCGCTGCGAGCCGGGGCGGGCCCAGCCGCGTCCCCCCGCAGGCCAGCAGTTCCTCGGCGGTGCGCTCTTCGATCGGGATGTCCGCGCCGCTGGCGATACCGAGATCGATCGTCGAGGTCGGGGCCGCGACCATGAAGCGTACGCCGTGGTAGCGGGCCATGACCGCGAGGCCGTAGGTGCCGATCTTATTGGCGACGTCGCCATTGGCCGCGATGCGGTCGGAGCCGACGATGACCCACCCGATGCGGCCGGTGGCCATCAGGCTGGCCGCGGCGTGGTCGGCCTGCACGGTCACCGGGATCGCGGACTCGAGGAGCTCCCAGGCCGTGAGCCGGGTGCCTTGCATCCAGGGTCGGGTCTCGTCGGCATAGACGTGGCGGATGCGTCCGGCCGCGTAGGCGCTGCGCACGACACCAAGGGCCGTGCCGTAGCCGCCCGTCGCGAGGGCGCCCGCGTTGCAGTGGGTGATGACCTCGGTCGGTCCGGCGATCAGTGCGGCGCCGAGCTCGCCGAGGCGACGGTTGCCGGCGCGATCCTCGTCGTGGATCGCTCGCGCCTCGCTGAGCAGCGCTGGGACGGGATCCCCAGTCCCAAGGGTGGAAAGGCGCTCGCGCATCCGCGCCAGGGCCCAGAACAGATTGACCGCCGTCGGGCGAGCCGCAGCCAGGCGCGCCAGGTCCGGCTCGATGGCATCGCGCCAGCCGTCGCCGAGACGCCGGTACTGGCTGCGGGCGGCGAGCACCACGCCATAGGCGGCGGCGATGCCGATGGCCGGGGCACCGCGCACGACCATCGCCGTAATCGCATCGGCGACCGCGTCGGCTTCGTCGAAATCGAGGAAGGTCGCGCTGGCCGGCAGTACCCGTTGATCCAGGAGATGGAGCCGGTCTTCGTGCCAGACGACGGCGTTGTCAGGACTGGGTATCGGGTGCTCTCGGGTTTGCATGGGCCTCTCGCTGTGGCAGATTTTGAAGTATTGTCGCCGCTGTGGCGGCACGCGCAAAGGACACCGCCTCGATCATGTATGCCGATCTCCTAATTCATGCCCGCTGGATCCTGCCCGTCGAACCAGCCGACTGCGTCCTCGATGAGCACAGTTTGGCCGTCGTCGACGGGCGGATCCAGGCGATTTTGCCTAGTGCACAGGCGCGTCAAGCGGTGCAGGCCGCACGCGAGGTAGAGCTCCCCGGCCAGGCGCTCATCCCGGGACTGGTCAATGCACACACCCATGCCCCGATGACGCTGATGCGGGGCTTGGCCGATGACCTGCCCCTGATGACCTGGCTCAATGAGCATATTTGGCCGGCGGAGCGGCGCTGGGTCGATGTCGAGTTCGTGCGCGCCGGCACGCGCCTCGCTGTGCTCGAAATGCTGCGCGGTGGCGTGACCTGTTTCAACGATATGTACTTCTACCCGGCGGTGACGGCCGAAGTGGTCGCCGCGGCCGGCCAACGTGCCGTCGTCGGGATGATCGTACTCGACTTCCCGTCGGGCTTTGCCGAGACGGCCGACGACTATATCGACCGGGGTCTCGAGCTGCATGCCCAATATCGCGATCATCCTTTGATTCGCACCGCCTTCGCGCCCCATTCACCCTACGCCGTATCGGACGAGCCGTTGGCCCGCGTGCGGACCCTCGCGGGCGAGCTCGGGGTGCCGGTCCACATGCACCTGCACGAGACGAGCGACGAGATCGAGCAGTCGCTGCGCGACCACGGCGAGCGGCCCCTCAGACGGCTCGATCGCATGGGCCTACTGGGTCCCCAACTGGTCGCGGTGCACATGACCCAGCTTGAGCCCGAGGAGATCGACCGTCTGGCCGCGGCCGGTGCCCAGGTGGTGCACTGCCCGGAGTCGAACCTGAAGCTCGCGAGCGGCTTCTGTCCGGTGGCCGGATTGCTCGGGGCTGGCGTCAACGTCGCCGTAGGCACCGACGGTGCCGCCAGTAACAACGATCTCAACTTGCTCGGCGAGATGCGCACTGCGGCCTTGCTTGCCAAAGGGGTTGCCGGCTCCGCGGCGGCGGTGCCCGCCGCCGAGGTGCTCCGCATGGCGACGCTCAACGGCGCCCGCGCCTTCGGCCTGGATGCCGAGATCGGGTCTTTGCAGCCGGGCAAGGCGGCCGATGTCGTGGCCGTCGACCTGAGCGACTCGCACACCCAGCCGCTCTACAATCCGGTCTCGCAGCTGGTCTATGCCGCGGGGCGGCACCAGGTGCGCCACGTCTGGGTGGCCGGGCGCCAGCTGATCCAGGAGGGTCAGCCGACGACCCTCGACGCTCGCGCCATTATCGCCGAGGCCCAGGGTTGGGCGCAGCGGATTGCCGAAGGCGAGCGTCACTATCAATCGTCCCGAAAGTAATCGGAGGCGGGTCGCGGCGACCGTCGGCGGGAAGGATCCCGCCGTCGAGCTGACGCGGACGTCCTTGCAGCGTGTCGCAGCGAGCCGTCTCCGATTACTTTTGCAACCCTCGTTACGATGAAATTCGCGTAGCGCGTTCGCTCCCTCGCCCTCCGGGAGAGGGTTGGGGAGAGGGTTGGGGTGAGGGAAGGACCAGGG
>JGI12109J20283_10663168_pt1 | contig 13528 bp, 13 predicted proteins | sample ElkSlonscriptome_12_FD_20283 | JGI IMG/M metagenome (IMG submission 20283) | reverse complement strand
AACGGTCGTCTCGCCCCTGACCCTTCTCTCACCCCAACCCTCCTCCGGAGGGCGATGGAGCGAAGGTGCGGCGCGGATGTCATCACAGAGGATGGAGCGGGACCGCTGTCGAGGGCCTTCACAGGTCCGTTTTCTCCGCACCGAAACCGATTCGGCTGCGCAGCATCGAGTGGCGCGCCGGGACATTGCCGAGACGAGCCAGCTGTTGCAGCTTGACGTCCTCCGGGGTGTAGGAGGGAAGGATCACGGGCGAGATCAGATCGGTCTCGATACCCTGATCGGCCATCTCCTTGGCGTAGGCGGTGACGTGGTCCAGGCTCAGGTTGCCGAGCTGCGCCGACTTCGCGTACTCGCTGGCATACCTGCCGGCGCGGCGGCCGAAGACGTTGTAGTCGAGCACCGAATTGCCCATCAGCCGGTTACGACCATGGACACCGCCCGAGGCCTCGCCGGCGACGAACAGGCCCGGGATATTGGTCTCGCAACGGTCATTGATCTCGACGCCACCGTTCTGGTAATGCAGCGAGGGATAGATCAGCATCGGCTGTCTGACGATGTCGATGCCGTAACGATCGAACGCCCGGCAGATTCCTGGAAATTGGTGCCGCGTATAGCCCTCGCCCTGGAGCATGTCGATGATCGGCGAGTCCAACCACACGCCAACGCGCCCGGAGGCGGTCGGGATGCCCATACTGCGCTCGCTGCTGCACTCGCGGATGATGGCGGCGCTTTCCACGTCGCGGGGCTCGCGCGGGAAGACGAACAGCTCGCCGTCCTTGTTCAGCGGCTGCCCGCCGGCACCGCGGATCTTCTCGCTGACGAGGAAACCGGCGATCTGCTCAGGGTAGACGGCCCCGGTCGGGTGGTACTGGACCGAATCCATGAACTCGAGGCGCGCGCCGGCCCGATAGGCCATCACCAGCCCGTCGCCGGTAGCGCCGTAATGGTTGGTGGTGGCGAAACCGCGGATATGCAGACGCCCAAAGCCGCCAGTCGTGATCACGGTCGCCTTGGCCTTGACTACGAGGAACTGCTCAGTGTCGAGGTTGTAGAGGATCGCACCGGCACACTGGCCCTTGTCGTCTAGCAACAGCTCCACCGCAGGCTCGAACTCGCGTATGCGGATCTTGTCCGGGTGGTTCTCCACCTCGTCCATCAGAGTGCGCATGATCACGGCGCCGACGTAGTCGCGGCAGGAGAGCATGCGCTTGCGGGAGGTTCCGCCACCGTGCAGGACCTGGAGCGAGCCGTCCTCCATCTTGTCCCACATCACGCCCAGGTTTTCGAGCTCCCGAACGACCTCCGGAGCGTCCTCGGTCAGGGCGCGGACCAGGTCGGGGTTGTTGTCGAAGTGACCGCCGCCGATGGCGTCGAGGTAGTGGCGGGTCGGGGAATCCTGAGGGGCGACGGCAGCCTGCATGCCGCCCTCCGACATCATGGAGTTCGCATCGCCCAACCGCAGCTTGGTGGCGATCATAGAGCTGACGCCGCTCTTCATGGCGGTGATGGCCGCCCAGCAGCCGGCACCGCCGCCACCGATGATCAGCAGGTCGGTCTCGTAGTCCGGCTTGGCGAGATTCGCCTGCATCCGGCTCGGGTCGACCATCGAGTTGGCCTCGAGGATCCACTTGACCTCGGTGGTGAGCTCTTCGCCCTTGTTCGGACCGACACGGATGCGGCTACGCGCGGCGCCCGCGGAATCGGGGTGGAACTTGGTGAGCACGTCCTCCCGCTCCGCTGCATTCATCGGCGGATAGACCGGCGTGCCGCTTCTGGCGAGCTCGAGCCGCTTCGATCGCGTCTGCTCCACCTTCTCGAGCAGGCCTTTGAGATAATCCGGATACATTCATCTCCTCCGAAAGCACGCCCGCCGTCGATGCGACACCGACGTCTACAAGCGTCCCGACGAGTGGTATGTCGTCACTCTCCGAAGCCCGCCGGAAAGCGTGCTACTCCGTATCCCGCGCATAGTAGCGCTTGCTGAGCTCCTCCCGACCCAGGGACATCAGCTCGGCATAGTCGCTGTCGTATTGGCGATCCCTCAGTTGTTGGAGGCGAGCGTCCAGCTCCTTGCTCTCCTTGCGCAGATAGCGCCCATATAGCCTCTTGCCGAGCACGCCGACCTTGTGCTGGACGATCTCGGCGGGGCAACGCAGGGCACACAGACCGCAGCAGACGCAGTCGTAGGAGAGCTCCATCAGCTCGGTAATGTCGCCGCGCATGGCCGCCTGAATGTAGTCCATGACTTGCAGCCCCTGGGGGCAAGCCTTGGTGCAGGTGCCGCAGGCCACGCACCGGAAGGTGACCGGATAGATCCTTTTGATGGTGTCGACGTCCGGCGTCAACACCTCGAGGTCGTAGATCGCCTTCTCGACGGGCACGGAGGGTATCTGGGAGAGCGCCATGCCGTCCTGGACCAAGGTCGTGCAGGCCAGGCCGGTATGGATCCGATAGTCGTTGGGGAGCCGGTAGATGGTGCCGCAGGCGCCGCAGAAACCCTCTCGGCAACCGGCACCACGGATGATCTGCTGACCGCTGTACTCGATGGCCCGCATGATGGTCGCGTCGGCGGGGACCCGGGCGGGCTTGCCCATGATCGATACGGTCACCATCTCCACCTCGGGACCGCTCCGTCGGCCGGCATCGATCATGGCAACGGTTGCCTCTTCGTGTTGGACGCTCAATTTAGGGATCCTCCGCTTGTGCCTCGGTCAATGCCGGCCGTCTCGAACCCGGACGCCGAGCCGAAGAACCAGCCTCCCCCGCCCGATCGCCGTCTTACGCCTGCTGCGAATCGGCATGATCGCAGAGAATTTCTTAGTGAATTTATCTGCCTTTTTTGCTATTGTTATTTGTTTTTTCTAGTGAGACTTCGATTCCAGTAGGCGCGTTCTATTAGCGCCTAAACTCGCCCGTTTCGTCAAGGCCGGAAGTGCATCAGAAGACGCTAATACCACCGACATCTTCTCGCTCGGCGAGATCCTTGACATCGCTGTTTCGATAGCCTGCCTTTACAGACGCTCAACCCAGGAATGGCATTCCGACGGCTTACAGGGTATACCCACCGCAAATGGCTTTTCGGTTTCTGGGCCGGGCAGCGGGGGCAGGGATGCTGTCGTCAAGCCCCCTGGGATTGGGTTCACGGCGCCCCCCGCCGCCGCTGCCCGGCCCAGAGATATCGAGGGTTGCAAAAGTAATCGGAGACGGCTCGCTGCGACAGGCTGCAAGGACGCCCGTGTCAGTTCGACGGCGGGATCCCTCCCGCCGACGGTCGCCGCGAGCCGCCTCCGATTACTTTCGGGACGATTGATAACCGCAATTTCGGCTCAGATCGGGTATAGCTCGCCGCTGCTGGCAGACAAAACGCAGTGGGGCGGAATCAGTCGTTCTACTCTAAGAGACCTGCCACGGAGCCAGGGGCTACAGCAAGCGGCTATTGTGCAGTGCCGCATTGGCTCCAGTAACGATTCTCATTAAGGGAATGTTCGTCGATCGACAACCGCGTCATCGGGGCAGGGGGACGATCCCACCGTTCGGCCACCGCGCTCGGGCGGGCGTTAGTGCGACTCTCCTGTTGTTTTACCTGCGGCGACAGCTTAATACTAACGCCTGGCGGCTCCGGCAAAGCCCTCGAAGGCGGCGCCGGAAGACTCGGTCCGCCAGCGGTCGGGACACCGCCGCCAAGGCGCGGCCGAGACGACAGGACCTTGTCTGTCGGGATTGCACCGCATCGTTCAGGCGGGGATCCTGGCAATGGAGCCGGACGAAGTAGCCGCCCGGCTCCCGCGGCGGCAGCAGATCGCCAGTAAACAATCCTAACCAAGTATCACATTGCACAACGAATCCCGTTCGATCCCGGTTATCGGGCTTAGGAGGATAGATGAAAATATCACTTTCACTCGAGTCGATCATCGACCAAACCTTGGACATCCAAAAGAGGATCCGGGATTTCTATGAAAAGGTCGCTGCAGAAGCACCCCAGGGGGCACGAGAACTACCGGCTTTTCTGGCAAAGCGGAAAGCTCAGCAAATCAGCGCGCTTTCCAGCATCGCGGGGGCCTGGGCGAGCAGCGGAAAGCCCATCGCAACGGATCACGACGCACTGTCCAACCTTTACGTGATTCCTTCCATCCACTCGAAGACCTTCACCGATTTGAGCAAGACCCTGGGTGACATTGAATTGACCGACGCGCACTCAGTTGCCGCCGCCGCCCTGGCCGCAGAGAAGGAAAATCTCCTTTTGCATCATGGACTAAGAAGACTATTGCCCGATGCTCTGCTGGGCAGAGTCGATGCCATCATCGAAGACCAGAACGGCGATATCCTGTCACTACACGACCGCATGAAAGAGCTGCATGGCAGCATCGACGATTTCTTGCTCGCCGCTCTCAACGGCGAATTGGCCGCCAAGAGATTCTACGAGAATGCGGCCGCCAAGTCGGAAAGCGAGGCTGGCCGTAGGCTATTCAGAGAATTGGCAGATTTTGAGCAGGCGCATTTTGACCATATCAAAAAGATCCTTGAATCGCGCAATGCCGGGAGGAGCTTTGCTTTGACCGATGCCGTTGAAACCGAAAGCAAAGCGGCAAGCCCTGCCGAGGGAGAACTCGAACCAAACAAAAAGGGCGTGGTCGAGGCAATGATTATGGCCATTGATGCGGAAAAGACTGCGCGGGCGCGCTATGACAGAATCGCTGCCATGTTGAGCGACCCGAAAGAAAAGGCAATCTTCGAGGATCTCGCCAACTCCGAACGGGTCCACCAGAAAATCCTGGAAGATCAGTTCTATCAACTGTCCAATGAAGGGACCATCTCCTGGGCGTGATGAGGATTGATTCACTTCGCTTCCAGCCTCGCGCCCGACGGGTCCGCAGCCGCAACGAGAAGGAGTGAGTAATGGCCGACAGAATGACGCCCCCGGAAGAGCGCTGGTGGAAATGCGGCGAATGTCAGCATGTGCTGCACGACAAGGCCCCACCAGTAGAGTGCCCGGCGTGTCACCAAAGATGTGCCTTTACGGACGTGACCTGTTATACCCCCGATTGCGGGGGACCCAAGAACCCTGATCCCAAGCTCGTGTAGCCCGGCAGCGCGGCGTCATCTGCTGTCCGGGGCCCCTTCGCTACCACACCGGAGGGTCGACCACAGGCCCCAAGGCGCAAGCAGAGCGGGCACTGGGCGACGAAAAGGCCCTGAACCGTCTATACTTCAGCGAGTTACTTGTTTTCTGTCAGGAGGCGTTTGCCGAGCCGAGGAGGTAACAAAGTGGCGTCAGAAAGAAAATTCGAGATCTGTGACCGATGCGGACACGAAATCGTCGAGGGTATCGCCTGCGACTTCCAACCCGAGGACTGCCCATTCCTCAAGGAGGACAGGCAAGAGGCCTCGTCTGAGCTGGCCCAAGCAAGTCCGCGTCAGACCGAGGACCGTCCAGATCTTCACTTTGTCGTTGGAGAGGACTGAACTCGGCACCCGAGGAAGACGGCAAGACAGGGGCAGCGCCTCAAGAACCTTGGCGGGCACAGGGATCTGCACCGTCAGACGCCTCCTGTTTCACCGCACCTGCGGCCGCTCGTGCGCCACCACCGCGCCGGTGGCGAATCACCGCGATGCGCGCGGCGCGGATAAGCTCTGGCACCCGCTCCGGGCTCGGCGCAGTCCTCGCGATCCGGCCTTGGTCCAGGGCGCGGGCCGCTTCGAGCAATAGTGCGAGACAGCGGCGCTGCGGGTAGTCCCGGTCTTCATAGCCGGTGCGCCCACGGAAATCGGCCTCGCAGGCGAGCAGCAGCTGATCAAACCGCTCGGGGCGTCGAAAGGCGTCCGCGCCCTCGAACAGCTGCTGCACTGTCGCGGCCCGCAATTCGGCCACCTTGTGCACCAAGCCGTGATAGCGCGCTGTGAGCCGAGCCAGATCGCGGACGCGGTTCGGAATCCGCAGGCGCTCGCAGAGGCCCTCGATCAATGTCACACCACGTCCCTCGTGGCCGCGGTGACTCGGTAAGATCTCCGCCGGTGTCGTACCCTTGCCAAGATCGTGGGTCAGAGCGGCAAAGCGCACCGCGATATCCTGCGAGAGCCGCGCAGCGCGATCGACGACCATCATCGTGTGGACGCCGCAGTCGACTTCTGGGTGCCAACGCACTGGCTGCGGGACGCCGAAGAGGCGGTCCACCTCCGGCAGGAGGCGTGCCAATGCGCCGCAGGCGCGCAGGGTCGTGAAAAAGACCGACGGGTCGGCCTCGGCCAGCGCCTTGGCGAGCTCCTGCCACACGCGCTCCGGCACCAGTGCATCGACCTCGCCGCCGTTCACCATCTGCTGCATCACCACCCTAGTCTCTTCGGCCACCCGAAAGCCGAGGTGCGCAAAGCGGGCGGCGAACCGGGCAACGCGTAGTATGCGGACCGGATCTTCGGCGAAGGCCGGCGAAACATGACGCAGGATCCGCCGTTCGAGGTCCCGGGTCCCGCCGAAGGGGTCGATCAGAGACCCGTCCGCGTCTTGCGCCAGCGCATTGATGGTCAGGTCGCGTCGCGCCAGATCCTGTTCGAGGGTGACGTCGGGCGCGGCATGGACGACGAAGCCGTGATAGCCAGGTCCAACCTTGCGCTCCGTCCGGGCAAGCGCATACTCGTCATGGCTCGTCGGATGGAGAAAGACCGGAAAGTCGCGACCGACTTGGCGGTAGCCGAGGTCCAATAGATCTTGCGGCGTCGCACCAACGACGACGTAGTCTCGCTCCGAGACGGGCCGCCCGAGCAGGCGATCGCGCACGGCACCGCCAACCAGGAAGACCTTCATCGTTAACGCAAGGGTGGCGGATTAGGCCCAGGCGCGCCGAGCGTCAGGGCGAGGACCGAGGTCAGATCGTCCATGCCCCGCACCCTGGGCCGAGGCATTCGCCGTTAGAAGGCCGGGCGTTCACAGTGAAGATGCGCCCGCTGCCGAGCCCAAAACAGAAAAGCCCTTTGCATTGGGTATAGAATGTCGAACACGCTCGGTCTTGGCCTCGGCAACCGACCGGCCCACTCCGCATGACAAGGGATGACGCGATGTTCGCAATCCTCCGCTACCTCCTTTTGTTCGCGCTGCTCGCCTACGGCCTCTGGCCCTACTACCATGTCTTTCGCCTCGACGCGGCGCTCAGCGAGGACGATCCTCGCGCACTGCAAGGGCTCCTCGATATCCAGGCGATCAGAGAGCATTACAAGGAACGGCTCAACGCCGGAGTCGGCGGCCTATTCGCTCCCCAGGAGGACAACAACAACGGGCCGATGGCCCAGCTATCGCAGGGCCTGGCGCAACTCGGCGACGCTGCCCTCGAGCAATATGTCACCCCCGCCAGAATTCATGACGAACTGCGCGAAGCGACGCGCGAGGCAACTCAGCAAAGCCCGCCCTACTTGATCAGCGCCGTCGATTTCGCCTTTTTCGAGTCATTCGACCATTTCCTGATCCGACTCGGCGAGCTCGGGCAGCGTCCGACGCACATACGCATGCGTCTGGAGGGCACAACCTGGCGCGTGACCGACATTATCCGTTGAACGCCCACACCGGCGGCCACCACAACGACCGCGCCGAGTCATCACGCCGGCCGGATATCGGTCACCGGATCTCCTCCTGCAGCAGGCGCAGGATGCGCTGCGCCGTCGCGGAGGCCTCACGCCGCCCAGCGGCGTCGAGAACGGTCACCTGCGTCTCCCCGCCATCGCCGGCGAGCTTGATCTGGTATTTGGCCACCGCATCGCTGTCGCCGTCGCGCCAGAAGGCAAGCTTGGACGCCAGGCCCTTCTTCTCCGGCGCGCGATCGGCATCGGCATAACGGACGAAGAAGAGCCCGTCGCTATAGTCCTGGTCCTCGACGGCGAATCCGACCCGGTCGAGGGCGAGCCCGGTCACGCGCCAGGCGCGACGGAACTCTTCGCCGATCACCAACAGCGGGCCCCGCGCGTCACTCTGCAGGCGCGAGCGCGCGCGCGCCTCGCCACCCTCGGCGAGCATCTGCTCGGCACCTGACTCGCTGACACCCAAGTAGACCATCAGCCGGCGCAACATCTCGGCCTCCTTGCCTTGATCGCTACCGCTGGGCTCCCAGACGGTTCGATTCCCCTCGCCGACCGTGTTGCTGACCAGTCGCTCCTCCATGCCGCGGTGGGTGAGATAGACCTCGCTCGTCTGGCGGTTGGGACCCGGCTCGAGGCGGACACGGTACTGGTCGCGCGTCGACGTCGCATAGAGCCCGCCGGCGACCTTACGCAGCATATCGGTGACAAAGTCCTGGCGGATCTCCGCCCGGTTCTCGAGCCAACCGGTGCGCATCACCCCCGTCGTCGGGTCTTGCTCGGTCAGGAGAATACCCTGCTCGCGCCAAAAGGCGACGATCATAGGCCAAACCTCTTGGGGCGTCGCGGCAACCTCTAACCAGCGGTTGCCACCCTCGCGCTGCAACTCGACGCCCTGGACCTCGGGCAGCACGTGCCCGGAACCGGCCATCTGCTGGCGGCGGTCACGCTGACCCTGGACTTCAGAATAGGTCGTCGTACCCGATCCCGCCGCCGGGATCTCGAGGGCGTCGTCGAACTCGACATTGGTCAGATCAGGCGGGATCTCGAGGTTCTCTGCAGCCTCGCGCTGCCGCTTATAGGCCAAGCGCTGATCGGGGGCGATCTGCTCGAGGCCGGCGTTGCTCCCGCAGCCGGCGAGCAACGCGGCGACGAGCAAGCCGGCACCGAGTGGGTAGGGCGTTCGCATCGGTGTCTTCACAATGAATTTCGCGAAGCTCGTTCTCTCCCTCGTCCTCTGGGAGAGGGATGGGGTGAGGGAAGGAGCAGGGGCGAGGCGAGATTTCATCGTCTGGGGTGGCTCGCCTCGTCCCATGATCGTTAGTTGAATCAAAAGCCTGTTCGCTCTCGCCAAGGGGTACCGAGCGACGCAGCGAGTCCGCAGGCGCTCACAGCACCTCGGCGTGCCGCATCGCATCGCGGACAGCTGGCTCGAGCTCCGGCGTCAGCCACGTCAGCGGCAAGCGGATGCCCCGAGGCGCAAGGCCGAGTTCGGCGACGGCCCACTTAACGGGGATCGGGTTCGATTGCACGAAGAGCTTGTGGTGCAACGGATCGAGCCGGGCATTGTGGGCCCGGGCGCCGGCCTGATCACCTGCGAGTGCCGCATCGCAGAGGGCCCGCATCAGCCGCGGCGCGACATTCGCGGTCACCGAGATGACGCCATCCCCGCCATGGAGCATGAAGTCGCAACCCGTGGCATCGTCGCCGCTGTAGAGCGCGAAGGCGCCACCGCACAGCTGGCGCAGGCGCTTGACGCGGCTGAGGTCACCGGTCGCCTCCTTGATCCCGACGATGTTGCCCAACTCGGCGAGACGGGCCACGGTCTCCGGCAGCAGATCGCAGGCCGTGCGCCCTGGCACGTTGTAAAGGATCTGGGGGATATCGACGGCTTCGGCGACCGCCTTGTGGTGCAGGTAGAGGCCCTCCTGCGTCGGTTTGTTGTAGTAAGGGGTCACCAACAGCGCGGCATCGGCGCCGGCGGCCTTGGCACAGGCGGTCAGGTGGATGGCCTCACGGGTGTCGTTGGCACCGGTGCCGGCGATCACCGGGACGCGACGATCGACAAGCTCAACGGTGAGGCGAATGACCTCGCAGTGCTCCTGGGCATCGAGCGTCGCCGACTCACCGGTCGTACCCACCGAGACGATTCCAGAGGTGCCTTGCTCGATGTGGAAATCGACCAAGCGCCGGAGGCTGTCCTCCGCCACTCGTCCATCCGGGTGCATGGGCGTAATCAGCGCCACGAGACTGCCGCGCAACATCGTCTGGCCCCCAAGCTCAAAGGCCTCCATACTAGCTTGGGCCTATTCGCGAAGACAACTACTAACCAGGTTGCCGGAAAGGGGAGAGATCGTTTCGTGGGTGTCGGCAGCAGGGGTGCTGCCGTCGAACCGACGCGGAGCGCGTGCTACACTCGGGCCTCGCTGCACCTGATCCCCGTCCTGCGAACCTGTAATACAAACGGATATGGCCACGCAGAAGACCTTTCTCGTCATCTCCGCCCTCGGGGAAGACCACCCCGGGATCGTCAATCAGCTCTCGCGCTCCATCCTCGACTACGGCTGCAACATCGAGGATAGTCGCATGACCGTGCTCGGCGGCGAGTTCGCCGCGATTCTGCTGGTCGAAGGCCGCTGGAACACCCTGGCAAAGGTGGAGAACGGCCTCCCCGAGCTGGGGCGCCAACTCGGGATGACCATCATCTCCAAGCGCACCGGCGAGCGTTCTGCGGCGCACAACCTGCTGCCCTATGCGGTGGACGTGGTCGCGATGGATCACCCCGGCATCGTCAACAATCTCGCGGCCTTCTTCGCCGAGCGCAACATCAATATCGAAGACATGGCGACGAGCACCTATGCGGCCGCCCACACCGGTACACCGATGTTTTCGGTGCACATGACCGTTGGCATACCGGCCGACAGCCACATCGCCGGGCTACGCGAGGAGTTCATGGACTATTGCGACGGGCTCAACCTCGATGCGGTGCTGGAGCCGCTGAAGGGTTGAGGCGGCATGGCCGTGTCGTCGGCGAGCCGAGCACGGAGTCGCCCTTTGCAATCACTGAGGGGGTCATAGCAGATGACAATTGCGATCGGTGATCCGGTCCCCGAGGTCGCCCTATCGGCCACCGGCGACAAGACCATCCACCTCTCCGACTACCGCGGCCAGCACCTGGTTCTGTACTTCTACCCGAAGGCCAGCACGCCGGGCTGCACACAGGAGGGGCAGGATTTTCGCGACGCTGCGCAGGACTTCGCCGCCAAGAATGCCGTGATCCTCGGCGCCTCACGCGATAGCCTCAGGGCGCAGCAAGGATTCAAAGCCAAACAGTCCTTTCCGTTTGATCTGATCGCTGACACCGACGAGACGCTCTGCCGCCTCTTCGATGTCATCAAGCTCAAGAAGATGTACGGCAAGGAGAGCCTCGGCATCGAGCGCAGCACCTTCTTGATCGATGCCGACGGCGTCCTGCGCCGTGAGTGGCGCAAGGTCAAGGTCAAAGGCCATGTCGCCGAGGTCCTGGCCGCCGTCGCCGAACTCGATCGCGCCGAATGAGGCACCCCCCGACCGACCGGGACGCGTTCCAGCGTCCCTGATCCTCGCTGCACGTCGTTCAACATCGCGCCAGCGGCACGCCAGCCAAACACCCTCATGATCAAGCGACAACACGACAAGCCCTGCCTGTTCGTCCTCGACACCAACGTGCTGATGCACGACCCGACCGCCATCTTCCGTTTCAAGGAGCACGATGTCTTCCTGCCGATGGCCGTGCTCGAAGAGCTGGATGCGGCAAAGAAAGGCATGTCCGAGGTCGCCCGCAACGTCCGCCAGGTCAGCCGCTTCCTCGATCAGCTGATGCGCGATGCGAGCAAGGACGAGATCGATGCGGGTCTGCCAATCAGCCCCTTTGCCGACAATGGCGGGAATCTCCCCACGCCGGCCACCGGCCGCCTCTTCTTCCAGACCAGCCTGCTCGAGCTCAACCTGCCCGACGCCTTGCCTGGCACCATTGCCGACAACAACATTCTCGCGACCGCGCAGGCGCTGCAAGCCCGAGACGGCCAGCGCACCGTCATCATCGTCTCGAAAGACATCAATCTGCGCATCAAGGCCGCCGTGCTCGGAATCCCGGCCGAGGACTACGCCAACGACAAGGTGCTCGACGATGTCAACCTGCTCTACACCGGCCAGGAGGCCCTGCCCGCCGACTTCTGGGATCGCCACGAAAAGACCGTCGATTCTTGGCAGGAGCAGGGGCGGACCTTCTACCGGATCGTCGGCCCGGACGTCAGCCACTGGTACCCGAGCCAATGCCTGACGATCGATGGCGATGACGCGCTCGAGGCGATGGTGCGCGAGAAACGGGCACCAGAAGAGGCCATCATCGAGTTGGTCAACGACTACCGCCCCGCGCGCCACAACGTCTGGGGCGTCAATGCCCGCAACCGGGAACAGAACTTTGCGCTCAATATGCTGATGGATCAGCGGCTCGACTTCGTCACCCTGCTCGGCCCGGCCGGCACCGGCAAGACCTTGTTGGCCCTGGCCGCCGGCTTGGCCCAAGTCCTCGAGCGCAACGCCTATCGCGAGATCATCATGACGCGCGTCACGGTGCCAGTCGGTGAAGACATCGGCTTCCTTCCGGGCACCGAAGAGGAGAAGATGACGCCTTGGATGGGCGCCCTGATGGACAACCTCGAGGTCCTGACCCAGACGGAAGGCGGCGATTGGGGGCGCGCCGCGACCCAGGATTTGTTGCGCAACCGAATTCGCATCCAATCGCTCAACTTCATGCGGGGACGCACCTTTCTGAACAAGTACATCATCCTCGACGAAGCCCAGAACCTGACCGCCAAGCAGATGAAAACCCTGATCACGCGGGCGGGGCCGGGCACCAAGGTCGTCTGCCTCGGTAACATCTCCCAGATCGACACGCCCTATCTGACCGAGACGAGCTCAGGCCTGACCTATGTTGTCGACCGCTTCCGCCAGTGGTCGCACAGTGGCCATATCACGCTGATCCGTGGTGAGCGCTCGCGCCTGGCCGACTTCGCCTCGGCCGAGCTATGAGGGACGCGCCGCCAGCGCTCCATGCCGAGCGCAGTGTCCAACGCTCACCGACTCACCGCTGTTTCTCCATCGAACCGATTCTATCGCCCGGAGGTCGCCGATGCATCTGAGCCGACGCCGTTTCAATCGCTACCTGATCGCCGCCATTGGGGTCGTCGCCCTGCCCGCCTGGGCCAAGGAACTGGTCGAGGGGCGTGACTGGAAGCCACTCGCGACGCCGCAAGCGGGTGACGACCCCAGCAAGATCGAGGTGCTCGAGTTCTTCGCTTACGGCTGCCCGCACTGCAGCGACCTCAACCCCCTGATCAAGGACTGGGCCGCGCGCCTGCCCGAGGACGTCGTATTTCGGCGGATCCCCGTCACCTTCGGGCGCAAGGCCTGGGAGAACCTGGCTCGGTTGTTCCACAGCCTGGAGTACACGGGCGATCTCGACCGCCTGGACCAAGCGGTCTTTGATGCCCTGCACGAACGGCGCGAGCGGCTCGTCACACGCGATCGCATCCTCGACTGGGTTGCCGATCAGGGCCTGGAGCGGGAAGCCTTTGCCAAGGTCTTCGACTCCTTCGGCGTGCAAACGCGCCTCGCCCGCAGCGAACAGCTCGCCGAGCGCTATCGCATCAGTGCGGTCCCTCAGATCGTCGTCGACGGCCGCTATGTCGTCGTCGGCAAGGCCGCAACGCGCGTTGAGGATCTGCTCATGATCGCCGATGAGCTGATCGCGAAGGCCCGCGCCGAGTCTCAGACGGGCTGAGTCCTTACTCTCGTCTAGCGACCTCCCGGCGTCATAGCCATGTGATCCAATCGCCAACGGCAAGGATCTTCGCAGACGGGCGCTGGTGCGCAAGCAAATCCATCAACATCAATCGTCCCGAAAGTCATCGGAGGCGGATCGCTG
>JGI12109J20283_10470879_pt1 | contig 13530 bp, 20 predicted proteins | sample ElkSlonscriptome_12_FD_20283 | JGI IMG/M metagenome (IMG submission 20283) | reverse complement strand
CGTTGAATAAACTGAGCCTCCCGGCCGGTGTCGACATTAAGATCAAGGCGTCCGCCCGCTGATTGGTGTCGGCCCAGTGCCTCGCCCGGGCCTCTGGCGTCAGCCAAGCTTGTCGGTGAGTTCTCACGCTGTTTGCGTCGAGCCGGTGAGAAGATAGCCAGCCGCAGTTTTGGGGCGATGAGCTCCTGCGGCGGTTGAGAGATCGGTGTCGGGCCCGCTGCCTGTCGCTCGCTCTTGGTTCTTCGTTTTTTTTGAAATTGTTTCTCGTTTAGGTCACGGTTTTCCGCATGGTCGGATGCCGCGGCGATAGCTTCCGGCATGGCCGGTTGTCTCGTCTCGGCGGTCTCGGAACTCCTAACGCTTTCGCCAGCAGGCTCGCGTCATTCGCGGGCAGGAATAGCTATGTCACCATCCATTCTCGGCCGAAAAATCGGGATGACTCAGGTCTTCCTGGAAGACGGCACCGCCGTGCCGGTCACCGTCGTTCAGGCGGGGCCCTGTCACGTGTTGCAGGTTCGCACGAAAGAGCGTGACGGCTACGAAGCGGTTCAGTTGGGTTTCGAAGACAAGCCTCGTCGGTTGGCCAATCGCAGTGAGCGGGGCCATGTGGCGAGTATCGAGAGCAAGCGTTCTCGCACCCGGTCGGCCGCGGGCGTTCAACTGGCCCCGAAAGCCGATTGCGAACCACAGCGTTTCATCCGTGAGTTTCGTGGTACGGCCGAGGTCGAAGTCGGGCAATCGCTAACCGTCGAGCAGTTCGGCGACGTCAAGCGGGTCGATGTCACCGGCACCAGCAAGGGCCGCGGGTACGCCGGGGTGATGAAGCGTCACAACTTCAGTGGTCAGCGTGCTTCGCACGGCGTTAAGAAGGTTCACAGGCACGCCGGGGGAACCGGTTGCAGTGCCTCGCCCAGTCGTGTGTTCAAGGGCAAGAAGATGTCCGGCCAGTACGGCAATGCCCGGGTTACGACGCGGAATCTGGAAGTCGTTCGGGTGGACGCAGAGAACAATCTGCTGCTGGTCCGCGGGGCCGTTCCCGGGCCGAACGGTGGTTTTGTGTCGGTCCGTCAATCTAATAAGCTCGGCTGAGGGAGTTCCTGTGGCAACGTTACCCATTCATGATGCCGCCGGCAGTGAAGTCGGCAGTTACGAGATCGATACCGCCCAGATTGCCGCGCGGATTAGCAAGCAATTGTTGCACGACGTGGTAGTGATGTATCAAGCGAATCAACGGCAGGGGTCGCACAATTCGCGGACGCGGGGTCAGGTGTCCGGCAGCACCAAGAAGATGTATCGTCAAAAGGGCACGGGGAACGCGCGTGCCGGTAGCAAGCGAACCAATATTCGCCGTGGCGGCGGTATCGCAAAAACCGTCAAGCCTCGTGACTACAGCTATCGACTGCCCAAGAAGGCGGTCAAGTTGGCGACTCGGATGGCGATCCGGTCAAAGATCGATGACGGCGAAGTGGTGGTCATCGATCAGTTGAAGTTGGATGCCCCGAAAACGAGCCAGATCGCCTCGGTCTTGAAGAATCTAGGTCTGGAAGGGACGACCACCCTGATCGCGACGGCAGGCGACGACCCGGTGCTTTACAAGAGTGGTCGAAACATCGCCGGCGTCTGCGTCGAGCCCGTTCGGCAGCTCAATGCTCTTTCGGTGCTCAAGCCAAAGCGGATGCTGGTGACGAAAGACGCGTTGGACAAAATCAAAGACGGCAGCTTTTCCGGCGGGGACGCCGGAGATTCGGAGTCGTCGCAAACAGAGGAGGCCGTAGCCTAAAGGAAACCGTTGGCGTTTGAGTCAGGTTTCCTCTTACAGGTTAAACAATCATGTCTGCTATCCAGCCCCCCAAGCCGGTCGAGCGCAAAGTGGAGCTAGAGCCGCACCAGGTGTTGCTCAAGCCGCTGGTCACTGAGAAAGGTGTCCACCGCGCGACAAGGAATAATCAGTACGCATTTCAGATCCATCGCGATGCGACCAAGATCGATGTGCGTAAGGCAGTCGAATCGCTTTTCGATGTGAAGGTCCAGAAGGTGCGGACTCAGACGCGGAAGGGCAAGTTCCGCCGCTTCCGTTACCGAATGGGAAAAACCAGCGACTGGAAGAAGGCGATCGTCCAGCTGCACCCCGACGATCGAATCGACTTCTTTTAACGGTGAGCGGTTGGTAGCCGCGATTCCAGCTTCGTAACGATACAGAATTTTTGCACTTCCGTTAGATTGATACATGGGCATTCGAACCTACAAGCCGACTAGCGCCGGACGCCGTAACGCGTCGGTCAGCGACTTTGCTGATCTGACGCCCGGTTACAAGCCAGAGCGGTCTTTGCTGCGTCCGAAACGCAAGACGGGCGGGCGAAACAACCAGGGGAAGATTACGTCCCGGCACCGGGGCGGCGGTCATAAGCAGATGTACCGGGTGGTCGACTTTCGTCGTGCCAAAGACGGCATTGCCGCGACGGTTGATTCGATCCAGTACGACCCGAACCGATCGGCTCGGATTGCCCTATTGAAATACGCCGACGGTGAGAAGCATTACGTCATTGCAGCGGCCGGCTTGCGGGCGGGTGATCGCGTTGAGAATGGTCCGGATGCGGCGCCGAATGTTGGCAATTGCCTGCCGCTGAAGAATATTCCCCTCGGCACCGCGGTCTGCTGCATCGAAATGCGAGCCGGGCGTGGTGCCGTGATGTGCCGTTCGGCGGGATCCCAAGCGACCTTGATGGCTCGCGAGGCGGACTGGGCACAGTTGGCGTTGCCCAGTGGTGAGATTCGTCGGGTGCCCAGCGCTTGTCGGGCAACGATCGGACAGGTCGGAAACAGCGAACACATGAACGTGCGGCTCGGGAAAGCGGGGCGAGCCCGCTGGCTTGGGCGACGACCTCACGTCCGCGGGACGTCGATGAACCCGATCGATCACCCACACGGTGGCGGCGAAGGTCGAACCAAAGGCGGTCGGCATCCGGTTAGTCCCCAGGGCAAAAGTGCCAAGGGCGGTTCGACCCGTCAGAAACGTAAGCCCAGTAATTCCTCGATCGTTCGTCGCCGAAAGAGTCGTCGGTACGGTCAATTGAAACTTCACAGGTAGGCCGCGGCGAAAGTTTAAGTATGAGTCGAAGCAGCAAGAAGGGACCGTTTGTCGATCCCAAGGTTTATTTCAAGGTTCAGCGGGCGGCCGAAAGTGGTTCCCATGAGCCGATCAAGACATGGGCGCGGTCATGTACGATTGTGCCAGAATTTGTCAACGTGACCTTCATGGTTCATAACGGACGCCAGCACGTGAAGGTGTTGGTCACCGAAGACATGGTTGGTCATAAATTGGGCGAGTTCGCCCCGACCCGGACCTTTAAAGGTCACGGTGGTAAAGGTAAACGCTAACGCCGGTCACCGCTTTTATTCACTTTGACAGTCAGCATCGACGGTCCTCATTCCCTTCACGGTTATGTCCCAATTCACTGCCTTTCATAAGAACGCTCGGATCAGCGCCCAAAAGGTGCGGCTAGTTGCCAAATTGGTCCGTGGCATGTATGCCGACGAGGCGTTGGACACGCTGAAGTACCAACCGCAGCGTGGCGCGCGCATGTTAGAGAAGGTGATCAAGAGTGCGGTTGGAAACGCACAGGACCCCGACCAGAACGAAGGCCGCAGTTATAAGATCGAAGATCTTGTCGTCAGCGAAGTTCGCATCGACGGTGGTCCGATGTTCAAACGAATCCGTCCCCGTGCTCGCGGGATGGCCTTTATGATTAAGAAACGTACCAGTCACATCCGGGTCGGACTGACCCACATCGACGAATTTTGAGGCGGGCCTTGGCGACAGGTGGCTCGCGGTCACTTGTCTCCGTGCCTCGCTAGCCATCGGTTTTGCCGACCGTTTTGAAGTCCGTTTTCCGTCCTTTCCTCACGAACGAATTTCCCTCATGGGTCAAAAAGTCAACCCGATCGCTTTCCGCACCGGCGTTACCCGCGGCTGGTCGAGTCGCTGGTATGCGTCGAAGAAGGATTACGCGGAATTGTTGGTCGAAGATAAAAAGATCCGGGACTTCATCAAGAAGCACCCAAAGAAAAGTCAGTACCGCAGTGCGGGGATCGACCGGATTGAGATCGAACGGACTCGTGACGAAGTCCGTGTGATGCTGTACGTCGCTCGGCCGGGGCTGATCATCGGGAAGAAGGGACAAGAGATCGAGATCTTGCAGGCTGAATTACAGAATTTGGTCGGTCGGCGGATCAATCTGAAAGTCGAAGAGGTCGGTCGGCCCGAGCTTCAGGCTCAGTTGGTCGCCGAAGACATTGCCCAACAGTTGGCCAAGCGGTCGAGTTTCCGGCGGACGATGAAACGAACGCTGGAACAGACGATGGACGCTGGTGCCAAAGGCATCAAGATTCAGATGGCGGGCCGGCTCGGTGGTGCCGAGATGGCACGGCGTGAAAAGCAGATCGCCGGCTCGATTCCGCTGAGTACGCTTCAAGCGAAAATTGATTACGGCTTCACCGAAGCGATGACGCCACAGGGGCACATCGGCATTCAGGTGTGGATTAACCAAGGTATTTACGGAGACGACAACGATGGCGCTGATGCCCAGACGGGTCAAGCATCGAAAAAGCCAAAGAGGTCGTATAAAAGGTAGCGCGACTCGCGGCAATACGGTCGTTTTCGGCGATTACGGCATCCAGGCTCTCGAGCCCGGATGGATTAAAGCCACCACGATCGAAGCCGGCCGGATCGCGGCCCAGCAGTACGTCCGTGGCGAAGGAAAGCTCTACATTCGCATTTTCCCGGATAAGTCCGTGACCAGCACGCCGCTGGAGACTCGGATGGGGAAAGGGAAAGGGGAGCCTGACTTTTGGGCCGCGACCGTGCGACCGGGAACCGTTTTATACGAACTCGGTGGTGTAACCGAACAGCAGGCGAAGGTTTGTTTTGCCCGATTGGCGAGCAAGTTACCGGTGAAGGTGCGGTTCGTCGAAAGGCGGCCGGCTTAGGTCGTGACGTGGTCGCACGCCGCGACTGCTACACGACAGCGAAACGAATGTTTTGATCCTCCGAATATCCTGCTCTACCCCCATGAATAACCTGACCGAACTCCGCGAGATGAGCGACGAGCAATTGGAGGCGACCGCCAAGGACGCCGCCGAGACGCTTTTTCGTTTGAGGTTTCAATCACAGTCCGAACGGCTGAATACGCCGAGCGAGATACGAAAGAACCGACGCTTGATCGCGCGGATTAAAACGATCCAGACCGAGCGAAAGATGGCAGCTTCCAGCTGAATCTTCCGCCGACATTTCTCACTAAACCGAATCATTTTCCCACGTCTTCTGCACCATGCCTAAACGCGTCGTAGCCGGAACCGTTACCAGCGACAAGATGAGCAAGACGCGTCGCGTCGAGATCAATCGCGTGGTCAAGCATCCGAAATATAAGAAATACATCCGTCGACGAACGGTCTGTCACGTTCACGACGAGAACGAAGAGTCGTCTCTGGGGGACCGTGTCGAGATTGTGGAATCCGAACCGTTGAGCAAGATGAAGCGTTGGCGGTTGGTTCGCGTTCTTGAGAAAAGCACTGCGGTGGACGTGGTCGCCCTGAGGGCAGCACGCAAGGCAGCGGCGGAAGCCGAAGAAATCGCTGCGGCGTCGAGTGAGGGGGAGGCGGGCTCACCGAATGAGTCCGGTTCGTAAAAATTCCAGTTTGCCGGCGGCTTTCAGACACCGGTTGGTTGTCGCACGGTCGCCCCGCCCTTTCAACCTGGCAGCGGCGGTTTTGTTCTATCGTTCATCGTTTACCTGGCCGTTTAGTTTCCACCCATGATCCAACAAGAAACCCGCCTCGATGTGGCCGACAACACTGGTGCCCGTGAGGTGATGTGCATCAAAGTCCTCGGCGGCAGTCGCCGGCGTTTCGCGACGATCGGTGACGTGATCGTTTGCAGCGTCAAGAGTGTGATTCCCGGCAGCGAGGTCAAAAAGAAGTCGGTGGTACGGGCCGTCATCGTGCGTACCAAACAACCAACGCGACGGCCTGACGGCAGTTATATTCGGTTCGATTCCAACGCGGTGGTCTTGATCGATAAGGACAAGGCGCCAAGAGGAACACGAATTTTTGGAGCGGTGGCCCGTGAGCTCCGCGATCGCAACTTTATGAAAATTGTCAGTCTGGCCAACGAGGTGGTGTGACCGGTGCACTGATTCCAAATGCGACCACTTGATCGTCTTCTTTGGATTCCGACATGCCACACCCCCCCCATGCCCCGCATCAACCGTTCATCGCTAATACCTGATCATGAAATTTCGAATCAATGACGAAGTGGTCGTCATCGCCGGAGCCGACAAGGGTGCCCGCGGTAAGATCCTGAAGATCGACCGCGAGGCCAAGAAGGTCGTCGTTGAGGGCGTTGCACGAGTGTGGAAACACGTCCGGCAGAGTCAAAAGAATCCCCAAGGCGGGCGATTGAACAAAGAGATGCCGATCAGTGTCAGCAACATCATGCTGGTCGATCCGAGTAGTGGAAAACGAACTCGGATCGGTGTCCGTTACCTTGCTGACGGCAGTAAAGAGCGTTATGCGAAGGACAGCGGTCAAAGTCTAGGTCAAATTTCGCCGTCAAAGGCTGCTCGCAGCACGAACGCATCCTAATCGCCATTGCCGGCGTCCGGCTTTTTGAAGCCTCCCACGCCTGCCCAACCCATCAGTCATTTCATTTATTTGTCGATTCAGTCCCATGTCCACTGATAAACCACGACTGCAAGCCCGCTACGAGGAAACGATCCGCGGCGCGATGAAGGAGAAGCACGGGTATAGCAACCCGCACCAGATCCCGGCGCTTGATAAAATCACTTTGAACATGGGCGTCGGCGCCGCAGTCGGCGACAAGAAGGTGCTCGATCTGGCGATCGAATCGATGACTCAGATTGCCGGCCAAAAGCCGGTGGTGACCGTGGCCCGGAAATCCATCGCCAGTTTCCGTTTACGAGAAGGCATGCCGATCGGTTGTGCCGTGACGCTGCGTCGTCAGCGAATGTACGAGTTCCTCGATCGGTTGGTATCGGTGGTTTTGCCACGGGTGCGTGACTTTCGTGGGATTAATCGCAAGGCTTTCGATGGCAACGGTAACTATACGCTGGGACTGACCGAGCAATTGGTTTTTCCAGAGTTGAACCCAGACAAGTTCACCCGGCCTCAAGGGATGAACATTTCGTTTGTTACGTCGGCCAAGACCGACGACGAGGCACGCGATCTTCTCGAACTGTTCGGGATGCCGTTCAAGCAAGCCAAACAGAAGGCAGGGGCTGCATAGTCACTGCCGGATATCGGCAACCGGTCGTTCGGATCCTTTCCAAACGATCGAAAATACACTGTTGATTGTTTCGACCTTTTTCACCCGTTTTTCCTGGCATTACGCCTCCTCCGTTCAACGCAGGTCCATTCGTGGCAAGCAAGTCCAAAGTCGCCAAGGCGAACCGCAAGCCGAAATATAGCTCTCGACAAGAGAATCGTTGCAAGTTTTGCGGAAGGCCGCGAAGCGTGTATCGCAAGTTTGGCCTTTGTCGGATTTGTTTTCGTGAGAACGCCAACGCCGGTTTGATTCCTGGTGTGCGCAAGTCCAGTTGGTGAGTTTGGAAGAGTTAAAGGGAACCCATAGCCATGATGACCGACCCAATCGCCGACATGCTCACCCGAATCCGTAACGCGGTACGTGTCGAGCGGCCTTTCGTTGACATTCCTTCGAGTCGCGTCAAACGCGGCATCGCCGATGTGCTGAAACGCGAAGGTTTCATCTGGGACTGGAAAGAAGAGGCCGCAGAACCGGTCGCCCAGTTGCGGTTGGAACTAAAATACGGGCCCAACGGCGAACGTGTGATTCAGACGATCAAACGGATCAGCAAGCCGGGGCGGCGTTTGTATACCCGCAGTAAAGAACTGAAGCCCGTGCTAGGTGGTCTGGGGATCCGGATCATCAGCACCAGTCGAGGTGTCATTAGCGACCGCGAGGCGCGGCGGGATAAGATCGGGGGCGAAGTCCTCTGTGAAGTTTCCTAACGCATCGCGGCGAGTTCGTCTCGCTCGCTTTCCCATCATTTTATATTCCGTCTACTAACCAGTTACGTCATGAGCCGCATCGGTAAAAAGCCAGTCGCGATTCCCGCGGGCGTTCAAGTCGCGATCAAAGACCGTGTGATCGATGTCGAAGGTCCGAAAGGCAAGCTGTCCTTCAAACACCGATCGGAAGTGACGGTAGCGGTCGAGGATGGTAGTAACGAAGTCGTGGTCACGCGGCGTGATGATACACGTACGTGTCGTGAGCTGCACGGGCTGACCCGGGCAATCATTTCTAACATGATTGTCGGCGTCACCCAAGGCTATGAGAAACGCCTGGAGGTGGTCGGCGTTGGTTACTTGGCGTCGATCAGCGGCGACACGTTGCAGCTGCGGGTCGGTTACGCCAACGAACTGCATCGAAAGATCCCCTCTGATTTGACGGTGACCTGCCCCGATCAGACGCACGTCGTGATCCAGGGTTGTGACAAGCAGCGGGTCGGACAGTTCGCCGCCGAAATCCGCTCGCTTCGCAAGCCGGAGCCCTACAAAGGCAAGGGCGTTCGTTACCAAGGCGAGCAAGTTAAGATCAAGCCGGGTAAATCGGCGACCAAGTAGTTTTCTGCATCCTTTCCGCGTGCGGCGGTTTTCAGACATTTTCCTTTTCGTTCTTCAAGCCGATCCGCGTTCTGCGTAGATGGTCTCCCATGGACAAGAATAAGAAACTTCAAAGTAAGCGGCTCCGACGCCGTCGTCATGTCCGCAGTAAAATGCGAGGCAGTGCCGAGAAGCCTCGGCTTTGCATCTATCGTTCGCTGAAGCATTTTGCCTGCCAACTGATTGACGACGAAGCGGGAAAAACGCTCGTCAGCGCCAGCACCCGTGATCAAGGGTTGCGGGATCAGATCAATCATGGCGGCAATTGTGACGCGGCCGCTTTGGTTGGTAAGGCGATTGCCGAAAAGGCGACCTCCGCTGGTGTGCAGGTTGTGCAGTTGGACCGTGGCCATAACAAGTATCACGGACGTGTCCGAGCGTTCGCCGATGCGGCACGGGAAGCCGGATTGCAGTTTTAACGTTCCCCCTTTTTCCATTCCGTGGTTCTACCGAGCGTCCACTGCATCAACGGCCGCCCGCCACGTTTCCCCCTGAAATTCGATCTTCTCATGAGTAACGCTCGCAACAAACGCAAAGGCGATGATTCCGGCTTGGCCGGTGATTTGCTCGATCGCGTCGTCAAAATCAAGCGATGTGCCGCCGTGGTGAAAGGTGGCCGCCGGTTCAGCTTTGCCGCCATGGTCGTCGTCGGAAACGGGAACGGCCAAGTCGGCTGGGGCTATGGAAAAGCGAACGAGGTGCCGCCAAGCGTTCAAAAGGCGCAGAAGCAGGCAAGCCGTAGCATGATTCATGTGCCGCTGGTCGAAGGCAGTATTCCGCACCAAGTTTGGGGTCATTACGGAGCGGCGAAGGTTTTACTGATTCCGGCCGGGGCTGGTACGGGGATCATCGCCGGTCAAGCGGTGCGAGCTGTATGTGAAGCGTGCGGCATTCATGACATCCTGACGAAGTCTTACGGGACGAATAATCCCGTCACGCTCGTCAAGGCAACGATCGATGCGATGAGCAAGTTGCGGACGCGCGAGCAGATTGCTGCCCTCCGCGGTTTGCAAGTCGACGAGCTCGTTGAAGCTCATTAAAACGCGTCCGTCGCCGGTCATCCGAACTTTACTGACGATCCATGCTCCCCTCCGGCCGTTGGGCCACTCTCTATCAGCTTTTCAGTCATGCAACTCAACGACGTCCATCGCGGGATTACCAAGCACCGCAAACGAAAACGTATCGGTCGCGGACCGGGCAGTGGCACTGGGAAAACATCAGGCCGTGGTCACAAAGGGCATAAGAGCCGCAGCGGGTATTCACGCAAGCCCAACTTCCAAGGCGGGGCGATGCCGATGTTTCGTCGAGTCCCGAAGCGTGGTTTCAATAATCGCTGGGCGATTACCGTCTTTGCAGTTAACGTCGGAAAGCTCAATGATGCGTTTGCCGACGGCGACGAGGTCACTCTGGAAGCTCTGGCAAAGAAAAATCTGGCCAAAGGGACGTTCGACGAGATCAAGATTCTCGGCGACGGCGAGCTGACGAAAAAGCTGACCGTGAAAGCCCATCGATTCAGTAAGTCAGCTGAGGAAAAGATTCAGAGTGCGGGAGGCACGGTCGAAAAACTGGTTGCCCGTCGGACCCCCGATCAGCGGGTCGCCGATCTGAAATCTGGCTCAGGAAGCTGAGTAACGCGGCGCCGAAAGTTCCTCTCGCGGCCACCGCGGCTCATCGCTAGACTTGAAGCCCATGGTTTGACTTGAAGCTCATGGTTTGATTGGGGCATCGGTGGCATCGACTTGACTGGGGCATCCGTCGAGATCCGCTACCTTCACCACGTTCATAGATAAGACAACGGACGGATCGATGTTTGAAAAGCTCCGCATCATTTTTTCCATCCCCGAGCTGCGGAAAAAGGTATTTCTGACGATCGGGTTGCTAGCGGTTTATCGCATCGGATTCCATATTCCGTTGCCAATGATCGCCACCAATCTGGAAGATGCGGCCGGCGGCGGGGCGGCAGATTTCTTTGAAAAGGTCAGCGTGTTCGCCGCCAGCGATCTACGCCAAGCGACCATCTTCGGCTTGGGTATCATGCCCTACATTTCTGCGTCGATTATCTTCCAGTTGCTCGGCAGCGTCTACAAACCGCTTGAAGAACTGAAGAAAGAGGGCGAGGCAGGACGTAAAAAGCTCAACGAGTACACCCGTTACTTAACAGTAGCGATCTGCTTGGTGCAAAGTTACATGTACTTGAAGTTCATGGTGATGGCGGGCACCGGTGGACAGAGTGGCATCAACCCGAACTTCATGAATGCCGAGGGTGAGTTATTCTTCGGCTGGCAGATCGTTGCGGTCATGGTGATGACCACCGGCACCGTCTTTCTGATGTGGTTGGGTGAACAGATTGATGAATATGGTATCGGCAACGGAATTAGTTTGCTGATCATGGCCGGAATTTTGGCTCAGATGCCGAAGGCGCTCTACGAGCTGGTGCTTGGGATGAAGCCCGAATTGACTGGTTTGGCGAAGGGGCAAACCGGGATTGAAACCCTGATCATCCTGGCGATTCTTTTTGTCGTCGTCGTCTTCGGTGTCGTATTCATCACCCTAGGACAGCGAAAAATTCCAACACAGTCGGCGAAGTTTACCCGTGGTCGGCGGGTTTACGGCGGCACCCGACAGTTCCTCCCGCTTCGAATCAATCAGGCGGGCGTGATGCCGATCATCTTCGCTAGTAGTCTGCTGATGATTCCGGGCGTTTTGTTCGGGTTCATGGCGGGTTACTTCGAATCTGGCGGAACGATGTTCAACGGGTTGAATTTGATTAGTTTGACGATGAGTGATCAGACGTCTTACTTCTTTAATTTGCTGTACGTCGCGCTGATCTTCTTCTTCTGCTATTTCTGGACGGCGATTACGTTCAATCCGAAGGAAATGAGTGACAACCTTCGCGACTCGGGGACTTTCATACCTGGTTACCGCCCTGGTCGACGGACGACCGACTACCTGGAAAAGGTGATGGTCCGCATCACTTACGTTGGTGCTGCATTCCTTGGGATGATCGCGATTGTTCCGACCATTGTTTATGGGTCGCTCGGCGTACCCTATTCGATTGCTGGGTTTTACGGCGGAACTGGATTGCTGATTGCGGTCAGTGTCGCATTCGATTTGGTCCAGAAAATCGACAGCCACTTGGTAATGCGTAATTATCGTGGGTTGTTAGAGGGCGCCGGCGGTGGCACCGCCCCGGCCGTTTGACCTTCCTTTCACTTCGCGTCGTCGGAGCAAGCCGATTGTTTCTTTAGGCGAAGACCTTGGAAATCATCGGCCGATTGGGTAGGCGGTCCATCGATAGCGAGAGGACGCGTTGCGGGTACTATTCATCGGGCCGCCCGGAAGCGGAAAAGGCACGCAAGCGAAGCGGCTCAGTCGTCGGTCCGGCCTGCCCCACATTTCGACCGGTGAAATGCTTCGGGCGCACCGATCTGTTAGTGAGTCTGAGCAGGAGTTGCGTCGTTGGATCGCTCAGGGGCAATTTGCACCAGACGAACTGATGCTTCGTTGGGTTGCCGATCGGCTGGGTCGCCAGGATTGCCGTAACGGGTATCTCCTGGACGGTTTCCCCCGCACGATGACTCAAGCGGAAGCCTTTGACCAACAGCTCTCAAAACTCGGTCACCGGCTCAATCATGTGATCCACTTGCACGTGGACTCGGAAACCTTGACCAAGCGACTGTTGGACCGTCAGCGTACCGAATGTCGGCCGGACGATGTACGCCGAACGATCGCCTGCCGTTTTGACCTCTACAAGGAAAAGACAGAGCCGTTGTTGGCTTATTATCGCCAAGCTGGTTTAGTTAGACCGGTCGACGGAGACGGCTCTCCTGAAGAGGTTTTTGAAAAGATTCTTCGGTGTATCGAGGATCAGAAGCCGCCTTAGCCTTTGGAAGTCGCTTTAGGCTTTTTCTGAAGAGCAAGCTTCAACTGTTTCGGAAAGAGGAGGAAGCAGCATGGCGACGATCCAAAGGAGCGTCAAAGCGGGAGGAAAGGCATCGAACAGGGTGTCTTCGACCAATCCGCAAATCAGGACGTACGCCATCAAACCACGTATCCATCGCTGGCGCGCGGTGAGCGCTAGGAGGAAAGACCAGGCCAACAGAAGCACAATCAGAACCGCCGCGAGAATGCCGGACGAGAAGGCCATGTTCAGCAAAATATTGTGACACGCGGTGGCGTGGTCCGATAAAACGCTTGGGGCACTGTCGAATCCCCATCCGACCAGCGGACGTTCTTGAAACCGCTGGAATACCTCTTGCCAGATCTCCGTTCGGCCGGTGATCGACGTGATCTCTCGGATGTCTCCGCTCTTCGTCATGGCTCGCAGTCCTTCCTCGGACAATGGGCCGGTACCGGTAAGCAAAGTGATCGCTAAAACCCCGGTCATCGCAAATGCCATTGTGACGGCGGACAAAACGATCCCGGCGCGACCCCAGAGCCGATCGAGAACCATCCAAACCGCAGCAGCGGCACCGGCGAGCGCTGCGGTACGGCTGAGCGTCATGAACACGGTCGCGGCGATGAATAACAAGACCAGGACAATCGGACCGCGCCGAACCCGCGAAGGGTCAGGAGCTTGGTCCAAAATCAAAGACCGAGAACTCGGCGGAGAGGACATCAAAGTCGCGTAAAGCACCAGTCCGACCGACAATGCACTACGTGCGACGTGATTCGGGTGTCCCAGGCCACCCATCCTTGAGACGGTACCGCCGCCGGCGAGTGGCTCGTAAAAGCGTCCCATTTCCGGAGAGACGGTATAGAGCACCCAAGTGCCGATCAGGTAGACGATCGTACCTGCCACGATACATCGGACGGTCGCTTTGATTCCCAAAT
>JGI12109J20283_10457089_pt1 | contig 13530 bp, 10 predicted proteins | sample ElkSlonscriptome_12_FD_20283 | JGI IMG/M metagenome (IMG submission 20283) | reverse complement strand
CGGCAACACCAACCGCGAGCTGACCCGAAAGCGTCGAAAGTCCCTTGCCATCCTTGCTTCGCAGCTTTGGCAAACCCGGCAGTGCCAACATCGCCAATGCAATGGCGATCGGATACTCGAGCACTCGATCGAAGACGACGGGTGCCAGAAGCGCATTGAACACGCCGCCCAGCACGCCACCCAAGGCCACCAGCAAGTAGAATTCAGTCAGCCGCCCCGCGTGCGGACGCCGCGACGCCAGCCGTAGGTGGCACAACAAGGCCGCCAGCGTGAACGCCGCAATGTGCGCCCCGGCAACCGCGAACAACGGCTGCCGCGCGTGCAGCAGCATGGCCACGGCTACGCCCACGACCGCGATCGGCGTCAACCGCTGCACCCACCGATCGAGCCCAGGCCTACGCACGCCGAACGCGACGACGAACGTCAGCAGATAGAGCGAGAGCGGCACGACCCAAAGCAAGGGCGCCGCGGCCACGTCGGTGCTCAAGTGCTGGGTGACACCCAGCATCAAGCTCGACGGCACGGCGGCCAGACCAACCCACGCCAGACGTCGTGGCCACGACACCGACTCGATCTCGCGCTTCGTCTCGGGTTCGACCGTCGTACTCGCGCTCGGGCGGGTCCGGCGCGCGACCAAGGCGCCCCCCACCCCCAGCAACACCACCATCGCGATGTACCCGATCGACCACCACTGCCGCTGCTGCTGCAGGCTCAGCGTCGGCTCGATCACGAACGGATAGGCCAGCAGCCCGAGCAGGCTGCCGGCGTTGCTGGCCGCGTAGAGCGGGTACGGATCGCTGGCCATCGGATGGTTGGTCGTCGAAATCCACCGCTGCAGGACCGGCGAAACCGTGGATAGAAGCACGTATGGCGCTCCGACCGCCAGGGCCAACGCAAGCAGCACCCAAAGGGCGGGGCTGGCCGTGGGCGCTCCCTCACGAAGCGCAAGCGGCAGCCCCAAGACGGCCGCCGCAGCCAGAACCACGTGCACCATGATCGCGACACGGGGCCCACGATGCCCGAGCCACCCCAGCACGTACGCCACCACGTACCCCACGAGCAGGCCGAGCTGGAAGAACAGCATCGCGGCTGTCCAAACAGCCGGGCTTCCCCCAAGTCGGGGAAGCATCATCTTCGCCAGCATCGGCTGCACGCAAAAGAGCAGTGCTGCGGCGATGAAGATGGCAACCGTGTACACCAACAGCATGGGCTCGCCCCGCTTTCACACCCCGCAGCACCCGCGGGCCTCGATGGTACCGCCCATCTGGAAAGGCTTGACCCTCCGGCGTCTCGGATCCAGATTCGGGCAGTTGCCGATGCCACGTGGTCAATTCTGCCCTTCGGCAGGAAACGCAGATGGCCGCCACCCCTTAGACATCCTCGGGGAGTCCTCTGGTGAATCAACGGATGGCGAGGAATTCTGTGGGCTCGGTCATTGAACGTTCATGCCGAAGATTGCTGGGTCCACACTGGGTGAAGATCATCACCTGCGTCATCCTCGCCGCTTGGCCAACAGCGAGCCTCGCCATTGGCCCCCTGCCAGAACAGTGCATCCCTCCTGAATGCGACTGGGTCGTCCACGTGGATACCGAGCGGCTTGCCAAGGCCCACGCACTCAAGCCCGTGTTCGATGCGCTGACGGCATCGGCCATGGGTGCCAGCCTGGCCGAAATGGGCATCGACGCCACCATGGACGTCACCACGATCACCATGTTTGGTACCATTGCTCGTAGTCCAGATGCCCCCGGCGAGACCACCACCGTGCTCCAGGGCGGCCCTGCCCTTCGTGCTGCAATCCTGCAGCACGTCGAGCGCCACGACGGCTACACGCTCATGCTCAGGCGATCGAGCCAGGCCGACGGCCGCAACATCGATGCCTGGACGATCGACGGCCTCTCGATCCATATCGCGCTCGTCCCGATGAGCGCGGCCCAGGGTGACACGGGCGAACACGATCTCATCGCCGTGCTCTCGGACAATGCCGAACGACTGCGGGCAAACATCGACAATCTACTCGCCCAACCGCGTAGCTCATCAGGCCCACAGCCGGGTGCCGATTGGTCATCCAACCCGGGTGCCCTCGCCGTTCCCAGCCCCTGGGAGCACCCGACGTCGGTCTTGCACGAGCGCCAGCCACCCGTGGGCAGCGTGATCTTCGCGTGCGCCCGAAACCTCAACGAGTCCCAACCTCCGCCGAGCTCGGGGCTCCTCGCTTCAGCGCGCAACATGGTCGCCCACTTCGGCTACCGCGACGACGAGGGCGAAATCACGGTATTTGCCGGGCTTGAACTCGAAGGACACGAACGAGCTGACATGGACACCGTCGTTTCCTCCTTCAACCACATGATCGACTACTGGTCTGATCGAATCGCCGAACGCTCGAGGCTTCAGCCCGAGATGCTCACGATGCTGCCGATTATCAAGGCCTGCCACGTGACCAAGGAAGATCGAATCGTGCGGCTACGACTCGAGCGCAAGATCTTGTCCACCGCAAGCGCCGACTCGCCTTCCAACCCAAGTCGCGAAGGAGGCACCGAACGCAAGCCGCGGGACTCCAAGGGCCAATAACTGCTCGGTTTGGCGATCCGATCATCCAATAATCCTGGATTTTCCCTAGTTTTCGGATAACCCCAAGCATGCATCCACTTTGTAATTCCGTGCGGATGGGTTAATCTATGGCAATGTCCGCATCGGCCGCCCGCCCCATCTCGTTTGATGTCGCCACTCAGGCACAACCTGCCAAGTCGGTCGACACCATGGACGACCGAGGCTTGGCCGAGTTGGCCAAGGACGGCTCCGTCGCGGCGTACAACGTCTTGGTGATCAGATATCAGGACCGTGTCTTCCGATTTCTGCTCCGCCGCACGGGTTCCTCCGCCGAAGCCGAGGACATCGCCCAGGAGACGTTCCTGCGCGCGTGGCAAAAGCTGCACACCTTCGAGCCCGAGCGCCCCCTGGCACCCTGGCTGCTGACGATCGCTGCCCGACTTGCCGCCTCGGCCGCCCGCCGCCGGGCACGCATCCGCGTCGCGCCCGAGTCGTCGCTGGGATACGTCGATGCCGCGGCACCAGATCGTTCGCCAGCCAACCCGGACGCCGAGCACGACCGTCAGCGCATCTGGCACATCGCCGAGTCGGTGCTCAATCGCGACCAATTGACCGCAGTTTGGCTTCGATACGTCGAGGGCCTGAGCCCCGCACAGATCGCCCGCGTCATGGATAAATCGGGCGTGGCCGTTCGAGTCATGCTCCTGCGGGCCCGCAACGTGCTCGGCGACGCCATCCGTGCTCGTGCCGGCGACATGGTCGCACCGGATGCAGAAGCAGAGTCCGGGAATACCCCAGGATCGCCATGGTCTTCGATCTCTCAGAGCCAGCGCGTTACGCAAGGCGTCCATCGAGCGAATACACAGCAGGAATAGGATTCGTTGGGAGCATGACGTTCCCTCGAGAGGATGACTCCTGTGGCTCGTCGTACACCACATCACGATCAGCAGATCAACCCTCGGCGCCGAGTTCGCCGCCGCGTGGTCTCCCTGCTTCGCGATCCGAGAGGCTGGCCTTCCGAGTCCGCTCCGCTGCGTGTTCGTGCAGGAGTGATGTCGAATCTGGCCGCGCAACGCCAGCACGACATCGCGGCTCAGCGCGTCACGATCTACCGTGACTCTCGCTGGAGTCGACGGCATCGCCTGCAGTTCTCGCTCAGGCCGCCGCTTGCCGCCGCTGCCGTGATCGCGATGATCGTGTCCGCAGCCATCCACTTCATGGGCGGTGTCGAAGCATGGCAGCCCTGGGCCAACGGCATTGCCGGCAGGTTCTATGAAGTCCCCGACGGTAGCTACGGATCGGGACCGGCCCTGGTCGATTCAAACTTGATCAATGGCGGCAACGACCTTGGCCGCACCGAAGCCGAGGCATTGTTTACCGACGTGCTGCGTTTCCGTGCCCACATGAACGGGCGCATCCCGGTCGCTGAGCGAGGCACGACGCCAGATTCATCCCCTGGCACGACACCAGAGACGCCACGCGAGTCCCGTCCAGCGGTGCCTTCGCGCCGGTTCAATGAAACCAGTCCAACATCGCCGTGATCTGGATCACGGTGTGGCGTCGATCCGCACCCGACCCACCAATTCCGACAGCTTGATCGCGCCCATGCGCTCTACCCATCGGTGCAGCCCTCGGTGCACCCGCGCCGGTGAATGTGGATCGGCCATCGTTGCCGTGCCCATCCCCACCGCCGAAGCTCCGGCCAGGATGAACTCGGCCGCCTCTTCCCATCGCGTCACACCGCCGAGGCCGATGATCGGCACCCGTTCGTCGCGGGCAATGTCCTTGTAGACGTCGTGGATGATCTTGACCACGATGGCGTGCACCGCCGGGCCTGAAAGCCCGCCCGTGCCGTTGGTGATGCGTGGCCGAGCGGTGTGCACGTCGATGGTCATCGCCGGCATGGTGTTGCACAAGCACAGCACGTCGGCGCCCGGACGCTGGTTTGGGCCCTCGGGCTGGCCGCGGCCCTCAATGGCCGCGCGTGCAAGCCGAGCGATGCCCACGAGCCCCGTCGCCACCGGTGGCAACTTCACGATGAGCCGTGTTGAAGGCAGTGCCTCGCGGACGGCCGCAACAAGTTCGGCCAACGCGTCGGGATCAACGCCAAAATCCGCCCCGCCGTGTACGTTGGGGCACGACACGTTGAGTTCGACGGCATCAACCGACGCAAGGCCATCAAGCTGAGCGGCAACCCGTACGTAGCCGTCGATCGTGTCGCCCGCGACTGATGCGAACAGGCAGACGCCGTGCGCCCCGAGTCGATGGGTCGGCAAAATGTGGTCGACGAATCGATCGATCCCGGTGTTCGCCAGACCAATGGCGTTCAGCATGGCGCCGCGCACCGGCACCAGCCGCCACGTCGGGTGGCCCTCGCGGGGCTGCACGGTGATCGACTTGCTCGTCACTGCACCGAGAGCTTCGGGCCTGATGACGTCCAGGATCTCGTCGGCGTATCCGGCCGTGCCTGCGGCCAGCACGATCGGGCTCTGCAGGCCCAGGCCGGCAAGATCGACCGACATCGGGCCCTTGGGCGAGCCGCGGGTGTCGTCGACACGCTCGCGGGCTTGGGTATTGGCTTTGGCCGGTGGTTCGCGGCTGAGGTCGGGCACGGGCAAGTGTTCCCGCGCCGATGCTCGACGGCTACACATCAGGACTCAGAAAGCGAGCCTCGCGTTCAGGATCGATCGACGCCGGTGCGGCGGAAGTTGGTCAACAAACCGGTCCGCCCAGGCTTGTGGGCCGTCGGTACTCGGTCGAAGCCCGAACTGGGCAGGGCGTCCATGGCCTGCTCGGCCGTGTCGAATCCATCGATCGGATCCAGTCCCTGGGCGAAGAACGCATCCCACGCCGGATCAAGACGTCGCACCAGCTTGCTGGCGGGCAGATCCACCGCGCCGGCGTCGTGACCGGTCAGGCACGTGAATCCGAGTTCGACGACCGAGCGGACCTCATCGCGCTGCACCTCGGTCGAAAAGCCCCGCATGCCCTCGAGTGAGCGAGCGACGCCGAGCATCTCGATCATCGCCGTGCCGCGTCGGTCCACCAGCACGTCGTGTGCGCTGACCGGGCCGTGATGCATCAGCATCGAGTGAGCCGCCAGCAGTCCGTCGAACACCTGGCGCAGCAGCCGATCGGCCTCGCCGGGCTCCATGTGTCCGCCCTTTTCGGCCAGCAGCATCTTCAGGTCGATCAGGCCGTCCTGGTGACCCGTGTAGGGCGTCACCGCGCACGGCTGGTGCACGATGCCCAGCAGCAGCTTCTCCACAGGCAGCACGTGCTTGTTCTTAATGGTTTGCAGATTTTCGATCGCACGCCGAAGCACCGCTACTTGAGCGTCCTCAGGCCGGATCGCAAACAGGTGCAACACCTTGGCGTGCCGCCCATCGGGCTCGAGCCCGAGTACGCGAGCGGCGATTGGCGAAGCGGGAAGTTCACGCGTGATGGTGTAGTCACCAAAACGAACGCGAGGCTGGCGATCACCCATCGGGTGGGATCCTCCGTGGGCCTGTTGGACATCACACACCGTCCAAGGCCCGGACTCCGGACGAGTCCAAATGATAGGACGCTGGCTTGTTCGGCACTTTGCATGCGTGAACGCCAGAACCGGTCCGCATAAATTGCCGAATTTTGGGCGATTATCCGTACATGCCGCGAACGGCAGGGATCAGCGACTCGGCCAGCACCGCCCCAAACTCCCGGTGTGTCGCCACGCCCAGGTCCTCGGCCGCGGCCGAGCGATCAAGATCGGCCGGCCAGCTGGAGACGATGCCCGCGCGGCCCGGATTCACCTCGTAGCTGGGCCTGAAGCCGGGGTAGTGCCTGGCGATGGCCGCCGCGATCTCCCCGGCCGTGGGCGCGAAGCTGGCCACGTTGTACACCCGCTGGCCCACGCGCTCGGCACGTGCAAGGGCGAGCGTCGCGTCGATGGCGTCGGCCATGAGCATGAAGGGGAGCTGGGCGCTCTCTTCGACAAAGCACACGGCCTCCTCGCCCTTGGCCGCCGCGTGCAGCATCAGCGGACCGTAATCGCTCGTGCCGCCGCTGGGCGCCGTGTGCGGGCTGATGAGCCCGGGGTACCGCACGCAGCGGAAATCGATGGGTGCCGGAGCGTCCCCGCGATCCAGCAGCTTGTAGTGCTCGGCGTAGTACCGCCCCAGGTGCTCGCAGCACAGCTTGTTCACGCCGTACATCGTGATGGGGTTGAGGTACTGGTCCTCGTGCACGGCGCCGGCCCGGCGCTTCTCGGCCTCGCTGGGCAGGCCATAGACGGCGATCGAGCTGGGATACACGAACTTCACGGGCCGGCCGGTGGCCTCGGCCTGCAGAGCGCACAGACGCAGCAGGTTCATCGTGCCCTGGGTGTTCACCTCGTGGGCCAGCTCGGGGTTGCGCTCGCCGGTCGTGCTCAGCAGCGCGGCGAGGTGGAAGACCTCGGTGACCTCGTACCGCGCAAAGACGGCCGACAGCGCGAACGGATCACGCACATCGCCGGTGAATGTTGCGTGGCAGTGGCGGGCAAGCTCATCCTCGATCGGCCGCAGGTCAAGGGCGACGATCGGCGTGCTCGCCGCCTCGCTCAGGCGATGGATCAGCCCGTGGCCGACCTCGCCCCCCGCGCCGGTCAGCAGGATGGCCTGCGTGCGTCGCGAGCCCGCGACGCTATCCGAGGCCGATGGCGCCGCCGGCTCGGCCGCGGGAGAACGTCGTATGGCGCGGTGCGTGGTCACGGCCGCAGGATAGGAAGGCGACCCGTCGGCCGCGAGGGCACGACACCCGCCCGTCGACCCGCATGTCAAGATAGAAAAGCGGCCCGAGACGTGAACGCCCCGGGCCGCCGAAAGGACTCGATTCGCGTCCAGCCTGCTTGGCTGCTCTAGCCGGCCATGCCCCTGCCCTTGGCGGTCTGGGCGTCCTTGAGGGCCTGGGCGTCGTCGATGGTGATCGTCTGCCCGCCATCGGGGCCGCCGCTGGTCGCCTGCGCGCCCTGGGCGGGGTTCTGGTTGCCGATGGTCCCGAAGTTGAACTGCTTCTCGTCGCTCCACTCGCTCAGGACGTTGTTGGTCAGCCGCGTGGCGACCTGGTAGCCGATCCACTTGAGCCCGCCGGGCACGCTGGTGTCGGTCCAGGTCTTCTCGGCGGTGGTGTCCTGGTATTGGAAGTCTGAGGTCACGCCGTCGACGGTCTCGGAGCGGCGCTGGATGACGAAGACCGAGCCCTGGCCCTTGTTGGCCTCGAAGGTGAGCACGAGCCGGCCGTTGGTGGTGTTGCGCAGGGCGAGGTTCGTGGGCACGGGGGCCTCGGTCCGGGGCGTCTTGGCCTTGGGCTCGGGGATGCTGGCCTTGGTGTAGACGCTGGGATCCTCGGTCGACTTGGCGAACCCGTCCACCTGGGTGATCAGCCCGCCCATGACGGTGCGCAGCGAGCCGACCTTCTGGTCCTTGATCGCGGTCTTGTTGACCGCTTCGGCCCGGCTTGCCTCCGCGTCCGAGAGTGCGGTCTGAGCCTCTGTCAGCTTCAGCTGCGCCGCGGCCACCTGCTCATCCGTCATCCCGATGGTCGGCGGCACGCCATTGGCGGCCCAGATCGGCAGGTGGTACGCGGCCCAGTCAAGCAGCCCCTCATCATCGTAAGGGAGTCGTGGCATGGTGATGCCCTTTCGAGTGCGACGGGCCGGGGCCCGCCCGTTCCCGCGTCCCGGCCCGCCCGACCCATGCGAGCGATCCCCGGCGACGCTGGGGGCTTCATCGATCGGGGGCGTCGGGTGCTTGAGGCCTTGATCGATGTTGTCGGCGAGAATGTCGATTTGGGGTGGGGTTGTGCGGGTGGGGGGAGCGGTGCGGTTGGAGGGATGGAGGCGGAGGGATTTCGGACCTCATCGACCGCGCCGAGCGAGGGAGTTGTCCAGGTCTGCCGAGGCTGCGCGGGCTGGCTCCCTCAGCCGTCTTCGGGGACTGACACTCCACGCGTGCGATAGGGCTAACGGCTTCGACCTTTTCACTACAATTAGCGGCTGATCTCTGGCGGCAACGAATGCAGCACGGGCCTATCCCTTGTACGGATATTCGGGCGATCGACATACTGCCTCGATGACTGCGACCAAGGTCTGCTCAGCCTGCCTCATTGCTGCATCGCAGTACGCAACCAACTGCATGTCACTTGGTTCTGAGGCCCAGTCATACTCTTTTGGGACGAACGGCTCCCCCCGCAGTGAGTAAGGACCCGCAGGATGAAGCAGCACCTCCTCGATGTCCGCGTGCTGACAGCGCCCACGAAGATCCGCGAGCCTAACTAGCCACTCAGTATGCATCGAGTTGTGGACGATCTTGCCTATGGGCGACTCTGGCTGACAATACTTGGGGTCTTTGAGCGCCCGCAGACTCGCCCTACGTTCAGGAAGCTCTAACCCGTACTGATCGTTGACTAGACGGCCGATGGTGTCAGTCATGTTTACCAAGGCTGCCACAAGCCCATCGAAGGACATGTACACATAATCGGTAAAGGCATCCGGGTGCCAAATTGTCAACGTAGCTTCCCGCATTGGGATCGCCATCTCTACCACGCCATCGCTAGTTTCCCGACCCAATCCGCCCTGCTCATCCCAACTTACAATGGAGAGAAACTTGTAATGAGTCTGAACAAAGCCTGCCTTACGCCTTAGACTTCGAATGTATGCGGCAGCAGTGTCAGGCCGAGGCCTGTTCGCGCCTGCCTCGGCCGCCATGCTTACAGCATCATGCAAAGCGGGAAGTTTTGTCAGCAGGGCATCCATCAGTCATCTGCCTCTTCTTCCCACATGATGCGATCCCGCTCCATGCTGTGTTCAGAGTGACGCACGATGGACTCATAGAAAGCTTTGACATGTGGCCGATCGCTATAGACCTCAGCGAAGTGATGTGCTTTCTCTTTGTTCTGCACATCACGCGGCGCCGGCTCGCCCGGTGCGGAAGAGTGCACCCCACCGATTGCAATCCCAAACAAACGCCCCGACACTCGTTCAAGAGCGGCAGGACTGCACGCGCTTGCCGCTTCAATCGCTTCGGCAACAAACTCATGCTCGGCAAAGACAAACGAATGCTCGTGTGCTCCGAGCAAGTCGATCGCACCTGCCACCTTTTCTGCATCACCTGAGGCAAGCCACTCCCGCAGTACCTGAAGCGCCGCTTCTCGTTCAGCGGACGCGGCGCCAAACAACTGAGGGAGCCAAAAGCGAGCCGAGTCGACCAGGTCAATTCGAGCATCTCGTACCAGCCTGAGCAGTTCAACCGAGTCCGGTGCCGTTGCCACACCAGGCAACGACAGCCCATGTGCGTTGTATGGCAGCGGCGTCCAACGCCTCTCTCCGTCAACACGCTCCCGATGTTCGCTCGATCTGATTCGCTGCAACAACATCTCAATTGTCTGCCGGGGACGCCTTGTCGACGCGTAGGCGATGAACTCGAACAACTCGTACGGATGGCCCTCGAAGCTTCCGCCACTCGCCGCTCGTTCTAGCAGAATGTCAATCTGCTCATCTGTTAACGTGGCCGGGTCAATTCCGAACCTGGGATGCAGCACACGCACTACAGAGTTCGCAATCGATAAGTCGCTGCCCCACTCGATTGATAGGAGTGTTTCAATAACTCGCGGCATAGACTTGCTTCTTCTCAGGCCCTGCAGTGCCTGTGCCACCGTCCTGCGCACTATCGCCGACTTATCGCGCGCGAACCGGGCGCAAATGTCCAATCGTTCTGCTTCAGTGGCTTCGCTCGTCATCCACTGCAATGGGTCGATTGCATGAGCACGCAATAACTCAGCTTCCGACTCCGCCAGTTCCCCCACAAGCGCCACAGCCGCCGCCGGATCGTCCTCATGTATCTGGAGGAGGCTGGGCCGCAACAGTCCCCAACTCGATTCACCAGCTTCGATCAACGCACCGATGGCTTCGACTCGCTGGTCTGGATGAGCGCTGATGATTTCGGCGACCAGTCGCCCAGCATGCGACTCCACGTGTTCTAATAGATCACCCAGTGCTGCCTGACCTTCAAGCACCCGGCTCACGCTATCAGCAGCGCTTCGGCTCTCATTCCACAACTGCTTCGCAGCCTTCCGACACAGTCCGGCTATGAAGTCCTGCTCTTCTTCATACGTCTCACGCCTTTCACTCCACGGCAGACCAACCAGCAGATCGTAAAGCAGCTCGGTACTGAGTGGCGTCGTGTTCTCGAGCGCTGCTTCAATGTCTGGTGCTATCGACTCCCAGTGCTTGCCCTGTCCCTGCCGCAAGGCGCGCCGCGCCAGATACCTCACTGGTTTCAACGGCGCTCGCTTAGCAATGTCTACGAGCATGGAGATCGCTTGCCGTGCCTCTGGCTCCCACACGGCAACCTGCTCCGGCGTTAATGAACCTCCGTAGGAGGCACGGGGCAGGCGCAGGAGATCATCGATCTCATTCACTGCCGCACCGGCTTCTTCGGCCCTAGCACCCATCGCAAGGTTTTGCAGCGTGTCCAGTACAAGGTGGCGACGTTCCGCAATCAGGTCGTAGTAAGAGGACAGAGAGAACTGGCCAAACGTGACTGATCGCGCCGTGGCCTGATTCGCCTCGCCGAACCTCTGCAGTACGGGCGACATGAGCTTGATTGCCCACGTTGCCATCTCCGTCCGTTCAGGGTCCCGCAACTTGCCAACCACAAACTTAAGTGTGGCGAATTGAACACTGCCTTGTGAGTGCCAGTCCAACGCTTGGTCGTACTTGAGTAGGTCCTCAAGACGCCTTCGCGGATGTGACGGATTTGGGTTGGTGGGCCTACTGTCAACTGACGCGAAGTCCCAAAGCCGCTGCAGACACCTATCGGTGAAGTCGGGGTGTGGAGCTAAGAAGGCAAACATCTCCGTCAGAGGGTCTACGAGACGATTGTAAGTGTCGTCCAGTCCCCATGCTTGCATGACTTCGTCTGCTGGCGCGTCCCGAGTGTCCGCAATACTCTCCGCGATAGCGAAGACATGCTCCGGGGCGTATTGAGCCGGCCGCTTGAGCTGCCGCAGCAACTTCTCCCGCTTGGGCATAGTGAGGTCCGGGATGCTTGCGCAGAGATCGTCCCAGACTCTTGTAAGCACCGGGGTGTGTGTGGCGGTCGCGGTCGCGCGCCAGTCGAGTTCCGCGGCGTTGGCCAGGATCTGCTCAAGATACGCTTGCGAAAATAACTCGACCATCTCCTCCACAAATCCCGTTGGCTTGCCATTGTGATCCACTGCGGCTTGGTAGAGCAGATGATCGCCTAGCACATCGGGACTGATGCGAACCAGTCGGCCGCGTCGTCGAAGGAATCCTGCCCCTTCCAACGTCGAGAGGAGCCCTTTGACCTTGTGCTTGGCAATCCGAGCACGCTTCGAGAGCGACGTGATGAGTTCCTCGTGTTCGGTAGAGACTGGACCGATTGCAGCGATGACCTGGAGAACGTCCCTTCTGGTTTCGGCATCATCTTTGTCGAGAGCGGGGTCGTCGAGAAGGCGGTCGAGTACCAGTCTACGGAATACTTCTGGCGTCCGTTCCAAAACATCAGGGAGCACACGCTTCTCGGCAATGCACCGCCCACCCACTACGATCACTAGAGGATTGCGATCGGCTACTTTGACCAGCCTTGAGGCGTGAGAGTCGAAAGCGGCACTAAGGTGATATCTGGCAAGCTGGATCGATTCCTCTTCAGAGAGTCGTGGCAGTTCCAACTCCGTGACTTCACCCGCCGCCGGCAGATTGGAGATGTGCGGCTTGACTACATCGACCGCGCTTGGTCGGCACGAGACAATGAACCGAGTTGATGGATTGTGCTGGAGGCATGCACGAATGACAGCAGCGAGATCCCAGCGACGGTGCGCATCATCGACGACCAGCACAAGAGGCTCCGTCGGAAGGCTGTTGACATCGTCGCCACTCCACTGGTCTCCAGGTCCGAGGAATCTGACGTGCGGCATTCCTGATCGACCGCTCGCAAGTCGCGCCGCTTCGAGCAAAAGACGGCTCTTCCCCGTACCCCCCGGGGCCTTGAGCATGATGACGCCTGAGTCCTGTTTGAGAAAAGAGACGATCTCTTCCAACTCCGTTGACCGGCCAATCAACGCACCATTGTGATTGAATCTGCCTGCTGTGTCTCCGAGCTCGCTGAAGAAGAAGTGATCAAAGGTCTTGAACGGCGCGTAGCGACCCCCAAGCGACCCGCTCCTGCTCGCAGCTATCAGCGATGTCAGAACGGCTGCCGGCAGTTTACTGGTCTCGGACACCTTCTGGTACGTGAGTGATGTACCCACTTCGGCCTTGAATGACGAAAGGTGCTCTCCCTCCTCTTCTGGAAGTTCGGGCACGTCTGGTAGCACGAAAGCGAGTACAGGGATGCCGGCGTCACGTGCCTCACGAAACTCTGCATGGGTGTAGGAAATGCCGACTGGCAGGAGTGGCTCGTCCGGCAGGAGAGACCCGTACCGCGGCCCAACAATGAGCACCACCACGTCGGCTTTTCGGAGCTCCGACAGGCAGACCTCGAGGGATCTGTGTGACCGTGCACCAAAATTTTCCATCCCGCTGACGTCGAATCCAGCGGTGCGGAGGTGCTCTGCGAGTTCCTTGCGTATGTCTTCGAGGTCTCGCTGAACTGAGCTGATGAACACACGGGTCATAAAGGCACCAGCCTAGACATGGGCACAGACCACCCCACTGCATTGCACCTGCGCGTTGTTGGGGAATCGATCGGCATACAGGAAGACAGGGTACCCGATCATGGCGTACTACGCAATCCACCTATTCCGAGGGGTGGTCCCGGCGTCGCACCCCTGCCCCCCGCGTCACCACGGGGGTTCGTCAAGACCCGCGGAGCGGGATCAAGACCCCCTCAGCCTCGGAAGACCTCGACGAACACCCTCCATGGAATGGCCCGCTGGGAGCGGGGAGCGGGTGTTACCGGCCCGCTGGCGATTGCAAACCGCCCGCACGGCCCCCCAGCGGCCATT
>JGI12109J20283_11341886_pt1 | contig 13540 bp, 8 predicted proteins | sample ElkSlonscriptome_12_FD_20283 | JGI IMG/M metagenome (IMG submission 20283) | reverse complement strand
GGCGTGCTGGTTGTTGAACAAGGCAAGATCGTTGCTGTTGGCGACCGGTCTCAAATCAGCATTCCAGGTGATGCCGAATTGATTGAGCTCAGCCCTGACCACGTGATCATGCCCGGTATCGTTGATACCCACAGCCACATTGGCGAAATTGCCGGAGCAGATCGCTCTTCACCCATCCAGCCTGACGTGCGCGTGGTCGATTCGCTCAACGTCAGGAGCTCGGGATTCAAGCGGGCACTGGCTGGCGGCATCACAACCGTGAATGTGATGCCGGGTTCAGGCCATTTGATCAGCGGCCAGACCATTTACCTGAAATTGCGCGAAGCCAACACCATCAACGGCCTGCTGTTGATGGACGACGACGGCCAGCCACTAGGCGGTCTAAAAATGGCCAACGGGACCAACTCGATGCGCTCGGACCCCTTCCCTGGCACTCGCGCAAAGTCGGCCGCGCTGGTGCGACAGGCCTACATCCGAGCGCAGGAGTACCGGGATCGGCTTGCCAATGGCAATGACGAAGAAAACGGCCAGCCCGAGCGCGACCTTGGCATGGAAGCGCTGGTCGAAGTCCTTGACGGCGAACGTATCGTTCATTTCCACTCGCACCGCCACGATGACTTGATGACCGCGATTCGTCTGCGCGATGAATTTGGTTTTCGTATGGTGCTTCATCACACCAGCGAGGCCTATCGGGTCGCCGATGAGATTGCGGCAGCGAACGTGCCGGTTTCACTTATCCTCGTGGATAGCCCGGGCGGTAAGCTGGAAGCGCTGAATTTACTCGACGCTAATGCCCCGGCGCTAGAGCAGGCTGGCGCCCAGGTCGCGTTTCACTCCGACGACTGGATTACCGATTCGCGCTACTTTCTGCGCATGGCGGCTTTTGGCGTGCGCGCCGGCATGACCCGCCAAACGGCGCTTGAAGCGATGACCATTGAAGGCGCTCGAATGCTTGACCTGGATCATCGCGTTGGCAGCCTGGAGGCCGGCAAAGACGCCGACTTCGTCATTCTCAATGGTGATCCACTCAGTATCTACACTCGAATTGAGCAAACCTGGGTCGAAGGTGAAAAACGATTCGACCTTGACAACGAGGACGACCGCCTGGTCGCCGAGGGCGGCTTCGGCGCGCTGGTCGACGATGATGATGGCGGCCACGGACATGGCCATTTTGGAGACGAACAATGAGCTTGCGTCAACGCATTATCGGCCTGCTGATGGTCGCAATCTGCTCTGCATCCGGCTCGGTCTGGGCGCAGAACATCGCGGTACGCGCCGACACCCTGCACACGGGCAGCGGTGAGCGCTATCAACCCGGCGTCGTGGTAATTCGAGAAGGTGTGATTTCAGCAGTCGGCTCGGCCGATGAAATTCAAGTGCCCGATGGCATTGAAACCATTACTGCAGCGGTCGCGACACCTGGCTTGATCGACGTGCGTTCTGTGGTTGGTCTGGCCGGGGCGAAAAACCAGCCGCATGATCAAGACCAGCTTGAACATTCAGCCGCCATGCAGCCTGAGCTGCGCGCAATTGATGCTTACAACCCGCGCGAGCAGCTGGTCGGCTGGCTGCGTGAACACGGCATTACCACCGTCCACACTGGTCATGCGCCCGGCGAGATCATTTCAGGCCAAACCTTAATCACCAAAACCACCGGCGATACAGTGCCCGAGTCAGTTATCACGCCGGTATTTGGCTTAGCGGCCACATTGGGTGACGCGACATCCCACGTCCACGACCGACCCTCACCTGGCAATCGCTCAAAGGCGGTTGCGATGCTGCGACAAAAATTAATCGAAGCACGCGAATACGCCGAGGCTCGAGAAGATGACGATACGGCCCAGGATTTGAGTATGGACATGCTTGCAGGTGTGCTTGCCGGCAACCACCCACTGATCATCGAAGTCCACAAACACTCCGACATCATGACCGCGCTTCGACTGGCTGAAGAATTCGAGTTCGAGTTGATTCTTTCTGGTCTCAGCGACGCCCATTTGATAATCGATGAAATCAAATCCGCCGACGTACCGGTCATGATTCACCCCACCATGATGCGCGCACGCGGCCCCGAGGTCGAAAACTTCTCCTTTACTACTGCGTTAAAGTTGTTGGAAGCGGGTATCCCGGTGGCAGTTCAGAGCGGATACGAAAGCTACGTACCCAAAACGCGCATCGTGCTGTTCGAGGCCGCTATGACGCTGCCGTATGGCGCATCGTTTGATCAGGCCTTATCACTGATCACGATCAACGCCGCCGAAATCCTTGGCGTTGACGACCGGGTCGGTAGCCTGGAAGTTGGCAAGGACGGCGACGTTGCCCTGTTCAACGGCGACCCCTTCGAATACACCACTAAGGTCATTGGCACGATTATCAACGGCGTGCAGGTCAGCAGCGAGGTGAGGTAGGTGGGGTGGAAACGGGGAGACGGGGAGACGGAAGACGGTTACTTCCGTCTTCCCGTCTTCCCGTCTAACCGCCTGAAACCGCCTAAAGCTGCCAACTCAGGCTGATGCCAGCGTTGAAGCCAGGCTGGGTAAATCGGTCCAGGTTTGGACTATCGGCTTCGCGTCCGCGCACGCTGGACCACGACCATACCTTGCGATCGGTCAGGTTGAACAGACCGCCGCGAAGGTTTAGACGATCGTTGATTTGCCAGCTGGCCAGCAAGTCTAGGGTCACGTAGCCAGGTGAACGAAACAGCGGACCGCTGCCCTCGGTCGAAGGAATTCCGATGCCGTCAGGAATACTGGGCTCGACGGTATCGTCTACATTGGTTTTTCCGGCCACGGCTGTGGCAACCAGCTCAAGCTCGACCGGTGCCCAGGTCGGGAACCAGCGCAAACCGAGCACGCCAGTCAATGGCTCGATGGAGTTCAACGGCGCATCGGCTGATCGATCATCGCCGTCGGCATAGGCAATGGCCGCACGTAGCTGCCAGTCTTCCATCAGATCAGTCCACGTATCAAGATTCAAAGTGGCACCAGCTTCGATGCCTTGAATGCGCACGTCGGTCAGATTCTGTGACTGAAAAACCAGCAGGCCAGTGGCGGGATTGACGCCCAAACTGACCAGGCTCTCAATGAAGTCGTCGTAGTCGTTGCGATACGCGGCAACATCGAAGTTACCCCAGCGACCTCGGGTGCGCACGCCGAGCTCCCAACCTTGGGATTCTTCTGGCTTCAGATCTGGGTTGGGAATAGCGGTGTAGCCGAACCGGAAGTTGGTAAAACCGACGTTGACATCGTTGTACGGCGGCGACCGGAAGCCCAAAGCGTACTGGGCAAACAGATCAGTGGAATCAGTCAACGAATAAATTGCACCCAAGCGCGGCGTAACATTCGTCTCGCTGATCGATACCGTGTCAACGCCAGGGTTGTCCTCAACAAAAATTTGATCCGGCTCGGGGTCGAGGTCGAAGTAGTCCACCCGCAAGCCCGGAATCAGTCGGAATCGTTCACCGAAACGAATCCGATTTTCAGCATACAGGCCGGCTTCCAGCGTGGTGCTGTTGGGAAAGTCGCGCACCGGAAAGGTGTCGGGCCCAATAACGTTGTTGACTTCACCGCTCAGCAAATCAATGGTCGAGCCGGCTCTTAGCTGCTCGGTTTTGGTCTGGTAAACCTCAAACCCAGCGACTAGATCATGCTCAGTCTCGCCGATAGAAAACAACCACCGTCCGGTGAGTTCGGTGCCGATAATGTCCTGTTCAAAGCTGGACGCTCTAAGCAAATTCTCAGGGGCCGGAAAACCACTAATAACCGTGGCCCGGTTCTGGACCGTGTTTTGAAGGGTCTCGGACGCCTGATAGTAAACCTGCCAACTGAGAAAATCGGCCCAGCCCGGATTGCGCGCGCCTACATCAAGGCTAATACGCTGACGCTCAGCGCGGTCGTCGCCCTTGACCTCAATGTTATCAATGACAAACGGGAAGCCGACGTCGGCGGTAAAGTCGCGTTGACCCACCTGGCTTAGCAAATTGGTTTCGCTGTCAGTCTCGTTCTGCTCCAGAGTCAGACGCCACTGCAGATCACTGCCTTCATCCAGAAGCAGTTTTGCCAAGACGTTGCGGCCAGAATAGTCATGCGGATTGGGTTCGGTCCGTGCTTCGCCCACACCGCCGACCTGGCCTTGATTGTCGAGCTCACTGCCGCGCCGCTCAATCCATTGCAATGAGCCCGAAAAACGCCCGGATCTTCCAGCCAGCGTGCCTGAAGCAACCCAGCCTTCATCAGAGCTGTAATAGCCAGCGCGGGTGCGAGCCGTGAACTCGCGGCCACTGTCGGCCAGCCAATCGGCCGGGTCTTTAGTGGTTAGTGCAACGACGCCAGCCAACGCACTGGACCCAAACAAACTGGAGGCCGGACCTCTCAGAATCTCGACCTGTTTGAGTGAGTCCGTATCTATAAAATTGCGCGATGCGTTCGAAAATTCACCGATGGCGAAACCTTCAGGAATTCGCACGCCGTCTACGGCCACCTGCACCCGGTTACCGCCCAGGCCGCGAATATTGAAGCCGGCGAAACCAAAACGCTGACCTTGAAACGGCACGGTCACGCCCGGCACATAGCGCACGACATCGGCAATATCTTCGCTCAGCGTGCGCGCAATCTCGGCATCGTCGATGATCGTCACTGGCGCCGCGATCTCAGCCGCCGGGCGCTCGCTTTTGGAGGCGGTGATGGTCATTTTTTCCAGCTCAGTGGATGATGCTTGACCATCATCCTGCACTTGGCCGAGGGCCTGAGCGGCACACAAAGCCATTGAGACAGCCAAAGTGATCCGGCTAATTGGTTTATTAGTAATTGGTTTACTGGTAATTGGTTTAATGGCAAGTGCCCTGCCAGCAGCGGTTTTTTTATTCGGATGATTCATTTCTTTCTAATCTTTGTATCCAGGCTTCAAGGTAAGAGGGAACGAGTTGGGTTAAATAAGCTCAAGGGACAGCGCCAGGGATGCCTGGCAGTCGTCAGCCAACACGAACGATAATGATTATTATTGCCTTGAGCGGCGCGGAGTATAACTGCTGAGCGGCGCGCTGAAGTCAAAGAATACTGACGCAAGACCAGGCGTGATTGGTTTCAGCAGTCAGCCGTTCAAACTGAACAGCCGGCGGTGAGAGACACCCAGGGCAAACTCGACCACGCCACCGCTGGCCGCAATGACCGCTATGACCGCCCGAGATCAGCCGAAGCTAGCCGGAATCGACCGAATTCAAAACCCAACCGAAGGCCAGCGTAGTTTATGAAACGAGCGGGTTAGTGGGCCACGCGGTAAATTAGGTCACACTCAGCCGTCACACTAGCGCCGGAATTCAATTTGATCCAGTAAACCTTCCAGTAGCAGCGCGACTCGATCACGCTTGGCTTTGACGCCGTTTCGAACGGCCCAAGCAGCCCCGGCAGTTCCGACAACAAGTAGAGGACCGAAGAGCAACCACAACCAGATTTTTGGAAAAGCCATGGTGAATACAGCAACAACGGTAATTACAAATAGGCCGCCCCCCCAACTCCAGAGTTGCTCATTACGTTCGCCACGAACGTCGGCGGTTAACGTCACCATGGCCTCGCTGGACGACGCAGGTGCAGTCACGATGCTGACTGATTCCAGCTTCGCGACTTCGTGCCCCTGACCGTCAAAATCCAGCGCACGTCCGAGTTTACCGGTCCAACTCGTATCCGGCTCCCAGACCGATTCAGTACTGCGCAGTCGGACCGAACGCATCCGTTCGCGAGCAACCATGTGATGCTCGAATCGGCGGTGTAGATCCACCGGATCACCAGAAATCACGCGTCGGGCCCGCGCGTGTCCCGGCCCCAGCCAGCGCGCGATCAAGGGATGCTCATCAGGCTCAGGCGGGACCAGCGCATCGGCTCTGTATTCCGCCAGAGCGCGCCGCACGTGTTCCGCACTCAAACCTACTTCACGACCAATGCCAATGATTTCATCGTCACTCAAACGTCGTTGCTCGCCCTCGCCCAGCGCATTCTGCAATACAGCCGCGCGGGCAATGATGCGCTCGAGCTGTTCGGCCGGAACGGCAAAGCTGTCGTCTGAATGAGTCTGATGCAAGTTATGCACGTTGTCGTGATCTGTTGTCATGCTTGAGTCCTTGAACTGGGCGTTGAGCTGGTGGTGTCTGGTGTGTCAACGGTCAACAAGCATCAATGATGCACGTAATATGCCAATTGATTTTTAAACTCACAACATGTTGATTATATTACTACTAACTGATCAGAACCTATCTTGATATGGGGATATTAGCTATTTTTGTGCAAATTTCGCCCTTTTCTCGAATACGTTAAACATAGGCGCTAGCGATCGCACGTAGGCGGGCTCGATTTTCTTCATCCACCTCATCTCGAATCAGCTCAGCAAACCAGCGGCGACTTCGATCATCCGGCGCTTGCGCTGCAACTTCGCAGCCAATCAAGCGCGCTTCTCGCCCGCCCGGTGCCGCCGGCCAGGCGCGCAAATAGGCTGCGACCAAATCCAGCACCAGCGCGGGATGACCATAATCGCGGGCGGCTTTTATCAACGTCAACTGCGAGCTCGGAATATCGAGCGCGAAATTCGCGTCCAAAGCGACCAGAGCAGCAGCGTGCTCGACCGCCTCGGACACTCGATCATGCGCCAGCAGTAACGCGCTGACGTGACCCGGCCCATGCTTCAGCAACTGTTCGTGATCGCCCTGCTGCTCCAGCGCCCGAATCAGTCGACGGTGGTCCTCCAGCGTGCCGCCAGTCTGATCCAATCGACTGCAGAGCTGTTCGGTGGATTCAACATCGGAGCTTGATTGCTTACTTGTATCCGTTGATCGCGTTGCCGCTAATTGCTCGCCGAGCGCAAAGAACCAGACCCATAGCGCGTAGACCCAAACCGCCATCATCGCCCCGTTGGCCACTGCAGTATGGAACACGGCACCGGCAGCGGCATCGATCAGCAAATAAAGCAGGACCAAGGCCAGCAGAAGCAGACTGAGGCGACGATAATTCGCCAGGCTGAAGCGCTCTCGCAAGGCCTGCCATGAATCGCGACGAGCCAACGCTCCGAGTTCGTTTTCTGTTGCAACGATGCAGGTCATAGCAGGCAGCAAGGCCACAGCCAGCAGCGCTCCGAGTGCCAGTCCGGAATTTCCCAAACTTTGGCCCAGCGCTGAAACCACGAGTGCTACGAATAACCATAAACCAATTTGTCGAAGTGCTTGGAATTCGGCCAGGTCAAAATCACGGTACTCGCGCTCCAGGCCGGCACCGGAAGCGGTCGCCAGCAAAATTCGGCTGGCGACTCGTAAAGCCAGAATCCACAAGCTGATCATGGTTCCCAGCGCGAGCAGACCTGAAGGCACCGGCGGCAAAAAAGGTAAGCTTATTGAAATACCAGCTGAGATCAGCGCGGCGGCAACAATCAGCGGCCACAGCCACGGTCGGAGCGGAAACCTGGCCACTTCGAATAGCCAGTCGGCTAAATCCGGCGGTGCTGGAGGTCTTGCGCCACTCATGGCATGCTCTCGCTCGCAGTAAAGTTCTCAATTAAAGCGTGGATTTTGGCATGGACGAGTCTGAACGACATCGACACGAAGCAGCNCTAGCGCGCCTGGAGCGCTTCAGCTATTGGACCGATAATAATTTTGGAATCCCGTTTACGCGGTTTCGGATCGGGGTCGGGCCGCTGATTGGTCTGATACCCGGCGTCGGTGACCTGGCGGATCTGGCGATGTCGTTATGGGTCGTGAACGAGGCGCGTCGGATCGGGGCCGGCAAAAAAGTTCTGGCCAGAATGATCGGTCATCTGATTATCGATTTTATTGGAGGCTTGCCGCCGGTAATTGGCGACATCTTTGATGCCGCCTACAAAGCCAACACGCGCAATACAGCTCTCCTGCGCGGCTATCTGCACAACCAGCTCGGCGCGGAAATGCAAGCGCCCTTCCCGTGGTGGAAGTTGTTTCTGACGCTCATTTTTGTCGTCAGTATTTTTGTGACTGGGCTGGCGTATCTGTAGCCGAACCTTACTGCCTGGCCAGCGGCTGCTGGCTGGCTTCGAATTTGGCCCAGACGCCGTCGTTGCCGTCCCACCGTCCTTTTGTGGCGGCTTTTGAGTACTCGGTTGCACGCTGTTCGAAAAAGTTGGCAAATTCGACGCCGTTGAGAATTTCCTGCAGCCACGGCAACGGGTGTTCGACCAGGGCATCGTACTCACCGTTGCGCGATTCAAAACAGCCAAACACGGTCGGCAGCTTGAGTTGTGCCAAGCGCCAGTCGGCGATGTAGCGTACGTAGGCTTTGATATCGTCCGGACCCATGCCTTCGATTTCGCCGAGTGAAAACGCCAGGTCGACAAAGTTTTCTTCCAGGCCGACCATGGTTTTGGCGACATCAATAATGTCATCGCGTACGGCCGGGGTCATGGCACCGGTTTCGCGATTCCATTCGTGGAATAACTTGATCACGCCTTCGCAGTGCAGAGATTCATCGCGTACCGACCAGCTGACAATCTGGCCCATGCCTTTCATCTTGTTAAAGCGCGGGAAATTGAGCAGCATGGCGAAGCTGGCAAACAGACTCATGCCTTCAGTGAAGGCCCCGAACATGGCCAGCGTGCGCGAAACATCGGCAATCGAATCGACGCCAAATGTCTGCATATAGTCGGCTTTTGCCTTCATCTCCGAGTAATTTCGGAATGCTTCGAATTCAGTCTGCGGCATGCCCAGGGTTTTCAACAACAAGGCGTAGGCATCGATATGGACAGTTTCCATATTGGTAAACGCGGCCATCATCATCTGAATTTCCAGCGGCTGGAATATCGGAATATAGCGCTTGAGGTAGTTGTCGCTGACCTCGACATCCGACTGCGTGAAAAACCGGAAAATCTGGGTCAACAGCGAACGTTCAGCTGCACTCAATCGATCACCGCCCCAGTCTTTGATATCGTCACCCAGCGGCACTTCTTCGCCCATCCAGTGGGTCTGCTGCTGTCGCTTCCAGAACTCATAGGCCCAGCCGTAGCGCTCGACATCGTAAGTGCCAGACGAGGTCAGCAGGCCGATCTGGCCTGAACCGATCAGCTCGCGCGGGTCGGTATTTAAGTCAATAATCGGGCTGGTCACTGACATGCCAGGCACTCCTCGTAGTCGGTGGTGTTTTTGTCGGTTTTTGCCGCGTCGGCCACATCAAGCTTGCCGGCAAATCCAGCCCGCGAGAGTGATTTCGAGCGGCAGTAGTACAAGCTCTTGATGCCGCGTTTCCATGCACTCCAGTGCAGCATGTGCAGATCCCACTTGTCGATATCACCGGGCAGGAACAGATTCAGCGACTGGCTTTGACAGATCATCGGCGCGCGGTCGGCCGCGAGCTCAATGACCCAGCGCTGGTCGATTTCAAAGGCGGTTCGATAGGTGGCTTTTTCATCATCGTCTAAGCAGTCCAAATGCTGGACGGAGCCCTCGTGTTCGAGAATCGAGGCCCAGATGGTCGGCGTGTCTTCACCGCGCTCGGCCAGCAAGGCCCGCAGATGACGATTGCGCACGGTGAATGAACCGGACAAGGTTTTATGGGTGTAGATATTGGCCGGAATCGGTTCGATGCAGGCGCTGACACCGCCGCAGATAATCGAAATCGAGGCCGTTGGTGCAATCGCCAGCTTGTGGCTGAAGCGCTCTTTGGCCCCGCTGCGCAAAGCATCCGGGCACGGGCCGCGCTCTTCGGCCAGCTTGACTGACGCCGCATCCATCTGTGAACGAATGTGCTTGAAAATACGCAGGTTCCAGGACTTCGACGGCGCCGATTCCATCGGAATACCCTGTGACTGCAGAAACGAATGGAAACCCATCATGCCCAAGCCAATCGAGCGTTCGTTCAGGGCTGAGTAAGTCGCGCGCGACATTTCGTCTGGCGCAGATTCAATGAAAAAGGTCAAAACGTTGTCCAGGAAGCGGGCAACGTCTTCGATAAAGTCGGGCTCCTCGCTCCAGTCGTCCCATTTTTCAACGTTTAGCGACGACAAACAGCACACCGCCGTGCGCTCCTTTCCTTCGTGGTCAACGCCCGTTGGCAGGGTAATCTCCGAACATAAATTAGACGTCGATACCTTCAACCCCAGCGCTTTTTGATGCTCGGACATCTCACGGTTGACGGTGTCGATAAACAGCAAGTATGGCTCGCCCGTCTGCAGGCGAGTCTCGAGGATTTTCTGCCACAGCGAACGCGCATCAACCCGTTTGATCTCACGATCATCCTTCGGACTGCGCAGCGCAAAATCCGTGCCGTCGGTCACCGCCTGCATAAATTCATCGGTGATATTGATGCCGTGGTGCAGATTCAACGCCTTGCGGTTGAAATCACCCGAGGGCTTGCGAATTTCCAGAAATTCTTCAATTTCAGGGTGATGCACATCCAGATACACGGCCGCCGAGCCGCGACGCAGCGAGCCCTGCGAAATGGCGAGGGTCAGTCCGTCCATCACGTGGACAAACGGCATGATGCCCGAAGTCTGGCCGGTGCCTTTGACTGGCTCACCAATTGAGCGAACCTGCCCCCAATAGGTGCCGATACCGCCGCCGTTGGAGGCCAGCCAGACGTTCTCGTTCCAGGTATCGACGATGCCGTTGAGCGAATCCGGGACCGAGTTCAAAAAACACGAAATCGGCAGGCCGCGGGTGGTGCCGCCGTTGGATAAAATCGGGGTGGCCGGCATAAACCAGAGCTGCGACATCGCATCATATAAACGCTGCGCATGGTCGGCATCGTCGGCGAACGCGCAGGCAACGCGCGCGAACATGTCCTGCGGACCCTCGCCCGGAAGCAGATAGCGATCCTTGAGTGTCTGCCGACCGAAATCGGTCAGCAGCGCGTCGCGTGAACGATCCAGGATCAGATCATCAGCGTTAGGCCGTGGACCCAGCGGTGCCGGCACCGATACCTTGCGTTCAACCGGGCCAGCGGCCAGATCTTGTTCAAAGAAGGTCTGTCGAGCCATCGTTTCCATGATTTATCTCCTATGAGAGAGCGCCAGCCAAACTGGCACAAAGTACGGGAGACATCAGGAGACTAACCAACGCAGCGCGCGCAAGAGCACCGGAAAGCGATCTCCCGGGAACTCCCGCCCGGGTTTTATTTATTCTTTGAAATCGCCACGGCAGGTGTCCTGGCTTGCGGTTCTAGCATGTGGGAGCTGGCCTTCCCAAGCAGTGTTTCGCCCAGTGGCCCGCGGAATCGCTCGTCACACTCGCCGCCTACAGTTGCGGGGACAGCTCCGGAATTCGAGTTTTGAACTCGGCACCGGATTCCCTTAAAAGCGCTAGATCTTGTGCCTAGTCCGCTCCGTGGTCGCAATATATTGGGGTATAGGGCCTGTTCAGGTCAAGAGGAATCTATCGCTTTCTGGCATCTGCTTTATTTTTCGAGTTGTAGCTTCTGCCGGGAGCGGGCCTGAATGTCGTTTGCTCGAACAAGAGGCCAGGAAGCAGCCATGGCAACCGACTGCTCAATCAGGCCATTCGTAGTTGATCAACCGCTTGATCGACTGAGTGATGCATTTTGCGTTTCATCCTGGCTACTCGCACATTCAACTATTCGTCACTCTCAATTGATCTGAGAAGATCAAGGGATCCAGGCCGATGCGCTGTTCGGCGAAGGCGCTGAATTCTGTTGTTTGCTACGACCTGACCCGGACTGACCGCATCTGTGCCTGGTCCCTCCCGCCGTGAGCACGCCCGGTTGATGCAGATCCGGGCAGCTATTGCTCGACGGTTGCTTGAGAGCGTAGCGTGTCCTCGAATCGATCGACGAACCATCGGTCGCGATCGTCGATGATCAGGGTGACCGAGTCTTCCGGCCCCAGAAGGTAGTTGCTGCTTGGGACCAGGTCGATGACGACTGTCTCCTCGCCCTCATCGTCCGACACGTCGCCGAACGGCACCTGAGGCGTGAGGGTGACGAGTCTTTCTTCACCGGAAATGCTTAGCGCGGTAACGAATGGCGGATTCAGGCTGTAGTCGCTGTTCAGAATTGCCGTCCCGCTGATCGCAATGCCGACGGTGATAGAGGTCGTGATATCGCCTCCCATGCGCGAGACCGTGAAAGAGGCCGGGTCAAGTGTCACCTCGGATGCCAGCGGGTCGTTGCTCGAAATCTCAATGACCGGGGCATCGTCGGCGATGGTTACCGTGCCGGAGATTGTTTTGCCGAGGTTGTAGATCGTGTTGTTTGGCCGCAGGGTCACGGTCGCTTCTTCTGGGCCCTCGGCAAGTGTGTCAGCTCTTGGCGTCAGCGTCACTACGCGTGAAGTTTCTCCTCCAGCAATCGTCGCGGCAGTGACGAAGGCCGGTGCCAGGGTGTAATCGGAGCCCAGGCTCGCGCTCCCGCTGAGAGCGATCTGTACGGTGATGGTGCTATCGATATTGCCGCCCGTGCGCGAGATCGTGAACGAGCCCGTTTCGGGGCCCGCTTCTGACGCTTCGGTGTCGGCATCGGTCACTTCCACCTCGACGGGATCGTCCAGTATGGTAATGCTCGCGCTGTCCAGCGTGGGGTCGATGGTGTAGGCCGCAGCGTTTGCGACCAGGGTGATGACGGCCTCTTCCTCGCCCTCGAGCCGGTTGTCTGCCAGTGGCTCCAAGGTGATGATGCGGGATGTCTGATTGGCTGAGATCGACACGGCCGTCACGAACGCCGGCTGGAGGCGGTAGTCCTGCCCGAGCGTCGCGGTCCCGCCAATACTGATCTGTACCGTTAAACCGCTGCTGATATCGCCTCCGGCTCGCGATACCTCGACCCCCCCCGTAACCTCGCCCAGCTCATTCGCCGGTCCTGCCGAAGTGGAGATCGAGACCGTTGGCAAGCCGCCCCCTTGCGGCGCAGCGAGCGTCGCCGCGGACGCCGATTCGAAACCCGCAATAGTCAAGATAACAAAAAGCCAATGAGACATCTGAGCGCACCATGTAAACTGGACCGCAGGGGCTGGTACACCCCATCGCTACAGTAACTTTCAAAAAAATTCCTTCAGCCGACGGTCAATCAGCCGATCGGTTGATCAATTCTAAAGTTCGTTCATCGCCGAAGTCCTCAAGAAGTTCTCACCGACTTGTTACGGCCGTGACCGCCAGCCCTACTCATGCCGACAAAAGTAAGCTGAAATCTCCGAAAAATAACTTCGTGAGAACTCCGAAAGGACTTTTGAGGTCGGGACGGCGCAGACTACCCAGTCGAATCGATTTGAAGCTAGGAGAATTCGAGCGTGCGAGTGCACAGTGCAGCCCCGTTAGTTGTGCGTCTGATAGTTGTGCATCTGATAGTTGTCCTTATTCTGGTCCCCGCAGCCGTTGTCGCCGAAGAGGTCAGCCGCCCCGCCGGCCTGAACGGCACGGCCTCGGTCAGCGTCAACGCCGGACCCTGTGTTTACGATACGGTGGCCGAGGCCATGGCCAACGCCAGCGATGGCGACACGATCGTGATCCGGCCGGGATTTCGGGCCGAGTTCATCGGCAAAATCGACCTCAACGTCACCTTAATTCAAGGTGGGCCCATCAGCCCAGGAAACACGG
>JGI12109J20283_10107551_pt1 | contig 13540 bp, 10 predicted proteins | sample ElkSlonscriptome_12_FD_20283 | JGI IMG/M metagenome (IMG submission 20283) | reverse complement strand
ATAAGTTCGCCAATATGCTATCCCTATGTTATAACCGCTTGTAGAGTGTATTTTATTGTCTGTCTATGATCTAAGACAATTTAACGATAGAACTCATTCAATGTGCTGTATAATATTGAACTAAACCAAGTGTGCAGGTACGACTATGCTACCCAAAACCGCCCCGGTAATGAACATCCAATCGCTTATATCCGCATTACCCGATATTACGCCGAATGATCAAGCTCTAATTGAACGCGCCTATCATAAGGCCGAAGCCGCGCATGAGGGGCAAGTGCGTAAATCTGGCGAACCTTATTTTACCCATTGCGTGGCGGTTGCCAATATCCTGGCAGATATGAAATTAGATGCGGAAGCCATAGCTGCTGCGTTGATGCATGACATCATCGAAGACACACCCGTGACCGAGAAAGACATCCAACAAGAATTTGGCATCACCATCGCCAATATGGTTGCCGGGGTTACCAAACTCACGAAACTACCGCTTAATGTAAATACGGATAGCACCCGGCGGTCTCGTGACAATGACCGTGAACTCGAATACATTCGCAAGATGCTGCTTACAATGGGGGATGACGTCCGCATTGTATTAATCAAACTGGCAGATCGCCTGCACAATATGCGCACACTCGGCTACATGCCCCCGCACAAGCAAACACGCATCGCCCGCGAGACGATGGATATTTTCGCACCACTCGCGAACCGGCTCGGCATCTGGCAAATTAAATGGGAATTGGAAGATCTGAGCTTCCGCTACTTGGAACCGGACGAATATCGTAGCATTGCCATGAGTATTGATGAACGCCGTGCGGATCGCGAATCCTACATGAATGCCATCCGTGATCGCCTGAGTACAGAGTTGAAGCAGCATAATATTGACAATGTACATATCACTGCACGGCCCAAACATATATATAGCATCTACCGCAAGATGAAGCGCAAGGGCCTTCCCTTCGATGAAATCTACGACGTTCGCGCTATCCGCGTCATTGTAGAAAAAAACCCGCAGTGTTATTTAGTCCTTGGGCTTGTTCACAACTTATGGCGGCCTATCGCCCAGGAATTTGACGATTACATCGCCGCGCCAAAGGATAACTTCTACCAGAGCCTGCACACCGCCGTGATTGACAATCAGGGCAAAACCGTCGAAGTGCAGATTCGCACCTGGGAAATGCACGAACATGCCGAATATGGTGTTGCCGCGCATTGGCGATACAAAGAGCATGACCGGCAACACGACGAAAAATTCGCCAAACGCCTTAACTATCTGCGCAAACTGATGGAATTCGGGCCAGCCATACACGATGATCCTAAAGAGTTCATGGATACCATGAAAACTGAGGTGTTTCAGGATCGTGTGTACGCTTACACCCCCAAAGGGGACATTATTGATCTCCCAATTGGTGCCACCCCGGTGGATTTTGCCTACCACATCCATACAGAGATCGGCAACCGCTGCCGTGGTGCGAAAATTCACGGTAAGCTGGTCAACCTGAATTACCAACTCAAAACTGGCGATCAAGTCGAGATCATCACATCCAACCGGGGCGGGCCTAGCATGGATTGGCTCAACCCGGATCTTGGGTATGCACAAACAACCCGTGCCCGAACGAAAATCCGCCAGTGGTTTCGTAAACTCAACCGAGACAAACACATCACACTGGGCCGTGAGGTTGTGGAGCGAGAGCTAAAGCGCATGGGTGTGCTGGATAGCATGTCTTTTGACTACCTGGCCTACCTATTTGAATATACGAAAATTGATGATTTCATGGCTGCTGTTGGTGCTGGTGACCTCAACGCGGCACAGATCGCACACCGGGTGTTGGATGAAGAACGTGAAAAACGTCGCTTCCAGGATGCAGACTCGCTGGTACGCAAGTCACGGGCGATTGGCTCCTCTAACGATACCGGCATTCAGGTGATGGGAACAGGTGGGTTACTCGTCAACTTTGCCAAGTGCTGCAACCCCGCCCCAGGCGATGAGATTACCGGCTACATCACACGCGGACGCGGGGTAACCATTCACCGTACAGATTGCCCCAATATTCTATCTCTAAGCGATCCAGAACGGCTTATTGACGTATCCTGGGGTGGGATGAGCGATGAGCACCATTACGCCGTTCCGGTTGAGATTGTCGCATATGACCGGGAAGGCTTGATTCGTGACATCAGCACCGTTATCGCCGATGAAAAGGTGAATATTGCCGAAGTTCGTGTGTCCACCAAACAGGAGATTGCAACCTTTCACATCACCATGGAAATCAGTCACAATCAACAACTAACCCGTATACTCGCCCGCATCGGCCAAATCCGTAGTGTAGTAGAAACTTATCGGTGCAATACGAGCTAAAAGCACTAAATTCAAAATTAAGATCCACCTAATATGGAAAATCTTAATTTTTTCTTTCCATATTCTATAGTAACATCCAAAGTAACGGAAAGTAACTATTACGTGGATCTTTTTCGCAGCATATTTTGCGAAATATGCACACCAATAGGCTGGAGCGAGGGCCATGCAAGACTATCTAAGGACGCTTGCCGTCCAACAAATACAATCTCTACCCAATGATGTTCGCTTAGTTGTAATCAACCCTAATTATGTGCAACAACATATCATACTAAGCCATCTGTTGCCGCAGATGTCACTGTACCTGCGTTTTCGTGGGGATGCCCTCACCCAGGACATGCTCAGTCAACAACTAGCCACTACCCTGAGTGAGCAAGCTGATAATGCAAACCTGGCAGAGATGAGCGTCATTGTTCTTGATGAATGTGATCGTGCGAACGATGATATCTTTTCAGAGTTTCTGGTTGGGTTGCTAGCTAAAGCACCCAAAGCACAGATATTCATGCTGAGTCGCCGTATTCCGGCTGCCATCACAATGGATAGTGAACTTCATCAAGCATCGGCGTTTATCCCCCATGATAAGCGGTATATGCTCTGGGATTATGCGGACATCACCGAGGAAACCAAACTATTGGAGGTCCGCTCTTTTGGAGAAGGCCGTGCAATCCTCAACGGTAAGTTGATTACGAATTGGGACGGGGTATTGCCACGATCCTTATTCTTCTTCCTGGTTGATAAAGGCATGACCACCCGCAACGAAATTTTTGAAACATTCTGGCCGACCCTCACAACCCGTGAGGCAACGAACGTTTTCCATGTGACCAAACGTAAAATCAGTGAAGTGCTTGGTATTGACCTGACAACCTACTGGTCAGGTTTCTATCGCATTTCACCAGATATTGAACTGAGTTACGATGTGGTCTCGTTCACAAAGATGGCTCAAGATAGTGCGGTCATGGATGATCCTGGTGAGGCATCTGCACTGCTAGAAAGCGCACTTACCCTTTACCGGGGGTCATTCCTGCACAATATGGATATGAACTGGGCAGTACAACGGCGCAAAGAACTGGCGATGGATTACAGTGATGCGCTGAGTAACCTGGCCGAAATCCGTGAGCGGCAGGGAAACATGCATGAAGCCTTGGGGTTATATCTACGGGCAGCCGCAAACAGCCAGAATCGTGAAGATGTCGCGGTAAGGATTATGCAACTATACCGCCAGTTAGATATGCACGCGGACGCGATCACCGTTTACGAGCAACTGGCCGATAGCATGCAAACAAACCTGTCTATCGCACCGGGTATGCCCTTGCAAGAATTAGCCCAAACCATCAAACAGGAAATGAGTCGCCAGCCCGCTGTTTGATGCCATACCGTGCATATTGTACTGATTGAACCGTACTATGGTGGGAGCCACCGAGCCTGGGCAAATGGCTACAAAGCGCATTCACGCCACACCGTTACGCTACTAACACTGCCAGCACAATTCTGGAAGTGGCGCATGCAAGGCGGCGCGGTGACTCTCAACCGATTATTGCGAGAACGCAATCTACATCCTGATCTGATCCTCGCATCAGATATGATGGATGTCAGTACGTTTCGTGCATTAGCCGCAGATCATCTGCAAAACACACCTGTTGTAACGTATTTCCATGAGACACAACTCACCTATCCACAGAATCGGCGGCAAGCACATGGCTGGCGATATGGGTTTATCAACTACGTGAGTGCATTGGCCTCAGATTGGTCTTACTTTAACAGTCAATACCACCGTGATACATTTCTAAACACACTCCCCAATATGCTCAAACACTTTGGTGATTTCAATGAGCTGGACACAGTAGAGCAACTACGCACGCGCTCATCTGTGCTCGCATTAGGGCTTGACTTGCATCACTTTGACACCCACCAACCCAACACACGCACAAGCAATACCCCACCGATTATCCTGTGGAATCATCGCTGGGAAACTGACAAGAACCCAATTACGTTTTTCCGTGCATTATACAAATTAGCGGACCAGAACATCCCGTTCCAAGTCGCTATTACCGGGGAAAATATACGGCGAACCGCAACAGAATTTGAAGAAGCTCGACATCGCCTGGGAGATCGCATCATCCAATATGGGTATTTACCAAACTTTGCGGATTATGCACGCCTTTTGTGGCGTAGTGATTATGTGGTCAGCACATCGCACCAGGATTTCTTTGGTGGGTCGATAGCACAGGCTATCTACTGTGGCTGCATCCCCATCCTACCGAATCGACTGAATTACCCACACCTACTGCCGGCGGAAGCCCACCAACAATGTTTGTACAAAGGCGAAGCATTATACGCCCTACTCAAAGATCAACTGCATGGGTCGATTGCTGTGGATACAAAAAAACTGCGCAAGTACATCAGCCAATTTGATTGGTCGGTACTCGCACAGCACTATGATGATACCTTTGACGCCCTACTCCAATGAGGGCTCAGCTTCTTCTGGCTCCTCAGCTTCAGGAGCTTCATATAGCGAACGGTAATCAACGACAGCGGCCACACGCTCATTTTTGCGGGTCATCGAAATCACGCTCTCACCACCGGCGCGTCCGCGTTTGATTATGGGTGTACGTTCCATACGCATGTAAAGTGGTTTATGCTTATTAGATAGCGCGATTAAGCGTGCATCTAGGCGGCCTGTTGTGGCAGCAGCAACTTCCTGGCTGGTGGTTGGTAAACGCATCGTAATCACACCACCGCCACCACGCCCCTGCGTTGGGTACTCCTCCATCGGGGAAATCTTAGCGATACCGTCATCCGTTATCGTCCACACATACTCACCATCTGTGGCGATACTAGCACCAACCACACGCGCCCGCTGATTCCCTAATTTAATGCCCCGCACACCACCGGCTGGCAATCCCGTTGAACGCACATCACTTTCTTTAAAGCGAATCGCCTGGGCCTGATTGCTGGTGAGTATCACATCTTGTTTGCCATCAGTCGGGAATACCCAACCAAGACGATCATCTTTACCGACATTCATCACTGTAAATACATTCGCCGACATCCCTGGCATATCACTCATGCGCACCCGCTTGACCTGTCCACTTTCTGTTGACATGAACAGGTATCCACTTTCAACACCCATTGGCATGCTCAAAACAGCTACGACTTCTGATTGAGCTGACAGTGGACTTAAACCCGAGAATGGAGTTCCGCCGGATGGTTCTTCTGCCTGGGGCAATTGCTGCACCGGGATAGTCGCGCACTCCCCTTTTGCTGTGAACAGATAAAGAATATGCGATGTAGACCCCTGCACTAAGAAGCGTGGCGGTTCTTTGTCACTTGCTGTCACTTTGGGTGGTTCATCCACATAACCGCGAGACAGTTGCCCTGCAACCGTCAAGGTAACCCAGGTTTGTTCCTCTGGCATCAGCATATCTTCGGTACTGGCACTGGAGGCCATGCCATCGACAATGAACGAACGACGGGCATCACCATAGGCCATGCGTATGGTCGCCAGTTCACCCTTGATGACCTCTCGCATTTTCTTGGGGCTGGCGAGAAGACCTTCCAGGTATTTAATCAGTTTGATTTTCTCTTTGTGTTCTTCCTGAATTTTCTTGCGCTCCAAAGAGGCTAATCGACGCAACTGCATATCCAGGATAGCTGTGGCTTGTACTTCGGTAATCTTCAACTTTTTGATCAGATTATTGCGTGCAGTCTCCACCGTCTGTGATCGGCGAATAATATCAATCACCTCATCCAGGTTATCCAATGCGACCAGCAAGCCTTCAAGAATATGTGCGCGTTCTCTAGCACGCGCCAGGTCAAATTCGCTCCGCCGTCGAATAATTTCCAGACGATGCTCTAAATAAACACGCAGGGCTTGCTTCAAACTCAGCAGACGCGGTTGTCCATCGACCAACGCCAACATACGAATGCTGAATGTATCTTGCAAGGGTGTGTACTTGAACAAATCTGCCAGAACATCGGCGGGGTCGGCACCGCGCTGTAATTCAATGACCATGCGCAAACCCTGCCGGTCAGACTCATCACGCAGGTCAGATAGCCCTTCTAGTCTGCCATCCTGCACTAGCTTGGCAACCCGTTCGATGAGTGTGGTTTTGTTCACCTGATAAGGCAACTCACTGACGATAATACGCGACTTACCCCGCCCCATATCCTCAATGTGGACCTTGGCCCGCACAGTGATCTTACCCAGACCAGTCGCATAGGCCGTGCGCAGTGTATCCTCCTCATCGCCACCATCTTTATGACGGTAAACCACCCCACCAGTCGGGAAATCCGGCCCGATAACAAAATTCATCAGGTCCTCAACACTGATGTCGTCCAGGTTATCCCAATTTTCCAGCATATAGTTTAGCGCATCACACACCTCATTGAGGTTATGGGGTGGGACATTGGTAGACATACCGACGGCAATCCCAGATGAGCCGTTGACCAGCAAATTCGGGAAGCTTGCTGGCAGCACGCTCGGTTCTTCCAGGCTACCGTCGAAGTTCTCAACAAAATCAACCGTTTCCTTAGCAATATCGACGAGCAGTTCCTCGCCAATTTCGGCCATGCGTGCCTCGGTGTAGCGCATCGCGGCTGCACTATCACCATCAATACTGCCAAAGTTACCCTGCCCATCAACCAGCATAGACCGCATGGAGAAATCCTGCGCCATACGCACCATCGAGTCGTAAACGGCAGCATCACCATGCGGATGATATTTACCCAGCACCTCACCCACAATACGCGCACTCTTGCGGTATGGCGTATCCGCACGCAGCCCCATATCATACATCGCATATAAGATACGACGATGTACAGGCTTTAACCCATCACGGGCATCTGGCAACGCACGCGATACAATCACACTCATTGCATAATCCAGGTACGCATCGCGCATTTCCTGCTCGATGTTGACCTGGTAAACATCACCAATGGTCATAAATTTATCCTCTGGAAACTTGGGCACAGGCGAGGGACAACCACCTGTGGACGATTCTAACGCATTTTAGGATACTACGGCGATTTTTGTCAAACCTAAAACCGAATACCTGTTCTATTTTACCACACCACACCCTGCACAACAAAACGGGGATCACCAGAAAGATGACCCCCGCTCAGTGTATAGCGTGTAGGTTGACCGTGCTATTCTTCGTCAGGCGATTTAATCTCTATAAGTAGAGCGTTCTTATCAACCGTCTGGCCGGTTTCAACGTTAACGGAACCCACAACACCATCAATAGGTGCTTTGAGTTCGTTCTGCATCTTCATGGATTCCAGAATGACAACCGTCTGCCCCTGGCTGACAGTTTGCCCTTCTTCAACAGGCACAGCCACAATTAAGCCTGGCATCGGGGAATTGACCTCACCGCTACCACCACCCAATCCACCACGACGCTGCGCCATCATCAAGGCCCGCTCATCAAGGACCTGGCCTTCGTACAGACGGCCACCCATCATGACCTGGTAATTACCCTGCTCATCATCAATGACGACTTCAAGAGATTTACCATCTGTGATCACCGAATAGAGCGACGCCCCTAGCGGCAGAAAGTCCACATCACGTGGCTCACCATTGAGTAAGATGTTGCCGTCATTATCAATTTCGATCTCGTACTGTTCGTTGTTGATTAATGCTACGTATTTCATCGTTGCATCCGCTCCCAACGGCTGATCCATTTCCAGTTACTGGCGTCCCGCTTGGCCGGGGCGACAACCTGCGCGGCTTCCTGACGCTTACGATGTGCATAGAGAGTTGCGGCAATCGCTGCTGTTTCTAGCTCCGCCTGTGTCGGCTCTTCTTCGTAGGTCGTCATGCTGAAACGCTGCTCCACAAAGTTGGTATCAATCTGTCCAGCGATAAAGCTAAAGCTGTTCAACAGGTTAATATGGAACGGGATATTGTGCTTCAGCCCCATGATCGTATATTCGGAAAGCGCACGACGCATACGCAGCATCGCCTCAGAACGACTCTCGCCGAACGTAATCAGTTTAGCGATCATGCTGTCATAGTATGGGGTGATTTCCGAGCCAGGGTAAACGCCACTATCCACCCGTACACCAGGGCCAGTAGGTGTAATCAGTGTACTGATCTTGCCGGTAGATGGCATAAAGTTCTGGTAAGGATCTTCCGCGTTGATACGGCATTCAATCGCCCAGCCGCGTGGCTCCAGGAAGCTCTCTGTATGCGTCATCGGACGGCCACGGGCGATACGGATCTGCTCACGGGCGAGGTCGATGCCATAGACCATCTCGGTCACAGGATGCTCTACCTGAAGACGGGTGTTCATCTCCAGGAAATAGTAATTCTTGTCCTTATCAACCATGCACTCGATGGTACCTGCATTCACATAATTGACCGACTCCGCCGCCGCTATCGCCATCTTGCCCATGCGTTCACGCAGGTCACGATCCATAACGACACTGGGGGCCTCTTCGACCAACTTTTGATGACGCCGCTGAATAGAACATTCACGTTCACCAATGTGGATGGTGTTACCATGTGAGTCGGCAAGGATTTGGAATTCAATGTGTCGGGCACCGACCAGTAACTTTTCAACGTACACGTCACCGTTACCGAAAGCACTTTCGGCTTCACGGCGGGCGGTAGCCAGGGCCTCAGCAAAGTGCTCTGGGTCATGCACCGCACGCATCCCTTTACCACCACCACCAGCCACCGCTTTGATCAATACCGGAAAACCAATCGCTTCGGCTGCATGAGCCAATTCCTCATCAGGCAGACCAGCCTCGGTACCAGGGATAAGGGGTACCCCGTTTTTGGTCACGGCAGTACGTGCCGATTGCTTATCACCCATCGTAGCAATCGCATAGGGTGATGGGCCAATCCAGATCATCCCTTCATCGGTCACCTGTTGGGCAAAATCCGCATTTTCCGCCAGGAAACCATAACCAGGGTGGATGGCATCAGCACCCGTTTGACGAGCCGCCTCAATGATTTTATCCATCCGCAGATAGCTATCACGCGGGGCGGGCGCACCAATATGTACCGCTTCATCTGCATAGCGCACATGCAAAGCAGCGCGGTCTGCATCCGAATAAACGGCTACGGTGGGGATACCCAGGTCACGGGCCGCACGGATTACGCGCACGGCGATTTCCCCACGATTTGCGACCAGAATCTTATTAATACTTGTTGGTTGTTGTTCTGTCATCAGGTCACGCCTCCTAAAGCGGGATATTGCCGTGTTTCTTCGGCGGGTTGCTGTCACGCTTGTTCTGGAAGACTTGCAACGCATTGATCAAACGCGGACGCGTGTCACGCGGTTCAATCACATCATCCACAAACCCGCGTGCAGAAGCGATATAAGGATTGGCAAACCGTTCACGATATTCATCGGCCAGTTCTTTCTTGCGTGCCACCGGGTCATCTGCTGCTTTGAGTTCACGCCGATAAATAATCTCGACGGCGCCTTCCGGTCCCATCACGGCAATTTCCGCTGTCGGCCAGGCGAGGTTAAGGTCACCACGGATGTGCTTACTACTCATCACACAGTAGGCACCGCCATAGGATTTGCGTGTGGTCACGGTCAGCTTGGGCACCGTTGCTTCACAGTAGGCAAAGAGGAGTTTCGCACCAGAAGTGATGATGCCGTTATGCTCTTGGTCAGTTCCCGGTAGATAGCCAGGCACATCGACAAAGGTGATAATCGGAATATTGAAGGCATCACAGGTACGGATGAAACGCGCTGCTTTCTCACTGGCTTTAATATCCAGCACACCAGCCAGCACCATCGGCTGATTCGCGACGATACCGACACTGTTACCGCCCATACGCGCATACCCAACAACGATATTGGCGGCAAATTCCTCATGCACTTCGAGGAAAATACCATCGTCTACGATCTTTTCAATGACATCTTTCATATCATAGGGTTTATTGGGGTTTTCCGGGATGATCGTATCCAGATCGGTTTCAGTGCGCAGCGAATCATCGGTTGACACCTCAAACGGCGCATCTTCCATGTTATTCTGAGGGAGATAAGCCAGCAACTCACGGACCATCATCAGTGATTGCGTTTCATCTTCCGCGACAAAATGCGCCACACCACTCTTACTGGCATGCACAGATGCCCCACCTAGATCCTCAAATGTCACGTCTTCGTTTAATACCTGTTTAACCACATCAGGGCCAGTGATAAACATATAACTGGTATCCTTCACCATGATAGTGTAATCCGTCAGTGCTGGGCTATACACCGCACCACCCGCACATGGCCCCATAATCACACTAATCTGCGGGATGACCCCACTTGCCAGCGTATTACGCAGGAAAATATCCGCATACCCGCCCAGGCTATCAACCCCTTCTTGGATGCGGGCACCACCACTATCATTCAACCCGATTACTGGCGCACCGACCTTCATCGCCATATCCATGATCTTGATAATTTTCTGGGCATGTACTTCACTCAAGCTACCACCCAGCACGGTGAAATCTTGTGAATATACATACACCAGGCGTCCGTCGATGGTACCCCACCCGGTGACACAGCTATCGCCAGGGAAATGCTGCTTATCCAAGCCGAAATTGGTCGCACGATGTTCGACAAAGGCATCAATTTCGTGGAAGCTGCTGGGATCAAGCAGAATATCCAGGCGTTCATAGGCTGTTTTGCGCCCTTTATCATGTTGACGTTGCACACGCTCCGGCCCACCACCTGCATGGCTGGCATCACGGCGTTCGCGCAATTCAGCGATTTTCGGGTTTTCTGGTGTCATAAGAAATCTTCTCCATCTTTTTCATGTTGTCCGCGTAACTTATTTCGTAGAAGGCGGACGACGACAAAAAGTACCATCAAGAACGCCAACGAAACCAACACAAACGGCAATCGCTGACGATCATATTCCGCTTGAGTAAACACAATCAAACGGGCTATAGTATATAACACAAAACCAACTAGTAAGTAGCGAGCATGTTGGTTTGCATTTGAGTGCCCACGCACTACCCTGAGCATACTCCATCCAGACAGACCAGCCCAAGTGACACCTGTCATCAAACGCAATGGAATTGGTAAGGTTGTCGCTGCTGCAATTTCCGGCGGAAGTTGTACCGTGCGAATCACATCAACCACATGATACGCAAACAACATCAGCAGTAATAGCAGCAACCATTTAGGCTGGTTTGGTGAGGCCTGCATCAGATCATTCAACGCAAAATAAGCTTATCGGATTAAACTTTGCATCGTTCTCACTCATTTGAGGGTGTATCCTGTGTTGGCACCCAACCCGGCTCATTTTTATCACGCTGTTCCAGGCGAATTTGCTTTTGCATTGCCAGGTATTGATCCCAGTAGAGCACCATACTCAGCAGCGTGCTGGTATATTCCAGCAAAATCTGGTGTAGATGTAGCAATACCCACCCTAACTGTACCTGCCCCCAGGGTGTCCGCCCTTCTTCTGCCAGTTGATCCACAGTTAGTGTACCGACGTGGCGCACGATTTTCCCATGAATGTCTTCCAACATCACAATCAGTGTAGGAACCGCTTGCTGCGATGCTTGCCATGCTTTAGCTTCATCATCTGCATCAACAGACAGCGTGTCCTGCTCCCCCCAGTTAGAAATCAACGGCCAAATCACATTAGTCTGATACCACACCATATGGAAAAGTATACGTGCCACAGACCACTCGCCAAAAACAGGTAGTGGAATGACATGGTGGCGGCCTGTAGGGATTTGTGTCGCAACCTGTATAAACTCATTACCTGCAAAGGTCAAACGTGATGTATATGACACGACAAGATCAGTCATTTTTAGCCACAAATGCCTCAGCAGGAACCGCCACATCAGCAAAGTTCTCAAAAGTCAGGTCATGTACATCGAGCTTGAGATGAGTACGAACTCGATCAAACAACACCATATAATTGGTCTTGTACCGTGGGAACTCGCCTAGATTCAGTCTCTCGATCAGGGCTTTTATGGTTTCTGGTTGCCCTTCAATCTCCACAAAATTACCGTAAGGCATTTCATCAAGCACGATCTCAGCACGATCCAGGGTGTAGGTTGTGCGATATTTTTCGTAAATTACATAGGGCTGATAGCCGAGCTTCTTAAGAATAACATCCATCGCTTCAAAATCACTGACTTCAACTTCAGCCTCAAAGCGCGTCGCCAATTCGTCATCAATAGAGGGGGCTGGTTCTTTGTAGGTAAATTTAGTGTGCATATCCTGTCGCAAGCGCAGCACAATACCTTTGTCAGTGAGTGATTGTTCTGCATCTTCGTAGCGGATATTGCGCTCAAAAACACGCGGTACAGATCGCTCCGCACCAGCAGCGACTAACCGAGCGGCTACCATCTCAAGATCAGTGATATACAGCTTGACTTCTACTTCCTGAAAGCGACTCATCAGCGTGCGATCTCCCCCTTATCGACCCTTTTGGATAAGCAGTTCAGGGTGAGTTACGGTCCACTCACCCTGGCTGATATTTATTCGTTCAGATTTAGCACAACCTTACCGAACACGTCAAAGTCCGTCAATGTGCGCTGAGCTTCTTTCACCTCAGATAACGGGAAGACCTGACCCACAACAGGTTGCAAATCCCCATTAAATACCAGGTTCATCACCTGTACGTAATCCTGATGTGGCCCCATCGTACTTCCGATAATGCTGATTTGCCGGGAGAAGATCTGACGAATATCAATCTCCACTTTAGGCCCGCTGGTATTGCCCACAATGAGGATACGCCCACCGATGCGTGTAGAGCGAATGCTATCGTTCAACGTTGCTTGCCCGACGTTATCAATGACAACATCAAAGCCGCGTTTGTTGGTCAGTTTATAGAAGGCTCTGGACCAGTTCGGATCTACAGAACGATCATGCACCACATCCGCGCCTAGATCTTTGGCCTTAGCGCACTTCTCAGAATCACTACCGACCACGTAAACGGTTGCACCGGCCAGCTTGGCAATCTGAATACTTGCCGTATTCACACCCCCACCCGCGCCGACGATAAGCACCGTTTCACCAGCACGCAGACCACCGCGCGTCATCAGCGAATGCCACGCCGTTACATAAACCAAACCCGCTGCTGCCGCACCCTCAAAACTAAAGTCATCTGGCATCTTTAGCAGATTGCGTGCTGGCAGCACGACATATTCAGCCGCTACACCCGATACACCTTCACCGAGTATATGTAGATTGCGCGTTTGGTTATCTAACCCCGTCAACAAAG
>JGI12109J20283_10572352_pt1 | contig 13547 bp, 10 predicted proteins | sample ElkSlonscriptome_12_FD_20283 | JGI IMG/M metagenome (IMG submission 20283) | reverse complement strand
AATGAATGCAACTCGGCCAATCGGTTCAGAGGTTCCTTGAGTGTTCGGCGTCCCGAGATTGTCTGTCTGCTTTCCGGGCTGCCATTCCAACCCGGCGGGACGAAGCGCGCTCGTTCACTCGTGAAAGTGATACCGTAAGAAGGAGAGCGAGTCGTATCGAGTGCAACCGCTTTAGGGTGGGAGTCAATCCATGAACGTTCGAAATTCGACCCGAGTTCTGCTGTTTTTGATCGTGAGCGTCACGCCGTCGGCGTTTGCCCAGTCGGAATTGATTTCGCCCTTCGAGGGCAGCGAGTCTGTCGGCAGCTTCCAGACGCGCTTCGCTGAGTTGCCGTTACTGGTTCCGCCGCTCGGCAATCGCAATATCCCGGCCGTCCAGACGCTCGAAGGCTCGCTGACCAGTCATCTGTACAGGCGGCCAGAGGGTGTAACGCCCTTCGAGGTCTATCGCAGTTACCTGGACGCGCTGCAGCAGGGCGGATTCGAGATTCTGCTCGACTGTCGCGCGCCGGACTGCAATCTGAGGCTCGGCGTTCCGCCGACTTATCAGAATTCCGGTCTGTTCCAGAATCGTGGCTATGGCCGTATGCCGGCAGGGACCATTGTTTATCTGCTGGGCTGGGCGCAGCACTATCTGTCGGCGCAGAAAGTACTGGCCGATCGGACCTACCACGCCATGATCATCGTCAGTGCCGAGCGGGGCCTGTATTCAGTCGATGTGCTGGAGTCGGCAGCGCGCAAGGCCGATACCGTAGTGCTGTCCGAAGCGCTGCTTTCGGCGCGCTTGAGCGACGAAGGACGCGCGGTGCTGGACGGCATCTTCTTCGAAACCGGAAATGCAATGATCAGGCCGGAGTCCACCGAGGCACTGGATGTGATCGAAGCCTACCTGGACGCCGATTCAAATACACGGTATTACGTGGTCGGCCATACGGATGACACCGGTGGTCTCCAATCCAACCTGACGCTGGCCAGCGATCGAGCTGCCAGCGTGGTCGAGGCGCTGATAGAACGAGGCATCGAGCCCGGCCGGCTTTCCTCGCATGGGGTCGGTCCGTTTTCACCGGTTGCCAGCAATGTCACTGAAACCGGCCGCGCCGCCAACCGGCGCGTCGAGCTCGTTCTGCGACTGGACTAGGTTTCCCCCGGCATTGGTAAACGCGGACCGTACTCGACACTTCGTATCAATCGAGCATCCATCTGGCGCAAACCTCGCCGACATTGAACAGTAGGGGCGTGGCCCATCACGAGGAACGAGTTCATGAAGGCGATGCAGGTCAAGCGCTACGGCTCGCCACCTCGACTCGAGTGGGTGGAAAAGCCGGTCCCCGAGCCTGAGGGAAACGACGTTCGGGTTCGCGTGCTGCGTTCGTCGATCAACGACTGGGATGCCGGCATCGTGACCGGCAAGCCTTTTTTCATGCGCGCCATGTACGGCCTGGTCCGGCCGAAAGACATGACGCCCGGCTGCGATGTGGCGGGCATCGTCGATGCCGTCGGTCCCGAAGCAGTCCATTTCGCCGTTGGCGACAGCGTGTACGGCGATCTGCACGGTCACGGCTTCGGTGGCTTTGCGGCTTTTGCCTGCGCGCCGGAAACGGCATTTCGCCAAATGCCTCCGAATCTGACCTTCGATCAGGCGGGCGTCCTGCCCCACGCGCTGACGCTGGCCTGGCAGGGCCTGAACCGATACGCGCCACCGAAGGACGGCCAGCACATCCTGATCAACGGCGCCGGAGGCGGCGTCGGTCCGTTGGTACTTCAACTGGTTCGCGATCGTGCCGCCCGCGTGACCGGGGTCGACCACGGCGATAAAAAGGAGCGGCTTCTGGAGATCGGGTTCGACCGAGCGCTCGATTACCGCGTCACCGACTTCACCCGCACCGGCGAGCGATACGACTGGATCTTCGACGTCAAATCAACCCGGGGTCCGAGTGCCTATGCACGCGCCCTGAAACCCGGCGGGACCTACGTGACGGTCGGCGGCTCGATGCTACGCCTGGCGCAGATCATGCTCGGCAAGCGCTGGATCGCGCGGCGTCACGACAAGCACCTGCACGTCCTGGCCCTCAGGGCCAACGAGGGACTGGACGAGCTGCACGACGCGCTGGCGGACGGCCGGGTTCATTTCGTGATGGAAGGCCCGTACCCGTTGTCGGAGCTTCCGGCAGCAATGCAGCGCTTTATCGAGGGCCGGCAGTTCGGAAAGATGGTCATCGACGTCGATGCCGATACCTGAGCCCTCGAGTTCAGAAGATCGTTCGCCGGATACGCCCATTGACATCGATCTCTGAAGCCTTCCGGTCGATCGATGCGGCTGCCGCACGGCGCCGCGAGACGCTGTCATGTCGCACCGAACGCGGGGCCCGAGGGCCCCGGTCGGCAGGTTGGCGTCAGCCCCAGGGCAGCGTCGGACGCCAGAAGCGGATGGATACGATATCCGTCTCTCCGAAGTTGGCGTAGTCCCAATGCAGTGAAAACACGCCGCCGTTTTCGAGATCTCCGGAAGCTCGAATGGAAATTCCAGGTTGTTCCGCGCCGCCGGTCAGTCCGGGAATTCCGTTCGGGTAAAGGCGTTCTTCGAACCACCTTGCGTGTCCGCGCCGGAGGGAGCGCATGGTTCGGAGGTCCTCGATATCGACGTGGCCGGACGCCAGGTACGGCTCCAGCTCGGGCCATGCCACGAACCAGACCGGCAGCTCCGGCACTGCATTACGAGAAATCACGTAGCGCGGCGCCACGTCGTCTTCCGGCCCGTTGGTCCAGATCTCGTGACCTTCGATCAGCAAGGGGCAGGCGAAGGCGCCGAGTCCCTCGGGACCAGGCGGGTCGAAGAAATCGCCAAGGTTGAAATCGGTCGGAACGCATTCCGGGGATCGATAGAATACGATGGCGGCCCAACGGTTGTTGTTGGGTACGTCGAAGTCCGGGATCAGGAGCTCGAGCCGGGCGTAAGCCGGAACGCCGGGTGAAGTGGCGGGGAAATCGAGCTGAGCTGCCGGCTGGCCCGGCAGACCTTCGGCGAGAACACCGGTCGGAAGACATGCCAAGGCAAGCAGCGCGAAAAGGCACTTCCGGATCCAGTAGCGGTAACTGAAGCGATCGTAATGGTGCGTCATGATTCAAGCTCTCCGATTGGTTGAGGTCAACGCGTCGCCTGCATCGATCGGTGATGGCGGCGTCGGATGCAATGCTGGCCGTCGCGGGGCTTTCGCGTCCTCAAAAGCCAATCAACAAACTCTCAACGGCCGGTTCTCGTGATGCCTGCTGTCAACGCGTTCCGCTTCGGTGAATTCATGCTCGACGTCCGGCGTCGCAGACTGGTTCGCGGCGAGGAGGTCGTTCATCTCAAGCCGAAGGAATGGGACCTGCTGCATTACCTGATCGAACGCCGGGAGCGCCTGGTGGGAAAGGATGAACTCATCGATGCGCTTTGGCCGCGGCAGACGGTTACCGAAGCAAACCTGACGCAAACGATGTACCGCGTTCGTCAGGCGCTTGGAGACTCGGCCCGCAGGGTTCGTTGGATCGAGACCGTTGCCCGGCTCGGATATCGGTTCATCGGCGAAGTGAAGGGGTCGGGTTCGCCGGGCGGTTCGTCCTCGCCGCGTTCGGTCGCGATGGTGCCCTTCGCAAGCGCAGAGGGACAGGCGCCGTCGGACTGGTCGCTCGGGCTGACCGAGAGCGTCATCCGCGTGCTTGCGGAAGATCCGGAGCTGCACGTCCGTCCGCTTTCATCGGTAATGCGTCCAGGCAGCGGACAGGATGCGAATGTCCGAGAGGCTCTAATGGTCGATGCGCTGATCGACGGTGAGATCAGTCAAAGGGAAGGCGTGATGCGGGTGGTAGCGAACCTGCTGCACGGGCGTACTGGAAAGTTACGTTGGTCGAAAGCCTGGGTTGTCGATCCAGACGACGGCCGGCGCGCGCAGGAGCGCATCGCGCGCGACCTCAAGGACGAGCTCGGGTCCAGGACCCCGATCGATGGAACCGAAATGCCGCCGGCCGATGATGAGTTGCCGGAGGCGCGTACCGCCTATTTGCGGGGGCGCTACTGCTGGCACCAGTTCACCGAAGTTTCTTTGCGGCGATCGATCGAGCTGTTCGATCAAGCGCTGGCGCTCTCTCCCAGAAGCGCAAAGGCCTTCGCGTGGCGTTCTGGCGCGTGGGCTGCTTTGGGCAACATCGGCGCGCTGACTCCCCGTGAATCTGCCGAAAGAGCGCGCCGCGATGCCGACCGGGCTATTGGCGTCGACGATCGACTGGCCGCCGGGTTCGAGATGCTCGGCGTCGTTCAGCTGTATTTCGACTGGAATCTGGAGGCAGCGCTCAAGAACTTCGATCTGGCCATCGAGCTCGATGGGGAATCCGCCAACGCGCATCATCTGCGCGGCAACGCCCTCGCGTTCTGCGGAAACTTCAATGCGGCTCTCCTTTCGCTACAGCGCGCCGAACTGATCGATCCCACGTCGCTGATTACGGCCACGGATATCGGACTGGTCCATTACCTCGCCGGACGCTTGCACGAGGCGCGCGAGCGTCTGGAATCGGTGCTTGCCCAGAACGAGCATTTCTCCCATGCGAGGTTGAAGCTCGCTTTCGTGATGGCCGCGCTCGACCGACCGGATGAGTCGGTGCGCCACGCAGGTCGAGTCCAGCAGGAAATGGGCTCGACAGTCCTTCCAGAGCAGGCGCTGTTCTACGGACTCCTGGGCGAGCAAGACCAGGCGCGCGCCGTGTTCGACAGCTTGGCCAACGAGTCGTCTTCGAAAGTTCATGATCCCTACAGCCTCGCGATCGCGCATCTCGGGCTTTCCGATCATTCCTCTGCTCTCGCTGCGCTGGAGCAGGCGGTCGAGTTCCGCAGCCGGCAGCTTGTGCTGATCGCGCTGGATCCGGTGTGGGAACCTCTGCGCTCGAGTCCTGCGTTTGATTCGTTGGTATCACGAGTTGCGTTGGTTTCTCCAAGCTGAAATCAGACGGTGCCTGCAAACCTGGCGCCGCCATTGTCTGCAGCTCGAGCTGGTCTCGGATTTCGCGCTTTGGTTGCCCGTTCACAAAGGCTGGAGCCACGCGCCTGTGCTGCCTCAACGGGTTCGTGAGAAGATCCTCGATAATGCCAGCGCGTTGTTATACCGCCTTGCCGGGCCAGACACGGCAACCCATCGACTCGAGAAACTTTCATGAAAGATACCTTTGAGCGCTCCTGTGAACACTGGAGCGAAGCCAAGCGCACGGAAATGGATGCATTTTATGCGCTCGCCACAACCGACTATCGGATACTGGCCGAAGCGATGGACTGGCGAAGCTGGCTGGAGTCGCGCCAGGAACTGGTCGGCGACCGTTCGCTGAAGCTCCTGGACGTTGCCTGCGGATCCGGAAAATTTCCGGTCGCGCTTGCCGCCCACGCCGGGCTGGATCAGGCCCGTATCCGGCCGGTCGCCTACTCGCTGCTGGACCCGTCGGCGTTTTCAATCGCCGAGGCCAGGGCTGCGCTGCCGCCGATGTTCGAAGCGGACGGCGAGTACGAAATTCCCCTGCAGCAGCTCGATTGCCCGGCTGGCGCGTTCGATATCGCCTGGGCGACCCACGCGCTCTACGCGGTCTCGCCGCCCGAGTTGCCGCTGGCCATGGAGCGCTTTCTCCACGCAATCGGCACCGACGGAATCGGGGTGATTGCGCACGCCTCGGAGCAGGGACACTACATTCGCTTCCACCGCGAGTTCCTGTCGTCATTCGGCGGCGATCTCGACCAGCTCTACAGCAGCTCCGAGCAGGTCCGCTCGGCGCTGGAGGCCGAGGGTGCCAGCGTCGAGACCCATCCACTGTCCTACACCAACGGCGCGCCGGACAGCGAGCGCGCGGCGGTGGAAGGATTTCTGCAGCGCTGCGCCTTCGACGATCGGTTTTCACTCGACGAGATGCTGAGCAGACAGCCGCTGGGCGACTATCTTGCGGGTTGTATCGAGAAGGATCAGTGGCGCTTTCCGCAGCGCGTCGACCTCATGATCGTGACCCGATAGCCAGAACTGCAAGGGTTGAACCGGGGGAAGGTGCTGTCGCTGTGTTCTGGCGCTTGCGAGGTCTGCTGGAAGACCGGCGTGCGGTTCACCGATCCAGGCCTCGCTCTGCGAGCACCCGTTTCAGCGCCCGGTTTCGCTCCGGTCTATGGAAGACCTTGAAGATCAGGAACAGCGAGATGAGGATGGAAACGCCGATGGCGTCGTAGACGATGCTGAACACGATGATGCCGACCAGGAACCCGATGATGACCGCATGGAGGATCTCGGACGATTTCATTTCCTTTGCCCTGGCGCGCAATTCCTCGTCCGAGAGTGCCGAAAGCTGCTGTTCGTCCATCGTGTGCCTGCTCCATTGGCCATTGGCCGCATATCGGAATTGTAATCGGCGATATGAAATCATGCGTTGACGATCAAGGGGCTCGCCGGAACCGTCTGGCTCGATTCTATGGCCTGTGATTGCGTAGAGATCGAGTGATCGCCGACTGATCCCACCGCCGACAGCTGATTCTGCATCAAGCTCTCCAGGCCGTAGCGCCTTCCGGCTTTTCCGTGCCCGTAGCGCCCCCCGGATCGCGCACAAGAGCATCCGCGGCCCCCGTGCCGTGTGTCGGGAATTCATCAATGGCGATGCCGTTCGTGAGCCCTGGCGCTGCATGGCCGGCCCGGAGAATCATTGATTCCCTTGGGCGCGCGCCGATCGAGTACCCGATCGCACGCAGGCTGGGGCCGCGGCCCCTTGGATAATTTGCTCCGGGTTTGGCAAGGTTTCCCCCGCGGTTGCGTTTGTTTGGTTATCAATACCCTGGAGACCGTTTGATGCGACTGCGCTACTACGGGGCTATCGCCCTGCTTCTCGTGCTGGCCATGCCCCTGGCCGCACAGGACGAAACGCTCTATGTTTCCTCGTTCGAGCCCACCGAGGCTCTGGACGTTTCGGTCGATTCGACCCTGACGCCGGTTATCCAGTCACAGCCCGGGTTCGATGGGGGCGCGGATCGGCCGCTGGCGCTGATGCATACCGACCTCGGAAACGGCTACTCGTTTCATTTCGTCGAAAACGAGATCTACCTGATCACCGACGATCCACAGGACCTGGTCGCGCTGCAGAGCCGCTGGCCGAGCACCGTGCTCGTGGAGGTCGATCTCGATGTTTTCGACACCGGCGCTACGCAGGACAGGCTCTACCTGCTCGAGGTGGATCCGTCAGCAGCCGATCCGGGGCGCATCCGCGACAACCTGGAAGGGCTGATCCCGGAGCTTGCCGGGACTTATTCGGTTTCCAGCGAAACCGCGCTTCGGACCCTTGCGCTCGCGGCAATCGAGATCGGGGATCACGGTCTGCGGGTTGGAATCAACCCGGTTCTAGAAACCGACACGGTGGCGCGACGCAGCACCGAGGAAGCTGCTTCCGGCGACCCGATTTGTTCGGGGGGGGACGATCCTCCCTCCTGCCCGGGGGCCTTGCTTTACACCTATGCTCGAGACGCGTTCGAATGGCCGTTTGCCAAGCGCGAAAGCCAGCTTCCCAGCAGCTATCCGCTTCCCTTGAATACAGGGGCGGCAGAAGCCGTTCGGCTTGTCAACGCAGGAGTTGTGTTGTTCGACAAGGTTCGGGTGATGATCGCCGATGCCGGCTTCTTCCCGAATGAAGACTTCCCGCCGTTTGACATCGTCAACGGCTTGCGCGGTGACAACCCGGTATGTGAGCCCAACCGCCCTGTTTGCGATACGCACGGCACACATGTGACCCTGACCGGATTCGCGCGCATAGACGACAGTTTCGGGACTTTCGGTCCGGGGGGCGAGGTGTCCGAGCTGTTGTTGCTGCAGTCGCCTTCTCTGGATCTCGCCGGCTTCATTCGCTATCTCACCGAAGGAGTCCGCGAGTTCGAGTTGGACCCGCCTGAGATCATCAATATCAGTTCGAGCATCAGCGTCGCGGGTGGCTGGTGCTTCCTGGCTTGCGAGCCGCTTGATGTGGTGATCAGCATCCTGAGAGCGAACGGCACTGTGGTTGTGGCTTCGGCTGGCAACGATAGCCTGGACGTGGACGCTATGGATCGCTTCTGTATCGGTTTTTGTGCGGAGTTCGAGGAGGCGGCAATCATCCCCTGCGAACTGGACGGCGTCCTGTGCGTCGGGGCGACGACCCCATTTCAGTCGCTGCGTACCGGCTATTCCAACTTTGGTAGTTCGGGCGGCGACGGCAACAGCGTGGACCTCTATGCGCCCGGGAATCTCTACTCGGTCGATGCGCTTGCTGCGGATTCGAACAATGCCATGCCCAATGACGATCTTCAGGTCGTAACCGGGACCAGCTTCGCCGCGCCCTTCGCTGCCGGTGTGCTCTCGCTGACCATGGCTGCGGACCCAGGCAGCACCGCGATCCAGGCCGAGAACTGCCTGATCAGTCGTGCGTTCCAGCCATTTGGTGGCTCGTCGGATTTCCGTTCGATCGATGCAGCGGGAGCGGTTGCCTGTGCGATGGGTGGCTCGCACCCCTTTGTCGAGATCGTTGCTCCATTTGCCAACGAGCAGTTTTTCCGTGGTCTGGAGAACCTGGCGCTGTTCGCCAACGTGGACGATTATGAACAGGGAAGCGCGCTGACGGTCCAGTGGACTTCCTCGCTCGACGGNAGTCTGGGGAGTTCGGCCTCCGGCGCATCGCTCGACCCGGGCTTGATCAGTATGGAGATCGGAAATCATGAAATCTGCGCCCGTGTTACCGATAACAGCAGTCGCTCGGCACTTGATTGCGTAGATATCGTCGTCCGGTCCGCCCCGCCTTCTGTGGAATGGCAGCAGCCGGCGCAGTCGGCCAGCTTTATTGTGTCTTCGCCGATCACGCTAAGCGCCACGACATCCGATCTGGACGGACCGGCTCCGTCCGGTTCTGACGTCGAGTGGTATCTGTATCCGGTTGGCGGTGGCACCGGTTCCCCGACCGCCACGGGCTTGAGTGCAGTCGTGCCCGGCGGCACTTTCTCGCCGGGGTCGTACACCGTAAACCTCCAGGTAACCGATAGCGACGGCGAATCTGCCTCACTGTTTCGTACAATCATCATTGAGGCGGATCCGCCGAACGTGCCGCCGCGGGTAACCATCACCTCGCCTGGAAACGGCGACACCGTGCTCTACGATAATCAACCGGTCCGGTTCGTTATCGAGGCGACGGTCGTCGACCCTGAGGACGTCACGATTCCGTTTACCGCGATTGACTGGGAGGTTTCCGTGGCCGGCGGCGCTTTTCAGGATGTTGAGCTGGAGACGCAGCAGTTCTGCTTTACGCCTCCGGGCGGCTTTCCCCAGTGCGGTCAGATCACCTACTACCTCGACCTTGAGCCCCTACCTGGCCGGTCTTCAACAGAATTCATAATCCGGCCAAGCGTTACGGACAGCGGGGGAATCTCCAACAACGGTGAAAACGAGCAGATCAGTGTCTTTATCACCCAGTTGCTCTGACCCCCGAGCTGTTGCATATTGCCGGGGCGGCCGGTCAATGCCGGTCGCTCCAGCATTGCTCTCTGGTGAACCGGGTGACAAGCTGCGGGTGCTGCGAAGCGACCTTGGGCCTGGTGAGGGCCAGAGTTCACTGAGATTGGAGCACCTCGCATTCTGCGCGCTGATAATTTATATTGAAACGCAAAATCGACTGGCGTTTGGAATGACTTCAGGAGGTCTGTCATGAACCGCACTATCATCGGGATCAGTCTGATGACTCTGCTTTGGGCTCTGGTCGCCGCCCAGCCGGCGGAAGCCGCCAGACCGTTTTACGTGGAACTGGAGGCGAACGGAGTTCCGATCGAGGGAGAGCCGTCCTTTTGTCCTCCCTCGGGATCCTGCCCTGTAGGTGGGGTGGATGTCCAGGGTCAGATCGAAGGACTGTCCTTTGACTATAAAGTCAATAGCGTCGGCGGTAGGGTCGGCTCCGGAGAAATCAGGATCGTGAAGCGCGTCGACAAGTCAACGCCATTACTGCATCGGGCGCTTGATCAATCGCAGGTAATCAACGCTACCATCCGGTTTTTTCGTGAAAATGCTAATAACGGAAAAACCGAAATCTTCCACATCATGACCCTGTCCGATGGATCTATCACGGGCATTGCCCCATGGCTGACGACCGGAGTGGGCGGAGGAGATGGGAGCGATCCTTTCCTCGAGGCGTTCACAATCAGTTTTCAGGAGCTTCGGATTACAGCGGAACCTTCCGGCAATGAACACGAATACACCTTCTCACCGATAAACTGAACTCGATAGCCGTTGGCGGAACGCGGACTGCATCCCCCATGATTCTTGAATCGCCAATTCGCTCTTCGGTCCTGGCTTCAGTGCTGGTGCTTGCGCCGGCATTATGCCTTGCCAACCCGCTGATCCTGTTTCATTCCGGCAGCGAAGACGGTCTGGATACGCCGAGGCTTCTGCAGGTTCCGCAGCAGGGGGTCGTTCAGCTGGAGGCCCTCGCCGGGGCCTGCAACCTGGGTCGCGGCGGTGGGTTGCGGGCTTATGATCTGGCCAGCGGTGATTGCACAGAAGCGTTCGGTCCCGGAGTGCCCGCGGCACATCAACCGTCGCTGGATCAGCCATTGCAGGGGTCGGTGCTCGAAGGGCAGCCGGTTCAGGTTGCGCTGGATGACGGCTTGTTCGTCTGGTACGACCTTCGAACGTCCCGTGCCTGCGTGATCGGTGCTTGTCTTCGGATCGTCGGAATCAGCTCACCCGTCCTGGTGAGCATCGATTCGTTTACTGCAACGCCGGATGTTATCGAAATCGACGAACAGACTGTGCTGAGCTGGGCCAGCACGGCTGCGACCGGTTGCACCCTTAGCGACGATCAGGGAGGTGCACCTGAGCCTGTGCCCACCACCGGATCGACCGTTCGCTCGCCGCTGTCCACAACCCTGTTTTCGCTGAGCTGTCAGAACGGCGGGTCATCGGACAACGAGAATGTAACGGTAACCGTCACCAATTCTTTTGAGATCATCTTTCTCGACGGCTTTGAGAGCGATTGACGCCGTCCGGTAGGCCGTCCTCGCCGCCGCAGCGGCGCTCCGTCAGTTGAGCGGAGCAAGCCGGAGTGATTGCCAGTAGCTACTTTTTTCTGGCCCGGAGAACCGGGCGCATTTTCTTCGTCAAACAATCCGATGCAACCAGACCCTATGAAAATGATTGCCAAATCCATTGCGCTGTTCGCGGTATTGACCGCATCTTCCCTCTCGTGGGCCGAGACCGACGAGGTGTCTTACACGGTCAACTTTCTCGGCCGGAGCATCGATCTGGAGCCTTACTTCGAAGGCTACCCTTACGGAGGCTGGAACGCGAATTACGAAGCCGGCAAGCTGTTCTATCGCAACACCACGCCCGACGGTACCTGGATGATGGTCCAGGACCTTGCCGACGGTGGCTTGATCGACCCGGAAGCGGGCGATCGGCTGATGGACGTCGATCTTTCCAAGCGCAATCTCTGGGACATGAAATACGACGAGATGGGCGGCGATATGATCGTGCGCGGCGACGAGCGCAACGACGAAGTGCTGAACCTGTTCCGGATGTCGCTCGACGACGGCTCCCTGACGAAGCTGACCGACGTTCCTTATATCTACGGCTGGGACTTCTCAAAGGACAACAAGAAGATCGGGTATATCGCCCGATACGGAAAGCAGCAGCCCTACCGCAACTGCCTTACCGTGCTGGACCTAGCGACGGGAGAGTCGACCGAAGCGATTTGCGAAGAGGGCGGAAGCCATCGCATGGTCTGGACTTCGGTCAACTTCTCGCCGGACGATCGCGGTGTCGTACTGAAAGTCAACCAGGACGGTCACCGCCGCAAGGGCAACCTGGCATGGATCGATCTCGATGATCCCGAGATCGAGATCCTGCTGCCGGACGGTACCGAGCGATTTGCGCTGGCAACCTCACCGGATGAATGGCTTGATGAGAACCGGTTCATTTACCGTTCGGACGAGAGCGGCTATGCCAATCTCTACATCTACGATCTGGAAACGCGCAGTTCCCGGCCGATCACCTCGGTGGACGAGCAGGCCTGGTTCTCGATGCTGGAAATCGAGGGTCAGCGATTCGTGCTCCAGGTGCTCGACCGTCCCTTCGAGAACGTCATGCAGGTGCTGACCATGGACGGCGAGCAGATCGGCGAGCAAGTGGTGGCTCAGAACGTGGGCACGATCGGTTTCGACGACAACAACCATTTCATGCTGTCGATGACGTCGGCCGCTTCTCCGTTCCGGGCCGAGCGGATGAAGATCGACGTTACCGAAGACAAGGCAACGTTCAGTCTCTCGCCGGCTATTCGCCTTCCGGATGACTACGCGAACGCGATTCAGCAGTGCAACGTCGAGCGGGTTGCTTTTCCGACGTTCGATATCGATCCGGCGACGGGCGAAAAGCGCACGCTGCACGCCTTCCTGATGACGCCCAAGAAGCCGCCCGAAAACAGCGCGCTGGAGCTGGCCGTGATTACGTCGTTCTACGGCGGCGGCAATTCATTCAGCACGACGCAGCAGGTGTTCTGCGAGGCCGGGATCGCCTGGCTTTCGCCATCGGTCCGAGGCAGTTCCGGGTTCGGTAAGGATTTCATGGCGCTCAACGACCGGGACCTGGGCGGCGACGAAATCGTTGATCTTTTCTATGCGGCGCGTTTCCTGGAGGAAAAGCTGGGGCTCTCTCCGTCGCAGATCGGAGTGGCCGGCGGGTCGCACGGCGGCTACGCCACCATGCGAGCGCTGACGTTCCCGCCCCGGACCAACGACCGGAACGAGAATTATGACTTCGGATTCGGCATGAGTCACGCCGGCTTTTCGAGCATCGTGACTTTTTATGACGCCACCAATATACCGGACTGGATCATTCTCGAGGCCGGTGATCCGGCCACCGAGCGGGAGAAGCTCGAGGATCGCTCTCCGCTCAACCATGTCGAGCGGCTGGATTCGCCGCTGCTGTTGACGCACGGCGAAAACGACAGCCGGGTCGGCGTATCCGAAAGCCGGCAGTTTGCAGTTGAGGCCGAGAAGATGGGCAAGCCCGTCACCTACGTCGAGTTCGAGGGCCAGGGTCACGGCATTTCGGGCTTGAGAAACAACGTGGAATATTTTCAGACGCGCTTGAACTTTCTGAAAGAGGTGGCCTGTGATTCGGCAGGAGAGCCGATCGAGGAGTGTCAATAACCGCGCCGGTCCACTGCATCCGGATTTTGAAGCCGGTCGCTGCGAGCCGCACTTCCGCAAGATCAGCCGGGACGGTCGAGCGCTTGACCGCCCGGCTACATGCGGTCCGAAAGATTCCGAGTCTGCCGGTTCTTTCCGGACTGCCCGGACTCGAAGCCGTCGATGAACAGTGCCTCGTCGATTTCCGTGACCGGGCTGGCGTAGAGTCCGCCTCGCAGTTCGAATTCGTCTCCGAGGCCTGCCGGTGGCGACGCGTCTGGCTGTGCAACGGCGCCGACTATTTCGTAGACGCCGCCGGATGCCTTTCCTCCGCCGCTGATCGCGCTGCGCGAGATTTCGAATGGAC
>JGI12109J20283_10224656_pt1 | contig 13550 bp, 12 predicted proteins | sample ElkSlonscriptome_12_FD_20283 | JGI IMG/M metagenome (IMG submission 20283) | reverse complement strand
CGTTTGATGCCATCCACCAGGGATTCCCGACAGCCATAGAGATTGTCGAATTTGGACTTGGTCACCGAGTCGTTGACATTGATGGCTGGGCTGAGCAACTGATTACGCCGCTCCATCTCGTAGAGGCGAACCACCCCGGTGGTGGTCTCCTCGGACAGCCCTCGGACCTCCTGCATGAGTTCGGGGAATTTGTCGTGCATCATGCGGGTGAGATCGCCGCCGTCATCCAACAGCATGTTCGGGCGCCAGCCGTCGGGACCGAGAATGGTCTGCTCGATACACCAGTCGAAGGCTTCCTCGTCCATGCCCTTCCAGGCGAATACCGGCACCCCGGCGGCGGCCATGGCAGCGGCGGCATGATCCTGGGTGGAGAAAATGTTACAGGAGGACCAACGGATTTCGGCGCCGAGGTGGGTGAGGGTCTCGATCAACACCGCGGTCTGGATGGTCATGTGCAGGCAACCGGCGATCCGTGCGCCCCGCAGAGGCTGCTGATCGGCGTATTCTTCCCGAAGTGCCATCAGACCCGGCATCTCGGTCTCGGCAATGGCGATTTCCTTGCGGCCCCAGTCGGCGAGATCGAGGTCGGCTACTTTATAATCAGCGGTCTGCGTCATCGACAAACAACTCCCAAGGTAAATCGGCTCAGAGGCCGGCAGCGTCGCGTAGCGACTCGGCCTTATCGGTGGCTTCCCAGCTAAAGTCCGGCTCTTCGCGACCGAAGTGGCCATAGGCCGCGGTCTGCCGGTAGATGGGGCGGATCAGATCGAGCATTCTCACCAGCCCGTAGGGACGCAGGTCGAAGTGCTCGCGTACCAGTTCGATCAACCGTGCCTCGGGAAGTTTGCCGGTACCGAAGGTGTTGATGCTGATGGAAGTGGGTTCGGCCACGCCGATGGCATAGGAGACCTGGAGTTCGCAGCGCTCCGCCAGACCCGCTGCCACCAGATTCTTCGCCACATAACGCCCGGCGTAGGCCGCCGAGCGGTCCACCTTGGAAGGATCCTTGCCGGAGAAAGCGCCGCCACCGTGGCGGGCCATGCCGCCGTAAGTATCGACGATGATCTTACGGCCGGTAAGTCCGCAGTCGCCCACCGGACCACCGATCACGAACTTGCCGGTGGGATTGATATGGTATTGGGTATCCCGATGTAACCACTCGGCGGGAAGGATCGGCTTGATGATGTTCTCCATCACCGCTTCTTGTAAGTGCCGGTAGTCGATGTCCGGGTCGTGCTGAGTGGACAACACGACCGCGTCGATACCCACTACCCGGCTGTTCTCGTAGCGAAAACTCACCTGGCTCTTGGCATCGGGCCGCAACCACTCCAACACCCGGGTTTTACGCATCTCGGCCTGGCGCTGTACCAGTCGATGGGCATAGGTGATGGGGGCCGGCATCAGCACGTCGGTCTCGTTGGTGGCATAGCCGAACATCAGACCCTGGTCGCCCGCGCCCTGGTCCTCGGCTTTTTCCCGGTTCACGCCCTGGGAGATATCGGCGGATTGCTTGCCGATACACGACAACACAGCGCAGGTATCGCCATCGAAACCCAGATCGGAGCTGTCGTAGCCGATATCGAGGACAGTGCGACGTACCAACTCCTCCACATCCACCCAGGCCTCGGTGGTGATTTCACCGGCCAGTACCACCATCCCGGTCTTGATTAGCGTCTCGCAGGCAACCCGGGCCTGATTATCCTGGGCCAGCAGTGCATCGAGCACCGCATCGGAGATCTGATCGGCCATTTTATCGGGATGGCCCTCGGAGACCGACTCCGATGTAAAAACGTAGTTGTCACTCATATCGGGTTCTCGGCAACAGCGATCCCAGCGGCTGGGAACAGATTCTTGAGCCAGAAGCATGAAAGCCCCGGAAGTTTACCCGGAATGTGAGAGCATTTCATCTTATTCGCGTTCATGATGATTATTAGTTATTTTCACGGTCTGCGAGGTCGATCACTCGACACCGTACTGCTTGAGTTTCTTGCGCAGCGTGCTGCGGTTGAGCCCGAGAATCTCCGCAGCCCGGGTCTGATTGCCCCGGGTGTAACGCATCACCGTCTCCAGTAAAGGCAGTTCCACTTCCTGCAGGACCAGTTTGTAGAGATTGCTCGGAACATGGCCTTCGAGGCGACGGAAATAAGCCTCCAGGGTAGATTGAACTTGCTCACGGAGTGGGGCTTCGGCGAATGTTCTGTTGTCGTCTTCTGGATCCGGGGTCATGATGGTGGTGTGTCTGAAGCCTGAATGCGGCGCACCGACACTCGATCCGCTCGCGGTGGTATCGAGAAACCGGGCAAAACAATAATTATGGCGTTATGTCCCGAAATAGTAAATGTATCGGATCAACGACAACGGATCGCTTCCAGACGCACCCAGTCTTCCTGTTCCACGATTTCCCCCATATCGAAGCAGGATCGGTAGGCTGCGATGACTGCCGGAAGTTGGCGCGTCAGCAACCCCGACATCACCAGACGTCCTCCCGGCACCAGCAGAGTCCTGAAGCGGGGTGCGAGTGCGATCAAAGGCGCGGCCAGGATATTGGCCACTAGCAGTTCCGCGGGCAGTAGGCTTTGCCCATCCGCGGTGATGCTCAGCCTATCGTCCACCTGATTTTTCAGAGCATTTTCGCGGGTAGCCAGCAGTGCCTGAGGGTCGATATCGGTGGCCCAGACACGCCGGGCGCCGAGTTTCAGGGCAGCAATGGCCAGAATCCCGGAGCCGCAGCCATAATCGATGAGCGTCTTGCCGTGCAGTTGCAGACTGTCCAACCAGGCCAGACACAACGCGGTGGTGGGATGGGTGCCCGTGCCAAAGGCGAGCCCCGGGTCCAGGGAGACCACGATAGCGTCCGGGTCGGGTGGTGCTTGACCACCAGGGCAAACCCAGAGTCGTTCACCGAAGCAAAGGGGCCTGAGATCCTCCAGACACACCCGGACCCAGTCCTGGTCGGCAAGGCGACGATGGGCCAGTTGCAGGGTGGCTTCGTCGAGACGATGACGTAAGCGTTCACCGATGGCCATGGGATTTGCATAGCCGGGAAACAGGCCGGTAACCAACGTGCGACTCCACAGGGGCGTGGCCCCGGGCGGGGGCTCCAGAATCGGCTGATTCGCGGCATCTTCCATGGTCACGGCCAGTGCGCCGAGATCGAGCAGCGTCTGTTCCAGATGCTCGGGGTCCCGTTCCCCCAGTTCCAGGCTGAGTTGCAGCCAGCTAGCGTCGTGGTCCTCGGTCATAGTCCAGGAGCTGTTCCAGATAATGGATATCGGTGCCACCTTCGAGGAAATTGGCGTCGTTCAGAACTCGCCGATGCAGGGCTGCATTGGTCTTGATGCCCTCGACCACCAGTTCTTGCAACGCACTACGCATCCGGGCGATGGCCGCGCCCCGATCCTCGCCATGGGTGATCAGTTTGCCGACCATGGAATCGTAATCCGGCGGAACCCGATAGCCATTGTAGAGGTGGGAATCCACCCGCACACCCGGACCACCGGGCGTGTGATACTGGAGCACGGTGCCGGGGGAGGGTACGAAAGTCTCGGGATCCTCGGCATTGATCCGGCATTCCAGGGCATGACCATTGAAGCGGATCTGGTCCTGGCGAAACGGCAGCGTCGCGCCGTCGGCGATCCGCAGTTGCGCCTTGACCAGATCGATGCCGGTGATCAGCTCGGTGACCGGATGCTCCACCTGGATCCGGGTGTTCATCTCGATAAAATAAAAACGCCCGTCCTGGTAGAGAAATTCGAAAGTTCCCGCACCCCGGTAGTTGATACGCCGACAGGCTTCCAGGCAAAGCTCGCCGATTTCCTCGCGTTCGGCAGCGGTGATGCCGGGTGCGGGTGCCTCCTCGATGATCTTCTGGTGGCGCCGCTGGGTGGAACAATCCCGCTCACCCAGATGCACCACGTTAGCGTACCCATCGGCCAGCACCTGGATCTCGATATGGCGGGGATGATCCAGGTATTTCTCCATGTAGACGGCGCCGTTGCCAAACGCTGCCTGCGCCTCGCTGCGGGTCAGGGCAACCGCGTTGAGTAACGCCGCCTCGCTGTGGACGACGCGCATACCGCGGCCGCCACCACCGCCCACTGCCTTGATGATCACCGGGTAACCGATCTGGCGGGCAGTCTCAAGGGTCCGGTCGTCGTCGTCGGTGAGAGGGCCACCCGAGCCGGGTACACAGGGTACGCCGGCTTCGCCCATGGCACGGATCGCCGACACCTTGTCGCCCATCAGGCGGATGGTTTCCGGCCTCGGGCCGATGAAGGTAAACCCGCTCTGTTCGACCCGTTCGGCAAAATCAGCATTCTCCGACAGAAAGCCATAGCCCGGATGAATGGCTACCGCATCGGTGACCTCGGCGGCACTGATCAGAGCCGGCATGTTTAGATAACTCTCGGCGGCAGCCGGTGGACCGATACAGACCGATTCGTCGGCCAGCCTGACGTGTTTGAGATCGCGATCCACCGTGGAGTGCACCGCCACGGTCTTGATGCCGAGTTCACGACAGGCCCGCAGAATTCGCAGGGCGATCTCGCCACGGTTGGCAATAACGACTTTTTCCAGCATCGGGTGGCTTCAGTACAGGCGGCAGAAAACGTAGCGAGGGGACATTTCGTTCGGGGGCGCCAACGCTATTCGATCACGAACAGGGGCTGATCATATTCCACGGGTTGGCCGCTTTCCACCATGATATCGATGATGGTCCCGGCCTTATCAGCTTCGATCTGGTTGAACATCTTCATGGCCTCGATGATACACACCGTATCGCCCACTTCTACCCGCTGGCCAATCTCGGCAAAGGGCTTGGCGCCCGGCGAGGGTGCCCGGTAAAACGTGCCCACCATGGGGGCCTTGAGCAGGTGGCCGCGTTCCACGGGGGCGGGTGTGGGCGTGTCGGCGGCGCTCTGGAACGGTGGCCCGGAAGGCGCTGGTGGTGCGTAGCCCGGCGCCGGTGGTGCGTAGCTCATCAGGGTGTCTTTCAGATGGTGGCGACTGATACGCACGGATTCCTCGCCCTCGCGAATCTCGATCTCCGCCACCCCGGATTCCTGGAGAAGTTCGATCAGTTTCTTGATCTTCCGAATATCCATACTGTTTCTACTCGGGCACGACAGAGAGGTGGTGGTGGGCGGCCTGAATCGCCAACTCGTAGCCGAGAGCGCCAAGGCCGCAGATCACGCCATGGGCCACATCGGAAAAATACGAATGATGGCGAAACGGCTCCCGGGCGTGAACATTACTGAGGTGAACCTCAATAAAAGGAATAGCCACGCCCGACAGGGCATCACGCAGTGCCACACTGGTATGGGTGAACGCCGCCGGATTGAAGACGATGAAATCGGTACCGTCCCGGGCAGCCTGATGGATGCACTCGAGCAACTGGTGCTCGGCATTGCTCTGAAAGAACGCCAGGTCGTGGCCGAGGTGTCCGGCCATGCGCTCACAGCGTTCGCGGATGTCATCCAGTGTCAGGGAACCGTAGACAGCGGGTTCACGAGTACCGAGCAGATTGAGATTCGGTCCGTTCAGGACCAGTAACGTGGACATTGGGTTTTTGTCGGCCCCACCATGGCGCACCGATGCCGCCTTTTAGAGAATTCGCAATATTGCCCGATCCCCGGGGCTTTGTCCAGGTATACGCTCACGAACAAAGCGCTTCATCGTAGAGTAGCATCGGGTTGTCCCGGACGCCTGGATAGAATCACGGGAATGGTTTCTTGCTGCGGTGGATAACACACCCCCACGTCGGCACAGCCCTGACTGATGGTCTGGAGTTCCAGCATCACCGGTCGACTGCGACCGTCTTGCCAGTTCAGGGGAATGGAGATAGTGACGTCGTCGCGGTAGGTTTCCACCTCGCCGAAAAACTTATCCTCCTGCCATTCACCGCTTGGAAAGCGGGGCTCGCCGAGTGCCACGGCCGGGTCGTCGATGGCGAAGCGGAAACGTTCCTGGTAGAGATAATAGCCGTCAGCGATATCCCAGCGGGCAAGCAGCGTGTCGTCGTCGGTGAGGGTCACGCTGGCGATAAACGCCTCGGCGGGGTCCAGGAGTTCGTCCCCGGTCGCCCGGGTAGTGTCCGATAGCAGCCGCTCGATGGTATCCCCGGTGTCGGGGACCGGGCTGGAGAAGGGAAGATCCTGGGCAACGGCCAGGGACGATAACAAACTCCCGATCAAAAGAACTCGGGTTGCTCGATGCATCACGGCGGTTCTCCCACGTTCCAATGTTTCTGTGGTGACGAGCTTATAGTGTACGTGAGCCTGGGTAAACTGGATGCGCCCCCGGTGGGCGGGTCTTGAAGCGGCGGTGAACCCAGAGATAATCGGCGGGTTGCCTGCGGATCATGTCCTCCAGCAATTGATTGATGCGCGTCATGGCCTGTACCGGATCTGCATTGAAAAGTCCCGTCAAGGGTGGCAGGAAAACCAGGCGATAACCACGACCATCGGCCAGCCGCTGCTGATAGAACGGTAGCACCGGTGCACCACTCAGACGGACCAGGCGCAGAATCGCGGCATTGGTAGCGGCCGCGATCCCGAAAAAGGGTGCGAACACGGTGGCCGACCCCCGGTAATCCTGATCGGCGGCGTACCAGAGAAAATGATTCTCGCGCAGCACCCGCAGCATGCCCCGCGGATCGCTCTTGGGAATCAGCCTGCCGCCCACGTTATGCCGGCCGCGGCCCCGCTGCACGGTAGCCTCTAGCAGTGGATTTCGATGGGGGCGGTATACCGCGGCTCCCGGATAGTGCAACCCGAGCAGGGTGGAGCCGATCTCCAGATGGGTGAAGTGGGCGGCCAGGATGATCACCCCACGCCCACCCCGACGGGCCTCGTGGAAATACGTCTCGCCGACGATCTCTTGCAGTCTACCCCGCAGTTGCCCGGGGGGTAGGTACCAGCAATAGGCGGTTTCCACCACTGCCATCCCCAGGGACTCGAAATGACGGACCAACAGACGATGGCGTTCTCCCGGGCTCAGCTCCGGGAAACAGTTTTCAAGGTTGATAGCAGCGATCCGGCGGCGGTGCCGGGCGATGAGCAACCCGAGCCTGCCCAGCCAGCATCCCAACCGCAGACCCGCAACCTGGGGCAGCCAGGCCATGGTGCGGGCGGCAGCGAGCAAGAACCAGGTTGGCCAGAAACGGGGGTGTAGACGATTCGGAGAGAAGGATGCCATGGAGACCTCGGACCCTATGCTAAGATGCCGGACCCTGGCAAGTGGCGGATTTGACGATAGCTATGATTATTGTGACGGGTGGTGCGGGCTTCATCGGCAGCAATGTGGTCCGGGGTCTGAACCGGGCAGGGCATCGGAACATTCTGGTGGTGGATAACCTGCAAAAGGGGAATAAATTTGTCAATCTGGTGGGTACCGACTTCCAGGACTATGAGGACAAGGACGACTTCTGGCAGAAGCTCCGGGATGGACGTGAGCCGAGCGGCGTGGAAGCGGTGTTGCACCAGGGCGCCTGTTCCGATACCACGGAGTCCGACGGTCGCTACATGATGCGTAATAACGTGGCCTTTTCCAGAACACTGCTGGATTTTTGTGATCTTCGACGAATTCCGCTGATCTATGCCTCCTCGGCGGCGGTGTACGGAGAGCACGGGAGTGACCATAGGGTGGGCGAGGCGCCCCTGAATGTCTACGGGTTTTCCAAGTGGGTCTTCGATCGCGTGGTGTTGGGACGCCTGGAGACGCTACGCTGTCCGGTGGTCGGGCTTCGCTACTTCAATGTTTACGGACCGGGGGAGACCCATAAGGGATCGATGGCCAGCCTGGTGTTGCAGTGGTATCGGCAAATTCGGGAAACGGGACGGCTTCGCCTATTCGGCGAGTATGGTGGTTTCGGACCTGGAGAACAGCGGCGGGATTTTGTCACCGTCGAGGATGTGGTACGCGTCAATCTCTGGTGTCTGGCCCATCCGGAGCTTTCCGGGGTGGTGGATGTGGGCACCGGTCACAGCCGGTGTTTCAATGAACTGGCGGCGATGGTCATCGGTTTTCTGGGTCGGGGAGAAGTGGAGTACATCCCCTTTCCAGAGCATCTCCGGGGCAAGTACCAGAGCCATACCCGCGCCAAACTCGAGCGGCTCAGGAAGGCAGGCTTCGATGGGGTGTTTTCCACCCTGGAGCAGGGCGTGCCACCCTATCTCGAGTATCTTCGCCAGCAGGAGGCGCATGGTTTCACGTGAAACATCTGACGGTGTCATTGCTGGCGATCGTGGGGATCTGGTTGCTGGCCTCGTTCTATGTGGGCGGGGAAGTGAAGCGGGTACATCAGCGATTGACCCGGGAGATGAGTGCGAATACCTCGCTGGTTGTGGAGCCCGCCGCCTATCACCGAGGGCTACTGGCATCGGCTGCCGCCACCCGTCTGGTATTCGCCGGGCAGGGTGTTCCATCGCTCCTGGCAGGGACAGACTTGCGGCTGCGTCATCGTATCATCCACGGCCCCTTGCCCATTGCTGCCTGGCGGCAAGGCGGTGGTTTTCCCTGGCCCGCCCAGGTGGTGATCCGGAGTCTGGTGGAGTCACCCTCCACGACCCTCGTCCGGCTGGGTATTCTGGGGGAAATGCTGTCCCACCTACAGGCCAGGACCTGGGTGGAACTCGCTGGCCTGAGCCGGATACAGTTGAGCTTGCCGACGGAACTGGTGCTGAGCGAGCGCGCCCAGACCCTGCGTATCGACGTATTCCACGGTAGCGTGGTGCTACAGCCCACCGGGCAGACGACTGCCCTGGATCTGCGTATCGACGCCTTGCAATGGTGCCAGGGCGAGGAAAAGACAGATTGTGCACACCTGTCGACCCACATCGAGGGGAAGGGAACCCCGGTACCAGGGATCATGATCTGGTCGGCGGTGGGTGAGTTGGCCATCGCCGAAACCTTGCTGACAACCCGCCTGGGCGAGGGTTTTCTGGCGCGCCGCGAGACCACCGGTGACGGGATCGACCCGGCCACCCGATCCCTGGCCATGGAACAGGCGGGGCGCCAGATCGCCCTGCTGGTGGGGGCAGGGTTGCTGCAACGCGAGCAGGATAATCTACATCTGCGCTTTGTCTGGCGCGATGATGAATTGCAACTCAATGGCGAGTCCCGATCCTGGCAGCAGGTTTTGCCGGTGCTGTCGGTGGTGGCTGCGCAGTTGATGGGCGAGGTCTAGAACATGGTGGATATTGCACCCCATCTGGCCGGGTTTCCCGATGATCTGCGGGATCTGGTGGAGCGCTACTGGCAGGATTTCTCCGGGACTGCGCGGCAGCACTCGGTGCCCCTGGATACCCTGATTCCGGTGCTACCAGTGCTGGTCCGGGTATGGGCAAGCAGCGATTTCGTGGCCAGGACCTGTATCCGGGAACCGCGAATGTTGCCGGATCTGCTGGCCGCGGGTCGTTTGCAAAACGCCAGCTCGCAGCCAGCACTGTCGGATCTTGACGCCAGCGCCGATCCCGAAGCGCTGTCGCGGCTGCTACGTCGCCACCGTCGACGGGAGATGCTGGTCATCGCCTGGCGGGATCTGGCGGGAATAGCTTCCCTGGAGGAGACGCTGGGCGCACTCTCGCTGCTGGCTGACGGACTGGTACAACTCGCGCTGGATCATCATTATCGCTGGCTCTGCGAGAGATTCGGTGTTCCCCGCGACCGCCAGGGAAAAACGCAACGGATGCTCGTACTCGGCATGGGCAAACTCGGTGGTCAGGAGCTGAATTTCTCCTCCGATATCGACCTGATTTTCACCTACCCGGAAAACGGTGAAACCGACGGGCAACGCACCCTGAGCAACGAGGAGTTCTTCCGGCGCCTCGGGCAGCGCTTGATCGCTGCCCTCAACGAGGTGACCGAGGAGGGGTTCGTATTCCGGGTGGATATGCGTCTGCGGCCCTTTGGCGAGGCGGGTCCGCTGGCCATGCCGGTGGGGGCCATGCTCGACTACTACCAGCACCATGGCCGGGAATGGGAGCGCTACGCCATGATCAAGGTCCGGGTGATCGCGGGTCCAGAGACCGAGGGACAAGCTCTACTTGATGCCTTGCAACCCTTCGTCTATCGACGCTATCTGGATTACGGCGCCATCGAGGCCTTGCGCACGCTCAAGGAGATGATCGTCCGGGAAGTGGAGCGGCGGGGACTACGGCGGCATATCAAACTGGGGCAGGGTGGTATCCGCGAACTCGAGTTTATCGTCCAGTTGTTCCAGTTGATCTACGGCGGGCGAGAACCAGCCCTGCGCCAGCGCTCGTTCCTGGCCACCCTGGAAACCCTGGCGGCGACCCAGCGCCTACCCGCCAGTACAACCCAGATGCTGGCGGAAGCTTATCGGTTTCACCGGACCCTGGAGAATCGGCTGCAGGCCATGCAGGATCGTCAGGTGCATGAGATCCCCTTCGATGCCCTATCCCTGTCCCGCCTGAGTCTCGCCATGGGGTTTGCACCTACCGATGGCGATCGTCTGCTGACGCTCTGGCAAAGTCATTGTGAACGGGTGAGCGAGCAGTTCGTCACACTGTTCCAGGCCGATACCCAGGACATCGATCCCGCCACCCGTCCCGATCTGGGCCTTGTCTGGGAAGAGGGTGACGAGCGAGAAATCCTGCTGGATATCCTCACCCAGGCCGGTTTTCAGAACCCCGAGGCAGTGCTGGAATCCCTGACCTGGCTGCGTCAGAGTTCAGCGAATCGCACCCTGGGCAAGCAGGGCCGGCAGCGCATGGATCGGCTGATCCCCCGTCTCCTGGAGGTGGTGGCCACGGTGGACGACCCGGCCACCACCCTGGAGCGGATCTGCCGGTTGCTGGAGGCCGTGGCCCAGCGCACGGTGTATCTGGCCTTGCTGGTGGATCAACCCCAGGCACTCCAGCAACTGGTACACCTTTGCAGCGAGAGCGCCTGGATTGGACTACATCTCAGTCAGTACCCGATTTTGCTGGATGAGCTACTCGATCCGGCACGTCTGTATACCCCCCTGAGCGCTCAGCAGTTACGCCGTGAACTGGATCAACAACTGGAACGCCTGGAACTGGACGACCAGGAACAGATCGCCGACCGGTTACGCCAGTTCAAGCAAATCAACGAACTCAGGGTGGCTGCGGCCGAAATCAATGGCACCATTCCACTGATGGTGGTCAGCGATTATCTGACCGCCATTGCCGAGGTCATCCTGGAGCAGGTACTGCGTCTGGCCTGGCAGGATCTGATCGGTCGTTTCGGCGTGCCTGCTTACCAGGAAAATGAGCAACACCGGCGGGCCGGTTTCGCGGTGATCGCCTACGGCAAATTCGGTGGTATCGAACTCGGCTACGGCTCGGACCTGGATCTGGTGTTCCTGCACGATAGCCACGGTAGCAGACAGGAAACCGATGGTCCGCGGGTGATTGATAATCCCACGTTCTTTGCCCGCCTGGCCCAGCGTATCATCCACTGGCTGACTATCCAGACCCGGGCCGGGGTGCTTTACGAAGTGGATACCCGATTGCGACCCAGTGGCCGCTCGGGACTACTGGTCAGTAGCCTCGATGCCTTCGGCGAATATCAACGCAATCAGGCCTGGACCTGGGAACACCAGGCACTGGTACGCGCACGGGCGGTCGCGGGAACCCAGGCACTACGAGATGAATTCGGCGTGCTGCGCCGGGCGGTGCTGACCGTGGCCAGGGACCGGGAGGAACTCCGCGAGGCGGTTCGACAGATGCGCGAGCGGATGCGCACCGAACTGGGTGCCGCCAGCCGGGGCGAATTCGATCTCAAGCAAGATCAGGGTGGCATGGCGGACATCGAGTTCATGGTGCAGTATCTGGTCATGGCCCACGCCAGTGAACACCCCACTCTTACGTTGTTTTCGGATAATCTCCGGCAACTTGCCGGTCTGGAGGCCAACGGTATCCTGCCCTCGGCGGATGCGCAGGTGCTGCGCACCGGCTATCTGACGCTTCGTCAAACCGGACACCGGCGGTCCCTGCAAAATCAGTCCGCCATTGTGGATGGATCGGAACTCCTGGAGGTGCGGGAGTCGGTGACTCGACTCTGGCAGCGACTCATGGAGAGAGCGTCGTCCGGTACAGATGGGGACTGAGTTCCGCCACCGTGGATTCGATCCATTGCTCCACCTCCCGGTTCAGGGCCTGGGCTTCCTTGCCCCTGCTCTGGATCAGCGGGCCGAAGCGCAGGTGTATGGTGCCGGGATGTTTCATGAAACTGCGACGCGGCCAGTATTCACCGGCGTTATGGGCAATGGGCAAGATCGGATAGCCGCTGTGCACCGCCAGTCGGCTACCGCCCAGACCGTAGCGTTTCTTCTGACCCGGCGCGGTGCGGGTACCTTCCGGGAATATCAACACCCAGATGCCCTGGTCCAGGTGGGCCTTACCCTGCTGGAGGATCTGCTTGACAGCCACCGAGGCGGATTTCCGGTCGATGGCAATGGGTTTCAGCAGGGCCATGGCCCAGCCAAAAAAGGGCATCCAGACAAGTTCCCGCTTGATTACCCAGGATAGGGGCGGGAGGTAAGCATTGAGGAAAAGGGTCTCCCAGGTGGACTGGTGTTTGGCCATGATGACCACGGGGGAGTCGGGTATATGTTCCTCGCCGCTGACCACGTAGCGTATGTTGCAGGTGACCCGCAGCCACCAGATATTGAAACGGCTCCATTGCTGGGCTATCCGGTAGCGGGTCCTGAAGGGTAGCGGGAAAGACAACACGACCAGCGGTGCAACAATTGTCGTCGCCAGAATCATGCCCAGGGAGAATATCAGGGATCGAATCAGCAAGATCCACCGGGGAGATGTTTCACGTGAAACCATGACCAGCCTAGCCCTGGAGCCGGGAAAAATCCGCCACACCCAGAAATAGGGCGCCCAGTGCCTGCAACAACGCCAGCCGATTCCGCCGGACCGCGGGGTCTTCCACCATCACCATGACCTCGTCGAAGAAACGGTCCACCGGTTCACGGAGCACCGCCAGTCGGCTCAGGGCCTCGTCGTAGAGACCCGCCTGCATCAACGGTTTGACCTCTGAGGCCAGTTCCGCCAGACGACCCGCCAGTGCCCGCTCGGCATCCTCCTGGAGTAACTCCGGTGCCACCGATTCGCTTACCGGGGTTTCAGACTTACGAAGAATGTTGCGGATCCGTTTGTTGGCGCCGGTCAAAGTGCCCGATTCCGGACGCTCCAGAAAGCGCTGGACCGCCTGGGCACGTTGTTGAAAATCCAGTGGCCGGGAGGGACGAACCTCGAGAACGGCTTCGAAGATATCCACCGGAAGGTCCTGCTCCAACAGATAACCCCTTAGCCTTTCCATCATGAAATCGAACAACGCGGGCACTGACTCCATGGCCGCCAGGGCATCCGGGAACTGCCTCGCGCCGTGTTCCAGCAAGGTTTGCAAATCCAGTTTCAGGGATTGCTCACAGAGAATTCGCAAAACCCCGAGGGCTGCCCGGCGTAGACCGTAAGGGTCGCGATTACCCGAGGGCTGCTGGCCGATGGCAAAACCACCGATCAGGGCGTCCAGTCGATCAGCCAGGGCAACGGCCT
>JGI12109J20283_10118532_pt1 | contig 13550 bp, 11 predicted proteins | sample ElkSlonscriptome_12_FD_20283 | JGI IMG/M metagenome (IMG submission 20283) | reverse complement strand
CGGCTGGCGTCGTTCGAGCCGCAATTCAACACGGCCTGCTGCACACACCGGGGCAAAAGCTTTGGTACCAGGGCGCAATGTTTCGCCATGAGCGTCCACAGAAAGGTCGTCAGCGGCAGTTTCATCAATTCGGCGCTGAGGTGTTTGGGCTGGATCAAGCAACCGCAGACGTTGAGCTTCTTTGTATGGTTGAACGGATCTGGCGCCAACTGGGCCTGTCTGATCGGGTTCGTCTGGAAATCAACAGTCTCGGAGACAGGGCCGATCGGGCACGCTACAGAGATCTGCTGGTGGATTATTTGACGCCTCACAAGTCGCAACTCGATGCAGATTCGCAGCGTCGCCTAGAGCACAATCCGCTCAGAATTTTTGACAGTAAAAATCCGCAAACTCGAGCAATAATGGCCGACGCTCCCCGACTTTCTGCACATTTAGGTGAGGGTGCAAAACAGCATTTTGATGATGTTCTTCGAATGCTTGACGCGCTGAATATTCATTACCAAGTCAACCCAGGCCTGGTGCGCGGATTGGATTATTATTGCCGCACCGTTTTTGAATGGGTCACCGACGACCTCGGCGCCCAGGGAACAGTTTGTGCTGGCGGGCGCTATGACGATCTGGTCGAAATGCAGGGTGGGCGAGCTACGCCCGGCATCGGATTTGCGATGGGAATGGAGCGACTATTAGCGCTGCTAGAAATCAGCGGGGTGAAAAAAAGCCAGTCACCCGACGCATTTGTCGTTAGTCAGGTCGACGCGGCATCGACACTGATGCTTGCCGAGCGTCTTCGCGAAGCTGCGCCATCGCTGTCGATCGCTGTGGCTTTGGCCGGCGGCAGTTTTAAATCACAGTTCAAGCGCGCAGACCGCAGCGGAGCTCGATTTGCGCTTGTTTTAGGCCAGCAGGAGAATGATCGTGGCGTTATCACGGTGAAAGACTTGCGGGCCGACCAAAGCGTTCAGCACGAAGTTGATGCTGATCAATTGGCCGACTGGCTGCAGCGACAAATTGGCGAGTTCGGTCATGACTGATTTATCATGTGCAGCTTCAATCACCGACACTAGTCAGATTCAACATAATCTTCGCCTGATTGGCGAGTGGAAAATCCAGAGGACATCATGGCAGTAGAACTTTACGACGAACACGAACAAAGCGAACGCGTCCGCTCTTGGCTGAGCGAATATGGCGTGTCGATTGTGATGGGATTGGTGCTGGCGCTTGGCGGGATTTTTGGGTTCCGATATTGGCAAGACCAACAAACCGCCGCTTCGCTGCTGGCTGCTGACTACTACGCAGTGATTCGTGATGAAATTCAAGCAGATCGTCTGGAATTCGCAGAAGAGCAATTCCAGGCCATGCAGGATGCGGTTGGCGACAGTCCGTATGCTGGATTGGCCAGCTTGCTCATGGCCGGTGCCTACATTGATGATGGCCGGCTTGATCCAGCTGTCGATTTATATCGCAAGGTGTTGAATGACGCGGCCCTGACTTCGGTTCACCCAATGACCACGACGCGTTTGGCGCGGGTGCTGCACGCTCAAGGTGATTCCAGCGCTGCACTGGCGCTCGTTGATGGGCAGGCACCTGAAGGATTTCGTGGTGCATGGGCGGAAATTCGCGGAGATATTTTGATGTCTCAGGGCAATCTGAATCAGGCTAGAACCGCGTATCAAGAGGCTCTGGACAACCAGGTTGGCCAAGGCATGGGCCGCAGTCTGCTGCAGATAAAACTTGATGCAACCGGCCCTGGTCTCGAAGAAAACATGGATGAGGAGGCTTCGTGAACTCAGCGATCAGGCTAGCGCTGATCTTTGTTGCCTTCACTGCCTTGAGCGGCTGCCAGACCCTTAGCGGCTGGTTTAGCAGCGACGATGATATCTTGCCCCCGGCTGAACTGGTTGAATTCACCGCATCGATCGGATTTGAAGAGCGATGGTCGGTCAACACCGGCGACGGTCCGAGCGAGCGTTTGGGTTCAGTTCGGCCTTATTTCACTGATGGCGAACTATGGGTCGGAGATCGAGAGGGACGCATTACAGGCGTTGACGCCACTTCAGGCCAGATCATTGAACAATTCGAGACCGAATTGGCGTTGTCGGGCGGACCGGCGGTTTATAACGATCTGATCGTTTTTGGAACCTTTAATGGCCAGCTCGTAGCGCTTGACCGCAGCACGGGCGCGGAGCGCTGGCGGGCTCGATTGTCCTCTGAATTGCTATCATTTCCGGTGCTCCATGATGGAATCATCATTGCCCGTTGCATTGATGGCAGAACTTTTGGGTTTGACCGTGCAGACGGTGCGCGTTTGTGGGTTTATGACCGCTCCATTCCGCTTCTGACGCTGCGTGGCAACAGCGACCCGCTAGCCCGAGCAGGACGCGTCTACCTGGGCTACGACGATGGGGCTGTGGTCAGTCTGGACGTTGCCAGTGGGTCGCTACGCTGGGAGCAGCGCGTTAGCGTTTCCGAAGGTCGTACCGAGCTTGAGCGCCTGGCCGACATCGACGGCCCCATGGTCATCGTGGGTAACGATCTGTATGTCACCACTTACGCAGGCCGTTTAGCGTCGCTGGCCATTGAGTCCGGACGCATTTTGTGGGTCAAGGATCTGGCCTCTTTCAGCGGCTTGAGCCTGCAACGGACCTCTTTAGCTGCTGTTGACGGAGACGATAGCGTCTGGCTGGTTGATCGCCGTGATGGATCAACGCTGTGGTCTGATGATCAATTGGCCCGTCGTGGCGTTTCGCGCCCGGTGTTTATCGACGATTACCTTGCGGTTATTGATAGCGAAGGCTATTTGCACGCCTATGATGTGGACAGTGGCGAATTTGCTGGTCGTGAACGGGTCGCCAGCGAGGGCGTTGCAGGCGCTCCGATTGTTGCTGGTGATTCTTTGTATCTGCTCGATAACGACGGCACGCTAAGCGCCTGGTCTGTTCGCCGCTAGGCGCTGTTCTCTATGGCCGGATTACCCATCGTCGCCATTGTGGGGCGGCCAAACGTTGGCAAATCAACGCTCTTTAACGCGCTGACCCGCACGCGGGATGCCCTGGTGGCTGATTTTCCGGGAGTTACCAGAGATCGCATTTATGGACGTGCCCAGCTTGGCGAGCGCGGCGTCATTTTGATTGATACCGGCGGGCTGGAAGAAGCCGCCGATGAAGTTCAGACCGGCGCCCAGCGTCAAACTCGACTTGCCGTCGACGAAGCCGACGTAATCATTTTCGTCACTGATGCCCGGGCTGGCATCTCTCCGAACGACTTGGAAATCGCGCGCTGGTTGCGTAGTTTGAGCAAACCACTGGTGCACACCGTCAATAAGATTGACGGGCTGTCTGAAGCGCAGGCCATGGCCGATGCCTCTGAGCTTGGCTTAGGCGAGGCTCACTTAATTGCCGCCAGTCATCGACGCGGCATTGACCTGTTAGGTCAGGCAACCGAGCTCATGCTGCCGCCTCAGCAGGTACCGGCAGTAACCCCGGATGGCGTGATTCAGCTCGCCTTGATCGGGCGACCAAACGCCGGAAAATCGACGCTGTTAAATCGACTGGTTGGAGAAGAACGCGCCCTGGCCACGCCAGTTGCCGGAACCACGCGCGATCCGATCCACGCAGATATCGAGCGCGACGGATTGCGCTTGCACTTGGTCGATACGGCCGGAATTCGCCGACGACGAGGAAGCCACGAGGGCATTGAGCGGTTCAGCACCATCAAGGCGCTGCAGGCCATCGAACAGGCCCAAGTCGTTGTCTTACTGGTCGATTCAATTGATGGCGTCACCGAGCAGGACGCTCGGCTTGCAGGGCACGTGATTGATGCCGGTCGCGCATTAATTGTATTGCTCAACAAGTGGGATGCATTAGACGAACGGCAGCGCCACAAAATTCTGGTTGCTATGGCCGAACGGATGAACTTTGCCAGTTTCGCACCCGTGGTCACGGTGTCGGCATTGCACGGCAGTGGCTTGGGCGAATTGACTGACGCTATTGCCCACGTCCATGAGCGCGCCACGCAAGAGATCTCCACGTCCATTCTGACCCGCAGTCTGCGCGGCGCCGTCGAAGCTCATCCACCCCCCGGTGGAAAACGCGGCACGCCCAAATTGCGCTACGCCCACAGCGGCGGGGTTTTTCCAACCCGATTTATTATCCACGGCAATCGCACGACGCACGTACCAGAACAATATCGCCGCTACTTGATTAACAACTTCAGGAAGCAGTTTGATCTTACCGGCATTCCGGTGCGCCTGATTTTCAAGGATTCTGAAAACCCCTACGCCGGTCGCAAGAACAAACTCACACCACGCCAGATCCAAAAACGCAAGCGCTTGAAAAATCTGGGTCGCCGTAAAAAATCACGCAAATAGGCCGAGATTCAAAACTCAACCGGACGCACGGCAACTTGAATTCGCAAGGTTTGGCCCGGATGGCGCTGCGTCTTAGTGTGGTAGAGACGACCATCGTATTGATAGGTCACGCGATAACCTGAGGGAATTGAAGTTTCTTCATAAACCCGCTGAACTCGACACTGCTCGCGGGTCACCAGTCGGTAGCCATCCGGGGCTCGATTCTGGCGGTCAACGTCGCGACCAATCGAGCCACCGAGTGCTGCCCCGGCGACGGTTGCTGCCCGGCGGCCGTTACCGCTGCCAAATTGATTGCCGATAACACCGCCGATAATGGCCCCGACCACAGTGCCGGTTCGGCTCCTGCCGCGACGCTCGATTCGCTCATAGTGGTCTTCCTCCCAGCATACTTCTCGCTCGACCGGCGTGCGTTGGTCGCGATACTCAGGCCGAACGTCAACTACTGGAACCTCAAGGTAGTGCTCGTTGCCGGCCTGCGCGATACCGCTGACCAATAGAATGGATAGTGCCAAGCTGGCTGGTCTGAACATAACTGTGCTCCTTAAGCGTTTTATAACGGATCATTGGCAAGTGCGTGATCAGGAGCTTATCGAGAGGCGACTGAACCCAATCTGAATCAGCTTGAAGGCTCAAAGAAATATTCTTAGTCGCCAGGGGGGTTGGTCTGCATGCTACTCGCTGCCTTGTCATGGTCTTCTGGCAGTTCGATGCCCAGTTTGCTGGCCCGCTTCGTCCACTGCTGGCGCGCCGCATTGCGCAGGTCTTCCGTGGTGTCACTCTCGTCAACGATTTCAAGCCCGAGCAGGGTCTCGATCACATCTTCCATCGTGACCACGCCGGCAAAACCGCCATACTCATCAACTACTACCGCAAAATGTTCTTGCTCGGCCAGAATTTGACTGAACAAGGATCGCAGGTCAATAAATTCGGGAACAAACAGCACATCGCGCTTCAACTCAGCGAGTGTTCGCTCACCGCGCCCCCGCGCGAGTTCGAGCATCATTTCTGATTTCAGCACATAACCCTGAATATCTTCATCTGAGTCCCCAAACACCGGAATGCGTGAAAACGCAATTTCTTCATGTTCATCAATAAAATCTTCAAGGCGTCGATCCTGCTGCACTCGCATGACGGCAACTCGCGGGGTCATGATGTCTTCAACGCGAATGGCCGAAAAGCGAATCAAATTCAGGAAGATATTGGATTCTTCTTCGCCAAAAACACCTTCCTGGTGACCGGTCTTTGCGAGTAGGCGAAACTCTTCTCGACTCACCGTAGGACCATGTTTTTTACTAGCCAGAAGTCGAGTCAAAAATTGCGAAAGCACCACCAGCGGCCAAGTTAAAATAATCAATATGCCGCAGGTGTGGGCCGTGAAGCCGGCTAACTGCTTGGAATAGTTCGCCCCCAAGGTTTTCGGAATGATTTCTGAGAAAATCAAAATCAGCAGGGTAACCACGGCCGAGGTCAACGCAACCCAGGCCTGGCCGAACAAATTCAGTGACTGAGCGCCAACACCAGCGGCACCAAAGGTGTGAGCCACTGTGTTGAGCGAAAGAATCGCAGACAGCGGTCGGTCTATGGCTTGCTTGAGCGCATGCAGCTTTTTTCCAGCCTTACTGCCGCGCTCTTTCATCAGTGCGACATGGGACGAAGGCACTGACAACAGCGCAGCTTCTAAGATCGAGCACAGGAATGAGACACCGACAGCAAGAAACAAGTAAAAGAAGAGCAATAACATTTGTGCAGTAATCGAAACCTAGTATTGTCAATGGGTAAGTATAAACGCAAGCGCGTTAGATGCCGCATTGGCAACACCCTCGCAGATTCGAAGAACCAGAATTTCTGGTCCTTTTTTCAAGGCGCTACTCTTACCGAGCTATTGATCTAGGGAAGCGTTGATTTCGGGCTTGAATTCTCCAAATCTCAAGCTGCCTTGTTTGATTTGTTGGAAGATCTAGAGGATCGATTACTACCACCACGACGAGATCCGCCCGCGCCATCGCTGCGGCCGCGCCCACCGCCACCTTGCCCACGCCGACCACCGCCACCTCGGCGTGATCGGTTGGGACGCGTATTGCCTGATTTTTTGTCCGCCGGGCTCGGTGTGTCACTGGGTTCAAAACCGTCAATAACTTCCGTAGGAATGTCGACTTTGACCAACTTCCGAATGTCTTTGAACATGGGCTGTTCGTCGATGCTTACCAGTGATACCGCCAAGCCGTCGCGACCTGCACGTCCGGTTCGTCCAATGCGGTGCACGTAGTCTTCAGGAACGTTGGGAATTTCGAAGTTCACAACATGCGGCAGTTGGTCGATGTCGAGTCCGCGAGCGGCAATGTCGGTCGCCACCAGCACGCGAATCTTGCGCTGTTTGAATTCACTCAATGCACGCGTGCGCGCGCCCTGGCTTTTGTTGCCGTGAATGGCCGCCGATGGCAGGCCGTCAGCGGTCAACTGCTTGGCCAGCCGATTGGCACCGTGCTTGGTTCGAGTAAACACAAGCACTTGTTCCCAGCGTTGATCGGCAATCATCCAGGACAACAAGGCTCGCTTGCGGCCTTGATCGACATTGATCGCCTGTTGGGCAATCAATTCCACCGTTGAGTTGGGCGGTGCCGTCTCGATAACGACCGGATCGTTGAGATAGCGGCTCGCCATTTGCCGAATATCCTTCGAAAAGGTCGCCGAGAACAGCAAGGTTTGACGTTTCTTGGGCAACGACTTGATTACGCGGTCGATGGCCGGACGAAAACCCATGTCGAGCATCCGATCGGCTTCATCAAGCACAAGGGTATCGATCTGATCCAATCGCACGGTGCGGCGCTGAATGTGATCGATCAGACGACCTGGGGTTGCAACCAGCACGTCTACACCACGCCGTAGTTTGTCGATCTGTGGATTAATGTTGACGCCGCCAAACACTTCCAATGATCGGATCGGCAGATGCCGCGCATAGGCGCGAAGGTTTTCATTGACCTGAGCAGCAAGTTCACGAGTCGGCGTCAGAATCAGAATACGTAGCTTGCGGGTGGCCGGTTCTGAACTCAAACGCTGCAGAAGAGGCAACGTAAAGGCTGCAGTTTTGCCAGTGCCGGTTTGGGCACTCGCCATCATATCAGCGCCTGAAAGCACTGATGGAATAGCGCGTTCCTGAACGGGAGTCGGTGTGTCGTAGCCTTGTTCTTGAACGGCACGCAGCAATTCGGCACTCAGGCCGAGCGAATCAAAAGACATTTTTTTACCTTGTGGACCAAGGCGTAAGTGAATGACCCGGCGGAAATGCCGAATGTGAAATACGTCGAGGAAAGGCCTTGGTCTTGATTCAATCCGCGAGGGCTGGATTAGCAGAGCAAGAATATTGTCTGCATCCAACGCGACGCACTCTAACACGGTTTAGTCGTGAAGGAATTTCTATTCGCCGATTCATTGAAAGCCTTCCTCACACAAAAAGCCGGTGGTGCACATCAAAACGTCGACAAACCCGTCGCTTCCATAAATCGGTAGCGCCAGTAACGAAATTGCGACTGGTCTTCGAAGGCGGCATAGTCTTTACTGTGCAATTGATCGTTGAGGTTATTCCAGCGCTGATCAAAAAACAGCGCCGCATCGACCATCACCTTCTCGCTTGCATCGGCCTCGATAAGGGCTTGCGTTTCAAGGTTAAACCCGTCCAGATTTCGGCGGGTGTAATTGGCTGACCCGATTAAAAGTGATGCCTCGCCCGACGGGCTTATATGCATCAGGTGCTTGTAGTGACACTGCTCGCCGCGCGTGTTGCACCAGCGTATCGGTACGCCGAACTGATGTAGCTCAAGTGCCACCTGGCGATTGGGTATGCCGTTTTTCTTGCGACCAAACGCATCTTCGTTGGGGTCCATCAACAGTCTCAGCGCCACCCCACGTTGCTGAGCCCGAGTGATGGCGGTGATGATGTCTCGGTGCGACAAGTAGAAGAGCGCTAAATCAAGACGATCACCGGCACGCGCAGTGTTTAGAATTTCAAGGATCTGATCACGAATGGCAGACTCAGTAAGGATAGTGGCCATGGTCGATGAGGTGTCAGTCGACGAATATGAAGTCGGCATGCTTAAATCACTGCCTGAAAATCGCGCGGTTGCCGCCATGGTCGAGAGCAGGTCGCCGGCGGCTGGGCCGGAAAAAACGAGGCCCACGTTACTGTGGCGAGAACTGGCGTCGTGGGCATTGGCCGTGGTGACCAGACCAGTCAGGGTACTGCCCTGATCAACCACCAGCGCCTTGCGATGATTGGCCTTGAAGTTCAGTAGACGAAGATAGGTGCGCAAAGTGACCTGATCGCCGCCAACCGGGTTGGGTAACCAGCCTGAGGTACTGTTACCGAGAAATTGACAGCACAGACGCCAAATCCCAGACCAGGCAGGATTGGAATCAGGTAGCTTGGTTAACTGCGTTTCAATGATTTCAATTCCGGCAGACGCGGCAGATTCCAGCAGTGCCGACTCAACGCCTCCATAAAGGCGATTGAACGGGTCAGTAATCAGCACCACAGGCATTCCAGGATGCTTTTGCTTTTGTTCGATCAGTGCATGAACGACGAGGCTCGAAAGTGGGCGATGCGCTCCATCGGCTTCCCCCGCGAAATCATTGAGTAGAAACATTTCCAATACGATCAGCCGCTCGGATTGGTCAATCAGCTCCAGCATGCGCTCAAAAATTTGGGTGGTCTGCGCTTGATCGCCGTCTGACGTGATCCAGCTCGCATCGACCAGAAATTCAACCTCATGGGCGGGTTCTAGTTCAAAGCGGGCGTTCAGGCCGTGCGGCATCGGTTTGTAGACATGCCAGCTTGCCACGCCCAGGTACACGAACAATAACAAGACAAGCCAATTGCGTGGCCGGTGGAGTGTGCCGATCAATGCATCCAGATGGCTATGTGCCAGATCGGACCTGTGTTGAGATTTGTGGCTCATTGAAACCGATGTTAAGTTAGCCGACGGCATTGAGCAATTGTTTGCGCCAACGCTATTGATTAACAATTATTTCCAAGGAGTAAATCTGATGAGTGTCGCCAAAATTATTGAAATTTCATCATCATCCGAAAATTCGTTTGAAGATGCCATTGAGCAAGGTCTCAAGCGGGCTGAGAAGAGTCTTAAACACGTTAAAGGTGCCTGGATCGCCGAACAGAAAGTTGATTTTTCAAACGGCAAAATCAGCAACTATCGCGTCATCATGCGAGTCACCTTCGTCATAGACTAGACGGCCTACCGACGCAACTGGCCGCGCGGACCTGTCCGCGCGGTTCAAATCTTTAATCCTTTTTCACAGAAAGCCGGCATCGAAATCTCGACGCAGGCCCGAGCATTAAGGTCGAACTTCAATGCTTTCGATCGCTGCCAGTTCCAGCGGGCGGACGAATTCACCCTGCAAGCTGCGAATCAAAAGTTGCAGTCTTGCCTCTTCTACACCGGCAATTCGACCGCGCATTCTACTGCCGTCCAGTAGCGTGATGCGCGCCTGCGCACCGTCATGATCCATTATCTGGGCAGCCGAAATAGCTTGCCACGACGGTGCAGGTCCAACCACGATCGTGCTTTCGGTCATATCGGTTGACCGTTTGATTGCCAGCTGCTGCGACGGTTCATTCTCTTCTGTCGCTTGGATGGCCGGGCGTGTCGAGCGCACGGCTCGCGTGACCAACTCCAATTCTGGTCCATTATCAATCGCAAAACTAAGATTCAAATCCTGTATGAAATCGTTGATTTCATTTCCCAGAATTTCGGAAATTGGGATGGCGGGATCGGGTTGGGCTTTGATCGCAATCAGTGCGCGGTCGCGCTCAAGAAAGTAGCGATAGCCGGCCTGAACCAGCGCGCTGGGTTGTAGGCCGTGGTTGGTCCAGGTCCGTAACCAAGCGCCGAGGTGGTTCTCAATTTTTGCTGAGACTACAAGATTTGCCGATGATTGACTTGCCAGTTGATTGCTGCAGGCCGCATCCAGTCGCGCAACAATGCCATTATCGCGAAACTGGTAGTCAAAGCTCAACAGATGGGAGCCATCAAGCAATCCACTGAGCTGATCTAACTGGTTGATTGGCTGCGACGCTTCAAGTTCTGTTCTTAGTGTGATTTCGCTCAAATCATCCGATTGGATTTCTAACGTGAGCTGAATCCGATCCTCCGTTATCTGATAGCTCAGCGTCGCGTCAGTAAAAAGCTGACCGTAGTTGAGATCAAGCAGCTGCTCAATGCGCATCTGCTCGAAACCCTCACAGCCTTGAGTGCGCAGTGGTAATAGAAGTCCGGTTTGTTCCAGGCTCAGGTCTGTAAACAGATCCAGTATTGGAAGGCGCAGCGTTTCGATGGTCAGGCTCATTTGTCTCGGTATTTCACCTTGACTGAGCCGTGGTGCAAGCTGGAGCAGCTGCGGAAGGCTGCCGCTGCGGATTGTAGTTTGATCAGCTCTGATCGAATCGCGGCTGTGCTGAGGCCTGAATGTCAGATCGCTGATGATGGCACGGCCGGCAGGCGTAATTACGATTTGGCCCCAGCTGAGCTGACCGATAGAGCTGACTTGGTCGGCGAAGCGGTCAAGCTGATGGTGAATGCGCTGCGTGCTTAGCAAGTACAGCGTTGCACCTGAAGCCAGTGCAAGCAAGGCGAGGCTGAAAATGATAAAAACAAATTTTTTCACAATGTCAGTTTTGCCTGGTTATTATCCAGTTTGCTCGTTTCGTGCAACGCTGTTTAGTCGTCGCTGATTTCGGGTAGGCGAGAGCTCATGAATGAGCCCGCCAAGCCCATGACAGCCAATATCAGGATGACCACAGACAAAGGAACGATTTCGCTTAGGAGTCCAACACTGCCCGCGATTAAAAGTATCAGGCCGATCAGCGTATTACTGACCGCAACATATTCGGTGCGCTTGTTACCCCCTGCTAAGTCAACAATGTAGGTCTTGCGACCGAGGCGCACCCCGGAATGGGCAATCATCAGAAGAAAAAAGAACAGCGGATACAACCATTGACTCGCCGCCAGTTGCTCAGAGAGATATGTGATTGCGACCAAACCGATCCCTGAAGCGGCTGCCGCAGCACCCGCAATGATCATCACTTGACGGCTGGAGCGATCTGCAAAACGGCCCCAAAACGGCGCTGAGACGAGACTTGCCAACCCATCAGCGAGCACAAAGAGGCCCAAGACAAGAAGCGCACCGTCAGTATTCTCGCGGGCTAAAAGAATGAAGAATGGCGCGCTGAGTGCCGAACACAGCAATAAGGAACGCGCGATCACAAACTGTCGAAAAGGTGGGTCGGTGCGCAGCAAATTCAGACTTCTAGCGGCAGATGTCGCCGCGTTGCCACCGCCTTCAGTGGCGCCTGAATACTCGCGAATCAGTCCGTAAGTGATCGCCGCCACCAACCACAGGCCGCCGGCCAAACTGAGCAAAATGAGATAGGTAGTGATCTGGGCATCATCCGCCCCACCACTGACGAGTAGCCAGATGCCAACACCGATGGTAACCAGGCCAGCAACTGAGGCAGACCAACCGCTGACCCGGCCGCGTCGTGTCTTTGGCACGGTCTTGCCCAGCACGTCTTTCGACGCGACCGAGCACAAACCGCGCGACAGACTGAATATGATCAACGCTGAGAGCAGAGCAACACCCGCCGACACGCCAGTGAGTGTTAGGGCAATGAGCGCCATGCTGAACACCGCCATGGATTGCAGCACGCAGCCGATCACAAAAGTCCACTTGCGAACCGGTTGACGGCGCACAAAGCTGGCGATGACTAATTGCGGCACCATCGATCCTGATTCCCGGATTGGCACCAGGAATGCGGTAAATGCTGCCGGTGCGCCGAGTGAGCCCATCAGCCAGGCCAACACCGTCTTGGGGTTGGCAATAGCGTCGCCCAGTTTGGTGAAAAATTGGGTCAGGACCTGTAGCAGAAAATTACCAGGGACGACCTTGCATGCCTCTGAATCAATGTCTTTGCAGACACGAGCATCTTCTTCATCAACTAATAGCTGATAGGCGCGCTCGACTCCCGAGCTATTCAGTGCCTGATTACGTAATTCTTCCAGTTTCATGGATCGGCAGCATCCGATCCCCCAGAGCGTTCGATTTCATCAGCCTGCTGCACTAAAATCAGCACCCCTAGCAGGCTTGAGTCGAAGTATTCAATCCGATCAGGACGAATGGCCCTGGACTGTTCGATTACGTGCCGACTGAAGCCCTCCGGCTGCTGAGCGTTTAGTCGAAGCGGAGACAGAGACTCGTTTGTTCGGACTTGCCTGACCAGCTCCAAATCAATATGCATGAATTGGCGCTGGCGCAGACGAACGATTCCGTCGAGCTGATGGCGCGTTCGCGGTAGCCGGAACGGGTAGGGCGGAACCTCGGGAAGGAGCGAGGGCATGATCACTTCTGGCTGTAACCAGTCGATGCCCAACAACTGTTCGCCGCTTATTCTGAGCCACCGGCCGCGACTGCCCTCGGACAGAGGCTGATACCAGCTGCGCCACAAGATGGGCGTATGTCGGGCGCTGTCACTCAAACGCTCCCACGAAATCGACATTCGTGAAGAAAGTCCATCAAGCGCGATAAATGCCGGTGGGTAGCTCAATCCATCCAAAAGCGTCGGTCCATCGGTAGCGTGCTGGCTTTGATCGTTCCTGTTTTCAAGGGCGCGAATTCGGTCGATGGTTGCCAACGCCTGTTGACCAGCTTGGCGCGGCGTGGTGGCTTGGTGGGGGTTAGAGCGCGACGACCAGTTTGCTGCGCGTTTGTTTGCGATTGGGTCTGGATAAGCGCTGAAGTCCGAGGCGTGCCTGCTAAATTGCTGATTCGACTGGCCGCCGTTATGAGCGAAAACGATGACTTCGACGCGGTAGATCGGCTCGTCATAGGCACTGACTTGGGCAACCCATGCACATGCGATGAGAGGAGTGATGAGTAATTTTTGGAACGTAATTCTCATAACCCAAGAGTGTACTGCAAGCGGCTGATGATGAAGCAGTTCGATATTGTCGTTTTTTTGCCTTTAGCTATTGATGTTGGTCCGGCATTGCTATACATTTGCGTGCTCAGTTTCGGGCGTTTAGCTCAGTTGGTTAGAGCGCTGTCTTGACATGGCAGAGGTCGCTGGTTCGAATCCAGCATCGCCCACCAAATTTCCTTTTCAGGCTTCCGATGGCAC
>JGI12109J20283_10073237_pt1 | contig 13550 bp, 10 predicted proteins | sample ElkSlonscriptome_12_FD_20283 | JGI IMG/M metagenome (IMG submission 20283) | reverse complement strand
GAAACATTCGAGGGGTCGAATTGTTGATCCCTGGCGGGCTTCCTGAAGGGCCATACTCTCCCCAAGATATAGGACAATTTGTCCTGTTTGTCATCTTTTTGTTCCGTGGAGGGTGCCTGTTTCGCGTAGTATGACTGGGCAACGTCTCGCGCCGCCTCACTGGCAACGCGCTCGGCGGTGTCGAGCACCTCGCGGCGGATCATCCAAAATCCCATGAAGGCAAATAAAGCAAAGAGCAGCCCGCCCATGCTGAGGAGGAATGTAACCTGATCAAGCCTGCCGATCATTTGTGCGGAGGCGATACTGTCAAAATCCTCGCGGCCCGCGAGGCACATAACTTGGCTACTTTCGATTGCCTTCAGATTGCGCCCATAAGCCCAGAGGAGGTAGATGAACCCTCCTAGGAAAAGCCCGTTAATCCCTAGACTGACCGAAGCGAACGCGGTCCACCACCCCTTTGACATCAAAGCAAGCTAGCTTTCCTCCGGCAAGAGTCAATCAACGTATGCGGAGGGGATACACCCCAAACTTTGTGATTTACTTATTTATTTTGAAGACCTCAAACGAGTGAGACGCTTCAAAAGGGGACGGGCCACGAAGGCTTCTTAAATCGCGCGGCCTTTTTGATGTTCGTGACAGAAATCCAGCAACTCAGCGCGCTTATGACTGATCGAGGTCGATCACATCCCCGACATCGCCACCAGCCTCGATCTCCCGGACCGCTTCCATGAAGGTTTCAGCAATACCGGTCGCCTCTCCGGTTTGGTTCATATCCATCTTCACCTTTCCGCCATCCATAATGTCGCCAAGCGTGGCGCGGGCTCGTGAGACGCGGCTCTTGACCGTGCCGGGCGCGCAACCAAGGATTACGGCGGCATCGTCATAGGTGTAATCACCCGGACCAACGAGCATGACAGCCTCCAGTTGATCGGTCGGAAGCTCGGACATGGCGCGTTGCAAATCAGCCAGTTCGAATGTCGTTGTTTGTCCGGCCGGGGCAGACAGGAGATTTTCTGCAGCCTGCTCGTTATATTCGCCGACGAATTTCTTGCGCCGACGAAGCTGGTTGAGCCAGGTGTTGCGCAGAATGGTGAAGGTCCAGCTCAGAAAATTGCTGCCCGGTTTGAACTGGTGGCGCGCGGCCCAAGCCTTGGCCATGGTTTCCTGCATCAGATCATCGGCCATGTCTTCGCGGCCGCACAGACGAACCGCAAATCGCTTGAGAGGGGTCTGGGATTGAACCATCTGGCGCTTGAACAAACGGGTTGATACAGGCTTGCGCCTTTTCGGCGGGGCGGCTGGCCACGGATTGCGCGGCGAGCCCTGCGATCCGCGCTTGGCGCTTGATGGCGCCGCAGTTGGCGCTGATGCCGGCGGCGTGGATCGTTGCGGTTTAGCCGCATTGTCGATCCCGGACTGTTCAGCCATGATATCTCTTTCGATGATGTGGATTTCAATACATCCCAGTAGCTCAAGGTTTGCTGGCGTCGAGTGTTCCCCAATTCACCCGAATTTTTGTGCTATGAGTGTATCACAAATCAAGGCAGACGATAAAGATGCGCGCACAGCTCGAAAACTTCACGGTCGACATGTTATGGACGGGTGTGCCTGACCGCAGCTTGAATTCCGCGAGCAGCGCTTTGCGTCTGATGATGCTTGCATTTGTTGCCTGTGCATTGTCGCTCACCACGCCGGGGCTGGCGCCAGCGGTAGCGCAGGGCCTTGAGCCCGTGGCTGAACCTCCCGCGGATCCGATCGAAATCGTCATTCCCGAATTGGAGAACAACGCCTCCGCCGTACAGGATCGAAAACAGCTCGATACGCTGATTACCGATCGGTTGAGCGCGATCTATGCCGAGGTTGAAGGGCTCGAGCAAGTGACGGTCGATAGCGAGGCCGGCGTCGTTACTCTGAGCGGTGAGGCCGCCAATGGCGAAAACGCGCAAGAGGCGGTGGCGCTTGCCGAAAGGGTCGATGGCGTCATCCTGGTGCGCGACAAGATTGAGCGGCTACGCGATCTCGAAAGCAATCTCTCTCCCGCCCTCGAGGGTCTATCGGGTGCCATCGATGACGCGGTCACCGGTCTGCCCCTACTGGCAGTTGCCTTTGGTCTCTTCCTGGCGGTTGCGCTTCTGGGCCACCTGCTTGCGCGCTGGAAAGGCTTATGGAGAAGAATTCTCCCGAATGTCTTTCTGGTCGAACTGGTCGCTCAGGCCGTGCGCGCGTTCGCCATCATCGTGGGGCTGGTCCTCGCTCTCAATCTGATCGGTGCCAATGCGTTGATGGGGACCATTCTGGGCGGCGCTGGCGTAATCGGCATTGCTATCGGTTTTGCCGTTCGTGACACGCTTGAAAACTATGTCGCTTCGATCATGCTAAGCCTTCGCCAACCTTTCCGCGCGGATGATCATGTGGTGATCGGCACGCATGAAGGCGTCGTCATCCGGCTCACATCGCGCGCTACCATCCTGATGACGCTCGATGGAAACCACCTGCGTATTCCGAACGCGGATGTATTCAAAGGCGTGATCCTGAATTACACACGCAATCCGACGCGGCGCTTTGACTTCGCGCTGGGCGTCGATGCCGAGGACGACCCAGCTCTTGGCATGGAAACCGGCGTTGCTGCGCTTCGCGAATTGCCCTTTGTGTTGGAAGACAAGGACCCTTTTGCGACGATCGAAGAGGTTGGCGATTCCAGCATCGTTCTGCGTTTTTACGCCTGGGTCGATCAAACGTCAGCCGATTTTCTCAAAGCCCGCAGCCTCGCGATCCGCGCCGCTAAAGACGCGCTGGAAGCCGATGGCTTCACTCTTCCAGAGCCGATCTATCGCCTGCGCTTTGATGAGCGAGCGCTCAGCTTGCTCGAGGAGCGCGCCGGTAAAGGCGGTGAGAGCAAATCGCCGCCGCGGCCGCAAAAGCGACAGAAAAAGAATGTCTCGCTTGATGTGAGGCCCGATCAGCATGTTTCGCAATCCATCGCTGAAGAGCGCGCTATCGCAACAGAGGAAGACTTGCTCGACCAATCGCGTCCGGTGGAATAATCGCTGCGCTTTCTCGCAAACGATCAAAATCACAACCACGATTGCGATCAGGGCAAAAGCCGCGTCCAATTTGATTGGCGGCAGGGCTTGGCCTGAGTGCGGAATAAGCGCATGCACACGCCGAAGCACAGATCACACGAGCATTTATGGAAAACGATGACCTGAAAACCGAGCGACCGGAAGGCGAAACGGAAGTCAACGAGCAGCCGACCTCGCCCGAGATCTATATCGAAATCGCGCGCGAGGGCATCGAAGAGATGAGCCGCCCCTTCGGCTCACTGTTCTGGTCTGCTGTCGCGGCGGGATTGCTGGTGAGCTTCTCGCTTGTCGCCAAGGCTGTGCTTTATGCTGAAACGAGCGACTTGCCCTTTGGCCATGCCATCGACAGTCTTGGCTATACGATCGGGTTTATCCTCGTCATCTTTTGTCGTCTTCAGCTGTTTACCGAAAACACCATCACCCCGGTTCTTCCCACTATCGCCGTTCCATCGACAAGGAATATCACCAACCTTGCAAGGGTGTGGGCGATTAGCCTTGGAGGGAATTTTATCGGCACAGCGGCCATGGCCTTGCTGTTCGTCACCACCCCGATTGTAACGCCCGAGACGTTGGACGCGATGATTGTCATCAGCGAAAAGGTCGCCAAGCTCGATTTTACGCAATCGCTGGCAAGGGGCATGCCTTCTGGATTGCTTATCGCAGCGCTGGTCTGGATGCGACCGAGCGCGGGGCACAACTTTGTGTGGCTGGTTTTTCTGATGACCTACGTAATTGCGGCAGGCGATTTCACTCACGTTGTGGTGGGATCGTGCGAGATCTTTCTGCTTGCATGGAGGGGGGAGGCAGTGGGCCCCATGCTCGCCGGGAATATTCTTCCTACACTGCTTGGAAACGTGATCGGTGGAACAGCATTGTTCGCGCTGGTTGTCTGGGCACAGGTAAAAGACGAAATGAGGGATACGATCAGGCGCCTTCGCGGGGACTGAAGCGGCCGGCCGCTCTTGCGAACAAGACGCGGCTTCAGGCAGGGGTTTGGCCGCGTTTGTCTGATTTTTCGGTCTGCAGGTCGATAAGTTGTCAACCGACCTAGGACGGCTTGGGCCCTGAAGCTTCTCGATTTTCTGCGTCCGTCAGCCTTGCATCACCGCTCGGTTTGTTCGAGAAATGAAGTTCAAGGATATCACCGCGCCGGCAAGCACGCCAATCAATATCCTGAGAGATGCGAGAGATGAACTCGTCGCCATTCCCCGCCCTGATCGGAATTGGCTAGCCGTTTGTCTGCGCGACCAATCCAACGCCGAGACCACGTTCTCGCCGCGATAGCTGCACCGAGGGTCAGCCTCGGCTAACTCACACATTATGCATTTGCAGCCGAGCAAGAAATCAGTAGAGTTACGCATGGTTATGGTGAATTTGCGAAACAACTGAAATTAAATCATAGATTTAACTTTATTATCAGGCGTTTTTCCCCTCGCTAAAACGAAATGCACGATGCCAAACCAAAAACAAGAAAGTCTTTTTTGCAGAGGCTTTATCAATTTTATGCTCAACCTCACTAGATTGAACAAATGGTAGCAAAAACGCGCTTCAAACAAATGGATGGGAGGAAGGAGAGGCGCGCTTATGAGTGAGCTCGAAGGCAAGGGCGCTTTGATCGCGCTGGTGGATGATGATCGGGATCTTCGTACGACGCTAGGGCGCGGTTTGACCAAGCTCGGCTATCGCTGCCATCCGTTCCGCGGCGGGCAGGATTTTCTGGACGCGCTTGGATACGTAAAACCCGATTGCATCCTGCTTGATCTGCGGATGCCGGAAATGGACGGCATGGCGACGCTGAAAGCCATTCCCGATGATATGCGTCATATCGCTGTAATCATGTTCACTTCGCACGGAGACATTCCAATCGCGATCGAAGCGGTCAAAAGCGGCGCTGACGATTTCATCGAAAAGCCAGCTTCGTTTGAAATGATCGCTGACAAGATTGACCACGCGATCGACCGGAAACGTGCAAAACGCGAGCAGATGCAATCCCTCGTCATTGCCCGCGAACTGTTAAGCCAGCTCACAAAACGCGAACATGAAATCATGGAGATGGTTTGCGAGGGGCATACGAGCGCCGAAATCGCCGAAAACCTCGATTTAAGCGTCCGAACAGTAGAAGCTCACCGCCATAACGCCATTACCAAATTGCAGGAAGACAAGCTGGTCAATATCCTCAAACTGTTTCAGGCAGCGAAAGGGAGCTAACGCCGCCTTCACGGCCGTGGACGAGACGCTGGCCGACCGTTCTCCTCCGCATAGCGCGGGCAGCCGCCAGCCATCCATGTTTCAACGCCTTGCGGTGAGAGAGCTTTGCCGAAATAGTGGCCCTGCAAGGCATCGCATCCCATGCGGCGAAGGGCGCGCGCGGTTTCGGCGTCTTCCACCCCTTCGGCAGTCACCTTCATCTGCAAGCGTTTGGCAAGCCCCAGACACGCTTCGATCACGGCAAGCGCAGCATCGGATTGATGCACGGCAAGGCAGAACGACTTGTCGATTTTCATTTCTGAAAAGGGCAGATTGGCCAGTCGCCCAAGCGATGAATCGCCTGTCCCCAAATCATCGATCGACAATTCGAAACCGGCAAGGCGCAGCTTGGTAATTTTGCGCAGATCATCGGTCGTAAGCCTGAAAACCGTGGCCTCGCTCAGTTCCAGGATTACCCGTTCATGAGCGATGCCATATTCCTTGCACAGGATCAGCAGGCCTTCGTAAAAACCATCGCTCGCAGCGTGAAAACCAAAGATGTTGATCGATATTGAGAGCGCCGGCTCGTCGCTGAGCGAACTCATGAAGGCGAGCGCCTTCTTGGTCATGCTCTGGGTCAAAAGCATCGACAACCGCCCGTCAAGCACCAATTGATTGAGATATTCCGGCGCAAATGTTGCGCTCGCCTCGCCTCTTACCCGCGCCAGGGCCTCGAACCCTTTGAGTGTAGTGCCATCGGCGTGGAAAATCGGCTGAAAGAAAGGATCGATACGGTCGTCAAGAACGGCCTGCTTGAACTGATCCGGCGTAAGGATCTCGCGACACCGGTTTTCATGTTGCGTTTGCCGGGCGGGTATCGTCTTTATCGCGGGCGTATCCAGAACGGCTCGAAAATCCATTGCAGAAAACGGCTTTTTCAGCGCGCCGGCGATCACCGCTCCCGAGCCCGCCAGGACTTCCAGCGAAGCCTCAAGTGTTCGGTTGTCTGCGCCTGTCATCACATAACAGGCCACATCGGAATGAAGCGAGAGGCGCTCAACCACCTCGATCCCGTCCATATTCGGCATCATCAAATCAACAAGGACGATGTCCGGATCAAACTTCTCGATCTCCACCTCGAAGCCTGACCAGGTGGAACAAGTGCGAATTTGGGCGCCGAGCTTTTGCCCCATCGTCGCAAGTGTTTTCAGCAAGTTCTCATCATCATCGAGGATCATCACCCGCCGCGGGGAAGGCGATTGCGAAGCCCCGTTCTCGTCCTCATCCTTCATTGGAGCGTTAGCCTGCGCGTTGATGTCGAAGTCTTGAAAATTCGCGCTTCTTTCAGATTGCTGTTCTGAAGACAGCGCAGAAGCCTTCATCGGACCGATCGAATCAGTCCGAGGCCCCGAAAATTTTGCTCGTCTTCCTAACATCATTCACCCTTTTAAGGCCCAAAGCGTTAATGACGCGCTCCATCACTGTGCGCAGACCTACGGGAAAGACAAAAGGCCAACATTCTCGCAGCTGTTGACTTCAAAAGATGGACTTTGTGTAAAGCAATCTATTTTTCGCCGTGCCGCGCGAGCGACTTATGTGCCTCAGAGCGCTCCTAAGTAGGCCTACCAAGGCATCGCTATGCGCATATTGACCAACGCCTTCTAGCAATCGTCGTGCCGCTCAAGCGCTGCGTTCAACTGGTCCTTGCGCAGCCGGCATTTCAAACGGTGCCCCGGCCAGCGATCCCTTGACGCTGGCCGGGGCAAACCGGTTTCTAACTGCCAAAAGCGCATTAGCTGTGCGAAACGTAGCTAAGACTTTCTGAAGGCTTGCTCCAAAGCTCCACCAGTCGGCGCCGAAACGCTTGTTTCAGAGCCATCACTCATAGTGCTTTTAAAACAAGGGGTGATAACCAGGATGGAACAGAAAAAAGCCGTACAGTGTGAACGCCGAGCGCACCGGCGCAGCCTTGCCATGTTCAAGGCTGCGTATGTCGAACACAATGGACGCCTCAGCCTTGTAACGCTCAAGGATATTTCGAGCGCGGGCGTATGCTTTGCCGGGAACCTGAAAGTCGAGGTTGGCGAGAATGTCACATTTTGTGTCAACGATGGGACGCACCGAGGCGGCGAAATCGCTTGGGTGAAAGATGGGCGGTTCGGCGTGAAGGTCAAAGAGGGAGAGCGCATCGACACGATCCCGTCGATCGAGGGGCGGCCCCGTTCAGTCCGCCTCCCGGTGACAGGCAAAGTCGCACTCTACACCGGCCCTGAGGAAATCGTGTCCGTTTTGCACAATGTTTCCCTGCGCGGCACCTGTGTGACCAATCCCGGTATTCTGAGGCAGGGCCAGCTCATTTCACTCAATGTCAGCGGCCAGAATTTCGAAATGGCAACCGTGAAATGGGCGGACGATCAAAGGGCGGGAATATGCTTTGCGCAGCCAATGGGCGCGCCCATTCTCAACACGATACTCGATAAGCTGCAAAACGATCAGTATGCGCTCCAAAGCCAAGACGAGACTTTTGCTTTCGTCTCCGGCGCGCCTTCAGCGCAACGCCGTCTTGCCCCGCGTTCCACCGACGCGTTCGCACCATCGTGCGAGCCATGCCGCGAGGCGCTTCATCCAGCCTTGGAGGCGTGTAACAAAGGGTTAAGCGTAAACCCGCCGGTCTTCTAGGGCTGCGTGGTATTCGATCTTTACCCCTTCGCGCCAATGTAGGGGCATGAATACCCGCGCACCTCTGGTAACGCTTCTCGCGTCCCTGGCTTTGAGCACCGTGTGCGCGCCAGTGGCAGCCGAGAGTTATGATGCTCATTCCCGTCTGGCCGATTTCCAGCCTGAGGAAGCGCGCTACCCCCAACCGGACAGTGTCGCCGACGCAATCTATTTCGCCTCGCGCGTCACCTCGGTCGATTATGGCTATCTTCTCGCTCAGGCGCAGCTGGAATCCTCGATGAACCCCAACGCGCAAGCACCCACGTCAAGTGCGAGCGGGCTATTTCAGTTCATCAAAAGCACCTGGATATCCACGCTCGGTCGCCACGCCACGCGCTTTGCGCTTGATCGGTTTGGACAGCACATCGCCCACACATCGAGCGGCCAATATTTCGTGCCCGACAAGGCCATGCGGCGCAAGATACTGGCCTTGCGCTTCGATCCACGTATCGCATCGCTCATGGCCGCATCTCTCGCTGCGGATAATCGCGATCGCCTCAGGCACGCGCTCAATCGGACACCGAAGTCAAGCGAGCTGTATCTTGCTCACTTTCTTGGCGCGAGGGGCGCGATCAGTTTTCTTCTCAATCTAGAGCGTCGGCCCTGGGAAAAGGCGTCGGCGCTGTTCCCGGCTGCTGCACGGGCCAACGCCCGGATATTCTACGAACGAAACGGCAGCCCGCGCAGTCTGGCCTCGGTGATGAACGTGATCCGGTCGAAATTTGAGCGGGCCCGCCGCCACGTCGCCTACCGGTATCCCGTAAACGCGAGTTATGCCCAGCTGTTGGAGGCCTCGCTCCGGCGTGACCATCGACCGCAGCCATATGTAATTGTCGACGAAGATGTTTTCGCGTTGGAGTGGACCACTCGCGCTTCCCCGCAAAATCTGGTGCATCAGCGCGCCGACGCTGAACAATTGCATCTCTGGCCGCTGGACGCATCAATGTAATTCCTGACATGCCCTTTCGCCCATGACGATACGCGCCGATCGTCTGGTCGATGTCTCGGCAGGTCTGATGTACGCGGCGGGGCAAAACGCGAGCGGCCCCGTTTTTTCAATGCCGAGAGGCCTCGCCGAACCAGCCCGCAACCGCCTGCATATGCGCCGTATGGGCGATGGCAAGCCCGAGCGCCGCCCAGTTGTTGAAACAGCCTGCCACGCCGTCCACAACACTTTGTTCGGGGAGCTAATACGCAAAGCGGAACGCAGGCAGCTCCCCTTCCCGTCCCTTCCACTGGCGCAGGGCTGCTTAGCCTAGCTGGTCACCCGCTGACGCCCGGATGCGAGCACAAAATCGCCATTGTTGCGCACTGTGTCCGCGTCGAACACCTCGGTCTGGTGCCGTCCGGCGGCCTTGGCGGCATAAAGTGCGCGATCTGCACATGTGATGAGCGTTCTGAGATCGCTGATGGCGCCGGCCATGGCGATGCCAGCGGAAAAACTAAGCGAGGGGAGCCTTTGCCCCGCATGGATGATTGGCGCTTGCGAAACCTTGTCGCGCAAATCATCGACCATGGTCATGCCTTCATCGCAGGTCATGTTGGAACAGATGATTGCAAATTCTTCCCCACCAAAACGCGCGGGGTAAACGCCTTCCCTGTCAATATCGCTCAAATGCGCGCTCAACACCTTCAAGGCAGTGTCTCCCGCATCGTGACCATGTTCGTCGTTGAACTTCTTGAAGTGATCCACATCAAGCATGACGACAAGCATGGGCTTTTTCGATTTCGTTGTCCTGCGCAATTCGGTTGCCGCCATGTCAAGAAACCAGCGACGGTTCCAAAGCCCGGTCAAAGCGTCTTTCACCGATTTGTGGCGCAATTCGGTTTGCAGGCGCACGATAGCGGTCGCCAGACTGATCTGCTCGACACAGATCTGCGCCAATTGCAGCTTTCTTTCCAAGCGCGCCTGCTCGGCTTCGTTCAGCTGGCCAGCGGGCAAACGGTAAAAATCGAAATGCAAAAGGCCGATCGTGTCGCCGTGCGCAATGATGGGAATGCACGCATAGGCGTTTCGCGGCTCATCGACATGATGGCAGGGAATGGCGATCTCCTGTTTGCCAAAGGCGTAGTCTCTTCCCCGCCTGAGCGCCCAGCAATCATCGGGCTTGAATTGGTGATCCTTTGGCTTTTCAACCCCCCAGCCCCCGGCGTTCTCAAGACAATCGCGCGAATTGGAATAAATATACAAGGTGCCGTTGGCGTGCGGAAATATGTGGGACATGGATTCGCCAATGATGCCCACAAGTTCATCGAGCGACTGGGCCGAGAACAGCCAGCTCGACATCTGGCCGATCAATTGCAGATCGAAATTGTTCTTGCGTTCTTTTTCTGACGCGAGGCAAGCCTGTTGGATCAGGTCCTTATAATGCGTGACATCGCGTTCAATGGACAGAAAATTGGTCAGCTCTCCATTCTCGTCAAAAATCGGGCTGATCGTCAGTTTGATCCAATAGGGATTGCCATTCTTGTGGTAATTTAGGATTTCGGTCGTGATCTCGTCCTGCGCTTTGAGCGCTTCGCGGATTGTGGCGACCGTTGCCGGATCGGTGTCCCGACCCTGAAGCACCGAACCCGGCGTCTTTCCCAACACGTCCTCGATGCCGTAACCCGACATGTCTCGAAAGCGCTCGTTCACCCATACGATTTTGCCTTGCGCATCGGTGCAAACGACGGAATCCGTCGCATGATGGACAATCTGCTCCATCAGTTCAGTTGGACAGGCAAGCATTCAATGTCGCTCCCGCGCTCGATTGGATTTATCCAGCCAAGTTAGCTTTGGAGCATCTCAATTGCATAAGCAGGTAATACGCACATGTTCCCAGCTGTGCGTTTACCAAGTGTTCACCGATAAGGCAGTCCCGCGCTATGGCGCCTCGCGCTCTTAATGCGAATGCGTCGGCGGCTTTGCTTGTGGTGATTGCGAAAGCCTGCGCTTTACCTTCCCGGAAACGCTGCCTCGCACTGAAGGTGCAGCATCTTCACCAGTTCGCGCGATTGCCTTTTTAAGGTCGCCGAGCCGAAACGGTTTCTGAATGAGCTTCTCGCCGTCCAGAGCCGCAATCCCCATGCGGGCAAGAATGGCAGCCGGATAGCCGCTTGTGTAAAGGGCGACCGTGTTCGGACTTTGCCGTTTCACGCATTCGCTCAATTCCTGACCGTTCATCTCACCCGGCAAAACGACATCGGTCAAAAGAAGGGCGAAGCGTTGTTCGTCTTCCAGCAGCTTGAGAGCCTCGCTGGCGTTTTCAACGCACGATACGTTGTAACCTATAAGCTTAAGCTGGGCGCTGAAAAGCTGGCGCAAGTGACTATCGTCTTCCACGACCAGAGCGTTAGGTGCATTCGACATACTTCACCCCGTGTTGCGAGGAGCGCGCGATCAACTAACGCCAACCGCCACGCCTCTGTCCATTCATCCCCAACAACAGTCGCGAAAATGTTAGAAATCCACAGTTTTCTCAAGCAGAAATCTTCTTCTTCGCAGTTAGCATGTAACTTCAATATATTAGCCTAGGGCAATGAAGCGGCAATCTTCGCGATACCGAATAAAAGATTTTCAAAACCGCGAATCGCACCCCGCTGCACACGGTGGCTTTGGGTCTCAGTGTTCGAGGTTAATCTGTCTGATTGGCTTTCCGGACTGAAACCGATCGACAGTCTTGGGTTTGCAGCGCATGCGGCCCCGGTGCTGGCTTCCTGATGCCAACGGACGCTCCTTGTCAAAGGCCTGTTGTGGTCATGGCTACAAACTTGATCAGTTCTGGTGGCAGACTTGCGCCTGAGACATCTTTCGTTCGGCGGAACCGGTATGCGTAATATCCTCGGGCTGCATCCTGACTATTCATCATCCGAAAGCGCTGATGAAACGGCCGTGTAGAGATCAGTCAGGCGGTAAGGCTTACGCAGGAGTTTTCCCGGCGGTGAATTCAAAGCCAACTTCTCGTCTATTGCCGCTCCCGCAAAGCCCGACGAGAACAAGACTTTCATCTCCGGATCAATTTCCGCCGCTTTTTCAGCCAGTTCTACCCCGTTCATACCGCCTGGCATAACGATATCCGTGAGCAGCAGGTCGTAAGGGCCATCTTGTTCGACTTTGGCCAAGCCTTCGGCGCCGGTTGCTGCCTCGCTGACTTGATACCCCGCGCGAGACAGAGCCGTGATGAGATGGGAGCGGATCTCGTCCTTGTCTTCCACGACGAGAATACTGCCGGTCGACCTCTTCGGTTTCTTTTGCAGCGCTGTTTGCCCATCTCGCATCTGATCCGCAGCCTTGCCAGAGGCGGGGAGGTAGAGTTTGATCGTCGTTCCAACATCCAATTCGCTGTAAATCTGAATTGCTCCTCCCGACTGGCGCGCAAAGCCGTAGGCGGAACTGAGCCCCAGGCCTGTGCCCTTGCCCACATCTTTTGTTGTGAAAAAGGGCTCCCGCGCACGCGCCAACGTCTTCTCATCCATGCCCTTCCCATCATCCGTCACATTTATGCAGACGTATCGTCCTGATGGAATCCCGAGGCCATTGCCAAACATCTCGTCCGCAATGGGCGTGTTCTCGCATTCGATGGTAAGGTGGCCAGAGCCATCCATTGCGTCGCGCGCGTTCAGCGCGAAGTTTAGAATGGCCTGTTCAAGTGCGGTCGCATCGCTTGCGATTGGCCAGAGGTCGTCATCAAGATGAATGCTGACTTCAATGCTATTGGTAAGCGATGACTTCACCAAAGGCTCGATCCTATCCATGAACCCTCTCAAGTCCACGACTGTCTTTTTGAGACTCGACGCGCCCGAAAACTCCAGCAAGCGCTTCGTCAGCTGCGATGCGGAATTGGCCGCATTGTCGATGAGATCGACTGCATCTTTATCGGCTTGTATAAGATCAGACATCCGAAGCAATTCGGCATTGCCAATGACAATCATCAAAAGGTTGTTGAAATCGTGTGCGATACCTCCTGTCATATCCCTCAAGGATTCAAGCCCATGATTTCGCGCGACCAATTCATTGATCCGCTTTTCCCGGTCGATATTTCGGATATTGCCTAAAGCGCGGTAGACCACGCCATCATCTCTGCGAAGAAAAGAAGCTTTAATCAGCACATTGGCCCTGCGACCATCGGGGTCCGCGACCTTCGTCTCTTCGGTCCAAACTGTAGCACCAGATCGCAGCGCGTTTTGGAGCGAAGTCATGAACCGGCCTCTGTCCTCCTTGACAACCAGCCGGCTCCATTGGGCCGGTGATATGGTTTTGTTTTGAAGATCGAGGCCGATCTTTTCCGGCCAATTTGGCGTTACCCAATGTCGGTCCTCTTCGAGGTTGAAATCCCAGATCACGTCACTCACGAGTCCAGCGATCAATCGAAAGCGTTCTTCCTGCGCCTGCAACAGTTCCGATGCCTCAATCTCGTCAGTGACGTCACGCGCTATGCCGACGATCCGGCGGTCCCCGCCCTCGTCCTTTACATCCGCAACGATTTGTATGTGCACGCCTTGTCCGTCAGGACGGTGAAGCAAAACCCTGGTTTGGTATCCCTCCCCGCTTTGAACGGCATTTTCGAACAACCGATCAAA
>JGI12109J20283_10357168_pt1 | contig 13556 bp, 12 predicted proteins | sample ElkSlonscriptome_12_FD_20283 | JGI IMG/M metagenome (IMG submission 20283) | reverse complement strand
CCAGCCATTGTTTACGCGCGGCCACCGGTTCTGCCTCCGCATAGAGCAGACTGCCGATCGATTCACCCGCGGCAAGGCGCAGCAACAAGTCCGGCTCGCGGCCGCTGACAATCGCCGTATGCGTACCTGATCGCGCCGCCAGCCTGGCCGCGGAGACCTTGGTCTGCATGCCGCCGCGTCCGAGGACGCCACCGGCACCCGCCATCGCCGCCAGGGAATCGTCATTGGCGGCGGCACTGCGCACCAGCTCGGCGGCTTTGTCCAGGCGTGGATCGGCCGTATAAAGACCGTCCTGATCAGTGAGTATCACCATGACGTCGGCGTTGACGAGATTGGCAACGAGGGCGGCGAGGGTGTCGTTGTCGCCAAAGCAGAGCTCGGCCGTAGCAACTGTGTCGTTCTCATTCACCACCGGCACCACGGTCATCTGTAAAAGCGTTGAAAGCGTGCTGCGCGCGTTCAGGTAGCGGGTGCGGTCGGATAGGTCCGCGTGACTCAATAAAATTTGCGCAGCATGAACGCCATGCTGCATGAAACAGCTCTCGTAAGCCTGAATCAGCCCCATCTGGCCCACCGCGGCCGCAGCCTGTTGCTGATGGATCTGTCGCGGCCGACGCTTGAGGCCCAGGCGCGCGACTCCCTCAGCCACCGCACCGGAAGAAACCAAGACTACCTGGATGCCGCGTCTTTGCAGTGAGACTAACTGTTGCGCCCAGGCGGTGATCGCCTCTCTATCCAGTCCCAGACCATTGTTGGTGACCAGGGAGCTGCCCACCTTAACAACCCAGCGCCTGGCCACGGTGAGGTCTATGTTCCAGCCAGCCTCAGTCATCCCAATCCTCTTCTAACGTCTCGCCCCGAGCTTTTTTAGAAGGACGCGCAGCTTCCACGGCCTGACGAATCTCAAAGACCATATCGGCCTCCTGCTGACGCTGCTGCCGGGCGTAATCCTCTTCTTCTCGAAGTCTCTGCCGGTGTACTGAAACAGCCTGCATCAATCTGGCGCAAAGCTCATCGCAGCCAGTCTTATTCAGAGCAGAAATCTCGAAAATATCCCTCTGCCAACCAAGCGCCTGACACAGTCTTTCTTTCAAAGCCTCCAGGCTGCTGTGGTCGATGAGATCGACTTTGTTCAGCACCAGCCAGCGTTCTTTTGCCGCTAATGCAGGACTGAACTTTTCCAGTTCCGCCACTATACTCAAGGCATTATTCACTGGGTCGCTGCCGTCGACAGATTGCACATCAACCACATGCAGCAACAACCTGGTTCTGGAAAGGTGCTTTAAGAAGCGGATGCCAAGCCCGGCTCCAGTGGCTGCTCCGGGAATCAATCCGGGAATGTCGGCCATCACGAAACTCTGCTCCAGCCCTAGACTGACTACCCCAAGGTTCGGGACAAGAGTGGTAAAGGGATAGTCGGCCACCTTTGGTCGGGCAGCCGAAACAGAACGGATTAGTGTCGATTTGCCGGCGTTGGGCAATCCCAACAACCCGACATCGGCAACCAGGCGCAGCTGCAGCTGCAGCCTGCGAGATTCACCCGGCGTACCGTCTTTGGTTTGGCGCGGAGCGCGGTTGGTACTGGACTTGAAGCGGGTATTTCCCAGCCCATGGAAACCGCCCTGGGCCACCTTGACCCGATCGCCCTCAGCATCGAGATCGGCTAGCAGCTCCTCGGTATCGATATCGATAACGGTGGTCCCCACGGGCACCTTGATGGTGAGATCCTCACCGCTCCTGCCGGTGCAGTTACGCCCCTGACCCGGCTGACCATTGCGGGCCCGATAGCGAGGTTGATAGCGAAAATCCACCAGGGTATTCAGGGCGCTGTCCGCAGTCATAAAAATACTGCCGCCATCGCCACCGTCACCGCCATCGGGGCCACCCTTTTCAATGTACTTTTCACGCCGAAAGCTGAGACAGCCGTTGCCGCCCTTGCCGGCTTCAACCGTGATTTCTGCCTCATCAACGAATTTCATGACCACACCATGTTGTAGTTTTGTGCAACCACATCAGACATAAAAAAGCCCCGTCGGTTGACGAGGCTTTGGTGGAATCCGAATCGGTCGTCAGGCTGACTCGACGCTCTCGGCCCCGACTACGCTGACGAATTTTCGGTTGTTGGGACCCTTGACAACAAATCGTACGACACCATCGGCCTTGGCAAACAGCGTATGATCCTTGCCCAGACCGACGTTTTCACCCGCATGGAAACGCGTGCCGCGCTGACGCACAATAATGTTGCCCGCCCTGGCTTCCTGGCCTCCGAACAGCTTCACGCCCAGTCGCTTCGATACGGAATCGCGACCATTATTGGTACTACCACCGGCTTTCTTGTGTGCCATGACTAACTCCCGCTATTAACCCTTGATGCCTGTGATTTTGATCTCGGTATACCACTGCCGGTGACCCATCTGCTTGCGTGAATGCTTACGGCGTCTGAATTTGATGATATTCACTTTCTGCGCCCGAGCCTGCTTGAGCACCTCCGCGGTCACCTCACCACCTTCCACGTAGGGAGTGCCAATCTTTACAGACTCGCCCTCTCCCAGCAGAAGAATCTTGTCGAATTTCACTTCATCGCCGGTGGCAGCATCCAGCTTCTCCAGCTTCAGCACTTCGCCTTCCGCGACCCGGTGCTGCTTGCCACCACTCTCTATTACAGCGTACATAAACTTGCTCCAGACAGGCAGTTCAGGCCCGAATATTGACCCGGTTCATTCAGGGCTGCGGATTTTACGGGATCGCGGCACCCGACGCAAGCCGCCGAAGGCGGTCTTCGCTATCCATAAACCCTCCCGAAAGCGCCGGCATGCGGGCGCTGCCGTGATTTTGAGTGACTTGACAGGGTTGGCCCGCCTCCCTAGCATGCATGTCCCGAACCGGCGGCGGCACCACCAAAACCAGACCATTCTGCCCTGGAATCGATAGAATCGATGTATCAGCAATTAAGAACAACAGTTGAAGCGGATTTCGTCGCCGTCAACAAATTCATAGTCGAGCAGTTGCACTCCAGCGTGCCGCTGGTAGAGGACATTGGCAATTACATCGTCGAGGCGGGTGGCAAGCGCCTGCGCCCCCTGCTCGTGCTGCTGGTAGCCAGGGGTTGTAAGCTGCACTCCGAGCAACACATCCCCATGGCGGCCGTCATCGAGTTCATTCATACCGCCACATTACTGCATGACGACGTTGTCGATCTCTCGACCCTGCGCCGGGGCAGGCCGACAGTGAATGCCGAATGGGACAATCCCTCCAGCGTCCTGGTCGGAGATTTCATTTACTCCAGGGCCTTTCAGGTACTGGTGGAAATAGGCGACATGCGGATCATGAGAATCATGGCCGATACCACTAATCGCATCGCCGAGGGTGAAGTACTGCAGCTTATCGCCAAGTCCAATCCAGATGCCGACGAGCTCACCTACATGCAGGTCATTCAGAGTAAAACCGCGATTCTATTCCAGGCCGCAGCTCAGTGTGGCGCAATTCTGGGAGGCGCCGTTGGCGAGACCGAAGCAGCGCTCACCCACTTCGGCATGCATCTCGGAGTTGCCTACCAGCTTATCGATGATCTGTTGGATTATACGGGCGACACTCAGGCACTAGGCAAGAATGTCGGCGACGATCTTGCCGAGGGCAAACCCACCCTGCCGCTCATCCGTGCCATGCAGCAGGCGGGAGCCGAAGACCGCGCATTGCTTCGGGCAAGCCTTAGTGCCGAGACCGTCAGCGAGGAAAATCTGCGCCAGGTGATCTCGATCATTCGCCGCAGTGACGGCCTGGACTATACACGCGGCCTGGCTATGGAGCAGGCCGAAAAGGCCAGGGCCTGCCTCGATGTGCTTGCTGCCTCGAAATACCGCGATGCTCTTGAGCAGTTGGTGGCAATCACTACCGATCGCGACAATTAAGTTCTCCATATAGCCCCCTACTCAGCGTCTCCACCTGACTGCGGCCTGGCAACCGGGCCGGCGACAAGATAGGTCGCCCAGTGCGGGAATTTCACCGAAGATGACAGCTGTCCGCGGCCATCTTGCCCTGCCGCGAATGACGTGGGCATGCTCCAGCCAGTGGCAGTATCCGCAAGGAATGCCCAAAATAATGACGCCATGCCGCTGGTGTTCAGTCGGCGCGCCTGACAAGTCGCCATTCTGCCGGCGTGCCGGCTAAGGAAAGGCAGCGCGTGCCGAGAGGAAGCCCCCGGGGCCGATCCTGTAAGCAGCTTGCTGCACCCGCAGTGACTTGCTGCACCCGCAGTGAAAAGTACCGATAGTCTGGCCATAACGGGTCCTTTACAATAGTCGAGCGGATCTGGTCATAACGGCGAGTCTGCGGACAAGGACGCTAACTACCGCTGGAGAACTGCATGAACGTACTGAAAACTACTTTATTTCCCGTGGCGGCACTGCTACTGGCGGCCTGCACGGCCACCGGCGTAAACAGCGGCACTGTAGAAGAAAGGCGAGAGGCCATTTTGAACATGCGTCAGGAAGTACTGACCGAGCTGTTCAGTCTGCGCCCCGATCTGCGCTCCCAAGTCAGCGAAGCCGCAGGTTACGCTGTCTTCACCAATGCCAATATCAATGTCATTCTGGCCAGCTTCGGTGGCGGCGTCGGCATCACGCGCAATAACGCCACTCGCGAAGACACTTATATGCGCATGGGCGAGATCGGCATTGGCATCGGCGCCGGCGTACAGGACTTTCGCGCCGTTTTTATTTTCCACTCCGAGCCGGCCCTGGAGCGCTTTCTCGATGTCGGTCTCTCGTTCGGAGGCAGCGCCGATGCCGCAGCCAGGGCCGGCGACCTTGGCGCCGCAGTGAGCGGTAATGCAATCGCTGACAATGTCTCTGTCTATCAACTGACCCAGTCCGGGCTCGCCCTGCAGGCAACGGTGCGAGGAACCCGCTACTGGCGCCACGGCGAACTCAACGGGGCAACAGACCCCAACGAGCGCTAATTAACCAGGATGCTGATGCCGGGGGTCGATCGGTCCAGGATCGTGCTGTCGTCAATGACACGCAGCCTTTGATCGCTGGGCCGGTAAATCTGGCCACCGCTGGATACCAGCGCCTGAGCCGTTGCCATTAGCACGGAAGCACGTTCGCTGTAGCCGAGTTCCTGGTTTACCTCAGCCAGAGCCAGATAAAAGTCGGGCTCCACTTCTTTAAGGCGCAGAGCCCGGCGCAACGACCGCCGCGCCGCCCGCAGGTCTGCGGCGGCATGAGCCCGCAGACCCTGGATATAGTGATAGTAGGGATTGCGATCGTTAAAGCGCTGGATAGCCGCTTCGTATTGTGCGGCGCGCTGTTCGTCACCCTGCAGCCGGTACAGGCGGGCGAGATTGTTGATGGCGGAGGCATTATTGTTGTCGATCTTGAAGGCCATCATGTAGCTGAATTCCGCCAGCTCAGTCTGATCCAGGCGACGATAGACAGAGCCAATGTTATTCCATCCTGGTGATAGCTCGGGCTCAAGAAAGAGCGCGTTCTTGTAATAGTCCAGCGCCTGTTCAAACTCATTTTCCAGCTGCGCCTCGACGCCGAGATTATTGAAATACAGCGCCCTGGCGTAGCGATCACTGACTATGTTGGAAGTGAGCTGCTGCAGGGCAATCTCCGGAGTGAAGTCCACCACATAGCGCTTTCTGATGCTGATACGGCCAGTGGCATTAATGTGGTCGCTCAGCACCAGCAGATCGCCGCGCCGATCCCAGCTTGGCTGCACACGCACAGTCTGAAATTCGGCGTCGATTCCCACATAGCGTGCCATGGCGATGTACAGATTCATAACCGAAAGGCAGTTGCCCGCACGCGCATAGAATGCTTCCATCGCCGTATGGGTCCTGTCATCGCTGTACTGAATATTGAGGAAATTCTCGCTCCAGAGTATTTCCTGAACCTGCTCGACTCGCTCTGTGCGCGGAGCCTCTAGCGAGACCTGCTTATCTAGGAGATTCTTGACCTCCTGATCAATAAACAGCGGATCAATGTGGGCATAAAGATCCCTGTCCTGACTGACAACCTGGCGGTAGAGACGGTCTTCTGACTCGAAGCCGGTATCGACAGGAATTGCAAAACAGCCGCACAGCAGCGCCGTCGCGCACAGCAACAGAGAGGTCGCAATAAATTTCGTGTCAACGCCTAACATGATGACTATTTTGGATCTCAGTAGCGATATGGGGTTTCCCTGCCCGCCTTATCGATTTTCATGAATTCATAGCGTCCCTGCACAAAGCGCGTCTGCTCCTCATGTAGCCGGCGGAAGAGCCCAATCCAGCCGCCCAGTCGAGCAACTTCGAGCGTACTGGTACCCAGACCGGTGTAGTCGAGGTTTTCTCGCAAGCGCCTGGCCTGGTCCCCCCAAGTGCGCACGAATTCAGCGTTACCCGAATAGGCATCGTATTCGTATTCCAGCGCCACTTCTGTCTGTGCCAGGCGCATATTGTCGGCGGCCAGGAAGCGAATCTCATACCCGGTCGAGTAGGTGAGTTGGTCCTGAGTGCCCGGCTGTGTGTACCAGTCGACCACCACGTCGATCATGACGCTCTTGATAACGCGCAGGTAATCGACATAGGTGAAAGGCTGTGTGTCAGCATGCATGATACTGTAGCCAGCATCGGTGTCCCGCAGAGCGGATGAGATGCTCACCCTGCCGTCGCCATCGATATCGACGATGGCGTCCGAGCCAATCGCTTGCGAGCGCTGAGTGAAATCGAAAAGGGCCTTGAGAGTGGGAGGATCCAGCGGCGGCAGTCGCCAGCGCTTGCCCCCCTCATTGACTAACCAGAGTCTGTCGGCGCTATAACGAACCTCGCTTACCTGCTCGCTGAGATAGGCGGTCTCACCCAGAGCAACACCCCCGGGCACAATGATTTCGTGGATAGTTGAGTCGGAAAATTCATCGCCTAATGTCTCCTTCAGAAAGACCGCCGGTTCCGATCGAGCCAGAGCACCCTCGCCGCGGTTGCCATCCTCCCGAAACAGGGAATTCTGTTTGCGTCTGACGCGCTCACCCAGGTAGGCCATCTCGGCCACTTCCAGCCGCGAGCGCCTGGCTTTCTCACTGTCCACAGCCAGTCTCTGCGCTGCGGTGGCGAACAGTTCGCCGGCCAGGGACCGGGAGTTATCCGCTACCAGGTCTGGCTGCAGGCTCCGATAGCCGCGGGCCGCCGCCGCAGCGGCTATGGCCTCTGCGCTGAGTCGGTCGCTACTATGATAGGTGATCAGCACGCGGTCTTCGTCGCGGGCACTCAGCCAACGCTGCAGAAAATAATCCCGGTCGTCGAGGCCGTCATGGTCCTCAATTCGCAGCAGTGCCAGAGCGGCGATGTCCCCGTCTGCGAAGGCCTCTTCCCAGAGCAGAATCTGCTCAGTTCCCGGGTAGAAACCCGACGGCAGGTCCGGGAAGCGGCCAAGGCGTGGGCGCTCGATGCGACCACGCGCCAGTTGTCGGTGGTTCAGGTTGGCGATGACGTCAATGCCGGCAGCATCCAGTGCCAGCGCCAGGCCGCTCAGAAAAGGGTCGGAGTCAACCTCTGCATCCAGTGGTGCAGCGACCGTCGTCGGCAGCTGCACCAGGCCCAGCGCCAGCAATAACGCCGCCAGCAAGCTCCTACTCGGCACACTCATCGTAATCCTCCCCATCCCGAAGCGCCCGCAGCCGCAGCCGCAGATCGCTGACATAACCCGGTTCGCCGAAGGTATGAAGCGGTTGCGCCATCTCTGCGATCAAGCTTTCAGCGCGCTCGTACTCGCCGCTGAGAATCGCATATTTAACCGTTTGCTCCATAATGAAACTGTCCGCCGGTAAGTTTGCGAATGCCTTTCTGTTAAAACTGCTGCCCTGGCGCCAGTCTGCTTCCGGGAACAGATAATATTGGCCCATGGCCAGGTTGGTCTCGGGATGATCTGGCGCCAGCTCGAGAGCATGCTCGAAGGCATTCTTGATCTCTCCGAGGAGCTGGCGTCGTCTAGGCTCGGGATAACTGCGATCGCAGGCCACTAGCTCGGCCTCCCAGTATTCCCCGAAGTCCAAAACGGTTGACATCTCATTTGGCGAGAGCCGCAAGGCACGCTCGAATAATGCGGCGATTTCCTGGTCTCGTCCCTCCACATCCTGAAAGCGCAGCGCGTCTCCCAGTCCTGAAAAACTGCGAGCCTGAGGCGCGCCAGTGTCGATACTCGCCTGGAAGAAACTCTCCGCCACCTCCGGCTGACCCGAGTTCAGAGCCAGCTCGCCTAGAAGCACTGCTACTCTGCCTGCCTCCAGCCGGTCACCAGCTTCGATCGCCGGCGTCCGGAAGGAAGGCGTGTCAAGGCTGATCCTGGGCGCTGCGGAATCGCGCAGATAACGATTGAATTCTGCATCGAGTTCTGAGCTGGTTTGGCCCAGGCCGAAATCCAGGGCATAGCGTGCATTTCGGCCCGCCTTAAGCAGCCGCAGATACTCCTCCAGATCTTCACGCCGATCGGGATAGTCGGATTCCAGGTAGCCATGGCGCAGGTAGTAAAGCAGACTCTCGGACTTGAGGTTGGCGATCTGAATGAGGCGCGGTGACGCCAGCGCCGAATTCCTCAAGAGTAAGCGCTCCATGGACAGCGTCTCGCTAAGAGGTAGCATGGCCTCGAAATCACGCCGGGAATAGGCCGAGTACTCGACGCTGCCGTCGTCAACGCGGATTCGACTCAAATACGCCGCCATCCCCTCCTCGTACCAGCGCGGCAGGCTCAAGTCCCCGTAATTGCGCAGCAGAAAATGGGCGTAATGATGCAGCGCTACACTGAGAGAGCCATCCTCTGTCGGCACCAGGGCCATGAAGTTGCTGCGCGGAGTGGCGTAAAAAAAAGCCTGTTCGTCAGCATAGGTGAAATGCGCCAGCGACTCACTGTCTGCAAAAAGGTAGATCAGATTGGGAATCGGCTCCACAGGCAGCGGCGACTGCGCCTCAATCAGTTCCGCTGCCACCTGGCGCCAGGCTTCCAACTGAGCGCTGAAACGGCGCGTCTGGCGATCTGACACTGCGCTGATGACGCGGAAATTTGGCGTTTCGACGCGAGTCCAGCGCGAATTCAATAGCTCCTGCTGCGCCCACGCCGGCGAGGCCAGGGCGACTGCCACCATCACCAGCAAGCCCGAGGACAAGCCCCGAACCAAAATAAGTAATGAAGGTTTTCGAGCCATGCCGCCGCGGCTCACGCTTTACCTCCTTAATCCCAACCCGACTGAGCTGAAATCACTGGTTAGATTTTTACTTTAGCATGCTGCCGATGGGCCCGAAAGACGGCTTCGTCGCAATTCTGGCGGCAATCGCAGAATCCAGCGGCCCCGGCAAAGTGGTGCCTAGCCGGAGATGCGGAAGCCGGCAAAGCGCGACTGGATAGATGCGACCCGAGCACTATAGCCTGTGATCCTAGATCCTGTGATCCTAGCCCCTGCAGCGACCGCGCCTTCTCAGCCGTTTTACATGCCCGGGTAGTTCGGACCCCCACCACCCTCAGGAACCACCCAGTTGATGTTTTGAGCCGGGTCCTTGATGTCGCAGGTCTTGCAGTGCACGCAGTTCTGGGCATTGATCTGGAAGCGTTTGTTGCCGGCATCGTCCTCCACTACCTCGTAGACGGCTGCAGGACAATAGCGTTGCGCCGGCTCATCGTACCTGGGCAGGTTGACCTCGATAGGAATCGACGCGTCCCGAAGCTGCAGGTGACAGGGCTGATCTTCGCCATGATTGGTGTTGGACAGATACACAGAAGACAACTTGTCGAAACTTATCACACCATCAGGTTTGGGGTAATCGATACGCGGACACTCGGCCGCCGGCTTCAGTTGCTCATGATCCTCACTTCGATCGTGAAAAGTCAGCGGAAATTTGCCAAAGAACAGGTTGTGCTCAAGAAACGCCAGCGAGCTGCCAAACCAGAATCCAAACTTGTGAAACCCGGAGCTGAAATTGCGCGCCGCATGTAATTCTGCGTGCAGATCCGAGCCGGCAAAACGCTCATTGAATTGCTGCAACTCCGCCGCCGGGTTATCAGTGCCTAGAGCCTCTATCACGCTCTCCGCTGCCAAAATTCCTGACTTCATGGCGGTGTGACTGCCCTTTATCTTGGCCGCGTTCAGCGTCCCCGCATCACAGCCGATCAACAGGCCGCCTGGGAAAGTCATTTTAGGCAAAGAATTGAGGCCGCCCTTGTTCAGCGCCCTGGCTCCGTAGCTCAAGCGCTTTCCACCCTCCAGAGTCTTGCGAATAAGCGGGTGCTGCTTGAACTTCTGAAACTCATCGAAAGGGCTGATGTGCGGATTCTGATATGATAAGTCTACAATCAACCCAAGAGATACCTGCCCGTCCTCGACGTGATAGAGAAAGCCGCCACTGCTGCCGGCGGAACTGTCCTTGATCATGGGATAACCACTGGTGTGCACGACCAGGCCCTCCTCATGCTGCGCCTCGGGTATCTCCCAGACCTCCTTCAGGCCGATACCGTAGTGCTGCGGGTCACTGTCGCTATCAAGATCGAACCGGTTGATCAACTCTTTTCCCAGGTGACCGCGGCAACCTTCTGCGAAAATAGTGTAGCGCGCATGAAACTCAAAGCCGGGCTCGTAGGAAGCCTTCTTTTCCCCCTCGGCACTGACGCCCATATCACCAGTGGCAACACCTTTAACCGAGCCGTCCTCGTGGTAGAGGATTTCTGCGGCGGCAAAACCCGGAAACACCTCAACTCCCAACTCCATGGCCTGCTCTGCCAACCAGGCACAAAGCTTGCCAAGGGAAATGATGTAATTACCTTGATTGTGCATGGGCCGCGGGGCCAGGAATCCGGGGAACTTAAACGCCGACTCGGCGCTGGAAAGATAATAGATTTCGTCGCGCTTTACCGCCGTTTTCAAGGGCGCGTTGCGTTCCTTCCAGTCCGAGAACAATTCTTCCAGGACCTGTGGTTCGAATACGGCGCCGGAAAGAATGTGCGCTCCTACGTCTGCGCCTTTCTCCAGAACACAGACGCTGAGCTCCCTGCCGGCTTCCCCGGCCTGCTGCTGCAATCGGCAGGCGGCGGCGAGACCGGCCGGACCGGCGCCGACGATAACGACATCGACTTCCATGGATTCGCGTTGCATAGAGAAACCTCTGAACTTGGATGAAGGGCTGTTGAACTACCTGGGTTGTAAGACCAACGCTCAACCGGGCGGCCCATGAGCGGCGTCGTATTATCCAAAAAATGGGCAACGAGCGCAAAAGGCCTGCTCCGCAGCCTGGGTCTTATCAAAAGTCGGCTCTTGCAAACGGCACTGATACCAACAATTCTTGCCAGCGCGATGCTGGAGCCAGCCTGTGACCATTTTTATAAGGCAATCCGGCCTCTGGCCAGGACCGTTTCACTGCGCTCGGATGGGATAAGTTTAAGGCGGGCTCTGTAGGATCAGGTTGACCGGTTTCCAACGCCAATTTTTCACCATAGGTTCGATATTGACGCTGGGTCACTCCACCGCGAGGCGCAGCAATCTGCCAATGAAGCGGCGGCACAGGCGGGCGATGACAGCAACTCGGTCATTTACGGCAAGGCGGACTCTGCTGAATACGCACCGGTCACGGTCAGCGACGTGATCGATTGGGACGACGGTTCAACGACAGCAGATCGCCTGGCGTCGGCACGGGGCAATACCGGCGACGCCAAGCGCTATGGACTCATTCTTGACCTGATTTCAAGGCTGAGCGCGATCGGGCTGCCCAACGCTCCGCTCACCACCAGCATGACCGTGGAGGACTCACAGGTTATTGATCTCTTGCTGGGAATCGAGAGACGCCGGCGCCGGAACAAGCGCTGGTTTGGTCGGGTAAAGTTTCGCTACGATGTTCCCGCCCTGAATCTGAGCTACGGTCGGCGCCAAACCCGCGCCTGTCAGCGCAGATAAAAGCATACCGAAGAAATCAGCAGCAGCAACAGGCTGCCCTCCGCCAGCGCTAGCAATCTCCTGGCGCGGGGAGTTAGTCTGCGCAGATAGCGATCCATTGGCAATATTAGTTCGGTATAGCGGTGATTAGTCATCTCTCATCCCCCGGTGTCGGTTGTAGACTTATCCGACACCTTTGTAACTTGAGACGTGACTAATTGACCAATAGTTACATGCCTAGGCATGCCTGCATAATTCAGAGCATTTCTTTCATTCAGGCTTGGTGAATATCATCATGTGCTGCCAGGGGAGAAAGTCCAGGGTTTCTGTCCACTCCAGATCGAACAGCAGCATCTCTTTCACCACCTGCTCTTCTGTCATTTTATGCAGGGGGCGAATCGGTACGCTCGGGTCCTCGCCCCTGTACTCCAGAAGAAAGATACGCCCACCGGGCCTTAGCGCATCCACCAGCCCGTCCATCATCTCAAACGGATGCGAAAACTCATGATAGGCATCTACCATGATCGCCGCGTCGATAGACTCTGCCGGCAGCCGAGGATTGTCGATTTCACCCCGGACAGTCTCAATATTTTCGACTCCCTCTGCGCGCATACGCGCCTCGATGAGCTGGAGCATCTCTGGCTGAATATCCACCGCCACGACCTTGCCCTGAGGTACCTGCCGCGCAATGCGAAAGGAAAAGTAGCCGGAGCCAGCGCCAATGTCGGCCACCACCTCATCCGGCTCCAGATTCATGTTGGCCACCACCTGGTCTGGACGCTCCTCATCGATCCGGCCCGGACGATTCAGCCATTGGGCCGCCTGATGCCCCATGACGAAGGCTATTTCCCTGCCCATATAAAACTTGCCAATACCGGTAGTCTGGCGTGCCGGATCGATTTCGTAACCAGGATTCTCCGCCCCCTGAACGGACGCCATGGGCAGAAGACATAGCAACAAGGCCAAGGCGATACGGGTGGACACGCGCAGGTCATAAAAACTGGTCATGGGAAACTCCTGAGAGGTATGGGAACAAGCGTCTCATTCTAGGCAGAAGGGAGCGAATAAAAAAGCCCGCGGCCAGACCGAAAGCTTTCCGCGTTTACTGGAGTCGGATCGCCGTCGGGATGGGGTCGCTGCTCCAACTCCTTTCCACTCACCGACCCAATTCCTGCTTCAACCCCGCTCCAGCTTTACCCAGCTATGCTAGACTGCCCGCCTTTTCACCAACGCTCCGTCACAGGTTGAACTTTGCGCTTATGAATCAGGTATTGCAGGGAATTCGCGTACTCGATTTCGGTCGCTATATTGCCGGGCCTTTCTGTGCCACGCTGCTAGCAGATATGGGTGCCGAAGTAATCCGTATTGAAAAGGTGGACGGTTCCGAGGACCGCTATATCTCTCCTGTCACCGAATCCGGCGATGGCGCCATGTTTATGCAGATCGGACGCAACAAGCTGAGCCTGACGTTAAACCCGATGCGGCCAGAAGGGCGTGAGATTGTCAGTAAGCTGGTTGCGTCTGCCGACGTAGTCGTTGCCAATCTGCCGCCGGATACGCTCAAGGCCATGGGCCTCGACTATGACAGTCTCAGATCAATCAAGGCAGATATTATACTTACCATGATTTCGGCCTTTGGCCGCTGCGGTCCCTATGAGAATCGC